>Ga0070686_100000539_pt1 | contig 22634 bp, 20 predicted proteins | sample KBSS23LmetaG_FD_65654 | JGI IMG/M metagenome (GOLD analysis project Ga0070686, IMG submission 65654) | Switchgrass rhizosphere microbial communities from Kellogg Biological Station, Michigan, USA - KBS S2-3L metaG | ecosystem: Host-associated > Plants > Roots > Rhizosphere ... | reverse complement strand
GACAGGGGTACTCGGGCAGAAACGAGCGTTCCGTGCTCAGTCTCCTGAGGCAGGCTCCGCTCCAAAACCTTGACAATCGCGTTCGCCAGGCGGGGTCTGGGCCAAATTTGCAATTTGGTTTCGGCCTGCCAAGTGTGAACAATGGCCTGCTTGATTTCCTCAAGGGGTGCATCGATAGTCCGTAAGAATTCGCTGTGAGGTCGATCGCTTCGATAGTCTGGCTGCTTCTTGGGTTGCTGCAAATACCGCGCGATCGTCTGTGCCTGCATCTGATACAGAATGGTTCCGTGAAATAACAAGGCGTTTCTTTTTCTCTGTTGCGCATTTCCAGAAATCTTTCGCCCTCCAACGGTCAGATCGCTGATGCCCTGCACGGCAACAGTCGGTTGCCAGCGAGAGAGCGCGGCGGCCATGCGCTGTAAGACAAATGCATTGGTCAGACGGATATCCCGTAAATCGGCGTGCAGCCGAATGGGAAGGACGCAGGCATAGGAGAGGCATCCGGGGCCTTGAAGAACGGTACCGCCGCCGCTTGCCCGCCGCAGTATCGGGACGCGGTCCTGGCGGCAGGCATCCACATGGACATCGGCAGTAAGGCTGGAAGAACGTCCCAAGACAACGAAGTAACAATCGCTTTCCCATAGTCGAAGGACCGGCCCGAGTTCGGTCTCCTCGAGGTCCTCGAGCAACGCCTCATCGAGGGCAAGATTTTGAGCAGGAGAGGGTAGGGTCAGGTCGAGTAGTCGAAATGAGACCATGACAATATTCCTGAGACCTTGCAATCTCGGTTCACTTGCCTTGAAGCACTTGTATGAGTACTTTGCCCATGGGCCCTATTGCCAATCGACTGAACCCCTCTTTCACCTTTTCGAAGGGAACAATGCTGTCGATCTGTGGTCGGCGTCCCAGGGCATCGAGCCGACCAACGATCTCCCGCCATATGCCTTGAGCCTGCCCGGCGCTATAGTCGCTGACGGCCACGCCACCCATGCGAATGCGACGGAACAGTAATGTGGCCGTATTGAATTCTGGCACCGGTCCGCCGCTTCTCCCGACGACGCTGATGCGGCCCCCATAGCAGAGGAGCCCGATGAGCTGAGGGAGAAGCGCGCCCCCAACGCTGTCGATCACAAGGTCGAGTTTCTTCGGCATGAGCGCCCCGCTCATCACCTTCATAAGATGGGGCTCGTTCGGATCGAACACGAAATCGGCTCCGAGTTCCTTGAGCTTGTCTCGCTTGTATGCGTGACGTGACAAGGCCACGACGGTCAGGTTCATCGATTTTCCAAGAAGCACGGTTGCCACTCCGACACCGCCTGACGCGCCGGTCACGAGAAGCTGGGATCCCGCAGGAGGGGGAGCTGGAGGATCGCTCCAGTGGGTAAGTGCCTGCCAGGCCGTTAAGAACACCAACGGGGCTGCAGCCATTTCTGGGATGGACCAGCCGTGGGGAAGGGGAGCCACGCTCTCGGCCGGGACCAGGACCTGTTCGGCCAGAGTGCCCCAGCCATCGACGCCCACGTTACAACGCAATATTCCCACTGTGTCTCCTGGCTTGATGCCGCGTACATCGGCGCCCACGGCCATGACCTCGCCCGCGCCATCGCGGCCGAGAACGTGAGGAAGACGTGGTTTGGCTGGATACATCCCGGACGCGAGAAAGGCATCGGCGGGGTTGAGTCCTGCGAATCGTACGTTCAGGAGTATCTGGTTCCGATCGGGATGTAAATCCTGCACGCGATCAAGGCGAAGCCTCTCAACCCCCTCATAGGTGTCCATTAGCCATGCGCGCATCGACACGTCCTAGCGAAACAGTTGAGTCCACGCGGCTAGTTTCAGCGGGCATGCGTTCACCGAGACGCATCAGACGATGGCGGGCTCGTGCTTTTCATGGAGACGCGATGGGATGTTTTCTCCATGCACTCGGTAGTCTTCAAGAGTCCGCTCGATGATTCCCTGTGAGAGGAGTGGGTAGCTGCCGCGCAGCGCTTTTGTCCCGACGATCGTCGGTGATGTATCGTTGTTGATAATCAGTTCTCGAGTCTGTTTGGTGACGCGGGAGCGAGCCTCGGCACACACCTCTTCGGCAAGATCCCAGATCTCCGTCTGTCCTACTGTTCTTTCATGTTCTTCCGCGTGAAGGCTGGTGACCGCGATCAGCAGGAGATCTTCGCCCACCGATTCCATGCGGTTTTGGCGCCCTTGGTCGTCTCGCAACGATTGTCGCTGCCACAGCATGGCATATAGGACGGCACGAGCGAGCCGGCGGCTCGCGCATTCGACAAATCGAAGGTGGGAGCGCACATGCGTGTGACGGAAGACACCCCCGGCCGGCAACCGGCCCGGCATCCATCGGTTCGCGTACCAAGGCGCGTAGAATCGGATGAGACGCCCAATTTCCACAAGCCGTTTGACGGGGCTGATGGTCTCATCGAAATAGGTCCGTGCTCGCTCCAGGTGCATGTTGAGCGCCTCGCGCGCGACGAAGGGACGTAAGATATCGGTTGCGCCCTCGCCGATCCGGTACATTTCGGCATCACGGACGAGTTGTTCGATGCCGAAAGCCGGTTCTCCGCGAGTCCGCTTCGAATCCGCTGTCTCATATCCCATACCGCCGAAGATTGTCTGGGAATCCTTGAGGAACTGGATTGTAGCCTCGGAACAGAATAGCTTGGCGATTGCTGCCTCAATTCTGACGTCATACCGGTGTTGATCCGCCATGCGCCAGACTGCGGACGCGAGGGCCTCCATCGCAAAAAGGCGGCCCGCCATCCGGCCGACCCGCATCTGCTGGGTCTGCCGCTCAGCGAGAGGGCGTTGGAATGTGACTCTGCTGTTGGCTCGATCGAGCGTCGGCTGCCAGGCTTGCTTCGCCATGCCCAGGCAGATGGCCGGAATGCTCACGGCGCGACCGACATTGAGAATCGTCAGCGCGTACTTGAGTCCACGCCCGATTTCGCCGATCACATTTGACGCGGGAATGTGAACATTGCGTAGCATGATGTGTCCATTCTCGATGCCGCGGCACCCCTCAAATTGACAACGCTGTCGAATCAGCACTCCCGGCGTCTGCATATCGAGCACGAACGCCGTATGGACGGATTGTTCCGCTGCTCTTTCTTCGCGAACGGGACTCCAGACGGTGCGGCCTCCATGCCCCTCGCGTCTCGCCGGCACACGAGCGATAAGCGTGACGTAGCGAGCGATGGGCGCGTTTGTACACCACAGCTTCTCACCATTGACGAGGTAGCTTCCGTCTTCATCGAGCACGGCTTCGGTCGTGATATTGGCGGCATCCGAGCCTGTGATGGGTTCGGTAAGGGCAAACGCAGACACCGCTTCTCGAGCCACGATTGGTAGATACCGCCGCTTCTGCTCCTCGGTTCCAAAAAGAAGCAACGGCATGGCGATACCGATGGATTGGGGCACGGCAACCGTAAGCGCAAGAATATTGCTCCATCCGGCAATGAGCACCAGGGCGCGCCCGTAGTTCTGGTATGAAAAACCTAACCCGCCATACTCCTTTGGAATCTTCATGCCAAAGGCGCCGAGCGAGAACAGACCTTTCACGACCGCATCTGGAATCTTGGCCGTCCGCTCAATTTCGTCCGGATCGACATGGTCGATGAGAAAGCGTTCCAGCTTGGGGCGAAAGTCTTCCCAGGCAGCCTTCTGTTCAGCAGATTCAACCGGGGTGAGCAGGAGAGAGAAATCGGGTTCGCCGGCAAAGAGGCCTGTCATGAAGCTTTCACCCACGAGCCGCTCGCGGGCTTCTTCAATCCGCTCCAGACCTTTGAAGAGATGAGTCATGAGGATCTCCTTCATGAGAGCATGTGTTAAACATGCGCCGTGCGATCCAACTCCTCAAACCGAGCGGTGAAATGGCGCAGCACCGGCGCCTCATACGTCATCGTAAGACCCTGAAGAGCCTCACGGCGACGGTAGAGGTCGGCGATCGATTCGGCTACGTAGCCAATCTGCATGTTCGTATACACGCGGCGTGGGATGGCCAGCCGGACCATTTCAAGCTCTGGATGGAGCATGCGACCGGTCCCGATGTCCTTTTTCCCAAACATGACGGTGCCGATTTCGACGCCACGGATGCCGTAGTCACGATAGAGCGCGACGGCCAAAGACTGCGCGGGAAATTGGTCCCGCGGAATGTGTGGAAGAAACTCCTTGGCATTCAAATAGACAGCGTGTCCCCCGATCGGTTTGAGAATGGGCACGCCGCTTTGATCAAGGAGTTCTCCCAAGTACCGGACCTGGCCGATGCGGAAACCGAGATAGTCCTCGTCGAGGACCTCACGCAAACCAATGGCCATAGCCTCGAGGTCACGACCCGCGAGTCCGCCGTATGTCGGAAATCCTTCGACCAGAATGAGCATGTTGGTAATGTCACGAGCCCACACCTCGTCATTGAGACTCAGAAATCCACCGATGTTGACCAGGCCGTCTTTTTTGGCGGACATGGTACAACCGTCTCCATAACTGAACAGCTCGCGAGCGATATCAGGAATGGAGCAGTTCGCATAGGCCGGCTCCCGCTCCTTAATAAAGAAGCAATTTTCGGCGAAGCGGCAGGCATCGAAGAAAAGCGGAATACGATACCGATTCAAGAGCGCCCGGGTCTGTTTGATATTGTCCATCGAAACCGGCTGCCCTCCGCCGCTGTTGTTCGTAATCGTCAATAACACCAAGGGGATCTTGTCCCGTCCGACGCGGGTGATAATTTCTTCCAGCCGCATCAGATCCATATTCCCTTTGAATGGCGATTCATCGTGCGGGTCGTAGGCCTCTTTCACCACTGCGTTGATGGCCTGCGCGCCCTGATGCTCGATGTTCGCCCTCGTCGTGTCGAAGTGAATATTATTGGGAACACACATGTCTGTCTTCACGACGGTAGAGAAGAGAAGGTTCTCGGCCATCCGGCCTTGGTGCGTAGGAATGACGTATCGATAACCAAAGATGGAACGGACCGTCTCCTCGAAGTGATAGTAGTTCCTGCTACCGGCATACGACTCGTCTCCCAGCATCAAGCCTGCCCACTGGCGGTCGCTCATGGCGGATGTGCCGCTGTCGGTCAGCAAGTCGACGTACACGCTTTCAGCCGGTATCCGGAAGAGGTTGTAGCCGGCGTCATGCAATAACCGGTCGCGCTCTTCACGCGTCGTGCGTCGAATCGGCTCCACGACTTTGATCTTGAACGGCTCTGAGGGGAATTTCATGAGGACGCCTTCTTGAACCGCGCCAATTCTGTCTTGAACCCCTGTGAACCCGAATACTCGAATACGTACCGCGTCATATCGAAGAGGGGGGCCGGATCCAAATCCCTGAGCAATTCAGGCTTCCACGTAATTTCCAATTGGTTGATCATCGTGATGGGTGTCGGCGTTCCGACAACTCCCAGTTCCATCTGGCCGTATGACTGAGAGAAGATGAGAATCTCGCGGTCGAACATCGCGGCGTTGAGGTCAGTCGCAGCTCCTTGGCGCCGATAGTCCTCTTCGAATCGTCGGAAAGCAGGCGACCGGTCGAGTTGCTCCCGGAAGGCATAAAAGATGTTGATCCCGGACCGGTGCTGATCGTCCATGACCTGTACGGCATCGTCTACGACGTTCTCTTGCTGCATCTGTTCCTTGGTCAATACCAAGAGCCGACGGATGACGACGCCTCGCTTCGCGGCAACCTGATTGGCCAAAAGATAGTTCGGATAGAGCGCCTCGCCTTTTTTCCAGATGTTCCAGCGCTCCATGACCGCATCGAGGGACCGGTCGGCCGTTTGCACAAGCCGCACCGCCTCGGCATTCGCCTCAGCGCCCTCGTAGGTCAACGTCTGCGTCTCCAGCTGCCGCAGTTCCCGTCCAATCGCCTCGACCTTCCGCGGGATATACCGTGGGTTCTTGGGCACGTGGAGCATGACGTCAACCGCCGTCAATGCCAGAGTCCAATATTGTTTGGCCGCGCTAGGGGCTTTGGCTTTCTGCGCAATCAGGAGCAGCTCGACCGGATTTTTGTCCAGTAGCTTCGCAATCTTGATGCAGATCTCCGGTTTGGGAATCTTGAGGCCGCGACGGATCAAGTTGGCATCCGGCTGCGCAATGCCCAGCTTTTCGGCCAGTGCGTAATCGCTGCCGAGGTCATATCGCTCCTTGATGGCCTGAAGATAGGGAGAAATTTCAGACATGCAGTTCTTCTCTCGTCGTCATCATGCCGCGTGATGATAGATGGGACGGGGTGTGTCGTCGGGAAACTTCTGCCGCTCCAGCCCCATCCAAAATCCTTCCAGATGATCGAGCACCGCGACCGCTCCGGCACGAAAGTCTTTCTTGTCATGTTCCGACAGGCCCTGCGGTCCAGCGCCCTCAACCGCTTCCACGGCATGTTCCATCGCTTCTTCGTGCGTACTTTCAAGCGCTCGGTGAAAGGTGAAGTAGGTCATGTCCATCTGAGGGTAACGGGTGGACTTCAACAGCGTAAGCCCGGGAATCAGGTGATCCCACATGGTGATGGCCATGTTCTCAAGTCCGAAGGAGGCGCCGAGCGCTTTCGTATGATTCCCGTCGCTATAGAGATGTTCCATGCCTTCGATATAGTTGCGCGTTGACGGAAGCATTGGTCTGGTCATGGCGTCGTGGATATCGATGCCCGCCGACCGGAGAAAGTCGCGGTAGAGGAGTTCGTGGCGATGGCGGCTTTGGCCGTCCCCCAGTTCGGAATAGAGCACCTTCGTGAGCTCGTCAGCAACGTGTTCATCCTCAGTATTCACGAGTTGGGCGACAAGAATGCGGGGAAAGAACCTTGCGAAATTATAGAACTCGATGGCGAATGCCTTGAATTCCCTGTCTGAAAGGTGTCCTGTGCGGAATCGAGTGAGGTAGGCATTGTTGATGGCGCCGTGGTCGAGCACAAGCCGTCGCATGTCTTGATGGAATGTCATGACAATCCCTCCGGGCGAGGAGTAGAGCGGGACAGTCAATTTGCCAATTCAATACGAACTGATAATATACCTTTTATATTATTCATGCAAGAAATGCATACACCTTATATACTGCATGTACAGTGCTATTCCAGCTCCAATGCCCTCGTAGGAATGTTCTGAAAGATGTTGCCATCGATTCATAATAATAGTACTATTCTATCATGCGATGTGAACGCTGTATTGATTCGGGTCGTTCGTGGCTGTGAAATGTCTCCTTGGTCACCTTCGCGGAGGGGAGGGCTTTAACCATGATTGAGCCAAGAAGCATCGACCACATCACTCTCTGCGTAGAAAATCTGGAGGAGGCCGAGTTCCTCTTCACAAAGATTTTGGGCTTTGAAGTGATTTGGTCGGCGCGCGACGTCGGCACCGACAAATCCTCCATGGATACAGTCGTTGTCCAATGCGGGGCCGCACGAATCGCCCTCATGCAAGGCCGTGACAAAGCCATGAAGTCCCAGATCACTGATTTTATCGAGAGGTACGGTCAAGGCGTCCAACATGTCGCACTTGAAGTGGATGACATCGAAGCCGTGTGTCGTGAGTGGGAGGCCCATGGCGTCAAATTCAGCGGAGCCGTCAAGGAAGGGCGCGACGGATTTGGGCCCCTCAAACAGCGATTTACCTATCCACTGTTTCCGGGAAGCGGACTCTTCATTGAATTAACGCAACGAGAGCATGGAGAGGAGCGCGCCAAGACGTTTGTCCGCAGCACCGTCGAATCCTTGTATAAAGACATCGAGCGGGACCAGGCGTCCGGCGGCCAACGAACGATCATCGATTATGACTCCAAAGACTCTCGCCCCTCGCATGCATCGCTGAAAAAAGCGTCATGATCACTGCGTGAGCGGAGGCCGGCATGTATCTCACCAGTAAAGGGAAAGTTCCTCGACAAGCACATGTCGGCATTCCTGAGGGACTTTATGAAGAAGAACACGGGCGCGACGGCTTCGTGGGGCCGGCGTCGCATCTCTATCGGAGCCATCCGCCGACCGGGTGGGTGAGAATTGAGGGACCGCTCAGACCCCGCGCCTTCCTGTGTCAATCACCCGCCGCTCAGGAGCCAGTTCGCCTGATGCACAGCCAGGACGTTCACCTGTACCTTTTGCACCGGGCCGAAACGATGCGGTATTTCGTGCGCGATTCGGATGGCGATGTCGTCTATTTTGTTCATCAAGGAATGGGCCGGTTCGAGACCGATTATGGGACCTTGAATTACGAGCCCGGGGATTACGTTGTCATTCCCAAGGGTACGACCTATCGCATCCATGTTGATGGTGGTCCTTCCGTGTTTCTCATCGTTGAAACACCCGAACGAATCACCCTGGCCGAACGCGGGCCATTGGGTCAGCATGCGCTGTTCGACAAAGGAGTTCTTGTCGCGCCGGAATTGGTCGTGGCCGAGTCCCATGAGGCTGAGAGACCAGAGTGGGAAGTCCGCATCAAGCGTCAAGGAACATGGACGCACGTAGTCTATCCCTTTTATCCGATGGATGTCGTGGGATGGAAAGGGGAGCTCTGGGTTGTCAAACTGAATGTGCGTGATTTCAGACCCGTTACCAGCCCGCGTTACCATCTTCCGCCGAGCGTACACGGTACATTCCATGCCGGTGGCTGTCTCATCTCCACCTTTGCCCCACGCCCGTTAGAGACCGACCCGGAGGCGCTGCGGGTGCCTTTTTACCATCGGAACATGGACTATGACGAAGTCCTCTTCTACCACGCGGGCGAATTTTTCAGTCGGGCCGGCATTCAGCCCGGCATGCTCACCCTGCATCCTCAAGGCATTCACCATGGACCGCAGCCCACTGCCGTGGAATCGAGCAAAGCCAAAACGCATACGACCGAGGTTGCCGTCATGATCGAATCGAAACATCCATTCACCGTGGGAAAGGACATGGATGCGATGGAACTGAAGGATTATGCCCTGAGCTGGAGTCATCGATGAAACTGGTGACGTTCCGGATCGACACTCCCCTCGGTCCATTTTCCCGTGTGGGTGCACTGCACGGTCCGCAGGTGGTGGACTTGAACATGGCCTACACCCGCTGGCTATCCGATCAGGCAGAAGCGCAACCGCGCCGGTTGGCCGATGCCCAGGTGCCATCGAACATGCTCGAATTTCTCGAAGGAGGGTCTTCCACTCTAGCGGCAGCGCGCCGCGCGTTGGATTATGTGACGAACATCGGCGCCTCAGTCCAAGGCCCTGGGTCAGAAGCGATTGTTCATCAACTTCACGCCGTGAGGCTCGCTGCACCGCTTCCCAATCCGTCTTCCCTGCGGGATTTCATCGCATTTGAAGACCATATTGCCGCGACGTCAAAGAAACGGGGCCAGCCGATCCCCCCTGAATGGTACAAGTTTCCCGTGTACTACAAAGGCAATCACCGCACGATTATCGGACCGGATGATCCGCTGCCGTGGCCCCTCCAGACGACCAAACTGGACTATGAACTGGAATTGGCCTGCATCATCGGACGAAAGGGACGGGACATTCCGGAACGGCAGGCCGAGGACTATATCGCCGGCTATACGATTATGAACGATTTCAGCGCGCGCGATGTCCAGTTTCAAGAAATGGCTTGCCGTCTCGGACCCGCAAAGGGGAAAGACTTCGCTACGGCCCTGGGGCCATGTCTCTTAACGCCGGAAGAAATTGCCGATCTTGGAGCCCTGACAATGGTTGCCAGAGTGAACGGGGAAGAATGGTCCCGGGGACGCTTTGGGACCATCCATTGGTCATTCCCTCAGATGATTGCGCATGTCTCGAGAGGAGAATCAATCCATCCTGGCGATGTGTTCGGATCAGGAACGGTGGGTGGTGGTTGCGGATTGGAGTTGGACCGCTTCCTACAACCGGGCGATGTGGTGGAGTTGGAAATACAGCCGATCGGCGTGCTGCGGACGCATGTCGTCGGGCCTGGCAGCCGGGAGGCCGCATGACCACGATGACGGCGGAGCAGGCCCTCGCAGAACTCGAGCAGCGCCATCGGGCCCTGTACACGACGCCGGAGGTTGATGCCAAGCTTGCCGTCATCATTCGAGCAGGACCCCAGACCAATCTGAGCGAATGGGACATCCTGCACATTGTACGATCGGCTCGATCAATCTTTTTCGATACACATGTCGAAGTCGTGTCGGGTCATCACACCGCTACCTACTTGAGATTCGACTCCATCGCTCGCTTCCCCGATTTGATCCGCCTCATTGCGGACGATATGGCAGACTGGATCAAGCGAACATTCCGGCCGGACGCGGTCACCGGACTACTGGCAACAGCGTCGGCGGCCGAACTACTGGCTCAAGGTATCGCGGACCGGCTTCAAGGCACGACGCCCTTGCGCGTGACCTTGACCCCCTACAGCGGCGAGACAGGGCGGATCGGTACCGAGATAACAATCGGAGCCGTCTCAGCCCACGAGGGGTTTCTTGCCCTCAATGATGTGACCACTCGAGGCAATTGCGTCAGCAAACTTGGAAAGGTCATCACCGACCACGGTGGGTGCCTGGCCGGAATGATGGTCTTTGCGAGGCGCGACAGCGGCCAATTCCCATTGATGACGGACTTGGTCGCGCAATACCCGTTCTACTACGCCGCGGACCTCGATATGCCTCAGTGGGAACCTGCGCAGTGCCCGTTGTGCCGGGACAATAAGCCGCTGTTGTCGTGGAAGGACATGCCTGAAATCTGACGCCCCCTACTCTGCGAGGAGGTACTCATGGACCTGGCAGATGTGACACACGAAATCAAACGAGGCGACCTGCTTCACATGTATTACTACCTCCGGCTCACGAGGACGCTGGAAGATCGCATCACCGCGCTCTATCGTCAGGGTCGGATTGTCGGCGGCTGCTACACCAGTCATGGCATGGAGGCCATTGCAGTGGGGTACGCCTCTGCACTCGAACACGATGATGTCATCGCTCCCTTTCACCGCGATATGGGAGCCTTCCTGATCCGGGGCATCACGCCGGGCGAAGTCCTTGCGCAGTACTTGGGAAAACGCACCGGGCCGACGAAAGGCAAAGACGGCAATGTGCACATGGGTGATCTCAAACGCGGGATCATCGGTTTTGTCAGCCACTTGGCCGATAATTTGCCCGTGGCGACTGGAGCGGCTCTGGCCTTTAAGATGAGAGGAGAATCCCGCATCGTTGTGGCGGGAACGGGCGATGGAGGAACGAGCCGTGGTGACTTTCACGAAGCCATGAACTTTGCGGCAGTGCGGAAGCTTCCCGTTGTGCTCTTCTGTACCAACAATCAGTACGCTTACTCCACGCCGCTCCGCTATCAAATGGCGATTGCTGATGTCGTTGAGCGGGCAAAGGCCTACGGGATGCCCGGGGAGATCGTGGATGGCAACGACGTGGCGGCCGTGTATGTGGCGGCCAAGCATGCGATTGCAAAAGCCCGATCCGGCGGAGGGCCCACGTTCCTGGAGTTCAAGACGATGCGCATGCATGGCCACTCGGAGCACGACCCAGCCAAATATGTTCCACGAGAGCTGTTGGAAGAATGGAAGAAACGGGATCCGATTCTCGCGGCAGAGCGCCTGCTCATCGAGCTGGGGTACGGCGACGAAACCTATTTCCATGAGGTGGGCGAGCGGGCGAAAAAGGAAGTGGAAGCCGGTCTTGAATTTGCCGAGCAGAGTCCATTGCCAGACGGACCGGAAGTGTTGGAGGGGGTGTTCGCCACAGAGCTCAATGACTGTCACCACGCGAACCATTCAAGGAGTGCCGCATGACTACCGCAACGCAGCAAGCCACGGGAGAGGTGACGTACCTGGAGGCTATCTCACAGGCGCTCGACGAGGAGATGACGCGAGATGAACGGGTATTTATCATGGGTGAAGATGTCGGGGCCTACGGAGGAGCGTTCAGAATTACCGAAGGGTTTCTCGACAAATACGGCGAATGGCGGATCCTCGACACTCCGCTGGCCGAATCCGGTTTTGTCGGTGCGGCAATCGGCGCAGCCATGATGGGTATGCGTCCGGTGGTCGAGATGCAGTTTGCAGACTTCATCTCTTGCGCGTTTGATCAAATCACCGAAGTTGCAGCCAAGAATCACTATCGGTGGGGTGCGGCAGTTCCGATGGTCATCCGCGCGCCGTTCGGCGGCGGCGTCCATGGAGGACCGTTTCATTCAGAATGTCCGGAGGGCTGGTTCTTTCATTCCCCGGGACTCAAGCTCGTCGCACCGTCCACGCCCTACGATGCAAAGGGTCTGCTCAAGGCCGCGATCCGTGACCCGAATCCGGTCATCTACTTCGAGCACAAGTTTCTCTACCGACGTATAAAGGCCACCTTGCCTCAGGACGACTATATCGTTCCGATCGGCAAAGCCGACGTAAAACGATCCGGCAACGATATCTCTGTAATCACGTACGGGGCCATGGTGCATCTGGCCTTAGAAGCCGCAGAGATGCTGAGCAAGGAAGGTATCGATCTGGAAGTCGTGGATCTGCGCACACTGGTTCCGCTCGACAAGGAGGCGCTCTTCTCGTCGGTGCACAAGACCAGCAAGGCGATCGTGCTGCATGAGGACAACAAGACCGGCGGCATCGGCGCCGAAATTGCCGCCCTCTTGGCGGAAGAGTGTTTCGACAGCTTGGATGGCCCGATCCTACGCATTGCCGCGCCCGACACGCCGGTTCCCTTCAGCACCCCGCTGGAGGAGTATTTTCTGCCGAAGACAGCTGACATTGTGGCCGCGGCGCGTACACTGGCAGCGTATTGACGGGTATTTGGAACGGGAAGAATACCCATGGGAGTGTGATTGTGGCGACTGACATCATCATGCCCCAGCTGGGCGAAAGCATCGCGGAGGGAACGGTCGTGAAATGGCTGATTCCCCTCGGGGGAGCCATTGAAAAAGACCAGTCCCTGTTGGAGGTTGAGACGGAAAAGGTGGATTTGGAGGTCCCTTCGCCGGCAACAGGCGTCTTGAATGAAATTCTTGTGAAGGCCGGCGAGACCGTCGCTGTGGGAACTCTGTTGGCACGGATCGACAACACCGCATCCCCGGAAGTGGTTCATCGAGTGGGTGGTGTCGTGGTTCGTCCCGTCGAACCTGCGGCCCCGGGCGAGGAACATCATTCTCCTGCCGTCAAACAGCTGGCGAAGGAGCATGGTGTGGATTTGACACATGTGAAGGGGACAGGCGCCGGCGGGCGCGTCAGCAAGAAAGATGTACTGGGATTCGTTTCACAGAACGCGCCTGCCGGCAAGGCATCAGCGCTCGCCATGGAGCGGTCGATGGGGGAGGAAGTGCTGCCCTTTACGCAGATGCGCAAGACCATCGCCGAGCGGATGGTGAAAAGCCGGCAGACGTCCGCGCACGTCAGCACATTTTTCGAAGCTGATTATTCCAGTGTTGTCGCGTTCAGAGCAGGCCGACACCTGACCTATCTCCCTTTTGTCGTCCGTGCCGTTACGAAAGCCCTCCGCGATGTCCCGATCGTGAACTCGTCATGGGGAGACCAGGGCATTGTCGTCAGGAAAGATCTTCATATTGGCATTGCCACAGCGCTGGAGGACGGGCTACTCGTGCCAGTAGTACGCCATGCCGACCGGAAGGGCCTCACAGAGTTAGGGAAAGAGATCGGGGATTTGGCCGAACGGGCGAGGTCCAAGAAACTCAGCCCCGATGAGGTGCAGGGCGGAACATTCACCATCACCAATCACGGTGGCTTCGGCAGCTTGTTCAGCACCCCGATCATTCATCAACCGCAAATCGCTATTCTCGGAGTGGGCGCGATTCAGAAGCGTGCCGTCATCATCAACGAGGCGATTGCGATTAGACCGATGGGATATCTCAGCCTCACGTTCGACCATCGGGTCATCGACGGAGCCACGGCGGATCAGTTCATGGCCAAGGTGAAAGAATATCTAGAACAAAGTCATTGGGAGCAAATTTTGTGAAGCCATCGTTGAACGCCGTCATTGTCAGCGCTGCGAGGACGCCGATGGGGAGTTTCAACGGCGTGTTCAGCACCGTTTCGGCAACGAAGCTGGGGAGCGTGGCTATCGCCGGGGCGTTACAGCAGGTTGGTCTTGCTCCTGAGCATGTAGAGGCCGTGTATATGGGCTGCGTCTTGAGTGCCGGTCTCGGCCAGGCTCCGGCAAGACAGGCTGCGATTGGGGCAGGAATCCCCCAGTCAGTCGGCGCGGTGACCGTCAACAAGGTCTGCGGATCGAGTATCCAGACCGTCATTATGGCGGCCCAGGCGGTCGCGCTCAAGGAAGCGAAGATCGTCGTGGCAGGCGGAATGGAAAACATGACGCGCGCTCCTTATCTTCTCGAGAACGCGCGCCAGGGGTACAAACTTGGCCACAAAGAACTGGTGGATAGTCTCATCAAGGACGGTTTATGGGACGTCTACAACAACTTTCACATGGGCGATGGCGGAGAGTTGTGCGCGAGCAAGTACGGTTTGACCCGAACGCAGGTCGATGACTTTGCCCTGGAAAGCTATCGTCGCGCGCGTGAAGCCATGGCGACGGGCGCCTTCAAGCAAGAACTCGTGCCGGTTGACGTGCTGCAGCGCAAAGGCCCGGCCCTGCCGGTCGTGGAGGACGAAGAGCCGAATCGGGTCGATCTCCGCAAGATGCGCGACTTAAAGCCGGCGTTTCAGGAGCACGGCATCCTGACCGTGGGCAATTCGCCGTCTTGTAACGACGGAGCCGCGGCCCTGGTCGTCATGGCCGAGGAGGAAGCCAGGCGGCGTGGGTTAACGCCAAAGGCGCATATCGTCGGCTACGCCGGGGCGGCAGTGACACCTGAGTGGTTTACGATCGCCCCGATCGAGGCGATCAAGCGAGTGCTCAAGCACACGGGCTTCACGATCAAAGACATCGACCTTTTCGAAATCAACGAAGCCTTCTCGGCGGTGTCCCTGGCCATCAACCGGGAACTGGGTGTGGACGCCGAACAGGTGAATGTGAACGGAGGCGCGGTAGCACTTGGACATCCCATCGGTGCCACGGGGGCCAGAATCCTCACGACGTTGCTCCATGCCATGGAAGCCCGCGGCGCGAAGCGAGGATTGGCCAGCCTCTGCATCGGTGGCGGAGAGGCGTTGGCGATGATTGTGCAGCGGTCGTAAGACCGATAGAGGTCGACATGCAGTTTGCCGATATCAAGACGATTGGCGTCGTAGGTGCTGGGCAGATGGGGCGGGGGATTGGACAGGTCTGCGCCTCAGCCGGGTATCACGTGCTGCTCGTGGACCTCGCCGAGTCGCTGCTCGCCGAGGCAATCTCAAAGATTCGTGTGAGCCTCGACCGAGCCGTTGAAAACGGAAGCCTGCCGCGTGGTCAAGCGGAAGCCACAATGACGCTCATCCAGCCGATGGCGCACCTCGATCGATTGCAGAACGCGCAGCTTGTTATCGAGGCGATCCCGGAAGACATCATTCTTAAGCAGGGACTCTTCGGAGAGTTTCGCCGGGTCTGTCAGCCGGATGCAATTCTCGCCAGCAATACGTCTTCGATCTCGATTACGAAATTAGCCGCAGCGTCCGGCCGGCCGGATCAAGTGGTCGGCGTGCATTTCATGAATCCCGCTCCCGTGATGCGGCTCGTGGAGATCGTGCAAGGCCGGGAGACCTCTCAGGAGACGTTGAACGTGGCGATGGATTTTGTGCGTAAAGTAGGAAAGGTGCCGGTCGTGACCAAAGACGTGCCCGGCTTTATCGTGAATCGCATTCTGATGCCTATGATCAACGAAGCCGTCTACGCCCTGGAAGAGGGAGTGGCTTCGGCAGAGGACATCGACCTGGCGATGGCGACTGGAGCCAATCATCCGGCAGGGCCGCTGGCCCTGGCTGACCGCATTGGATTGGACACCGTACTCGCCATTTGCGAGGTCCTGCATCAGGATCTGGGTGATCCCAAGTTTCGTCCATGCCCATTGCTGCGCCGTCACGTGGACGCAGGCAGACTGGGCCGAAAGACCGGACACGGCTTTTATCGCTACGACGGCAGCGGCGCGCGACGTGAGACGGCCGCTCAAAAGATGTAAAGGTGGGTCGATGCAAGAACGACAGGCTCAATTCCATACATTGTCAGGCCTGGGAATTAATCGTGTGCATACCAGCGATGACCTGAAGAACTGGTCACCCCAGGACGATCTCGGTGCCCCCGGTGCCTATCCCTATACGCGCGGAGTGTATCCCACGATGTACCGCAGCCGGTTGTGGACGATGCGGCAATTCGCTGGATTTGGCACCGCCGACGATACGAACCGCCGCTTTAAGTATTTGCTCGAGCACGGTCAGACCGGTCTCAGCGTCGCATTCGATATGCCGACGCTCATGGGAATCGATGCGGATGATCCACGTGCGCACGGTGAAATCGGTCACTGCGGCGTGGCGGTCTCCTCGCTGGAGGACATGGAGCGCTTGTTCGACGGCATTCCGCTCGACCGGGTGACGACGTCCATGACGATCAATGGACCGGCGCCCGTCATTTTTGCCATGTATCTGGCCGTTGCACAACGACGCGGCATCCCGCTCGAACAGCTCGGCGGCACGTTACAGAATGACATCCTCAAAGAATATATCGCCCAGAAGGAATGGCTCTTTCCGCCGGAACCATCGCTTCGACTGATCACGGACACGATTGCCTACTGCACGGAGCATGTGCCCAAGTGGCATCCGGTCAGCATCAGCGGTTACCACATCCGGGAGGCCGGTTCGACGGCGGTGCAGGAACTGGCGTTCACCCTGTACAACGGACTCACCTACGTGGAGGCGGCGATGAAGGCCGGTCTCTCCGTGGACCAAATCGCGCCTCAGCTCTCCTTCTTTTTTAACGTCCACAGCGACTTTTTCGAAGAAATCGCCAAGTTCAGGGCCGCACGCCGGCTCTGGGCCAGAGAGATGACGCGCCGGCATCATCCTATAGATCCGCGCTCCGCCCAGCTCCGCTGCCATGCTCAGACCGCAGGCTGCTCGCTCACAGCTCAACAGCCGATGAACAATGTGGTCCGGACGACGATTCAGGCCCTTGCAGCCGTGCTGGGGGGAACCCAATCGCTTCATACCAATTCCATGGATGAAACGCTCGCCTTGCCGACTGAAGAAGCGGTGAAGCTCGCATTGCGGACACAGCAAATCATCGCGCACGAAAGCGAGGTGGTGAACAGTGTGGATCCGCTGGGCGGCTCGTACTTCGTTGAAACGCTCACAAACCGGTTGGAGGAGGGGGCGCTGGAGTATTTCCGCCGGCTGGACGACATGGGCGGCATGGTCAAAGCGATCGAACGAGGGTATCCGCAGCGGGAGATCCTCGATGCCTCACAACGCTATCAACGGGAAGTGGAGCAAGGGCAGCGCATCGTCGTCGGCATCAATCAGTATGTGGAGGAAAGCGCCCATCCGATTCCGACATTGAAGGTCGGGCCGCAGGTCGAGCAGGAACAGGTCACGCACTTGTCGGACCTCCGCAAGACCCGCGATTCATTCAGGATGGCCGGTGCTGTTGAGGAACTGCAGGAAGCAGCATCATGCGGCGAAAACGTGATGCCCTATTTGATCGAGGCGGTGAAGGCCAAGGCGACGGTGGGAGAAATCTGTTCGGCACTTCAAGAGATCTATGGCGTCTATCACGAACCGGTGGTGCTGTGACGGAGGCGCGGGTGCCTGCGCCGAGGTGAGAGAGGAAAACAATCGGAGATGTTATGAAGCTCGGGGCATTCGACATCTATCCCGTAAGCGACGGGCGGTTCGCCCTTGATGGCGGGGCCATGTTCGGGGTGGTACCGAAAGTGCTGTGGGAGCGATGTTGTCCGGTGGACGAGTTGAATCGGGTTCCCCTGAGTCTCACGGCCCTGCTTATCAGGGCGCACGGGCAGTATATCCTCGTCGATACCGGCCTAGGGGCCAAGGAAGATGGGAAATTTCAGAGCATGTTTGCCGTCGAGCGCGCGCCGACCCTGCGCGAGTCTCTCAAGCGTCTCGGGGTGTACCCGGAGGACATTGACGTCGTGATCAACACGCACCTGCATTTCGATCATGCGGGGGGCAACACGATGAAGTCGGAGGACGGAACCCTGCGTCCCGCCTTTCCGAAAGCGCGGTACGTGGTTCAACGCGGTGAATTCGACGATGCCGCCTGCGCCAATGAACGAACCAAGGCCAGTTACCGGCGGGACAACTTTACACCTGTCGCACACCTCAATCAGTGGGATTTCCTCCACGGCGATACCGAACTGCTTCCCGGAGTGAAGGCCGTCGTCACGGCCGGTCACACACGCTGGCATCAGAGCATCAGAATCGAATCAGAAGGTAAGGTGGCATTCTTCCTCGGTGATCTCATCCCGACGGTCTCCCATCTCCCGCTCCCATACATCATGGGCTACGACCTCTACCCCATTCAGACATTGGAGACGAAGCGCTGGGTGCTGGATCGGGCATTTGAAGAAGAGTGGCTGCTCCTCTTCGAGCATGACCCGCTCGTCCAGGCCGGATATGTCCGGAGGGACGAGGAAGGCAAATATTTTCTCCGCGAGGTGACGGCATGGCAGTAACAGCGGCACCGATGCGTATCTTGATCGGGAAAGTGGGTCTCGATGGTCATGACCGTGGAATAAAACTGATCGCCCGTGCGTTGCGCGATGCCGGTATGGAGGTCATCTATACGGGCCTCCATCAGACGCCGGAGCAGGTGGTGAGTACGGCGATTCAGGAAGACGTCGATGCCATCGGCCTGAGCATTCTTTCCGGGGCGCACAATACCTTGTTCCGGCGTGTGCTGGAGTTGCTCAAGGAGCGGGACGGCGGAGAGATCGTCCTGTTCGGCGGCGGGATCATTCCAGACGACGATGTCCCACCGCTCAAGGCGGCCGGCGTGAGGGCCATCTTCGGACCGGGAGCGCCGATGCAGGACATCGTCGCATTCGTGAAGGGCATCGAACCACATCATTGAGGGACCCATGCGCAGTCTCACGACTTCGATCGTCTCTGCTTCGGACGAATTCAGGTCGAACCGCGCGCATTACGAAGGTCTCCTGGCCGACCTCCAGAAGCATCTCACCCTCGTCAGATCCGGCGGGCCGACGGAAGCGGTCGCCCTTCACCAACAACGGGGCAAGCTGACGGCTCGCGAGAGGATCGCAGCCTTGCTCGATCCGAGCTCTCGCTGGCTGGAGCTGAGTCCATTGGCGGCAGCCGGCATGTATGAGGATCAGCTGCCCGCGGCCGGGCTGATCACCGGCGTCGGGTACGTGTCTGGGCGACCCTGCGTCATTGCCGCCAACGATGCGACCGTCAAAGGCGGCACCTACTTTCCGATGACCATCAAGAAGCACCTCCGGGCGCAGGAGGTTGCGCTGGAGAACCGCCTTCCGGCGATCTACCTGGTGGACTCAGGCGGCGTGTTCTTGCCCATGCAGGCCGAAGTGTTTGGCGACCGGGAGCACTTCGGCCGCATTTTCTATAACCAAGCGAGGATGTCGGCGCTCGGCATTCCGCAAATCGCCGTGGTGATGGGGATGTGCACGGCAGGCGGTGCCTACGTGCCTGCCATGTGCGATGAGAACATCATCGTGAAGGGCACCGGCGCCATCTATTTGGCGGGACCCCCTCTCGTCAAAGCGGCCACCGGCGAAGACGTTACTGCTGATGAGTTGGGTGGCGCAGATCTTCACACCAGATTGTCCGGTGTCAGCGATCACCTCGCAGACAACGACCACGACGCGTTGGAGATCTGTCGTTCGATCATCGATACCGTGCCGCGGCGGCCAATTTTGGGCAGGCGGATGGAGAGCGAGGAACCCCTGTATCCCGCAAGCGACCTCTATGGACTCATTCCGAGCAACCCACGTCTCATGTTTGACGCACGAGAGGTCATTGCCCGTCTGGTGGATGGCAGCAGGTTCCAGGAGTTCAAGGCTCGCTACGGCCGGACCCTCACGTGCGGCTTTGCGCGCTGGACAGGGCACGAAGTCGGCATTCTCGCGAACAATGGGGTTCTGCTCTCCGAAGCCGCATTGAAAGGTGCACATTTCGTGCAACTGTGTGCGCAGCGCCGGCTGCCGCTTGTCTTTCTACAGAACATCACCGGCTTCATGGTGGGCAAGGACTACGAAGCGCGGGGAATCATCAAGGACGGCGCGAAAATGGTACAGGCCGTGGCCACAGCCGATGTACCGAAATTCACCGTCATCATTGGCGCCTCTCATGGAGCCGGAAACTATGCCATGTGTGGACGGGCCTATGGTCCGCGATTTCTCTTTCTCTGGCCCAACGCAAGAACGTCCGTCATGGGGGCGCAACAGGCGGCTCAGGTACTGCTCACGGTCAAACAACAGCAGCGAGCACGTGAAAAAGCACCGCTCCCCGAGGATGAACAACGCCGCATCCGAGACTCGACGATCACCCAATACGAACGGGAAGGCAGCGCCTTGTTCAGCACGGCCCGGCTCTGGGACGACGGCATTATCGATCCTGCCGAGACCAGGTCGATCCTTGGTTTGTGTTTAGACATTGCGATGACGATGCCGGTGCGACGGTCCTATCCTCCTGTATTCCGCATGTGAGCAGGCATAAGGGAGCCGATGTCCATCCTTGTTGAGTCGGAAAAGGGACTTGCGCGGGTGACGTTGAATCGCCCGGACCGGCGCAATGCGTTCGATGCCGCGATGGTGGAAGAAATTCGCCGGACCTTCGACCGGTTGGGGCAGGATCGCTCGGTGCGCGTCATCATCCTCGCAGGCGCAGGCGAAACTTTTTGCGCTGGGGCGGATCTCCGCTGGATGGGGCCGGACCGGCCGGTGTCCGCGTCGGAAGCCAGAGAGGATGCAGAGCGCTTGCTGACGATGTTTCGAACGATCGACGAATGTCCCTGTCCCGTCATGGTACGGATTCAGGGAGCCGCACATGGCGGAGGGGTGGGATTGATCGCCGTGTCGGATATTGCCGTGGCTGCCGCCGAGGCCACATTCGCGTTCAGTGAGGTGCGCTTGGGTTTCGTCGCGGGCGTGATCAGTCCATTTGTGCTTCGGAAGACCGGAGAATCGTTCGCTCGGCGGTTCTGCCTCACCGGAGAGCCGTTTTCGGCCGCAATTGCGCGAGAAGGCGGTCTCGTACACGAAGTGGTGGATGCGACGGGGCTTGATGCCCAGGTCACCACATTGGCGGAGCAAATCTCCAGAGCGGCACCGCAGGCGGTGCGTGACACAAAGGCGCTCCTGCGTCGGATCGGCCGTGTCCCGGCGGACGAAGCCTGGGAGATCTGCCTGAGCGCGAACATCCGGGCGCGACTATCCCTAGAAGCACAGGAAGGATTTCGCGCGTTCCGCGAACGTCGAACACCGGTGTGGCCCAGTCCGGCCGGCGAGTAGAGGACCATCTCATGCGCTCGCAGCAGAACGGAGAACAGGTCGGTCCTTCAATTCGGATTACCGAAGTCGGGCCGAGGGACGGGCTTCAGAACGAAGCTGGCATCGTCTCTACGGAGGCCAAGGTGTCGTTCGTGAATACCTTGTCGCAGAGCGGAGTGGCGGAGATTGAAGCGGGATCGTTCGTCTCGACACAAGCCATTCCTCAACTGGCGGATTCGGATGAAGTCTTCAGGAGGATTGAGCGACGCCCCGGCGTGATCTATTCGGCCCTGGTGCCGAACGAGCGGGGATTGGAACGAGCGAGAGCGGCTGCGGTCGACAAAATTGCGGTCTTCACCGCTGCCTCCGACACGTTTGCTCAACGGAATATCCATTGCACCGTGCGCGAATCGATTGAGCGGTTCAAGCCGGTCGTATCACAGGCCAAACGGGACGGCCTGGTCGTACGGGGATATGTCTCTACGGCGACCCACTGCCCATTCGAGGGGGCGGTCGCGCCATTGCGGGTGGTGCAGGTGATGCAGGAACTGCTGGTTCTGGGCGTGGATGAGATCTCGCTCGGCGATACGATTGGAAAAGCCGTCCCCGCTGATGTGAGACGATTGTTGGATGCGGTCACGCCACACCTCGGCCGAACCGCACTGTCGCTTCACTTCCATGATACGTACGGCATAGCGATCGCCAATGTGTTGGCTGCCTGGATGGAATACGGGATCGTCGCATTCGACACATCTGCCGGGGGGCTCGGAGGCTGTCCCTACGCGCCGGGAGCGTCGGGCAATGTCGCGACCGAAGACGTGGTCTATGCGCTGAGAGCGTCCGGGGCCCCCGTCGACGTGGATGAGCGATTCGTCGTGCACGCGGCAAGGCAGGTGGGAATGGTGTTGAACCGCCCCCTGTCATCGCGGCTGTCGTGCGTGTACCAACGACACACGACCTATGAGGCCGTCCGGTGACGACTGCGGTCACGAACATCACTGCAGCGGAAAAGGTTGCCGCGCTTGCTGAGCAGGTGAGGTCAGGAAATGTCCGAGCCGTGTCCCATCTCATTAGTCTGTTGGAGCGCCAGCATCCAGATGGCACCGAGGGGTTACGTCTGCTTTCTTCGGAGGCACACTCGCGCCTCGTGATCGGCGTGACCGGCTACCCCGGGGCGGGAAAGAGTACATTGATTGACGCACTTGTACGCGCCTATCGCCGGCAGGGGCTGAAGGTTGCCGTTCTGGCTGTCGATGTGAGCAGTGCCGTTACGGGCGGGGCGTTGCTGGGAGACCGTGTCAGGATGCAAGACCATGCGGATGA
>Ga0070686_100000537_pt1 | contig 22707 bp, 19 predicted proteins | sample KBSS23LmetaG_FD_65654 | JGI IMG/M metagenome (GOLD analysis project Ga0070686, IMG submission 65654) | Switchgrass rhizosphere microbial communities from Kellogg Biological Station, Michigan, USA - KBS S2-3L metaG | ecosystem: Host-associated > Plants > Roots > Rhizosphere ... | reverse complement strand
AGCGGCACGGAGGTGCTGACGATTGCGGATTTGAATTCGATGGTGATCAATGCCCACATCAACCAGGCAGACATCACCCGTTTGCAGCCGAAGCAGGATGTCGAAGTCGCGGTTGAAGCGGTGCCGGGCCTCATCATCACTGGCAAAGTCGAACGCATCGCCCCGCAAGCGACCATTCGCAATAACATCAAAGGCTTCGCTGTGCGCATTTTCTTGAAAGATGTCGGCGACAAAGTGCGCCCCGGCATGACGGCGAATATTACCATCCCGGTCGCTTCGGCAGATAATGTTCTCGCCGTTCCGTTGGCGGCCGTTTTCACCGAGCGCAATCCCGATGCCGGCACGACCGAGCGTTATGTGTATGTGAAAACCGATGAAGGTTATGAGCGCCGCACCGTGACGGTCGGTGTTTCGGATTTGTTTTTTGCCGAGGTGCAGGACGGGTTGAAAAATGGCGAAACGGTTTTGCTCGAACAACCCAAGGGCGAACGCGACAAGCAAAACAAGGACATGAAACAGGCGGGCGGCTCGCCGATTCCGACGGCGCCCAAAACGCCCACGCCCGCGGTCACGCCCAAAGTTTTGCGTCCGAACACTTAATCCACCGCTGCGCAGATGGCCCTGGTCGAATTACGGAACGTCCGAAAAATCTACCACCTTGGCGGCGAGGAAATTCGCGCTTTGGATGGCATCACGCTCGACATCGAGGCGGGCGAATTCATATCGATCATTGGGCCGTCAGGGAGCGGCAAATCGACCTTGATGCATATTCTCGGCTGCCTCGATTCGCCGAGCGAAGGCACGATCAAGCTGGATGGCACGATGATCCAGGACGCCTCGCCGCGACAGTTGGCGCATATACGAAATCAAAAAATCGGTTTCGTTTTTCAGTTTTTCAATCTGCTGCCCAAACTCAACGTGCTGCAAAATGTCGAGCTGCCGATGATTTACGGCGGCGTTTCCGGCAAGGATCGGCGCGATCGTTCGATGGAAGCGTTGAAATTGGTGGGCCTCGAAAACCGCAGCAAACATCGGCCCAGCCAGCTTTCCGGCGGCCAACAACAACGCGTCGCGATCGCCCGCGCGCTCGTGAATAATCCGCGCATTATTTTCGCGGACGAACCGACCGGAAATTTGGATTCGCACACCGGCGAAGCGATTTTGACGTTGTTCCGCAAGCTGAGCACCGAGGGGCGAACGATTATTTTGGTGACGCACGATCCCGAAATTGCCGCCCTCACCCCGCGGCGCATCGAGATTCGCGACGGCAAAGTTTCCACCAAAGTCGACCCGCGCCTCGCGGGCCAGGTCGGTTTGGATAGCTTGGCGTTATGAACGTGGAGTGTATTAACGCGAGTTTGATCACGTTGGCGCCAATGCCAAAGCGGCGCCGAGCGCGCGCACTCCAAGACCTTGCGGAATTTTTGAAGCGCACTTCTTTCGCGATAGCGTCTTGGAGTGCGTGCGCTCGGCGCCGCTTTTCTTTTCTTTTGCCGTTATGAACCTTTGGAGCGCGATCAGCCTTGGATTCAAGGAAATCTGGGCGCACAAATTTCGTTCCATGCTGACGATGCTCGGGATCGTTCTCGGCGTCTCGAGCCTCGTTGCGATGTCGGCGCTCGTGAAGGGCATGGAACTCGGAATGAAGGAGGCTCTTATCGCGGTCGGCGGACTCGAAAAAATCCGCGTCGAACCCAAGGACGTGCCGAAGGAGCAACGCCATCTCCGCGATCAGGCGCCGGGAGTCACGATCAATGACGTTTATGCGCTGCGGAACACGGCGTCGCTATTGACGCGCCTCTCGCCCGAAATGCGTTTGTTCGGCGGCGTCGTTTCGGCGAATGGAAAAGTGTTGCGTCCCTGGAACACCGTCGGCGTCTGGCCGGTCGCGCTCGAAATGACCGAGCACGAAATCGCGCACGGCCGCATGTTCAACGAAATCGACGACGAAACCGCGCGGAGCGTGTGCGTGATTGGGACGGCGATTCGCGATGAACTTTTTGGCGCGCCGGAAAAAATCGGGCGCGAAATTATTCCCATCGGCGAGACAATCTACATCAATCGCATTCCGTTCACGATCATCGGCATGTTCAAACATTACGAGAGCGAACAGGACCGGAAGACGCGCGAGTTCATGGCCACGCAGCCGAAGGGACCGACCGGCCCGGCGCGCAGCAAAGGCTGGGGCGGCGGCGGGCGCGGAGGCAATAATTACGTTTATCGCATGAAGAACAACACCGTCTTCATCCCGCTGAACACGATGTGGATCAAGCTGCGTTCCGGCGCGAGCGCGAGCGGCGGCAGCGAACGTTGGGGCAATCCCGCCGCCGTCGCTGCCGCGGGCGATCCGCGTCTTTCCAGCGTCGAAGTGAAAGTGCGCGACTTCGATTCGCTCATGCCCGCGCTGCAACAAATGCAAAACATCCTCACCCAAACGCACAAGGGCATCGAAGATTTCACCTTTCGCACGCAGGAGGATTGGGCCGAAAATATTTCCACGTTCATTCACAACGCGCGCGTGAGCGGCGGCATGATCGCGGCCATCAGCCTGCTCGTCGGCGGCATCGGCATCATGAACATCATGCTCGCGAGCATTTCCGAACGCGTGCGCGAAATCGGCATTCGCAAATCCGTCGGCGCCACCACCGCGAATATTTTCACCCAAATCCTGGTCGAGAGCGTCGTCCTTGCAATCCTCGGCGGCATCGTCGGCATGGCCACGTCCTTTCTCCTGGTCCAGGGACTCGCCACCCTTTCGCCGACCGACAACACCCCCATCATCACCGTGGGCGCGATGTCTTTTGCGTTCGGCGCGAGCGTCCTCATCGGCATCCTCGCGGGCCTGATTCCCGCCATCAAAGCCGCGCGCCTCCACCCCATCCAGGCCCTCCGCTACGAGTGATATGAACGTCATCAACGCGATTCTCGTTGGGCTGAAGGAAATTTGGGCGCATAAGTTTCGTTCGATTTTGACGATGCTCGGAATCATTCTCGGCGTCGCAAGCCTCGTCGGCATGGCCGCGCTCACGAAGGGCATGGAAAATGGGATGAAGGAAGCGATGATCGCGATGGGCGGCGCGGACAAAGTTTTGCTCGAAGAACAGGAAGTCCCGCCCGAACAGGAACATCTCGCCGATCAGGCGCCCGGACGCACGATGCTCGATGTGCAGGCCTTGAGAGCGAGCGCGCCGTTGATCAAATTGGTTTCGCCGGAAATGGCGGTGCGCAGCATGCCCGTCACGCGCGGCGATAAATCCGCGGACGTCGAAGAGATGGTCGGTTGCTGGCCCGAAGTGCTCGACATGAACCTGCATAAGATCGGACACGGTCGGATGTTCAACGAGATCGACGAGGAAAATGCATCGGCGGTGTGCGTGATTGGGACTGGCATTCGCGACGATTTATTTGGGTCGCCGGAAAAGATCGGACGCGAAATAAATCCCGTTGGCGAGACGATCCAGATCGGCGGCCAGGCCTTCACAATCATCGGGATGTTCGAACATTACGAAAGCGAACAGGAAAAAAAGGAACGCGAGCTCGCCAAAAATAAACCGAAGGAACAACAGTCCGGGCCCGCGCGTCAAAAAGGTTGGGGCCGCAAAGGCGGTTGGGCCTTTTATCGCAAGAACATGACGCTGCTCATGCCGTTGAATACCGCGTGGATCAAATTTCGTTCCGCGTCCGGCGGCACCAACAACGTTCCCGATCCGCGCCTGAGCGACATCGATTTTAAAGTGCGCGACATCACGCAGCTCGAACCGGCCCTGCAACAGGCGCGCAACGTCCTCCTGATGACCCATCGCGGGATCGAAGATTTCACATTTCGCACGCAGGAAAATCAGCTCGAAAGCATCAATGCCCAGATAAAAAACGCGCGCATGAGCGGCGGCATCATCGCGGCGATCAGCCTGCTGGTGGGCGGCATTGGCATCATGAATATCATGTTGGCGAGCATCAACGAACGCGTGCGCGAAATCGGGATTTGCAAAGCGGTCGGCGCCACTGCCGTTGCGATCTTTTTGCAAATCCTCGTCGAAAGCGTCGTCATCGCCATCATCGGCGCCGTCGCGGGATTGGTCGCTTCCTACGGCCTCGTCGATTTGTTGGGCACGCTTTCGCCCACTGGAAATACGCCCGAAATCACGCCTGCGGCGATGGCCGTGGCTGTGGCCTTCAGTGCGGTCGTCGGCATCGCCGCTGGCTTCATCCCCGCGCTCAAAGCGGCGCGCATGAATCCCATCCAGGCGCTGCGTTACGAGTAACCGCCGGGTAGGACAGGCGCCTCGCCTGTCCAGTCCAGCGCCTCGCTGGACTCTCATCGTGTCCTGCGTCTCAATAATAGTGAGTTGAATGGCGCGTCGATTCAGCGGGCGGGGCGCCCGCTTGGACAGGCGAGGCGCCTGTCCTACCCGGACTCAGGCGCTTCGTAACGAACAACCGGCGCGGATGGGCAAGCAAACTCGCAAAACAAAATCAGGCGCGAATTTCACTCACTTTGACTGGATTTTAAGGAATCCACGAGGCATCCTTTTTTCAATATGAAGTTGATCCTATCGACGCATAACGTAACGCTGACCAAGGCCATCGAGGACCATATCCTGAGTCGCATCGATAAACTTGAGCACTTGGACCGTTTCGCCATCAATGCGCGAGTCACTTTGGAGCATGACAACACCAAAGCGCCCGAACGCGCCTTCTGCTGTTCGATCCGTTTGGTGGTGCCGGGGCCAGATTTATTTGCCGAAGATGCCGAGAGCGATCTCTATGCGGCCATCGATCTCGTGACCAAGAAACTCGAACAGCAGATCCGCAAACGCCAGTCGAAATTCAAAGCGCGCAACCATACCGACGCCGCCGCCGGCAAACGCAAACGCCAGGAACGCGGCGCCTAATCGCGGTCGGTGAACCCCGAATTAATCCTTCGCTCACGCCTCGCCTGGCTGGTTTCGCAACCGCCCATCGAGGATGCCGCGCTCTTTTTGCGCGATGGCTCGGTGATTGATGCGGGACCTTGGAGCGAAATTTCCGCGCGGCACACGGACGTGCCCGTCGAGGACCTGGGCGAAGTCGCGCTCATCCCCGGGCTCGTCAACGCCCATTGCCATCTCGATTACACCGCGATGGCGGGCATGATTGCGCCTCCGTCCAATTTTCCCGATTGGATCAAAGCGATTCTCCAGATCAAAGCGCATTGGTCCTACACCGAATACGCCGCGTCGTGGATCGAGGGCGCGCGCCAACTTTTGGAGAGCGGTGTCACCGCCGTGGGCGACATCGAAGCCGTCCCGGAATTGTTGCCCGAATCGTGGGAAGCCACGCCGCTGCGCATGATTTCGTTTTTCGAAATGACCGGCGTCCGCAGCCAGGGCCAGCCCGAACGCATTTTGGCGCACGCCCTCGCGGACGTTCGCCGCGTCGGTTCCACTTCCACCAAACGCGCCGGCCTTTCGCCGCACGCGCTTTACTCGACACCGCCCGATTTGTTGCGATTGACCGCGGAATTAATTCAGCGCGAACCATTGCCCGTCACGACGCACCTCGCCGAATCGATCGACGAAATGTCGATGTATCGCGACGCCTCCGGCGCCCTGTTCAACTGGTTGAAAACCCAACGCGCCATGGACGATTGCGGCCAGGGATCGCCCGTTCAACAGGCCCGGCGCCTTGGTCTTTTGGAGCCTGGTTTCATCGCGGTTCACTGCAATCATCTTGCGCCCGGCGACGCCGAATTGCTCGCGCGCAATCAATGCCACGTCGTTCATTGCCCGCGCAGCCACGAATACTTTCACCACGCGCCTTTTCCCTTCGAAGAACTCGCGCGCGCCGGCGTAAACATCTGCTTCGGAACCGACAGCCTCGCGAGCGTGCGCCTGAACAAAGGCAAACTTCCCACCCTAAATCTCTGGGACGAAATGCAATTGTTCGCCGCCAATTTTCCGAACGTCGCGCCCTCGCGGATTTTTGAAATGGCGACCGTGCACGGCGCGCGCGCGTTGAATCTCCCCGCCAATCGCGCCGATTTGATCGCCGTCGAATATTCCGGCGCGGCCGAAACGCTGCCTGATTTTCTCGTTCACAACCCGCCCATCGTGCGCGGAAAATGGATCGCGGGCGTTCCCGTGGCAAATTGAATTTGGCATTCGGGCGGATTTCGCGCATGGTGAGCGCGCACAATGAGCGCGCGTAAACCCGAGGCCAAAGAACTATCCCGCGAGTTGGTTATCACCAACAAGCTGGGAGTCCATGCGCGTCCCGCCGCGATGTTCGTCAAAACGGCGAGCAAATTCGAGTGCGACATCTTCGTCGAAAAAGACGGCGAACGCGTGAATGGAAAAAGCATCATGGGTCTCATGATGCTCGCCGCCGGCCCTGGCAGCCGCCTCAAAGTCTTCGCCAACGGCTCCGACGCCAACCAGGCCCTCGCCGACCTCGAAGCTCTTCTCAAGCGCAAGTTCGACGAGGATTGAGCCGATCAATCTCGCTCACCAATTCTTAAAAGTCCGATTTTGATCGGGCGTATATTTCTGCGTTGGTGTGCGGCGGCCTTGTTCGTATTGCTTTTGTTTGTCGTCCGATTTGGCGCGGGCGAGCATTTGTTGAAAACCGGGGCCGGGTTTGTCGGGCTTTTGACCTTTGCCTTCCTTCGCCGCTTGCATGGCGAGCTTCGCCCGCAACTCCGCCAATTTACTTTGGACTTGTTCGGCGCCTTGTTGCGCGGGTTGATTGCCGGGCGCAATTTCCAATGTCATTTCATACGCTGTCGCTGCGCGTTCCAAATGTCCCACGGCCTGGTCGGTCGATTTCGGCTCCGCCTGCGCCGCCTGCTTTTGCTCGCGTTCGCCGAGGGCATTCAATAATTCGGGCAATCCTTTTTGCAGCGCATCGATCTTTGGCTGCAAGCCCGCGTTCTCGGGATTCAACGCCTGCGCCTCCTGGTAATGTTGCAGCGCGGTCATCTTCTCTTCCGCCGCCGTCGCCGCCTGCCGCTCCGAGTGCTGCGCGCCTTGCTGGGCCAACTTATCGCCCTGCTTCTCGAGCAGCTTCGCCAAGTCGTCGCGCGTGCTCGCCTGCTGTTGTTTTGCTTCGGGTTGGTCCGGCTTAAAATTCAGCGCCTCATCGAATTTATCCATCGCTTCTTCGAGCTTCGCAATCGCCTGCTCCGGTTGCCAATCCGCCTCGCGATTTCCCTCCTGGTGCAATTTTTCCGCCTGCTGCGCCAGCAACTTCGCCAGTTTTTCCTGCACGCGCGGCTCGCCCTCGGAAGCCTCTTTGTTTCGCTCATCCAGCGATTTCGCCTGCACGAAATCCGTCAGCGCATTGTTTAAATTTTTCTCGGCCTCCTTTTGCTCCCACGAATTGGTCTCCTTCTTTTCCAAGACGCCATCCGCGCGCTTCTCTTCCTCCGCGGCCTTTTGCGTGTATTTATCCGCGAGCGTCGCTTCGATCTTTTTTTGGTCCTGCTTAATCTCCTCGTCCTTGGGAGCCAGGCTCTGTGCGGTGCGTTGATGATCCAGCGCCGCCTCCAACTTCTCGATCGCCTTCTGCCGCGAACGTTCGTTCTTCGTTTCGTCCACCAACTTCTTCGCCAGCCGCGCGTGCAACTTCGCCAGTCGTTGCTCCACCACGCTCAAATTATGCGCCACCGCCTTATCCTTCGGCTGCGTCACAAGCGCCACTCGATACGCCTCACGACTTTGCTCCCACTGCGTCAGCGCCTGCTCCGGCGCGCTCGTTTCGTTCGGCTCGCCCAATCGAAACGACACATTCCCAATTTGCGTCCAAACCTGGTCGCGCAATTTCTTCGGCAATTCAGTCGCCGCCAGTTCCTGCCAGATTGCGTCCGCCTTCTGAAAATCCTTCGCCGCATAAGCCGCCACGCCCGCATCGTACGCCAGCCACGGATCGCCCGGCCGCTCCGTTCGCAATTGCTGCAAAACCTCGACGGCTTTGGCGGGCTGATTTTGCTTCATCAATTCGCGCGCCTCGCGCAAATCCGCGAACAGCGGAACCGCGCTCAACAACAGCGCCATGACAATCTGCGGCTTCATAACTTCTTGAGCTTCTGCCCTTTCTTACGCTCATTCACAAGCATTTCCCAAAACAACAATCCCACGCCCAAACCGAGCGGGACCTGGAAATATTCGCGCATATCCTTCGATTTGCGAATCTCCGTGGCGCGCGCGAGCGGAGCCAGCCCGCGGTCGTTCACGTTCAACAAGCCCTCGCCTTCCTTCCCAAGCGCGACGTAAAATCCGCGCCCCGCCGCCGCGACTTGTTGCAACACGCGCTCGTTCAATCGCGAAACCACTTCCTGCCCAAACTCGTTCTTCGTGAACTTAACTTCAATCGCCGGACGATCGTAATTATTATTCGCGCGCTCCGAAATCCGCGCCCCCGTCGTCGAGCCCACGCCGACCGTAAAAATCGAAACACCCTTCGCCGCCGCCTCGCGCGCCGCCAAAATTGCATCCCCCTGCAACTCCTCGCCATCGCTGATCAACACAATGGCTTTGCCCGACTGCTGCTTCGGATCGAACGACCGCGCTGCCAGCCGCAGCGCCGCGCCGATATCGCTGCCGGGTTTCGAAATCGCCGTGGTGTTCAGCGCCTCGATCGATCGGACCACAGCCTGATGATCCTGCGTCACCGGCGTCATCAAAAACGCCTCGCCCGCAAAAGCGACCAACCCCACGCGATCTCCCGAAGGCCGATCCAGCAATCGCAAAATCGCCCCCTTCGCCGCCATTAAACGATTCGTCGGCGCATCCTCCGCCAACATGCTTTTCGAAATATCCAGCGCGATCATCAAATCCACGCCGGGGCGCTCGATTTTAATTTCGCGATACCCAAACAACGGTCGCGCCAGGCTCGCCAGCAACAAGACAATCGCGAGCGTCCACAACACCACCTTGAAAATTCGTTTCCGATAATCCACCGACGCCAGCAATTGTTCGCGCAAACGTGGCGCAATCACGCGATCCAACATCGCCCGCTTTCGCCGCGCGCCCCACCGCATCAACAACACGCATGCGGGCACAACCACCGCCGCCGCCACCAACCATCCGAGCACGGCAAACTTCATGGCAGCCGCCTCCAAACGGTTTGCCGCAGCGCCAATTCCAGCAACAAAAGCGCGAGCGCCGGCGCCGCAAACCACGCCATCAATTCGCGATAACTCTTCTGTTTGCCCTCGGTGAACTTCGCCTTCTCCAGCTTGTCGATCTGCTGATAAACGCTGCGCAGCCCGTTGTAATCCGCCACCTGGAACAACTGCCCGCCCGTCAACCGCGGTGCCTCCGCCATCTCGTTCCCGCGATCCTGCCGCAACATCCCCATGTCCTTAAAATCGACGATCTGCACCAGATGCACTTTGATTTTGAGTTTCGCGAGCTCCTTCGAAACCTGATCCGGCGGCGCGCCCGCGTTCACCTGTTCCGCGTCGCTCACCAAAATGATTAATTTCGTCTGGTTCGTGGCCGGCAAAAGGTGTTCCGCCGCAATCAACAATCCCGAACCCGGCGCCGTTCCATGCCCCGTTTTCTCCTCCTTCAATCGCGCCACGAGCCATTCGTGATCCAACGTCAGCGGACTGATCAAAAACGCTTCACGATCGAAGCGCACCGCGCCGATTCGATCCCTCGGACGCGACTTCAAAAACTCGCCGATCACCTTGATCAACGCCTCCGAGCGCGTCACTTTTTTGTTTTCCATCGTGAAATCGCGCGTCGCCATCGTCCCCGAAAAATCCAACACCAACATGATGTTGATGCCCTTCGCATCTTCGTCGCCGATGCCCTCTTCCACCTGCGGCCGCGCCAGCGCAATCAACAACAGCGCCAGCGCCAGATAACGAAAAACCGCGAGCCATTGCTTCCGTTGAAACCGCGCCTGCCGGGCCGCCGCGCGCAATAATTCGCTCGACGAAAATGCCACGGCCGCCACCGGCGCGAACCTTCCGCGCAACCACGCCCAGAGCGGAATCAGCAACAGCAGCAGCAACAGCCACGGCGCCGCGAAGCGAAACGTTTTCAAATAGGGCTGCAGCTCGGTCCAACTCATGCGCGCGTCTCCGTCACAAACCGCGCTGCCGCCAAATGCTGCGCTTCCAATTCCGCCAACTCCGCGCGCGCCCGCCCAAACTTCAACACATCGCAACACCCCAAAAATTCCGCCAACAACGCCCGATGCGCCTCCTCCAAATTCGCCGAACTCGCCGCTTCCAACAGAAATTCCTCCGTCGATCGTCGCGGCGCAAAAATCCCAAAACGTCGTTCGATGTAGCGGCGGACGATGTTGGAAACTTCGATCCCGTATGGTCGCGAATTCTCCGGAGCCATCAACGCGCGCGCCTTCTCCAATTCTTTCAACGCATCCTCCTGCGCTTCCGCCACACCCGCCGCTCCCAATTCGCCTGCACCCCTTTTTCGTCGCCGCATCAGAAACCAAAACACCCCCACAACCGCCACGATCAACAACAACCACGGCGCCACCATCCGCACCGTCCACGGCTCCAGCAAACGCAAATCGTCGATGATGTTCGTCGTATTATTCACGGATGCAGCCGGTGATACCGCGTCTCAAAAAATTTCGTCAACGCCTTCAGATAAGGCTGGTCCGTTTGCAATTCGATCGTGTCAATCCCCGCCTTCGTGAACATCCGCCGCAACCCCGTCAACCGTGTTTGAGCGACCTCAGCAAAAATTTTTCGCGCGCCCGCATCGCCTGTGTCGATCTCCAACGTCTCCCCCGTCTCCGCATCTTCGAACGCAATCCAGCCCACGTCGGGCAGTTCGCGCTCAATCCCATCCACCACCGGGACCGCGATCAAATCATGTTTTCGCCCCACCACCTTCAACGCCCGTTCGAATCCGCGATCCATGAAATCCGAAATCACAAAAATCACGGCGCGGCGCGATAGCGCGTGACTGATATGATTCAACGCCGCCGTCAAATTCGTCCCCTGATGACGCGGCTTGTGCGTCAAAATTTCGCTCACGATCCGCAACACATGCTGACGCCCCTTCGCCGGCCGCACGAACCGTTCGATCTCTTCCGTAAACAACAACAACCCCACCCGATCGTTATTTCGAATCGCGCTGAACGCCAACACCGCCGAGAGCTCCGCCGCCAATTCCCGTTTGCTTTGCTGCACCGATCCCGTCCCGCCCGACGCGCTCGCATCCACCACCAACAACACCGTCATCTCCCGCTCTTCGACATATTTTTTAATATGCGTTTCGCCCGTCCGCGCTGTCACATTCCAATCGATCCGCCGCACCTCGTCCCCCGCCTGGTAAAGACGCACCTCATCGAAATCCATCCCGCGCCCCTTGAACACCGAATGATACTGCCCCGCCATTAAATCCTCCACCAACCGCACCGTGCGGATTTCGATGTGCCGGATTTTTTTGAGCCACTCTTTCGGAATCATGCGACGGGCAAAATCACTAAACTTCGTTTCACACCGCCTCACGGCACCGCAATCGTATCCAACAACTGCTTCACCAAAACTTCGCTCGTGACCTCGTCCGCCTCCGCCTCGAACGTCGTGATAATTCGATGCCGCAACACATCCGGCGCAATGCTCTTCACATCCTGCGGCGTCACATAACCCCGCCCGCCCATGAACGCCGCCGCCTTGGCCGCCAGCGTCAAATTAATCGTCGCGCGCGGCGAACCTCCAAACCGAATCTTCCCCGCCAACGCCGGCGCCAGCCGCGCCGGATCGCGCGTCGCGAACACCAGCCGAATGATATAATCCGAAATCTGATCATCCACATGCACCTGGTCCACCAACTGCCGCATCTCCAAAATTTTCTCCGGATGAATGATCGGCTTCAACGGCTCCCGCGCGCTCGTCTTTGCCATCATGTGCATGATCTGCTTTTCCTCCGCCTCGCTCGGATATCCGACCACCACCTTCAACATGAACCGATCCACCTGCGCTTCCGGTAACGAATACGTTCCCTCCTGCTCGATCGGATTCTGCGTCGCCAAAACCAAAAACGGTTTCGGCAACGGAAACGATTCCTCGCCGATCGTCACCTGCCGTTCCTGCATCGCCTCCAACAACGCGCTCTGCACCTTTGCCGGCGCGCGATTAATTTCATCCGCCAAAATCAAATTCGCGAAAATCGGCCCCTTCTTCGTCGAGTAAGTTCCCTCCCGCGGGTTGTAGATCAAATTCCCCAACAAATCGCTCGGCAACAAATCCGGTGTGAACTGGATGCGCTGGAACTTCGTGTGAATACATTGCGCCAGCGCGCTCACCGTCGCCGTCTTCGCGAGCCCGGGAACGCCCTCCAACAAAACGTGTCCATTCGCCAGCAACCCAATCAACAACCGATCGATCAAATACCGCTGCCCCACAATCGCCTTCGCCATCTCCTGCTGAATCCCGCTGATCAACGGACCCATCGCCTTTACCTCGCCATTCAGACTTTCAATCTCCGATTTCATTCCGCCCCAATACTCGCCGCTAACTCCATCGCCATCCATCCCGAAATTCGAGTTCCTCACGACCCGCGCGCAAAAACCCACTCCCCGTAGGAACCGACGGCAGGAGGTTTTCGGCGACTCCAACCATCCAGTTTGCTATACTCCCCGCATCGTATGAGAGGAACGCGCTTGGCGGTCATGTTGGGGCTTTTTGCCTTGGAGATTCAAGCGGCGGACGTGGCGCGGATTGAGGATGCCCGGTTCGAACTAAGGATCTTCGCGCAACAACCGGATATCTGGACGCCTACGGGTATTGCCGTCGATAAAGCCGGACGCATCTTCATGATCGAATCGAACACGCATTTACCGAAGCCGGACTACGACGGGCCGAAATCGGATCAGGTAAAAATGTTCGTCGAGAAAGATGGCAAGGTCGCTTCGAGCTCCGTTTTCGCGGAAGGTTTTCGGTGGGCGATGAATCTGGCGTTCGCGACGAATGGCGATTTGTTCCTCGTGCAACGGGATGCGGTGATGATTTTGCGGGATCGGGACGGCGACGGAAAAGCGGATGCGCCGGAAAAAATCCTGCGGCTGGAAACGAAGGGCGATTATCCGCACAACGGTTTGGATGGATTGACGATCGCGCGGGATGGTTGGGTCTATGTGGGCATGGGCGAGAATCTCGGGATGAATTTCACGCTCACGGGCAAGGATGCATCGATCAGCGGAGACCAGGGGGGACACATTTTTCGTTGTCGCATGGATGGCTCGAAGCTCGAACGATTCGCGACCGGTTTTTGGAATCCGTTCAGCATGACTTTCGATGACGCGGGGAATTTGTTCGCGGTCGATAACGATCCGGATGGCCGGCCGCCCTGTCGTCTGGTTCACGTCATGCGCGGCGGGAATTATGGATACCAATTTCGCTACGGCCGCAGCGGGCTGCATCCGTTCCAGGCATGGGACGGCGAATTGCCCGGAACTTTGCCGATGGTCGCAGGCACGGGGGAAGCGCCCTCGGGAATTGTGTGGTGCGCGCGGATGGGCTGGCCGGAAGAATATTCCAACTCTCTGCTCGGCACTTCCTGGGGCGACAATTTAATCGAGACGTTTCCGCTGCGGCCGCTCGGCGCGTCGTTCAAGTCCGAACGAAAAATCCTGGCGCGCGGCGATCAATCCTTCCGCCCCGTCGCGCTGGCGGCCGCGCCGGATGGGACGGTTTACATCAGCGATTGGGGCGACAAAGAATATTCGGTTCACAAGAAAGGCCGCATCTGGCGCCTGACGCAGCGCGAGCCGTTTCACCAATCGACCGCGACGCCGAATCCTCAAACCGCGCGGCTCAGCGAAATCGCGCAGGTCACCGCAAAATCGGCAACGCCCGCCAAGGCGGTTGAGGCATTGCTCCAGCAGGCCGCCTCGGAGGATCGTTTCATCCAACGCGCGGCCATCAATGAGCTCACGACGATTCATTCCGAAGCCTTGCTCGCGAAGCGAATGGCTCCTGATCCCAAAGCGCGGCTGGCCATTTTGCTCGCGTTGCGGGAACAGGATTTTCGTTCGCCGATTGGAATTCTCAAACGCTTTCTCCAGGACGACGACGAATCGATCCGCCAGATGGCCATGATCTGGACGGCTGAAAAAGGATTGAACGAATTGAAACCCGATCTGCTCGCCGCCGTTCTGCAAAAGCCGCAAAGCCTTTTGCTTCTGCAAACGTATCTGGCCGCGGAACAAATTCTGGGCGGCTACAAAAAAAATTCCGTTTGGGAACAAGGCAGTTCCGGCGCCGATTTGGTCGCGGCTCTCTTAAAAGACGAAGCGCGGCCTGAATCGTTGCGGGCGTTGGCGAATCACCTCAAAGGCGCGGCCCAAAAACGTCCGATCCCCGGCGCCCCTGTCGCTGAGCCCGCCAAACGTCCGCAGACTGAAGGCGAATGGATCGCGGCCATTGGTTTCGGCGGCGATTCGGACACCGGCCAAAAACTTTTCTTCAGCGACAAAATCGGTTGCGCCAAATGCCATCGCGTCCAGGGCGACGGTGGCAACGTCGGCCCCGATCTCGGCGTCATCGCGCGCTCGTCCGATCGCGCCAAACTCGTCAATTCCGTCCTGCAACCTTCCGCGAACATCGGACCGCTTTACGTCACGCACATCGTCACCACCAAAGACGGCGATCAATACACCGGCCTCGTTCCAGGCAAGCAGGCGCCAGGAAAAGTGACCGTCATTCCCGTCGATGGAAAACCCGTCGAGATCGCTTCCGAAAAAATCGCTTCCGATCGCGTCTCCGAACTTTCGCTGATGCCCGCGGGACTGGAAGCGGGATTGACCGTGCGCGAATTCGCGGATTTGATCAGCTTTCTGGAAACTCTAAAATAAGGCATGGACGCTCCGGCAAAAAAAGCTCCGTGGCCGTGGTACGTGCGAATTCTGATCGGCCGCAACCCGCTGTTCACGCTGGTGCGCGCGGTTGTCTGGGCCGCGCTGATCGTGTTTCTTTTCAAGTTCGTGTTCATCGGCATTCGCGTCCATGGCACCAGCATGGAACCGACCTTTCACAACGACCAAATCAAGTTCGTTTACCGCCTCGCGTACGTTCGCTCGCCGCCCCAGCGCGGTGATGTCGTCGCCATTCGCGCGCCCGAACTCGGCGCCGTTTTGCTCAAGCGCGTCATCGCGTTGCCCGGCGAACACCTCAGCATTCGCGGCGGCCGCATTTACATCAACGGCAAGAAACTCGAAGAACCCTACACCCAGGGCCTCACCAATTTTCGAAAACCCGACTACGAACTGGAGCCCAATCAATATTACCTGATCGGAGACAACCGCGAGATTTCCGAACAATACTACAAATACGACTACCAAATCCTCGGCAAAGTCATTTTCTGAGCAAGGACCCGTGAGAAAATTCCTTCGCATTTTCCAGGCGCTCGTGGTGGTGATTGGAAGCGCGCTCGCCTGGATTTATTTCCATCCCTCGCCCGAGCGCGTCATTCGCGGCCACATGGATCTGCTGCAAAAAAATCTCTCCGTGAAACCCGGCGAAGGCAATTTCGCGCGCGTCGCGGCCATCAATCGCATCCTCACCGTTTTCGCGCCGAACGTCCAAATCAACACCGAAGGCATGCCGCACATCAGCGAAACCATTTCTGGCCACGCCGAACTTCAACAGGCGCTCTTCGCCGCGCGCACCCAACTCCAGGGCGAAGTAAAATTCTACGAAGTCCACATCGTAGTCGGCCCTGAACAAACCAACGCCGTCGTCAACTTCACCGCCGCCGCGCGCCTCGCCAACCAACCCGAACCCTATTCCCAGGACCTCAAAGCCCGCTTCCAAAAAATCGAAAACAAATGGCTCATCGTCCGCGTCGATCCCATCGGCGCAAAAGACACCGCGCAATAACGCGTGCGATCGAAAATGTCGAACGACCGAAAAGCGGCGCCGGAGCGCGCGCAGTCCAGAACCTTGCGGAGTTTCGAGAGATTTACGAATTCGCGATAGCGTTATGGAGTGCGCGCGCTCCGGCGCCGCTCTTCGGTGACCGCCCGAAAAAATCGCCCCCCCCAATAACCGTCCCTCAAAATTCCTCGATACGGAAAAATTTCGACCCGGGAGCCGGGGGCGTTTCGAAGCTGAACTCGCCGACGATCGCGGGAAATTCCGCGACGGTGGTCCAATCTTTTAAATTCGGCGACGACGTGACGCGATAGTTGTGCCCCTCGATGCCTTCGACGCGCGCAGTGAAATTGCCGGCGCCGTTGAATTGCGCGGAGCCTGCGATGATGCGCGGCGGCGCGATGGCGCGAATTTTCAAAGTGATTTGCGCCGGCTGCTGCCAGTCGATCGCGTCCACTCCAATCTGGTAATGCACCCCCGCGTGAATCGTCGGCAGAAAAACCGACGCCGCTGTGCGCTGATTCGGATCGAACGCAGCGACGATCGCTTCCTTCGTCGTGGGAAATTGGTCGCCTTCGAAAATGAGCAGCGACGTCACAGCAACATCCGTGGGATAGGCCGTGCGAAACGTTCCGACAGTCGAAATATCCACCGCCCCATCGATCGGCGCCGTCCATTGCCACCAAACTAAACGCCCGGAAACATATGGCAGTTCCGCCAACCGTCCCAAATCCCATTCCGCCGGATCGTAAACGGCATCGAAATCCGTCCCACTCACCGTCTCGTTCCGTTGATTGAGCAAGGTCCGATGCGCGAAATCGTCGTTCGGCGGACGCGCGGCGGGCGGAATTTCGAGTTGAATATTTCCCGTCGAGCCGTACTCGCCAAGAACAGCAATTTGATAGCGCGTGTTCGCTTCGGCCTGAAATGTAATGCGCCCGAGATTGTTGGTGTAGGAACCGCTGACCAGCAGAATTTCGGAATCCGGGCCCGTGGCTGCACGATATAAAGCCACGGCCGTATCGAAGTCGCTGCCCACCGTGCTAATCGTGTAAGCGCCGGCCGTCGGCGTGGACCATTCCCACCACACTGAGTGTTCCCAACGATCGCCGCGTTCGGTCGTCGCGCCGACGTTCGATCCAAAGCCGGCCACGGTCGCGCCTTCGATAATGAATCGGTTCGCAAAATCGTCATTCGCGGGCAGACTCAAAATCAGACTCACCGCCACAGAGCCCGAACTTCCATTCGCGCCACTCACCGCCAGGGACAACGTTTCGCCCGCCGTCACGGCATAACGCGCGTCGGTGTAGAGATCGCCATTCTGCGCGTATTGCTCCGGCGTCACAAGCGTCAGCGCGCTGGCATCGGTCCCGTGATAGGCCGCAATCGTCGCTTCGAAGTTGCCGCTCGCGCTAAGGATCACGTGACCCGTCGCCGGGGCGGTCCAACGAAACCAAGCCGTTTTCTCCGGCGCGTTCGGCGCATCGGTTTGCGCGAAAAGAGTCACGCGGCCTCCTGTGATTACCGCGGCCGTGGCGAATGAATTATTTGGCAGCAACGACGATCCGGCGCTGAGCTTCATGACAAATCCATCGCCACTTTGATTCGGCGAAGATTTTTGCGGCGCATTCGGAGTCACTGGAAAATCCGGCTGACGCGCCCCCGGGAACGTTGTCCCCGCCATTGCGAACGCGCCATCGGCCGTCGCGATCACGCACGCGCTCACTTCTTCCGAGCCGCCTCCTCCCACGTAACTCGAAAAAATCGCCGTTCCATCCGGCTCGAACATCGCCGCCACCGCATCGGTCGAATACGAATTGTTCCGCGTCTTGATCGCATTCAACAGCGGAAAATCCGAACTGTAAGTCATCCCCGCCACCATCGCGCGACCCGCGGGCGTCACGGCCACGCCGCCGACGTCCAGGATCACGTCGCCCGAGCCAAAAACATTGGGAAACCCGCGATACGAGTTCACGATGGACCCGCCGAGGTAGGTCGAATAAATCACCGCATTCGCCGTCGGCGTGAGCTTCGTTAAGCAGATATCGCGTTCGCCGCGATAATCGGATTGAAACGCGTGTGCCGTCGGAAAATCCGCCGATTGGGTCACGCCCTGGATAAAAATGTTTTGCGCCGCATCGAGCGCGATCGCCACGCCTGCATCCGCGCCGTTCCCGCCGAAGTAGGTGGAGAACACCAGCGCCTGGCCGGTCGCTTCGAATTTCGCGACGAAGATATCCGAGCCGCCCGCCATCGTTGTTTGCAAGGCGTTCTTAATCGGAAACTGGCTCGAAGCAGTTCGTCCGACGATGATCGGTCGATTGGAACTGTCGATCGCAATCCCCCGACCCAACGTCCCGCCGCCCGCGCCTCCGAAATAACTCGAATATTTCAGCGTCGCCCCGTCCCCGGAAATTTCCGTGAGAAAAGCGTCCGCCCCCGACGCGCGCGCCGGTTGAAATGCATTCGCGGTCGTCGGAAAATCCTCCGAAGTCGTCAGCCCCGTCGTCCAGATATTGCCGTTCCCGTCCAGCGCGATGCCGAGCATGGTGTCATCGCCCGCGCCGCCGAGATACGTCGCAAACAAAACGTCGCTGCCGGTCGAATTCAACTTCAGCAGGACGGCATCGAACGCGCTCGCCGTCGTCGGTTGCAGCGCGTTCACGACCGGCAAACCATTGTAATAGCCGGAGCCCGCGAGGTAAACCTGTCCGCTCGCATCCACCGCGATTCCGCGCGGCAGAATTCCGCCCAATAATGTGGTATAGGAAATGGAGCTGCCGTCTGGACTCAACTTCACCACAAAGGCGCCATCGCCCCCGCCGAGATGAATCGCGCCCGAAAAATCGCTCGAACCGGTCAGGCCGGTCACGTAAATCGACCCGTCCGGCCCGGTCGCCATCGCGGTGGGAATGTCGAAGTTCGATCCGCCGAGCAACGTTGCAAAATCGACGGAAACGCCAAATACGTTCGAAGTTTGCCAGGCCAACGCAATGGCGGCAGCGAGCGGCGAATAAATTTTCATAAGAACTTTCGCCGAACCATCTCCTGCCCGCCGCGCAGGTCAAGGTGATTCGGGCGCTAAGCCGAAAGCTGTTTCAATTTCGCGCCCGCCGCGCCGGAATCGATGGCGGCCCCGGCGAGAACGGTCCCTTCGCGAATGGTGGCGCAACGGCCTGCGACATAGAGAGCCGCGCCCGCATTGAAAACCACCGCATCCCGTTTCGCGCCGCGCTCGCGCCCTTCCAGGATCGCGCGAATGATCCCGGCGTTCACGGTTTTATCGCCGCCTTTCAAATCCGCGAGCGTCGAAAATGGAATCTCCACTTCCGTCGGCGACAACGTTCCGCTTCTCGGCTCCGCCCCGAATTCAAAACTCGCCGTCGTGCTCGGCCCAATCGTCGAAAGCTCGTCCAAAAACGCATCGCCCGCCTGCCCGCACACCACCATCGCCTGCCGCAGTCCGAGACTTTGCAGCACCACCGCCACCGGCTGACAAAACTGCGGGCGCGGCACCCCGACCAGCTGCGCGCTGGGTCGCGCGGGATTCAACAGCGGCCCCATGATATTGAAAATCGTGCGCTGCCCCCGTTCGGCGCAAAGCTTGCGCGCCGGCGCAATATGTTGGAAGGCCGGATGATATTTTTGCGCAAAGAAAAAAGCGAAATTCCGGTCCCGCAACGATGCTGCGGCGTCGGCGGGTGAAAGCGCCGTGGGAATTCCCAGAGCTTCGAGAACATCGGCGCTGCCCGCTTGCGACGTGATCGCGCGATTGCCGTGCTTGGCCACCCGGACGCCCGCCGCCGCGCAGACCAGGCCCACCGCCGTCGAAATGTTGAACGTGTTCAACTGATCCCCGCCCGTTCCGCACACATCGAGGATCGGTCCCGCGCGCGTTTCCGCATCGAGCGGCACCGCGATCGAACGCTCCCGCAGTTCCTGCGCGAACGCCGCAATCTCCCGCGTCGTCTCGCCCTTGGCGGCCAGCGCGACCAGAAAATCGCTTTTGCTTTCCGGCGTTTGGTCCGGCGACGCCAGCAATTCCACCGCCTTCGCAACTTCGTGATGCGAGAGGTTATGTCCCTCCCGCAACCGCTGCGTCAGCTTGGCGAAATCGCTCACGCGAAAACCTCCGTGTCCCGATGCCGAGCGCGGGTAGGGCGCGTCACTCCGTGCGCGCCGCTTCGAAGCCAAGTGTGTTCCCCAACCGATGACGCAATCACGCTCCAAGCGCACTCCAATTCGTCCGTTTTTGTTACGTCCGGCGGCGCGCACGGAGTGACGCGCCCTACCATTTATCGAAATTCAGTTGTCCCGATACGAGGCTCAAAAGGAACGAAGCCAATCCGCTTCGGCTTATTCGTTCCTTTCAGCGGCATGGCGTTAATAGCGGAGCAATTCCTCGGCAATCTGCACCGCGTTCAACGCGGCGCCCTTGAGCAATTGATCGCCCGAAACCCAGAAGCACAAACCATTATCCAGCGCGCAATCTTTCCGGATGCGCCCCACCTGGCAGTTGTCCTTCTCCGCCACGTACAGCGGCAACGGATACTCCGATTTTTCCGGCGTATCCACGATGTCCAACCCCGGCGCTTTCGCCAGGACTTCCCGCGCCGCTTCAACCGACACCGGCTTCTTAAACTCCGCGCTCACCGCCACCGAATGCGCCCGATACACCGGCACGCGCACGCACGTCACGCTCGCGCGGAAATTCGGATGATGCATGATGCGACGCCCCTCGTTCTCCATCTTCATCTCTTCCTTCGTGTAACCCGTCGGCAAAAACGAATCCACCTGCGGCAACACATTGAACGCGATTTGATGCGGATAAACCTCGCGCGTCACCGGTTCGCCCTGGACGACCTGCTGCACCTGCCGGCGCAATTCCTCGATCGCCATGGCCCCGGTGCCCGACACCGCCTGGTAACTCGACGCAAAAATGCGCGTCACCTCGAACGCCTGGTGCAACGGATAGAGCGCCATCAACGTAATCGCCGTGGTGCAATTCGGGTTCGACAAAATGCCTTTGTGCAGCCTCACATCCGCGCCGTTAATTTCCGGCACCACCAGCGGCACATTCGGGTCCATGCGAAACGCGCTCGAATTATCCACCACCACGCAACCCGCCGCCGCCGCGATTGGCGCAAACTCGCGCGAGATGTTGCCGCCGGCGCTGAACAGCGCGATATCGATCCCCTTGAACGAGTCTTTCGTCAGCTCCTGGATCGCAATCTCCTGCCCCTTGAACTTAGTTTTTTTACCGACGGATCGAGCTGAGGCCAAAAGGGTGAGCTTGCCAACGGGGAAGCGGCGCTTCTCCAGCGTGGCAACCATTTCGACGCCGACAGCGCCCGTGGCGCCGACGACAGCAACATGTGGATTGCGGTTCATATACAACTACAAAAGGGGCGGGACTATAGCCGCCAAACCCAAAGGGTGTCAATTTTCCCTTTTTTCAATTTGCCGCCTCCGCGTGTATCTTGAAACTGCCACCCCGTAGCGAGCTTTCCGCACGTGGCGCAGGTTTCCAAACCTACTGTATCGCCGATTTCCAAATCGGCAGCTGTTGGAAAAGTTGACGGCTGCGGCGCCCGAGCCCGCGCAGTCTCCCGCCTCGGGGGGACTAACGCGAATTCGCAAATCTCCCGAAATTCCGCAAGGTTCTGGACTGCGCGCGCTCCGGCGCCGCTTTGGCTCGGAGAAGTGACTGCCAGAAAAAATTGCGCCCGTTCTTCAATTTGGAGCGTCCCCGCCTTGCGCCAGGCTATTTTTCAACAACCCTCCGCCGCCGCGCGCCAAACACGCCCGCGCTTCCCGCAAAACATCCCCTTCCGCCGCGTCCTCGCGCATCAGGATTTCCGTTAACTTCGGCAACAACGCCAGCGCCGAACCCGCCTGCGCCAACTCCAACTTCCGCCAGCCGATCCTCGCATTCTCCTCCGCCACCGCCGCCTTCCGCGCTTCCAACTCCAGCGCCGTCTCCCGCGCATCCTCCTCCGACAACATCCGGTAAGCCTCCTTCAACTCCTCCAAACTTCCCGTCAACGCCGCCTCATCGTAAAAACGCTGCTGCAACAACGCCATCGTCCCCTTCCGAAAACCCTTCCGATCCACCTCCTTCGCCGCCGCGCTCACCGACTCATTCATCTCCTGCCGCTGCGCCTTCAACCGCCCCTCCTTCCGCTTCCGCAAAAACCGATGCACCGTCGCCGGACACGTCTGAATCCCGAACCCCTCCGGCCGCGGCTTCCGAATAATTCCAACCACACTGAGCAAACTGAGTTCCTTGCAAAGTTCCTCCAAGTACATCTGCTCATTCTCCTTCAACTGGCACAACTTCATTCCACGATTTTTCATATCGATAATTTTCCTTTCTTCGCCCCCATCCTCCTCCAAGGGGTGGGACATCCGCAGTCCAACCCCCCAAGAAAAAATGGCGTAAACAAAGAATTGGAATCGACTGGTAATCTGATATTTTGCGATCGCCTGAAGCAATCTTATGCCTCCCTTGAATCGCCTCTTGTCGATACTGTTTATTTTGCGAACATTGTCGCCCGTTTTCGGCGCCCTTCAGGCGGTTGACGACAATTTTTCTGGCTTTGCCAATAACTTGATTGCGGTTGCGACGCCGGGTGTCCTTTTGAATGATCAGGGTTCTGCGGGGAAGGTTGCAGTCAAAATCAGATCCCCCCAGTACGGGAATTTCAACCTTTATGAAAATGGAGCCTTTTTCTATATGCCGCCTTCCAATTGGGCTGGCGAAGACAGCTTCACTTATCGCATTAACGACGGAGGCTTGCTCTCCAATGAGGCCACCGTCAAGATTGTTGTAAAGCCATTTTCCCAGACGATTCAGTTTTCTTTATCGT
>Ga0070686_100000536_pt1 | contig 22710 bp, 16 predicted proteins | sample KBSS23LmetaG_FD_65654 | JGI IMG/M metagenome (GOLD analysis project Ga0070686, IMG submission 65654) | Switchgrass rhizosphere microbial communities from Kellogg Biological Station, Michigan, USA - KBS S2-3L metaG | ecosystem: Host-associated > Plants > Roots > Rhizosphere ... | reverse complement strand
GCAGCGTCTCGAAATAGCGCGGCCCGACCGGCACGATGTCGATCCGCCGTGGCGCGGCACCGTCGCCGTCGACGCGCGCCGCGGCACGCCACGTCAGGAACATCAGCGGCAGACTGCGCGCCGAGCTGATCGATTGGACAGCGGGCAGTCGACTGACGACGGCGCGCGCGCGCTCGAACGGCCGCAGCCGGAATCCGGATGCGTCGGTCGCCGAACGCACTTCGATCGCGATCGTCTGCGCCGTATCGAACCCCGGATCGGCATGTCTCATCCGCGCGACGTCGTGAAACAGGATCGACGCGCCGCTCAGGAGCACGGCGCAGATGGCAACTTGTGCGACGACCAGGATGGTCTTGCTGCGACTGCGCGCCGAGTTCTGTGCTGACGCCGACCGCAGTGTCGCGGCCGCGGTCGTGCTGCGCAGCGTCAGCGCCGGCGCTGCCGCGCAGGCGACGGTGATCGCGCACGCCACGGCAACCAGGTAGCCGAGCGGCAACCCCGGAAGCGTGAGCGTGAGCGACGCCGACGTCCACGCCAGCCGCGTGATCGCGGTGGCGGCGATCTCGTAGAGCACCGCCGCGAGCGCGGTGCCGGCCGCGGCGAGGATGGCGCTCTCCGCGAGATATCGCTGCGCCAGCCGCCAGCGCGTCGCGCCGAGCGCGGCGCACACGGCCATCTCCCGCTTGCGCTCCTCGGCCCGCGCCAGCAGCAGGCCGGCGACGTTCGCGCAGGCGGCGAGCAGGACCAGGCCGACGATCGCATACAGCGTCGACGCCGCGGCGAGCGCCAGCGGCAGCGCGCCGCCGAGCAGGCCGCGCCAGAAGCCGAGCCCCGCCGCCGGCTGGATCTGAATCGCCGACGCGAAGCGGGCGTTGGCTGTCGGATACTGGCGCTCGAGATCGGCGGCCGCAGCGGCAACGGCGCCGCGCGCCTGCGCCGCGGTGACGCCGTCCTGCAGGCGCGCAACCAGGTCGAACTGCGGCGCCGCCCGGTCGCCGAGCCCGAGGCAGACCTGCGGTCCAATCGGCAGGTAGACATCGCTTGCGACCATCGGCGCCACCGGCGCGTTGAACTCTCCCGGCGTCACGCCGACGACGATGTAGGGCCAGCCGTTCAGCGTGAGCGTGCGGCCGAGGACGGCGGGATCGGCGCCGAACCGCCGCCGCCAGAAGTCGAAGCCGAGCACGGCGGTGCGGCCGTCGGCGTCGCGGCCGTCGAAGGTGCGGCCGAGCGCCGGCCGCACGCCGACCACATCGAAGAAGTTGGCGCTGACGATCTTCGCGCCGACGCGTACAGTGCCGGACTCGGTCCGCCACGCGACCCGCGTCACCTGCATCGCGGCCACGCCGGCGAACGTGTCGAGGCGCGCGAGATCCTGATAATTCGGATACGAGATCTCGCCGGTGATCGCGAGCAGGCGACCGTTCGGCGCGGCGCCGCTCAGGCTGGTCGCGAACAGCACCCGCGTCACGGCGGCGTAGACGGCGAGGTTCAGCGCCGCGCCGCAGGCGATTGACAGCGATGCGGTCGCGACGAGCAGCGGCCGCCTGGCGAGCGCGCGCGCGGCCAGCCCGAGATCGAGCCAGAACGCCTCGACGCCGGCAAAGCCCAGCTGCTCGCGCCAGCGTTCGCGCGTCCGGGCCACGCCGCCGAACCGGCGCAGCGCGTCACGGCGCGCCTCCTCCGCGGTCGCGCCCGCGGCGCGCGCCTCGCCGGCCAGCCGCTCGAGATGATCGGTCAGCTCCTCGTCGAATTCCCGCTCGCGGCGCCGCCGATCGGCGAGCGCCCGGACGCGTGCGGCGACGATGCGCCAGCGGTTTGTCATGTTGGCAGGCGACAGGAGCGTAACGCCGGGCTGCGCCGGCCGTCAAGGTTTTTCTGTTGACTGCCAACAGGAGCGGTCCTATTCTCTGTTGGGAGCCAACAGAAGGAGCCGCGAGGATGCCCGCCGACCGATCCGACGTCTTTCACGGCACGCTGGCGCTGATGATCCTCAAGACCCTCGACGCGCTCGGCCCGCTGCACGGCTACGGCATCGCGCGGCGGATCGAGCAGATCAGCGGCAACCAGCTCGAGCTCAACCAGGGGACGCTCTATCCGGCGCTGCTCAAGCTGGAACAGATGGACTGGGTGTCGTCGAAATGGGGGGCCTCGGAGAACAACCGCCGCGCCCGCTACTACGCGATCACCCGCGCCGGCCGCAAACAGCTGGCCGCGGAAACCAGGAACTGGTCGCGCGCCACCGACATCGTCGAACGCTTTCTCAAGCCGTCCGAGGATCTCGCATGACGACGTCTATGCGCTGGTCGAGGTAGCGCGGCGGCGGCACGAGGATTCCATACAGCCCGTCGGCCCCGCGGGGCACGGCGGTTCACGCCACCGCCACCAGCGCGACGCCGCATGCCGCGGTGCCGATCTGTTCCTGCATGGCGCACGCATTATTTATGGCGCGCGAAATCTGGCCCGGCGAACCGTTCCCACTCGGCGCCACCTGGGACGGCAACGGGACCAATTTCTCAGTATTTTCAGAGGTTGCGTCGCGGGTCGAACTCTGTCTGTTCGACGACTCGGGGCAGCAGGAGATCGTCCGTCTGCCGGAGGTGACCGCGTTCTGCTGGCACGGCTATGTGCCGGGCGTCGGACCGGGCCAGCGCTACGGCTTCCGCGTCGACGGTCCCTGGGCGCCGGCTGATGGCCATCGCTGCAATGCGGCCAAGCTGCTGCTCGATCCGTATGCACGCGCCGTCTGCGGCGCGATTCACTGGGGTCCGGCCGTGCTGCCGTACACGATGGGTTCCGACGGCAACGACAAGAGCGACGAGGACAGCGCGCCGTTTGTCCCGCGGTCGATCGTCGTCGACCCGAACTTCGACTGGGGCGCCGACCGGCTGCTGCGCCGCCCGCTCCACGAGACGGTGATCTACGAGGTCCATGTCAAAGGCTTTACCAGGCGGCTGACGGAGGTGCCGGAAGCCATCCGCGGCACGTACGCCGGGCTGGCGCATCCGGCAGCGATCAAGTACCTCACCGACCTCGGCATCACGGCCGTCGAACTGCTGCCGGTGCATCAGTTCGTGCACGACGGCCACCTCATCGACAAGGGCCTGCGCAACTATTGGGGCTACAACTCGATCGGGTTCTTCGCGCCGCACGGTGACTACTCGAGCGGTGGCGACTCCGGCGCGCAGGTGAACGAGTTCAAGGCGATGGTGAAGGCGCTGCACGCCGCCGGCATCGAAGTGATTCTCGACGTCGTCTACAACCACACCGCCGAGGGCAATCATCTCGGCCCGATGCTGTCGCTGAAAGGCTGCGACAACGCCGCCTACTACCGCACGGTGGAGGACGACAAGCGCTTCTACATGGACTACACCGGCACCGGCAACAGCCTGAACATGCGCCATCCGCACACGCTGCAGCTGGTGATGGACTCGCTGCGCTACTGGACCACGGAGATGCACGTCGACGGCTTCCGCTTCGACCTGGCCGCGACGCTCGCCCGCGAGCTCTACGATGTCGATCGCCTGTCGGCCTTCTTCGACACCATCCACCAGGATCCGACGCTGAATCGCGTCAAGCTGATCGCCGAACCGTGGGATGTCGGGCCGGGCGGGTACCAGGTCGGCAACTTTCCGGTGCTGTGGTGCGAGTGGAACGGCAAGTACCGCGACGCGGTCCGCGACTACTGGCGCAGTCAGGAAGCGACGCTGAGCGAGTTCGCGAACCGTCTCACCGGCAGCTCCGATCTGTATCAGGACGATGGCCGCAAGCCGTACGCGAGCATCAACTTCGTCACCGCGCACGACGGCTTCACGCTCAACGATCTCGTCTCCTACAACGAGAAGCACAACGAGGCGAACGGGGAAGAGAACCGCGACGGCGAGAGCCACAACCGCTCGTGGAATCTCGGCGCCGAGGGGCCGACCGACGATCCGGAGGTGAACGCCAAGCGGGCGCGGCAGCGGAAGAATTTTCTGACCACGCTGCTGCTCTCGCAGGGCGTGCCGATGATCGTTGGCGGCGACGAGATCGCGCGCACGCAACAGGGCAACAACAACGCCTACTGCCAGGACAACGAGATCTCGTGGTTCGACTGGGAGCACGCCGACGGCGAACTGCTCGCCTTCACGAAGCGGGCAATCGCCTTTCGCCGCGAGCATCCGGCGTTCCGGCGGCGCCGCTGGTTCAAGGGACGGCCGATTCGCGGCAAGGGTGCGTCCGACGTCGCCTGGTTCAAGCCCGACGCGGCGCAGATGTCGGACGAAGATTGGAACGAGTGGTTCGCGAAGAGCTTCGCGATGTTCCTGAACGGCGACGGCCTCGCCCCCGACGAACGCGGCCGCCGCGTCACCGACACCAGCTTCCTGCTGCTGTTCAACGCGCACACCGATCCCGTCACCTTCACGCTGCCCGGCAAACCGTTCGGCAGCCGCTGGCGCCCCGCGCTCGACACCGCGATCGCCAGCGACGCCGCGCCCGGCGATGCGCTCGACGAGGGCGCGCAGCTGGAGCGCGCCGGTTTGTCGTTGCTCGTACTGGAGCGCGTGTGAGCGGCTGGCGCCGGGTTGAGCCTCAAGCCTCAAGCCACAAGCCGCAAGCCAGCCACAAGCCGGCTTGAGGCGTACTTGAGGCTTGAGGCTTGAGGCTTGAGGCTCTTTCAGCGAGCGAGCAGTTTTCGGACTCGCGAGATCTCGTCGCCGTTGATCGTGTGGCCCATACGCGGGTAGATGCGCTCCTCGACCTGGGCGCTGAGGCCGCGGAAGACGACGGCGCTGTCGCGGACGCGCTCCACCGGGATGTGCGGGTCGATGTCGCTGCAGCCGATGAACAGCGGCGTGCCGTCCATCGAGCCGGTGTACTCGCGCGGCGCGCCGGGTGGACCGATCAGGCCGCCGCTGAAGGCGATCACCGCCGCGTAGCGCCGCGCATGCCGCGCTGCGTACTCGAGCGACAGGCACGCGCCCTGTGAGAAGCCGAGAACGGCGACGCGCTCGGACGGGATCTGCTGCGCGCTCAGATCGTCGACGATGGCGGCGACGACACCGAGCGCCGAGTTCAAGCCCGGCTGGTTGTCGTTGAGCGGGGCGAGAAACGAGTACGGGTACCACGTGTTGCCGGCCGCCTGCGGCGCCAGGTACGCGACGTCGTCCAGCTCCAGCTCGTCGGCGACGGTGAGGATGTCCTCTGCGGAAGCGCCGCGTCCGTGGATGCAGATGATGGCGAGGCGCGCGCGTGCCGGTTCGGGACCGCGGCGAAGGATCGGCTGCCCGCGATGCGGATCGCTGGTCATGATAGCCTCCGATTATGCCCGAGATGGAACGCTGGCCGCCCCTGCCGCTCGACGCGTGGCGCGACACCTACGCCACGCTGCACATGTGGACCCAGATCGTCGGCAAAGTCTGCCTCGCGCTGATGCCGCCGGCGAATCATTTCTGGAACATCGCCTTCCAGATTTCGGCGCGCGGCCTGGTCACGCCGGCGATGCCGATCGATCACCGCGCCTTGACCGTCACCTTCGACTTCGTCGACCACCAGCTGGTGATGCAGTGCTCTGACGGCGGCGCCGTGCGCATCCCGCTCGAGCCGCGCACCGTCGCCGAATTCTACCGGCTGGTGATGGAGGCGCTGCACCGCCTCGGCGTCGACGTGCGCATCTGGCCGATGCCGGTCGAAGTGCCCGACCCGATCCGCTTCGATCGCGACGAGGTTCACCGCGCCTACGACGCGCAGTCGGCACACAGCTTCTGGCAGATTCTCGTCCGCATCAAGCCGGTGCTCGAGCGCTTCCGCTGCGAGTTCATCGGCAAGTGCAGCCCGGTGCATTTCTTCTGGGGCAGCTTCGACGTCGCGGTGACGCGGTTCTCGGGCCGGCGGGCGCCGGAGCGTCCCGGCGCGGATGCGATGACGCGCGAGGCCTACTCGCACGAAGTGATCAGCCACGGCTTCTGGCCAGGCGGCGGCGCCGTCGCCGAGCCGGCGTTCTACGCCTACGCCGCGCCGGAGCCGGCCGGCTTGAAGGATGCCGCCGTGCGGCCGGCGGCGGCGTTCTACAGCCGCGATTTCAACGAGTTCATCCTGCCCTACGAAGCGGTGCGCACAGCGCCGGCTCCTGCTGACGATCTGACGGCGTTTCTCACCAGCACCTACGAGGCGGCGGCGACACTGGGCAGCTGGCCTCGCGCCGACCTCGAACGAAAGGCGTTGACCGTATGAACGGCGGATCCTGCACGCACATCGACGCGGTCGGCGAGGTGAAGCACGCGAAAAAACGGGAGTGCGAGGAATGCGTCAAGGTCGGCGACCGCTGGGTGCACCTGCGGACCTGCCAGACCTGCGGCGTCACGTTGTGCTGCGATTCGTCGCCGAACCGCCACGCCAGCAAGCATGCCCGCTCGTCGCATCACCCGGTGATTGCCTCGGCGGAACCGGGCGAGCGCTGGCTGTATTGCTTCCCCGACGACGCCTTCGCCGAGTACTGACCGCGCGGCGCACCGTCGCGCAGGCCTTCAGGCCTGCCATCGGCCGCGCCGGCAGCCGCGAAGGGCTGCGCTACGGATTTGGCCTCTTCGCGTCGTCGGTGACTTCGGGTTCGTCCTCCGGCACCTCGTGATCACCGTTCACGCCGATACCGGTTTCCGGCGTGTTGGCCGGCGGATCACTCGCCGGAAATGATTCCTCGATCGTCTCGTCGAGATCGTCAGACATGTGCCACCTGCCGGAACCACGAAGATACGAAGACGACGAAGGTACACGAAGAATCATGTCGTACAAAGAAAGATCTTCGTGCGTCTTCGTAGTCTTCGCGTCTTCGCGCTTGCCGGCTCACGGAAAGCGCCCCAGCGCGTTGAGCAGTTCCAGCCGCGCTCGCCGCAGCTGATCCTCGGTGATCGCGACCGCGGCGTCGGTGTCGCGGGCGACGCGCTGCGCGTCGATCACTTCGATGTTGGTCGCGGCGCCGGCGCGGAAACTGATGGTCGTGATCGTCTCGACCTGCCGGGCCTGGTCGGCGGCGTCGCGGGCGGCGGCGACGCTGCGTTCGATGCTGGCCACCGCGGCGCGGGCAGCGCGCGTCTCGGACGCGGCTTGAATCGACGCGCCGGCCAGCTGCGCGCGTGCCTGATCGACGTCGGCGCGCCGCTGGATTTTGAGTCCCGCGCGCGTGCCGCTGTCGACGATCGGTATCGTCGTTTGCGTCAGGATGCGCCAGGTGTTCTGCGGCAGGAACAGCTGCGACGGATACACGGTCGACGGCTGGAAGATCCCGTCGATAGTCGGCCACCAGTCTTTGGAGCTGTCGCGCAGCACGCGCTCGGCCGCCTGCTGCTGTCCCGCGAACAGCCGCAGATCGGCGCGGTACGGCTGCGCGCCCGGCCGCGGATCCTCCTCGGCCGGCGGCACCGCGAAGTCCGGCTCGTCGATCGCGTCGGCCGGGCCGTCGGCGGCGATCAGCACGCCGAGCGCTTCCTGCGCGCGATACAGAGAGAGGCGCCCGGTTTCGAGCAGCCCTTCGTCGCTGGACCACTGCTGCTGCGCGCGCAGCGCGTTCAGCCGGCTGCCGGTGCCGCCCTGTTCCAGCTGGCGCGCCAGGTCGTAGTGCGCTTTCGCCACGTCGCGCGCCCGCAACGCGCTGTCGAGGATCCGCCGCTGCGCGAGGATCGCGAGATACGCATCCGCGGTGGCGAACGCGATCTGCCGCCGCGTCTCGGCCACCGAGAGCTCGGCGACGTTGCGCGTGTCCTGCGCCTGCGCCCTGCGCGCCCACGCCGCGGCCGCGAGGATCGGCATGCCGGCGGTGAGCGACGCGGTCAGCGCATTGCGCGGCGTCACCGTCTGGCCGGCGAACTCGACGCTCTCGTTCAGCGTTGTCGTCGTGATGTTGCCGGAGAGCTGAAACAGCGTCGCCGCGCGCGCCTGGCGCACGAGACCTTCGGCGCGCAGAATCCCGGCGGCGGCGCCGGCGACGGTAGGGTTGTTGTCCTGGGCGCGGCGGATCGCGTCGGCAAACGTGACGCGGATCACCGGCACCGGCGGCGCCGGCGGGATTTGCCCCGACACGGCTTGCGCCGATGCGCTAAGCGCGACGGCGACCGAGACTCTTGACCACCACATACAGAACCGGAATGAATGCCAGGTTGAGAAACGTCGACGCGATCATGCCGCCGGCGACGGCGGTCCCGACCGAGTGGCGCGCCTCGCGGCCGGCGCCGCTGGCCAGGACCAGCGGCATCACGCCGAGGATGAAGGCCAGCGACGTCATCAGGATCGGCCGCAGCCGGATCCGCGCCGCTTCGACGGCGGCGTCGGCGATCGACAGCCCGCGGGCACGCAGCTGCTCGGCGAATTCGACGACCAGGATGCCGTTCTTGGCCGACAGCCCGATCAACATCACCAGGCCGATCTGGCAGTAGACATCGTCGATCAGCCCGCGTCCCCACTGCGCCGCCAGCGCGCCGAGAATTGCCAGCGGCACCGACAACAGGATGATGAACGGCAGCGTCAGGCTTTCGTACTGGCCGGCAAGCGTCAGGTAGACGAGCAGCAGGCCGAGCCCGAATATCGCCGCCGACTGACTGCCGGCTTTGATCTCCTCGAGCGACAGTCCCGACCATGCGTACGAGAATCCCTGCGGCAGCGCCCGACCCGACAGCTGCGCCATCTTCGTCAGCGCCTGCCCGGAGCTGAAGCCCGGCGCCGCCGACCCGTTGATCTCGGCCGAGCGGAACAGGTTGAAGTGCGAAATGCTTTTCGGCGCCGTCGCTTCCTTCACCGAGACGACGTTGCTGAGCGGCGCCATCCGGCCGCCGGCGGTGCGCACGGCGTACTTCTCGATATCGCCCGGGTTCGACCGGTACTGCTGATCGGCCTGCACGTAGACCCGGTACGAACGGCCGTTGAAGTCGAAGTCGTTCACGTAGGCCGACCCGAGCAGGATCTGCATCGTGTTGGTGACGTCGCTCAACGACAGGCCGAGGCTCTTCGCCTGCTCGCGATCGATGTCGACGACGATCTGCGGATCGCTGGCGGTGAACTGCGTGAAGAGCGCGGTCAGGCCGGGCGTCTGGTTGCCCTGGGCGATCAGCTGCTGCGCCGTCGCCTCGAGATTCTGCACCGGGCCGCCGCTCTGGTCGAGCAGCTCGTAGGTGAAGCCGCCGAAGTTGCCGAGCCCCTGGATCGACGGCGGCAGAAACGGAATCACCATCGCGCCGGTGATCTGGCTGAACGCGCCGAACAGCTGACCGACAATCGCCTTCGCGGAGTGGGCGTCGCCGCGCCGCTCGTTGAAGTCCTTGAGCTGCGCGAACATGATGCCCTGGTTCGGCGCGGTGCCGCTGAAACCGAATCCGCCGGCGGCGAACATCTTGTTCGACTCGGGCAGCCGCTGCATGATCTGCTCGGCCTGCTTGACGATGTCCATCGTGTAGTCGAGCGACGCGCCGGCCGGCGCCTGGATCAGCACCATCACGTAGCCCTGGTCCTCGTCGGGCACGAACCCGGTCGGCACGCGCTGGTAGACCCAGTAGGTGAGCCCGAGCAGCGCGACGAACACCAGCACCACCAGCGCGCGGACGCGAATCAGGCCGCGCAGCATCGACACCAGCGCCGATGTCCCGCCGTCGATGGCGCGGTTGACGACGCGGAAGAACGCGCCTTTCGGCTTCTCGACGCGGCCGAGGAGCAGCGCCGACAGGGCCGGCGTCAAGGTCAGCGCGTTGAACGCCGAGATCGCCATCGACACCGCGATCGTCAGCGCGAACTGCTGATAGAGCCGGCCGGTGGTGCCCGGAAAGAACGCCACCGGCACGAACACCGCGGCGAGGACCAGCGCGGTCGCGATCACCGCGCTCGTCACCTCGGTCATCGCCAGCGACGCCGCCTCGTGCGATTCGCGGTGCTCGCCGCCCTCGTGGATGTGCCGCTCGATGTTCTCGATCACGACGATCGCGTCGTCGACCACCAGCCCGGTCGCGAGCGTGATGCCGAACAGCGTCAGCGTGTTGATTGAAAATCCGAAGACCTTCACGAAGGCGAAGGTGCCGATGAGCGACACCGGAATCGTGATCGCCGGGATGAGCGTCGTCCGCCAGTTCTGCAGGAAGAGGAACATCACGAGGACGACGAGCCCGATCGCTTCGACGAGCGTCGTCGCCACCTCGCGGATCGATTCGGAGACCACCGACGTCGTGTCGAACGCGACTTCCACCTTCAGGCCGGGCGGAAAGCGGGCCGACAGCCGTTGAATCTCGGCGTTCACGTCGCGATAGACCTGCAGCGAGTTGGCGGTCGGCAGCTGCAGGACGCCGAAGCCGATGGCGTCGCGGCCGTTGTAGCGCGAGGCGGTAGTGTAGCTCTCGGCGCCGAGCTCGGTCCGGCCGACGTCGCGGACGCGGACCAGGCCGCCGGTCGCCGACCGCTTCAGGATGATGTCGTCGAACTGCGCCGGATCGTTCAACCGGCCGGCGGCGCGGACGCTGATCTGGTAGGTCTGCCCGCGCGGCGCCGGCTCTGACCCGACGGCGCCGGCAGCGACCTGCACGTTCTGCTCGCGCAGCGCCTGCACGACTTCGTCGGCCGTGATGTTGCGGCCGGCGAGCTTGTCGGGATCCACCCACAGGCGCATCGCGTAGCGGCCGACGCCGAACACGAAGACGTTGCCGACGCCGGCCACGCGCTTGATCTCGTCGACGACGTAGCGATCGAGGTAGTTGCTGATGAAGAGCGGGTCGTACTCGCCGTGCTCGGCGTAGGCGGCGGCCGCCAGCACGAAGTTGCTCGAGACCTTCGTCACCGAGATCCCGACCTGCTTCACTTCGTTGGGCAGCCGGCCCTCGGCCTGCGAGATGCGGTTCTGGATGTCGACGGCGGCGACGTCGAGGTTGCGCGTGAGATCGAAGGTCACGGTGATCGACGCCGAGCCGTCGTTGCCGCTCGTCGAGGTCATGTACTGCATGCCTTCGACGCCGTTGATCGCCTGCTCGAGCGGGTTGGTGACCGCGGTTTCGACCGTCTCGGCGTTGGCGCCGTTGTAGAAGGCGGCGACCTGGACGCTTGGCGGCGCCAGCTCGGGGAACTGGGCGATCGGCAAGGTCGGGATCGCCATCGCGCCGGCGAGGATGATCACCAGCGAGCACACGCTGGCGAGGATGGGGCGGCGGATGAAGGTGTCGGCGATCACGGGCGTTCGGGGTTCGGGGTTCGGGGTTCGGGGTTCTCGTTCCGGGTTCTCGGTTCTGGGTTGTGGTTCGCCGGCTGAATCGGCACGCCGTCGGCGAGCTTCTGGGCGCCGGACGTGACGACGCGCTCGCCGGGTTTGATGCCGGACAGGATCGGGTAGTTCTGGCCGGCGATCGGGCCGACGGCGATGGCGCGCTGCTTCGCGATCAGCTTCCCGCCGGCGTCCTCGGCCACGAAGGCGAAGAACTGGCCGTTGATCCGCAGCACCGCCGTCACCGGCACGACCAGCGCGTCGCTCGTCTTCCAGATGATCCGTGCGCGCACGTATTGCGACGCGCGCAGCGCGCCGGTCGGGTTCGGCACGGTCCCTTTCACCAGCACCGACTGCGTCTGATCGTCGACGTGCGGCGACACGAACGTGACCTTCGTGTCGGCGAGCTCCTGCGATCCATCGCTGCTCAGGATTCGGATCGGCAGGCCGGGTTTCAGCTGCGCGCCGCGCTCCACCGGCACATCGATGTGCACTTCCAGCGTTTCGTTCTGATCGATCGTCGTCAGCATCGTCTGCGGCGTGACGACGTTGCCGACGCGAACCGGCACGTCGCCGACGATGCCGGCGGTGGGCGCGGCGACGGTGAAATAGCGCAGCTGCACCTGCTGCTGTTGCACCTGCGCCTGCAGCGCCTTGAGGTTCGCTTCGGCGGTTTGCAGCGCGGTCGCTGCCTGTTCCTGCTCCTGCTTGCTGATCGCGCCGGCCGCAAAGAGCTCGCTGGAGCGCTGGGCCTGCTGCCGCGCAAAGCCGACCGCGGCTTCACGCGCGGCGACTTCGGCCTGCTGGCTGGAGACCGCGGCCTGCTGGCGCCGCGCGTCGATCTGCATCAGCGGCGCGCCGCGCGCGACGCGCTGGCCCGAGACGACGTCGATCTGGGTAATCTGGCCGTCGATCTGCGGCTGCACGATCGTCGAGCGGAGCGACTTCAGCGTCGCGACGTACTCCGTCGCGTCTTCAACTGGCGACGCGGCGGCGACGGCAAGCGCCACCGGCGTCGGCGGCATGCCGCCGGGCGCCTGCTGCTGCTGCGCCGACGAATCGGATCGGCAGCCGGATAAGGCCAGCGCGGCGGTCGCCAGGATCGCGGCACAACAGGTCAGACGCACAAGCGGCATGGATGCGATCTTGGACTCTCGTGATTGCATGAAGGTTCCGGCAGGACGCGCCGGCGGTAGAATCCACGAACTCCAATGACTATACGCTTTTCCGCGGCCGCCGCTGTCGTGGTTCTCGCGCTCGCATCGGCGAATGCTCAGCCGCAGCCGGCTGCGCACGCCGCCGCGCACCACGAGTTCGTCATCGACAACTTCCACACCGAGAGCGGCGCCGTGCTGCCGAAGGCGCGCATCGTCTACGGCACGTACGGAACCTTGAACGCGGCGCGCGACAACGCCGTCCTGCTGCCGTCGCACTACATGGCGAACCATCACGGCTACGACTGGCTGATCGCCGGTCAGGGTGCGGCAGGGCAGGCCAGCGAGGCGCGTGCGCTCGATCCAACGAAGCTGTTCCTGATCGCGACTGAACTGTTCGGCAACGGGCAATCGTCGTCGCCGAGCAACACCCCGGAGCCATTTCACGGTCCGCGTTTTCCGGTGATGACGATCCGTGACAACGTCGAGGCGGTGCATCGGCTGCTCGCCGACGAACTGCGGATCACGCACCTGCGCGCGGTGATCGGCTTCTCGATGGGCGCGGAACAGGCGTTCCAGTGGGCGGTGAGCTACCCGTCGTTTGCCGATCGGATCGTCGCGACTGCCGGCACGGCGCGGGCGTGGCCGCACGGGATCGTGCGGCTCGAAGGACAGATCGCGGCGCTGACGGCCGATCCGGAATTCAAGGGCGGCGACTACACGGCACCGCCGCGCACAGGGATCGAAGCGTACGGGATGGTGTGGCTCGGGTGGCTGTATTCACAGGAGTGGTGGCGGCGCGAGATGTGGAAGACGACCGCGCCGGACCGTACGCTCCAGCAGGAGATCGAGAACCGGCGCCGCACGTTCTTCGCCACCAACGACGCCAACGATTTGATCCTGCAGGCGCGCACCTGGCAGCGCCACGACGTCGGCACGACCCGGGGGTTCGACGGCGACACGGCAAAGGCGCTGCGATCGATCACCGTGCCGGTGCTCTACATGCCGTCGGCAACCGACCTCTATTTCCCGCTCGGCGACGCGCAGTACGAATCGCAGTTCATCGCCCGGGTGTCGCTCGTCCCGATCCCGTCGTTGTGGGGCCACCCGGCGGGCGCCGGCGGCAATCCAGCCGATCGCGCGTTTTTGAACGAGAAGATTGGACGGTTTCTCGCCGGGCTACAATAAAAGCCGTTCACACATCACGTAGCGCAGCCCTTCAGGGCTGCCCGCGTCGGTTCGGCAGGCCTGAAGGCCTGCGCTACGGTGCGGCACATGGAGATGTTCTGATATGCGCCACTATCTGATCGGCTTCGGCGCCTCGCTGCTCGGCGCCGCCGTCGCCGTATCGCTGACCTCGGACGGCGTGTTCGCGCAGGCGAACCCGACAGCCCAGAAACCCGCAGCGGCCGGCAAAGCGCCCATCAAGCGGCTCGCCGACGGCCATCCCGACCTGCAGGGCACCTACGACGTCGCCACGCTGACGCCGGTCGATCGCCCGCGCGCCGTGAAGAACCTGGTGCTCACCGAACAGGAAGCCGTCGCGATGGAGAAGTACGAAGCGCAGCGGCAGGTGAAGAACGACGCGCCGCTCAAAGGCGATCGCGGCGCGCCGCCGGTCGGCGGCGAGACGACGGCGCCGAAGTCGTACCTCGAGTTCCTCGAGCAGGCCGGCGGCGGTGTGGTCGGCGGCTACAATAACTTCTGGCTGTCGGGCGGCGACCACGTGATCCGGGTCGACGGTCAGCCGCGCAGTTCGATCATCATCGATCCGCCGGACGGCCAGGTGCCGGCGATGAAACCCGAAGCGGCCAAACGCAACCAGGCGTTTCTCGCCGGCGCGGCGGCGCCCGACGCGAGCGAGAGCGGCAATGCCGGACCGCCCGGCGCGTTCGACGGTCCGGAAACGCGGCCGCTCGCCGAGCGCTGCCTGCTTGGGTTCCTCAATACGTCGGGTCCGCCGACGCTGCCGAACTACTTCTACAACAACCTCAAGCAGATCGTGCAGACGAAGGACACCGTCGTGATCCTCGTCGAGATGGTGCACGACGCGCGCGTGATCCGGATGAACGCCGAGCACCTGCCGCCAACCGTCCGCAAGTGGATGGGCGATTCGGTCGGCCACTGGGAAGGCGACACGCTGGTCGTCGACACCACCAACTTCACCGCCAAGACGCAGTTCCGCGGCTCCGGCGAGAACCTCCACGTCGTCGAGCGCTTCACCCGCGTCGATCCGAAAACGATCCTCTACCGCTTCACGGTCGAGGATCCGACCACGTGGGACCGGCCGTGGACCGGCGAGTATCCGTGGAACGCGACCGACGAGCACATCTACGAGTACGCCTGCCACGAGGGCAACTACTCGCTCGGCGGCATGCTGCGAGGCGCGCGGCAGAAGGAAGCGGAGGAAGCAGCGGCAAAGAGCAAGAAGTAGCGCAGGCCTTTAGGCCTGCCAACCGCGGAGTGGGCAGCCCTGAAGGGCTGCGCTACGTTCTGGACCCGATCGTGCGGATTGCCCTCGCCACACAGCACGCCGACGCGCACTTTGCACCGCTCGCGTTGCTGTACCTCAAAGCCGCGCTCATCGATCAACTCCAGGTTCGGGACGACGACGCCGCGATCCTGGAGTTTCCTGATTCGGCCTCACCCGACACAATCGCTACACGGATACTGGCGCACGAGCCCGACATTGTCGGGCTCTCCTGCTACGTCTGGAACATCGGCGCGTTCCGCGCGGTGTGCCGGATCGTCAAGGCGCGTCGTCCGGGCACGCTGATCGTGCTCGGCGGCCCCGAGGTCGGACCGGTGGCCGCCGCCGTGCTCGAGGCGAACCCTGCCGCCGACGTCGTCGTGCGCAGCGAAGGCGAACGGCCGTTTGCGGCGATCGTGTCGCAACGGCGCCGCGGCGGCGACCTCGCCGAGGTTGGCGGCATCACCTATCGCGACGGCACGGCGATTCGCGAGACTGCCGATGCGCCGATCGTCAGCGATCTCAACGAGCTCGCCTCGCCGCACCTGACGCTCGACACCGACCTCACCGGCCGCAGCGTCTGCATCGAGACCCAGCGCGGCTGCGTGTTCCGCTGCAACTTCTGTTTCTACAACAAGGATCTGTCGATCAGAAACCGGCGCTTCGATCTCGATCGCGTCGAGGCGGAAATCGATCACTGGCTGCAGCAGGACATCCGCGAGCTGTACCTGATGGATCCGATCTTCAACCTCAACGCGGCGCGAGCCCGGGACATCTGCCGATTCATCGCGGCGCGCAATCGGCGGCGCGTCGGCATCCATGCCGAGGTCTGGGCCGAGTTCATCGACGACGAGATGGCGCGGTTGATGCGCGACGCCGGCTTCACGTTCCTCGAAGTCGGCCTGCAGTCGACCGACGACGCGGCGCTGGCCACCGTCGAGCGGCGGCTGCGGCTGCAGCGCTTCCTCGACGGGATCGCAGCGCTGAAGCGCTACGGGCTCTGGTGGGAACTGCAGCTGATCGTCGGCCTGCCTGGCGACACCCGCGCGTCGTTCCGCCGCTCGCTGAATTTCGCCGCGTCGCTCGACGCGTCGGAGCTCGCCGTCTACCCACTGATGGTGCTGCCGGGCACCGAGCTGTGGCGCAAGGCGGCCGATCTGCGGCTCGCGTTCGACCCGGAACCGCCGTACCACGTGCGCTCCCACTACTCGATGAGCGAGGCCGACATCGCCTACGGCTTCCGCGTCGTCGGTGCGCTGCAGGAGGTCGGCGACTCACGCGCCCTGCGCCTGCTCGCCCGCGAGCGCGGCCTCACCTATGCCGACGTCGTCGACGCCTGGATCGCCTGGGACGACGCGCATCCCGGCGACGAGACCACCGGCTACCGCCTCAAGCAGTTCCTCTTGGAATTTCTGACGGCGCGCGAGATCCCGCCAGCGTTTTACACGGGATTCGCCTCGTGGGAGCGCGCCGGATAATTTGGAATTTGGAATTTGGAATGCGTGCGCACATTCGCGCCCGCAGGCGCGTCAAACCGTGAGCGATCTCCCGTTCGCGGCGAACAGATGTACGAATTCCAAATTCCAAATTCCAAATTCTTAATTACGCGGGGCCGCGGCCGCGCAGACCTCTTGAATGGCACTCTCCAACTGCGGTGTCGTGAACGGCTTGGATAACAGCGGCGCGCCCATCTCGCGGATGCGCTGCTGGGCCTCGGCGATCGCCGTGTAGCCGGAGATGAAGATCACCGGCAGGTTCGCGCGGACGCGGCGCGCGGCGGCGGCGAGGTCGATGCCGTTCATGCCGGTGCCGAGGACGATGTCGGTGACGAGCACGTCGTGCACGGCCGGCCCCTGCAACAGCAGCAGCGCCTCGGTGGCGGCGCCGGCGACGAAGACCGTGTGGCCGAGCGTTTCGAGCTGACGCCGGACGATCGCGCGCACGTCGTCTTCGTCCTCGACCAGCAGGATCGTGTGCGGCGCCGACGACAGGAGCGGTTCAGCGCCACCGCCGGCCAGGTTCTTCGGCGCCGCCGCAACCGGCAGCAGCATCGTCACGGTCGTACCGCGGCCCGGCTGCGACTGGATCGTGACGGCGCCGCCGGACTGCTTCACGAACCCGTAGACCATGCTGAGACCGAGCCCCGTGCCGCGTCCGCCGGCCTTCGTCGTGAAGAACGGCTCGAAGACCCGCGCCGCCACCTCCGGCGACATCCCGGCGCCGGTGTCCTGCAGCGCCAGCCGTACGTAGGTCCCCGGCTTGAGATCGTCGTCGATGCTCGTGGCGTTGGCGATGTCGGCCTTGGCGGTCCGGATGATGAGCGTGCCGCCTTCCGGCATGGCATCGCGCGCGTTGAGGGCGACGTTCAGCACCGCCGCTTCGAGCGCGCCCGGATCGACGAACGCGATGCCGGCGTCGCCGGCCGTCTCGGTGGTCAGTTGAATCGACGCGCCGAGCGTGCGGCCGAGCAGCTTGACAATGCCGCCGACCAGGGCGTTGACGTCGACCGGCTGCGGATTGAGCAGGCGCCGTCGCGAGAAGGCCAGCAGGTGGCCGGTGAGATCGCGGCCGTGCATCGTCGCGCGCAGCACCGCGTCGATGATCTCGTCGGCGTACTTGTCCTTGGGCAGGTAGGCGCGCAGCAGTTCGACGTTGCCGAGGATGATCGCCAGGATGTTGTTGAAGTCGTGGGCAATGCCGCCGGTGAGCTGACCGACGGCTTCCATCTTCTGCGAGCGGAACAGCGCTTCGCGCGTCTGCTGCAGCGTCTCCTGCGCGTGGCGCAGTTCGGTGATGTCGTGCGAGATCCCGAACAGGCCGAGGATGGCGCCGTCCTTGTCGCGGTAGACCCCCTTGGTGACGAGGTAGGCCTGCGGCGCACCGTCCTCGTCGGTGGCGACGCCTTCGAAATGCTGCGGCCGGCCGGTGGCGAGCACCTTGCGGTCGTCCTCGATGAAGCGGCGCGCGGTCGCTTCCGGGTAGAGCTCGAGATCGCGCTTGCCGACGATCTCCTCCGGCGACTTGCCGAGGAAGCGCGCGGCCGCGGCGTTGACGAGGACGTAGCGACCGTCGAGATCCTTGACGAAGATCGCGTCGGGCGTGGCCTCGATGACTGCGCCGAGAATCTGGTCGCTGTTGGGCAGCGCCATGGCGCACACATTACTCCAGATGCCGCCGCCACGGCAGGCCACGACGGTGGGACCGGATGAAAACCGCGCAACCGCCGCGAACCGTGTACGGATCAGTGCGCGTTGGTTGGCGCGCGGCCGGTCAGGTGTGCGATCGCCCCGAGCAGGGCTGAGGGATCGATCGGCTTGGCGAGATGGATCTGGAACCCGCTGCGAATCGCCCTGGCGCGATCCTCCGACCGCGCGTAGGCGGTGAGCGCCGCCGCCGGGATGCGCTGGATGGCCGCATCGCTGCTCTGGCGGATGCGCGCAATCAGCTCGAAGCCGTCGATGCGCGGCATGCCGAGGTCGGCGATCAGCGCGTCAGGGCGTTGGAGCTGAATCGCGCCGAGCGCTTCCGTCGCCGAATGCGCCACCGTCACCTGCGCGCCCGCCGACTCGAGAATCTCGGTGATCAGCGTCAGCGCGTCGGGCTCGTCGTCCACCGCCAGCACCCGGATGCCGTGCAGGTCCGCCACGTCCACGGCGGAGCCGGCCTTCGCTCGCGGCACCGGTGCAGTGCTCGACAATCGCCGTCCGCTCTCGGCGGCAAGCGCCGACGGCAGCCGGACGGTGAAGGTCGCGCCCTTGCCGATGCCGGCGCTCGCCGCGCTGATCGTGCCGCCGTGCATCTCGACCAGCTGCCGCGCGATCCCGAGGCCGAGGCCGAGGCCGCCGCGTTCGCGCGTCGTCCCGGCGTCGGCCTGCCGGAAGCGCTCGAACATGTGCGGCAGAAAGGACGGCTCGATGCCGACGCCGGTGTCGCTCACCGTCAGCGTCAGCTCGCGGTCGGTCGCTGCGAGCGTGACGCGAACCGTGCCGCCGCGATCGGTGAACTTGACCGCGTTGGAGATCAGGTTCCAGATCACCTGCTGCAGCCGTTCGGGATCGCCCGAGACCGCCGGCGGATGAGGGTCGAGCGTCGATTCGATCCGCAGGCCCTTGGCCTCGGACGCGGGCGCAAAGGCCTCGACCGCCCCCTCGATCAGGTGCGGCAAGTGCACCTGCTGGACGTTGAGCCGCATCTTGCCGGCGATGATCCGCGACACGTCGAGCACGTCCTCGACGATCTGGGTCAGCGACGTGGCGTTGCGTTCGATGGTGTCGATGGCCCGCATCATCCGGTCGGGCGAGACGATGCCGGACTTCACCATCCGCGCATAGCCGAGGATCGCGTTCAGCGGCGTGCGCAGCTCGTGCGACAGCGTCGCCAGGAACTCGTCCTTGAGCCGGCTCGCTTCCTGGACGCCGACATACAACTCCGCGTTCTCGAGCCCGATCGCCGCCCACGACGCGATCCCGGCGACGAGCTGCTCGTGCCGCTCCGTGAAGCGGCCCGGATCGGGATGACCGAAGAACAGGCCGCCGACCACCTCGCCCGATCGATGACGCACCGGCACGGCGAGATAGCTGCGCACCGGCAGGTGCCCAGAAGGCATGCCGTGGTACGGCGGGTTGTGGCCGTAGCGCGGGTCGCGGGTGATGTCGTCGCTGCGCACGATGCCGGCGCCGCGGAACGTCGGCTCGAACACCGGCGTATTGCGCGGCATCGGGAATTTCGCGAATGCGTCCCGCGCGACGCCGGAGATCGTGCACAGCGTGTAGGCTTCACCCTTGTCGTCGATGGCGTTGTAGAAGAACGCGCCGAACGCCGCCGTGGTGAGCTCCGTCGCCGCATCGGTCACCGCCTGCACCACCTCCTGACGGTCGAGCGTGCCGGCGACGATCGCGCCGACCTCGTTCAATCGCTCGGTGGTCGCCGCATGCTGCTCGGCCATCGCCAGCAGCCGCGCCCGTTCCTGCTCGGCGTGGCGGCGCTCGCTGATGTCGCGGGCAATCTTCGATGCGCCGACGATCCGTCCGTGATCGTCGCGAATCGGTGACACGGTCAGCGAGATGGGGAGCTGGGTGCCGTCCTTGCGCTGGCGGATGGTGTCGAAGTGGTCGACCTTGTCGCCGCGCCGCACCTGGGCCAGGACGAGGTCTTCTTCGCTCTGGCGGTCGGCGGGTATCAACGTGCGGATCGACCGCCCGATCATCTCCGCCGCGGTGTAGCCGAACATCCGCTCGGCGGCGATGTTCCACGACGTGACAATGCCGTTGAGGTCCTTGCTGATGATCGCGTCGTCGCTCGACTCGACGATTGCGGCGAGCCGGCGCACCGCACGCTCGGCGCGTTCGAACGCCGTCACGTTGCGGGTGACGCGCGCCGTGCCGACGATGGCGCCGGCCGCGTCGCGCACCGGCGCGATGGTCAGCGAGACCGGGACGCTGCCACCGTCGCGGCGGCGATGCACGGTGTCGACGTCGCGCAGCGTGTCGCCGCCGCAGACGCGGCGGAGCTCTTCATCGGAGTCGTGCCTGGGATCGACCGCGCACATGACCGCGACCGGCTGGCCGACGGCCTCTTCGCTGGTGTAGCCGTAGAATTCTTCCGCCGCCTTGTTCCAGCGCGTGACGACGCCGCGCTCGTCAGTGAGAACCGTCGGGTTGCCGTTGGCGTCGAGAATGGCGTCGAGGTGAGCGGCGGCGAGCTCGATTGCGGGAGCAGTTCCCATCCAGGCGACATGATCTTACCGTAGCGCGAAGGCTTCAGCCGAGCAATCAGCCGGCGTCAGCCAACGCCGGACGTTCGGCGACCGCCTTCGCGCTACGTCGCCTGGTTCACTTACTCCACGGTGGAACGATGTGGTTCATCCGCGCGTAGGCGATCAGCTGGCCGAGATGCTCGTGCAGATCGCCGCCGATGGCGAGCGCGGTCTGCGATGCCGAGAGATCCTGGCCCATCACCTTGCGCTTGCCGGTCAGCGACGCCGGATCGAGCGATTCGAGCTGCTGCTTGGCGTGCGCGAAGCCTTTGTTCAGGTGCTCGAGCACCTGCGCCTTGTCCGACAGCGTGCGCAGCTTCGCCGCTTCCTCGCGGCTGCCGAGATCGGCCGGCTTGCCGCCGAACGAGTTGGGAATGAACGCGTAGCCTTCGAACGCCGCCAGCATCAGCACTTCCGACACCGACCGCACGCCTTCCATCGGCCGCCAGGTGTACTTGTCCTGCGGGAAGGCTTCGGCGAGCCCGACGAACTTGCCGCGCAGCGTGTCGAGATCGCGGACGAACGAGGCTTTCAATTCCGTCGCCGCTTCCTTCGAAATCACATCCTGCGCGCGTGCGTACGGCGCGGCGGCGAGCATGACGCCGGCGGCAACGAGTACGGTGGCGAGACGACGCATCATGACAGTCTCCTTGTGGCAGCCCTGAAGGGCTGCGCTACGAACGGCGCTGACGGGCTGGGCGACCAACGGCGTTGAAGCGCTGCGCTACCAACGGCGCTGAAGCGCCCGCGCTACCAAACCGCGCGGGCACAACGGAGCGCAGGCCTTCAGCGCCTGCCCGTGAGTACTTTCTGACGCCGCAAGTGTAGGCCAGGATGCAGTCAGCGCTCGGCGATTTGCGCGCGCAGCCGCTCTTCCTGCGCACGGAGCTCGGGCGTGAGCTCCTTGCCGAAGTCCTCGGCCTCGAAGATCGGCCGGATCTCCACTTCGGTCCCACCGTCGAACGGTGCCCGCTTGAGCCACTCGACGGCTTCGTCAATCGACTTCACCTGCCACAGCCAGAACCCGGCGATGAGCTCCTTGGTCTCGGCGAACGGTCCGTCGATGACCGTCCGCTCGCCGCCGGAGAAGCGGACGCGCTTGCCCCGCGACGTCGGATGCAGGCCTTCGCCCATCTTCATCACGCCGGCGTTGACGAGCTGCTCGTTGTACTTGCCCATCGCCGCCAGGATTTTCTCGTCCGGCATCTGGCCGGCCTCGGACTCCCTGCTCGCCTTCACGATCACCATCACTCGCATCACGTCACCCCTTATATATGTGCGCGTTCTGCCTGATGGTCGATCGAGCGGCGCGGAAATCGACACGGCGCACTTTCGGGCATTATATGTAGCCACTGGCGATGAAGCGTTCACGCACCGGGGTGCCTCGGCTGCCGGCTCGAGTGCGATCGCGGCCGCGGACCGTGGCGCGGAAGAAGCTGGGGCGTCGGCGGCCGCCGACGCTCGCGGTTCGCAGCGGCGACACGGCGCCGCCAGATCAGCCGCCGCAGCCGCCGCCGGCCGCAGTGCGTCAGCCACCGGCGCTGCCACCGCTTCCGCAAGCGCCGCCCGCTCCGCAAACCGCGCGACCCAAATCCGAGGTAGCGGCGCCAGTTCCGCAAGTAGCGCCACCAGTTCCGGAGGTAGCGCCGCAGGTTCGGCAGCCGGCGCGGCCGGCCGCGGCCACGGCCGCGGCGAACGCGATGGTCTTGCGCGGCGAGGTGTGGGACGTGCGGTTCGACGGCCACACCTTGATGCTGGACGGCACGCGCGGCCTCCGTTACATCGCGCTGCTGATCCGCGACGCGCGACAGGGCGGCGGACCACTGCACGCGAAGGAGCTCGTTGCCCTCGCCGACGGCCGTCAGGCGGACGCGATCGAGCTCGAACGGCCCGACGAGATCCTCGATGCGGTCGCGCAGAAGCAGTTGCTGGCCCGGCTCGAGGAGGTGGCGGCGGAGCGCGACCGTGCAGCGGCGATGGACGATCTCACCCGGGCCGAGACCCTGGACGAGGAGCACGAGCGCATCATCGCGACGCTCAGCCGCGCGGCCGCCGCGGGCGGCCGGCGCCGCAAGGCCGCGTTCGATGGCGGCGCGGAGAAGGCGCGAAAGGCAGTCGCGAAGGCGAT
>Ga0070686_100000531_pt1 | contig 22804 bp, 28 predicted proteins | sample KBSS23LmetaG_FD_65654 | JGI IMG/M metagenome (GOLD analysis project Ga0070686, IMG submission 65654) | Switchgrass rhizosphere microbial communities from Kellogg Biological Station, Michigan, USA - KBS S2-3L metaG | ecosystem: Host-associated > Plants > Roots > Rhizosphere ... | reverse complement strand
GGCCGGTGGCAATCGCAGCGCGTCGAGCAGTAACTTGAAGGTGAACTCAGCGCTTGCACTAATCGTTTCCAAACCTTCCCGGTCATCCAGTAGGCTAATCACCTTCACGCCCCGGCGCTCACAGGCGTCCAGGTCGATATGGTTCAGGCCGGTTGAGGGTGTGGCGAGAATGCGAAGGCGGTTGAAGTATTGCAACACCCCGGCGTCTATGATGTTCGACGCCTTCGGGTTGCACACCCACGCATCAGTCTCTAGAACGTCTGAGGTGGATATTTGTTTTGCCCAGAGCATACGAAACACCGACTCATACTCATCCTTCACCACCGGGTCAAAATCCAGTGGAGCACTAAACAGGCATTGCATTTCTTACTCTCTCAATCTCCCGGCCTAACCGGGTTAGTTCTGCAAACTCAGCGGGCGTAGAACTGAAGGCGTTGTCCCTCACGCTCTGGCTCGCCTTGTTCAGCGTGAAGTGCTTCTCGATGTACAAGGCCCCGCGAGCCACTGCCAGCAAGCACGCCCCTATCCCGTGACAATGGTCGCTGTAGCCATACCAACCCAGGTCATGCCCCAGCCGGGCGGGCATCTGCAACTCTTCCGGGTAGGTCGGGTACTTCGACACGCAGAAAATCGGGACAGTGAGTTCAGACCAGTCGCCACCAGAGACGTAGGTCTTCCGATGCTCAGAGAGCACCTTCGCGATAAGTGCCCCATCGTCTTTCTTCTGGTGGGCAATCTTGTACGAGAGCATATTCACCATCTTGGCCTGGCGTAGCCCGTCCTCACTCCAGATAGAGGCCATCAGTTCAATGCCCACGTGCTCGCAGTAAGCGGCGATGCGCTTCACAAAGTCATCGCTGAACCCGCGCAGTTTGTCCTCTTGCGGCCAGCCGAATTGAAACTTGGCGATGCTGGCCCCCGCATCTCTCGCCTGGCGAACGAGTTCACAGGCCAGGGCAAGATTGCCTTCGTGCATAGAGCCAATCTCGGCCACGTAGAGCGTCGGTGTCATTTATCGCCCTCGTCTAGCATGTAACCACTGCCGGGCATTGAGAAAAACTCTCGGAGTATTCCGTTGCCGTCGAGATTAGAACAAGTCACACGCTGGGAATTGTCTCCCCACTTAGTTGAAGCGGAGACGTGGCAATCGTGGGCTTCAACAGATTGCGTCGTGCCGTCCGGTAAAAATACGGTGTAGTGGTTTTTGGCAGGCGGGCGATAGTCGCCGCAGCCGCCAATAAAAACACACGCAACTAGAAACAAAATTCGGTGTTTCATTTACAAATTCACTTTCTCATCAGCGCTTCGGCCAATGTCCAATCTAATTCCGTATCGATGTTCACCGAACGCTCGGGCGGCATCACGTAGGCCAGGCTGTTCTCGTGCCCGAATAACTTCGGCGTCGGCCCCATCACCCACTCACGCCTGAGCGCGTAAATCGTTCCGTTGCGAACGTAGGCTTTCGGGGTCAGGTCTTGTCGCCGTCCTAATTGCGACTCAGGCAAGAAACTCCGAATGCGCCCCTGGTCGTCGAGCCACTTCATGCGGGCCGGGTGATGGTCGTCAACGGGTGTTACCCCAATCACGCTGTCGGCATCGCTCTTAGCGAGCATGTAGGTTGCCGTCGAAATATCTCCGGCTGTCTTGAGCGGCGACGTGGCTCGTATCTCGACAATCAAATCAAATTTGTCGCGCACCCCACCTTCTGCCGCCCGGACTGCGTGAATCAGAGCGGGCATCGTGGGCGTTGTATCGAGCGCTAGTTCTTTCGGGCGGCTAATCACATGCACGCCATACCCCGCCGAAATTTTGGCAATCTCTAGGTCGTCCGTCGAGACAGCGTAGTGATTGATGTACTGCGCCTGAAGCGCCGCCTCAATCGTCCAGGCAATCATCGGCCTGCCGCACAGGTCGCGGGTGTGCTTATTGGGGACGCCTTTGCTCCCGCCCCGCGCCAGGGTGACACCCAGGATGTTCATTGGGCTTTCGCTTTCTTCCCCCTAAACACCGGCTCACCGGCTGACCCCAGAGGGGCCACCGAAGGCGCTAAGGCGTCATCGGGGATATCCTCTTCCATAACTTCGGGGTAGACATCCTCCGAGTCGGCAAAGAGTTCGCTGACGCGGGGGATGACAAACTCTTCGACAACTTTCTTGGCGTCGGCCACGCTGCCGCCGGTATATCCGATGACCTGCCCGTTCGTATCAAGAACGGGCGTCGCCACGTCAAACCACTCTTCAACCTTTTCGTAGTTGGATGTGGTTTTGCCCCGGCGGCTGACGGTTGCGCCAGTCTGGCCGGTGAAGCCGACTTCGATAATGCGCTGCCCTAAGTCGTCGGCCCGCGTGCGCAAATTGACGCGCTTGTATTTCAGGTCTTTGGGCCAGGGATAGTCAAACTTTATTTCCTTTCGGATTGTGCTTCGGCCTGGTTTAGCCATTGAAGAATTCCTTTCTACTTGGTTGCCACCGCAATCAGCGGGGTCATTCGAGTGTTCGTGTCTTGCTGTTGGCTCAGGGTGTAATCCCAGAGCCTCACGTCTTTGAAATATTCCAGCATCGCGTTCCGGAACTGACCTGCTGTCCACTCGCGCTCGTGGAGTTCGTTTTTGCGTAAATCCGCATTCGCGTTTCGGGCGCTGATGTACAGTTTGCCGCCTGGCGCGAGCGAGTTCCAAACGTTGTGCATGGCCCCGCGCCAATCGGGCACATGCTCCAAGACTTCAATCATCACGGCGGCGTCGAAATCATCGGCGGGTAGGTCATCCACCCCCTTATGCAGCCAGTTCACATTCCGCATCGGGAACAGGTCTTGAGCCAGGGCCACCAGGCCCGGGTCACTGTCTACTGCGTACACCGTCGCCGCGCTTTGAGAAATCATGGTCGTACCCAGGCCCGTCCCGAAGCCAATCTCAATCACGTTTTTGCCCGCTACGTGCGGGGCTATGCTTTTGTAAATGTCCCACTGCGGGCTGAGGTAATACCTCAACCGCCTATCCAAAATATTGCTCACGCCATAACGCTTTCTCGGTCGTAGGCCAGTCCTGACTGGCCCATACCGGAATTCTCCTGGTAACTCTCCACACCCAGCAGGCTTTCAGTCAGCACTATCGCCCCAGGGAAGGGGTGATAGCAGGGCTTGCCGCCCAGCGGAGAGATGAACCAGCGGAAGATTGCCCAATCAATGTTGCGCAGGCCGAGCGTGTTGGCCCGGTCAAACCGCGCCCCCAGCATTTCAGCCCGCGCCAGGTCAGCGCCCACCAGGTCGGTTTCGGTGAACTTCGCACTCTTGCAGATAGCGCCCTTGAGCACCGTATGCCACATGGTCGCCTGACTAAAGTCAACGCCCTTGCAGTAAGCGCCGGTCATATCGGCAGCGGAGAAATCAGCCCCCCGCGCATCGCATTTATGCAGGCAGGCCCGCGATAGGTCGGCGCTGATGAAGATTGCGTCGCGCAGGTCTGAGCCGGATAGGTCTGCGCCTCTAAAATTGCAGCAGGTGAAGTTCACCCCGCGCAGGTCTTTGTTGCGCAGGTCAGCCCGCTCGAAGTTGCGCCCAACAAAGGCATAGCGCCTGGCGCGACGCAGTACTTGCTCGCGGCTAGTGGCGTCCGTTGCTGGGGACATTGGGCAGCTCTTGGACTAACTCAATTGCATTCTCGCGGTAGGCACTCGAGCGCTGGGTAGCGCTCTCGCCGTCGAGAATATCTTGGGCCGGGGTGTTGTCGGTGGTGGGTAACTGGCCGGGGTGTTCGACTCGCGGATACTTCTCGCTCATCTCAATCCAGGCATCCATCTCCTTGAGGCGACCCGTCATAATGTATAGAGCGCCCGATAATTCATCGCGCTTGCCGTCGTCATTGGGCCAGGCGGCTTTTGCTTCTTCGAACTCAGCCACCAGATGGCGCTGACGCGCCTCTAAAACTCGCTTGCGTTGTTTGAATGCTTCCGGGGTCACGCCGTATAACTCCAATCTCTGCTCAAGCAGGTCGTGGGCCGCATTGGCCCATCCTTCATAGTCGATAAGTTTTCTCGCGCTCTTGTGGCCTAGCCACAGGGTCACGCCATGCAGGCTCTCAACACTGGCGTCAAGCCAGAGTTTGAAGCCTGCCTTACGAGCCAGGTAGAAGAACCGATAGTCCGGCCCCCAGTTGCCATAGTCGCCCACCACTTCCGGCAGTGGGCCAATCGCAATAGGCGACATACCGGGCGGCAGTGTAGCCGCGACGGCCTGTAACACCTTCTTTTTGATGAGCACGCAACCGAAGCCCGTAACCGCAATCTCGTGAAGTCCTTCGGTTGGTGGGTCAAGGAAGGGCATAAACGGGAACCGCCCGTCGCCCAGTTCGTAACACAGCGATTGAACGGGCCTGGTTTCCCGCCGGTAGTAGTGAGCACAGACCATATCCAGGTCATGCGCTCGCAATTTATCCAGCAGGTCTACCGGGTGGCGCTGGTCGGCGTCGAGCAAGAGAATGGCGTCATCTGGCCCATAGGCGTCATTCTTGAGTAGATGGCCGACGAACTTCTCCCGCGCCACATCGCCGCGCGTTTTCCATTCGTCGGCCCGCTCGTCGCCGTCTTGGATATGGATTTGGTAAAAGGAGCGCAGGCTCCCCACGTGTTGTACTTCGTGAGAAGCCAGCGCTAACAGAACCTTCACATGCTCCCTTTCTCGCTCAGGCGGTGAGCCGCCCGAACGTCTTGGTCTTGAAGCGAATCAGTTTGATGGTCTGAGCCGCTTGAGATGAACAGATACCCAGCTTGGGAGTTGAGCCATGAAACAGGAGCATCAAGTCACCCTTGACTAACCCAGTTGTGGGCCGGGTGGTGTAGACCGTCAGCCGGATAGATGCCGCGTGCAAGTCGGTTACTGGAATGCTGCCAATCTTTCGGTTTGGGGTCGGGGGATTAGGAACAGGCATGGCCTACACTCCTAAGCCGTCAAGCGCCCGAACGTCTTGGTCTTGAGCCGGATGAGCTTGATTGCCTGCCCCGCCGTCGAGATGCAGACACCAAGTTTGGGTGTCGAGTTGTGAAACAGCAGCATCAACTCGCCTTTGGTCAGGCCAGTCGTGGGCCGGGTGGTCAGCACGCGCATGAGCGGGTTGTAATTCTTGCTGATAGCCCAGCGCTTGGTGGAACTATCGCCGTTGTCGGCAATCTTTAGCGCGTCACTGGTCGGGGTAGAGGCCCGAAGGATTTTCAGGCCTACGTCGCCCGCTGCCTTCTGGGTCATCACCACGTTTCCGCCATCTTCGACCGAGAAGCGCTCTGTGCCAGCCGAGTCAACCAGGTTGAAGAAGTCGCCGGTTTGGTTGTTCGCAGCCTTGATGGTCACGATGTCGGTCGCGCCGGTTTGTTGCGTGATGGTGCTTTCACCGTACAGGGGTACACCATTCCCCATGTGAGTTTGAGTTCCAGCAGCCATTGCTTAGGCCTCCAGGCTCGATGAGTATTCGCCGCGCAGTAACCACGACTCCACCCACCGGCCATAATTGCCGTAATATTTCCAGCCCAGGCTTTGGAATTGGTCAACCAACCCGTCCACCTTCGGCCCCACGACTTTCCCGTAAGGCCCAACCTCTTCCGCGTACAGTTTGGCAATGCTCTCCGGCCCACCAAACAGAACGGGGAACACGGTGTCGGCATTGCGCACCGCAACCGCCGAGTCATGGGCAAAGCGCGTGCCGCCGTTTGCGCCTTCGCCAATGATGTCGATGGTCGTGCCTGATACATAGGCGTCAGAGACGCGCACCCGCTCGTTGAGCGGCTGGAAGGTACTGCCGGTTTCTTCCGTCCCGATGGTCAGGTAATCGCCGCTGGTGATGTTGCTGGCCGAAGCCACGACAATCTGGGTCGCCAGGGCGGTGCATGAACTGGAGAGGGTCGTATCGACATTACTCGCATTGTCAGCCCCAGCCGCGCCGAACACTTTCGCCCAGGGAGAGACGAGTAACTTGAAGTTACCCACCCGGCCCAATTCCCAATTCAAGACAATCTCTTTATCCTGGTAGATGCCCACGCTCTCAACCGCGCCGCTGGTCAGGATGTCAAAGAACACTTCCGGGTGCAGCGTGCAGAAGTACGACATTTTCCCAATCGCCTTGTCGTAGTCCACGAACATCGGGCACTTGAGGGTCTGAAGAATCGTGTTGGCTTCGATGAAGTTGGCAAGGGTCAGGTTATGGGTCGCTGTGCCCGCATCCAGTGAGGCGCGAGCGGTGGCCCGCTTGACATTGTTGCCTTTCAATGCGGCGGCGGCGGCCAAAATGTCGATTGACTCAGCCGCGTTCTTGCCCAGCACCATGTGGCGGTGCTCGCCATAGTTGGTGTAAACCTGAATGTCCAGGTTCTCGCTCCATTGGAGCGCTTCACCGCGAGAGGTCGGGGTGATAGAGGCGGTCGCATCCTTCAGGATTTGCGGGTTGATATCCGCAGTCTGGCTGATGGCAGTCGTGCCCGGCTGCATATCGGAGGCGAAATTCACCTGCACCGATGAGCCATTGATGGCCGATGACATCACCAGGCCCAGGTCTTTCCCGATGGCCTTTGAATAGGCGTCGTACAATCTTTGGAACTTAGCCGCCTCAATATATTTCTCGATATATTGAGTTCGGATAGAGCTCGCGAGATTGCTTGTAGTTTGAACAGTCATTGCAATCCTCGATTACCCTAGCTTCGCCAGCTCGGCTTTGATTTCCTTTCTGCGCTTTTCGTGCGCGTCGGGGTTGGATTGAGTCGCAGCCAGCTCGGCATAGAGTTCATTTTTACGTTCTTCTTTGTTGGTACTGGGGGAGTTCCCGACCCCGTCAAACACCGCTCCCGCCGGATTGCCCGGCGCAGCCTGCTTGAGTTTGCGGGTAGCAAGACGGGTGAGGCTGTGGTACGCATCGCCCGCACTCGCATAGGTTTTCTTGCCCCAGGCCACCACATCGGGGTCGTCGAACTTCACCCCGGCTTCATTGAGAATGTCCGCGACCTTTGTTTCGTCCACAGTCTCCGAGCGCTGTGCTCCAGTCGGGGCCGGGGAGCCACCCCCGCCACGCGAAGCAATCAACTGGTCAATCTGCATCTCGCGGCTCGCCTTATCCACGTCCCCGCCCGATTTGTCCAGATATTCCTTGAACTTTTTCAGGGTGGGCGCGGCTTCTTCGAAGCCTTCGAGATTCTTGAACCGCTTGTCTTTGGTGGATTGAAGTTTTCGTTCAACCACATCTTCTAGGCGGGTCGTAAGTTTTTCAATCAGCGCATCTTCGTTGAAGGGCGTCGCACTTGAACTTGGCTGGTCGCTCGAATTTTGCGAAATCTGCGGGGTTGGCACGCCCACACTTCCGCTACTTTCCGAGCCGCTGTCCTTTGCGGGGTCGGTTTCCATTCAAATCTCCTTGGGTAAATAAAAACGCCCCGCCTCAACTCTCTTTCAAGAGTCAAAGCGGGGCGTAGTTACGCGCAGCTTTCCAGTTCTAGAGCGGGGCCAGTGGCGCGGCCCTAGAACGGGTATTTGGTTAGGATAATGCCGGTTGCCGCAGGAGTTTGTGCTCTCCTTTACCCGCTACCCGACATACATCGGACGGTTGTGCGGTGTACCCCGCAGGCACAAAAAACAATAATAATGAAGGCTAGGGGCTGCCCGTGTCTCGTGGGTTATGGGGCATTTAGGTCGCCTTTCGTCATCGCAGCCTCACCCCCTACGCAGATATTACTACATTTGTTCTAGTGCGGTCAATCTGCCAGGTATTCTACGCACGCCGCAGAGAGCGCAAGAAAGCCGCGATTTAGGCCAGCCACAAACCGGCGCATTTTGTCGGCTTTGTTGACAATCGCCTTATTCGGTGGTGTCCAGGGCTGGCTGGGCGTGGTTGTCACCGGGTTCGTGGGTATTCCGGTCACGGTGGGCTTGTAGGGGGTTGGGTTGAACTCGCTCATAAATAACCTTTCTACGGCTGACTCGCCGCAATATGCTCGGCAAACTGCTCAACGCTGCCTTGCCATCCAAGTTTATCGGCCATCTTGCTTAGTTGCTCTTCGGCCACCGGGGGCAGCGATTCGCCCCGGTCGTAGTCCAGCACGAGATTGGAGAGTGACCATCCGAGTTGCCCGCGCCACTCATCCCAGGTGTAATTAGGTAGCGGGGTGTTATTCTGGTAGGTATCTTCTATGCCTTTCGGCAGGCTATCGGTCACGTAGGGCGCAACATCCGAGTTACGCAATAACCAAGACTTTCGCCAATCGAGATACTGCTTATAGAGTGGGTGCTTGTCCACCCAGATAGCCCGCTCGCTTTTCGTAATGGGCGCGTCTGATTTTAGATAGGCTGCCGCGTCGGGGTGCTCCGACTCAAACTGGTGCTTGAAATCCCAATACTGTTGTAACTCGGGGTGCTGTTCTCGAAATCCCTTACGCGCATTTTTAGGCAGGGCGTAGTATTGGTCTTGCAGGTCGTAAACCTTGTCGCCAAATCGCTTCTTGCGCTCCTGGTCGAAGGCCACCACGTCCGGGGGGGCTACATACACCCTTCCATCTCCTACTTTTCCGTACTGGTCGGATAACTCCTGCCACCCCTCAAACATATTGTTTCGAGTGTCGTAGAATACCTGGGCCTGGTTGGCAATGCGCGGGTCGGTAATTTGGGCGGGCGGGATATATTGCCCCTTGAGTTGCCCGTATGGGTCGCCACCGCCCATCAACTTCAGCCACACCGCCATTGTATTCGGGTTGATGCTCTCAATCGAGCGCGTATCCTTGTCAATAAATGCGTCTCGAAACTCTGGCCCGAGTTGCTTTTTCATTTCGTCTTGGGTTAGGCGGGGCAATTCATTCCACTGGTTCCACAGTTCATCAGCCAAAAACATCTGCAAGCGCTCTTCAGGCTTCTTGAACAGCGCGAGCCTTTCTTCGTAGCCTGGGTGCTCATCGGTGAATTTGCCCACCGTTGATTTATAGTCGCCCGTCTTGTCGTATTCTCGCCAGGCGGCCTCGTAATCATCTTTCACCGTTCGCAGCATCTCTTCGCCTTGCGGATACGCTTTGGGCGGCAGGCCGAGCAAGCCCAGGAATAATCCTGCCGGGCCGCCGGTTTTCTCCGTCCAGGTGCGCTGATAGGCTTGCTGATAAGCGTTGCCCTTGTGGCTAATCATCGCCTCTCTGGCATCGCTCGCTGAGATAGCGCCTTCGGCCACCATGTTCGTCAATTGGCGCTCGACATAATAATCATCCCATTTATTGAACGGGTGAAACCCGAGTTGCTTGCGAATAGCCGCCTCTGGGTTTAGCGGCCCGGCAGGGTCAAGCCCAAACGCGCCGAGAACGCCCCCGATTGTGTTGGTGAGCGGCATAATCGCGCCCGTCTCGCGCCCTTGCGCCTTGTCCATCGCCCACATGAGCGGAGCATGGGGGGCGCTAAACATTGCAGCGAAGTCCATGCCGTTCAGGCGTTGCTCGCTGTCGTCTTGCTGGGCCATCGCCATTGCTCTATCCCAGACCGGCCCTTTCATTCCCTGGGTGGCCTGGTTGTATTCGGTCTGGGTGATTTGCCCATCGTTGAGCAGCTCTTCAAGTTTGCGGGTCGTCGCGCCCTGGTCGCTTGTCCATTGCTTCTCCATCTGTTCGGGAATACCAAGCCACGAGTCAAACGGCAGCGCGAGCTTGAGCGGGTCAACAAACCCCTGGCCTTGCATCCAATCTGGCAGGAAGGGGAGCGGAACTCGAACGGTTCCCTTGAGCCGCGAAGGCAGCCCCTCTTCGGGCCTATAGGCTGTCTCTAGAAATTTCTTTGTTCTCAGGTATGTGGTCATCATCGCCGGGCGGTCAATCGAATGGAGCGCCCACTTGAACATGCTCTGCGTTGTCCAAAACTCGTAGGGCATGATTGTGCCGAGCCAGGTGTTGTAGTTAAAGCGCCGGTTGTAATTCAGCAAGGCGCTATCTCGGGTGAACTCACCAAATCGAGTTGAGGCGTACCGGGCATCTGAGTACCCGCCCTTCACATGGTCAACATAGCGGAGCAATCTTTGCTGAGTTTCTTCGCCCAAGTCCTGCCATTTCAGTTGCGGCTCTTTGATGAGTTTTAGACTCTCGTCGCGCATTGCGTCGAGCGCATCATGCCCCCGTGTATAAATCATCTGGTCAAGCGCGGGGCCGACGCTCTGTTCCGGCTTGACGAGCGTCTCAAAGTCGGGGAAGAAATTTTGGTTCTGGAAAACGCGGCCAGTCAAATCGGCCTGCTTCTGGAGTTCAGCCTGTACCTGGGGAGCAAGAGACGCGAATCGCTCATCCTGGGGGTTTGCTAAAAACGCTTGAGTAGCCTCTTTGAAGTCTTTGAAGCCGCCTTCTTTGACTGCTGTTTGGAGCGCCTCTTTCTCGGCAGCAGAGAACTGCTGAACTCGCGCAATCCCCTCCTGATAAGCGGCCATCGCGTCGGGGTTGCCCTGCAAGGCGGCCAGGCCCATACGCTCCTCTTGCCAAATGCGCGTTGTGGAGTTGATGCGCTTCTGCCAGTGGGCGGCATAAGCCGCCTGCATATCGTCGAACGGGATGCCGCGCAGACCGTCCCGAAAAGCCTGGACTTCTACCTTGTCGAGTTTGCGCCATTCGTTGATTCGATTGCGCCAGGCGAGAAACAATTCTCGCTTATCCGGGGGGAGTAGCGCCGCGACCGAATTATCAATCGTCTGCGCGTACTTGTATTCGTTATCGGCAATCTTTGCGTAGCGGGTATTGAGTTCCTGAGAGATATTCTCCCAGGTCTGGGCGGTGGGTTTGCCCGCGAGTTGGGCGTCAAAGAACTCCTGGTAAGTATTATTCCGAAACTCAAAAAAGCCTTCCCAGTCTTTTCTCCATGATTTGAAGTTCCGAGTTACCTCGGAACCTTCCAGTTTCAAACCCGCCGCTTTCGCGCCTTCCGTCATCCCGCTCATGCGAGCTTCCAATCTGTCCCACTGGCGAGTCCAGTAGCGCTGACCGTCCTGCTGCATTCGCTTCCACTGTGAATCAATCAGGGCGGGGTTGCCACCTTGCTTGATTTGCTCCGCGAGTTTGGCGGTGTCCATGTCATGCCGTACCACTGCACCGTACCACTCATCCATCCCGTCGCCCCATATTTTCGCAAACGCGCCGGGGCCTTCCACTTTCACCCGGCCTAGCGCCTCCTGGGTCATCACCTCTAGCGCGGTGTCGTGCATATTCTGAATGTGCATATCCAACTTATCGCGCACGCCGCCAATGAACTGCTCAATCTTCTCCGGGTTACGGCTTTGCAGCGCACCCAGCATATCGCCCTCGATGGACGCCATAAACTCATCGGTAAGGACGGATGACACCGGGCGGCCCATGCGCTGCTCCACCATGCCCCGCAGCCGCGAGGCGCTCATGTTCAGGTCTCCACCGCCCGAAATAAGGTCATCGAGTTTGTCTGGGCTTAGGTGAGCATCTTCCGTGATACTCTCGATGACCTTAGAAAGGTTAGGGCCGAGTTCCCGAGATAGCTCGGGACTAAAATCCGAGATTTGGAGCCAGGATTTACCCACCCGGCCAAACATATTTTCACCGCGAGCGTAACCCACCGTCAGAGCGTGAGCCGACGACATTTTCTCAATCTCTTGAGCCACCCGGCCAAAATCCCAACCGCCAGGGCCGCTCATCTTGCCCATCGCTGCCGAAACGTCATTTACCCATCCGATTTTGAACTTAGTCGCATCGCGCAAGACTTCGGCGGCTTTGCTTGAACCGGAAACGACGGGGCTAATCCTTCCCGCTGCAATCGCCGCCTTCTCCACGTCATCCATTGTAGTAAGAACTCTAGAGAGTTCCCCGGCCTGACCAACGCCCTCAGCCAGGCGGGCGGGGACAAAGGCGCGGAGTTTCCAAAAATCTTCAATAGCCCCAGGCGTGAAGTTTCCCATTGCCCCGCGAGCAATCATCGTAAAGACGTTGTTTACAAAATTCTTGACGGGGTACATCGGGTTGAGTTTGAGATAAGCCAGCGTCTCGGCTTGCTTGGTGAGAGTGGCGATGCCCTGGACTAGCCCGCGCTGTTTTACTCCGAAGCGTAGGACAGCGGCCTGGGCAGCAGCGTCACCCGCCTTACTCATAATCTCAGCAATTGCAAGAGAACTGTCAGCAGCCGATAAACCGTCCCCGGCAAATACGCCGAGCGATGACTTGATAAGGTCGGGCGTGAGCATCTCTCGCGCCAATCCCTTTGCTTCAAGGAACATATCTACGGCCTTGCCTAGTTCGGGGAACTCGGCCATTTTGTTAGTGAAGCGCATCCACAGCGCGGCATGTTCGCCCTTCTCGGCCTGCCGGACAATACTAACGATATTCTCCCCAAGAACATCACTCATCATCTTGAGTAGCGGGCGCTCAAATTCCCCGGCTGCGTTATATCCACGTGCCACACTCTCGGCATGGGTCGCAATCGTCTTGAGTACACTCTTGACGTGCTGGCCTTCCAGGGTGGCAATCATGTGCCCGAGCTGGGGGCTATCTAACCCATCTGCGCCGCGAGAAATAGCGCGAACAACCTTATTGATATCCGCTTCGCCGTTCGTAACTGAACCCGCGATAATTCTAGAGTTGATATTCTCGGTGATGAGGCCGACGTATTCTTGAGCACGGGCCTCTGGGGTGAGCGCAAACGGGTTGAACTTTTCCCACTTCCCCGGCTCGGCTCCCGGCGCTCCGCCAGTGGCCCAGAGTACAAAGCGGTCAGCCGCGTTTAGTTTTCTGAGTTGGGCATCGCGCAATGTCTCTTGGGCAACTTCCAGAGATGTTTTTGTTTTTGCTCCAATCTCGGCGGCAAGCTCTTGGAGTTTTCCGAAGTCGCCTAATTTGCCCGCTTCATCAGCGGCCTTGATAATCCGCTCCGCGTCCTCTGTCCCCTGCGCGGCTTTGGTAATCTCCTGGGCTGCTTGCGCCGCGTCTGTCGCCTCGCTCACAATCTTGGTCAGGCTCTCGGTTCCCTTCACGGCCTCTTCTAGCCTGACTACATCGGCAGCCGCGCCGACTGTATCACCTACGCCCTGCGCGAGTATGCCAATCCGGCGAGCGTGTAGAAGCTCGACGGGTTTCAGGAACCCACTCACAACATTGATAGGGTCGGCTGCGAGGTGGAAGAACGTATCGTGCATCTGGGCGCGTATCGCCAGAGCGCCCATGCTGTTGTACTCTTCTTCTTGGGCCTGGAGCATGGCCTGGCGGTAATCCATGCCCTGCGAGGTGAGTTGAGCGATGCGCTGCCGAGCGCGAACCAGGCCGTCCAGCCCAGGCATGTCATTGTCAAAATAAAGTCTGTACTGTCGGCTTCCACCAATGAACGCCCGAGAGAAAGATTGATTGAAGGCGTCTATCGGAGAAGTATCTTTGGTGACCTCAAAAGCATCGCCAATCTGAAGTCCGGGCGCAAAATCGGCGGTTAGACTCCCGGCATACCAGGCCGCCTTCCAGTTTTTAGCAAACTCATCCATAGCCCCGAGGTCGCCAATGGTGGCCGCGCCCTGAGCAAGGAACCCGGTATAGCGCTCGAGAGTCTCCGCGCCTATGTCGAGATAAGAGAGCGCCTTACCGCCTGGGGTTTTGTTGAACCACTCTAGGGCCTCGCCTACTGTTTTACCGGCCCCCGGAATCTTGCTGCTCGAAATACCCGGCAGCGCGTTCATAATCCATCTTTCCGAGCCGCTCAGTTTGTTGTAGTTTGGAAGTCGGCTGGGGTCAGAGGCTTCATAGCCAATCGGGGCGGGGTTCTCGCCGATGTGCGGGCCTGCGCCTTGACGGAGCACACCTTTGTCCTTCCCGTTGATGATGATGTGCTGCTGGGATTGAGCGAGAGGTTGGCCCTGGATTTGCTGGTGACGCTGCTGAACGAAGCCGCCTGGATTGGGCTTGGTGGGGCCTGGGTTTTGCTCGCCCTTTCTCTGGTCGGCAAGCGCGGTATTCGTTGGCGTTACGGGTTTTACGGGCGGGGGCGTTACGGGTTTCTTGGTTGGCATTTATGCTCCAATCCGCCACTGAATGAGACCGAGCCGAGACGCAGAGCTACCGCCACCACTCCCGTATCCGCGCCCACCACCGTACCCGCCATAATCTCCGTAATCCCCCCAGCCACCACCCCCACCATAATCATAAGAGGGAGCGCTGTCCGAATACCCGCCCCCATCTCCCGTGACAGTAACAGTTGTGGGGTCGTAGCGATTGTATACGCCGGGGCGGGATGGGTCGGATTTATACCCGGTATAGGCCAGCCATTCTTCGGCAGAGTTGAATCCCTGATAGCGCCAGGGGAGTTCTTGGGCCACGCCAATTGTCAAGTCAGTCGGCCATTGCCCGTAATTGAAAATGGCCTGGCCGACATAGCGAGCCGCGTCTGCAATCTGACCGCGCTCTGACTGCCCGGTCGCGCTGACGCCCGTGCCAACAGTGGGCGGTTGTTTTTTACCCCCCATCCCTTTATCTGCACCGCCAAACACACTAGCGGCGGCGTTGGCGGCTGCTCCTACAACCCCGAAGCCGCCTAGAGCGCCAATAATACCCAATCCACCCAAGACGTTAGGGCTTGTGGGGTATACGCCGGTTCCTTTCCCTTTTATATCTTTACTGCGAGTCCCGGTAGCGGGTTGAGCGTTCTCGACGCGAGGGCCAAAGCCACCAGGTAGATTAGGCTGTGCGTTTTCTACTCGCGGGGCAAATCCGCCTGGGTTTTGATTTCCCGGCCCGGCATGAGTCGCCTCTTTGCCGCCACTACCCCCAACTAATGGGGGCTGTTGCACTCCATTGGCGAGTCCGGTGTAGTTTGGGGCAGACTTTCCCGGTGCGGTCGGAGCACCTTTGTTATTAGTAGCCGGTTGGATTACCGGCGAGGGCGGCTTCTGGACTGCCGGGACTGGGGGCGATACCGGCTTGGTCGGGGCTGTTTTGGGTGGGGCCGGTTTGGCCGATTGCGGCGCTGTTTTGGATGCCATTGTTCACCTGCTTTGATTTACCCTGTTGGGTGCGCGAGCCTAGAAATTCCACCATGAAGAGGTCGTACAACTCATCGGCGTCGATTTGCGCCTCTAATATCGCAATATCTAACTCGCGCTCGAGGACGTATTTCACATCGTCTCCTGGCCGAGCGCGGTAACGCCTGTTTGTTGTTCGCGAACATTACCGGCGGGGTTTGCCATCGCAGCGGGCATTCCGCCTGCCCCAGGATTGAACCCCTGGCCCTCGACGCCCGGCATCCCCTGCCCGCCCATCAAGTCAGGCGGTGCGCCACCCATCATCCCGGCCATCTCAGGCGGCATCCCTTCCATGCCCTGCTGAGTGGGTTGACCGAACTGCGGGGGTGGTGTTTGGGATTGAGATTGCTGCATCTGCTCCATTTGCTGCTGCATCATTTGCTGGGCCATCTGGGCGGCCATCTGCTCGATTTGGTTAGAGGCCTGGGCCTGAACGAGTTGCAACTTGCCTTGAATGGCCGCGAACCACATCTGTTCTTTGGCCCAATCCTTCAGCGCCCCTTCCGGGTTTGTCTCGCCCAACTCCTCTAAAATCTTCACCACCGGGTAACGCAACTCACGCGACATCTGAATAGCTGCGTTTACTTTCTGGAGCCGGTCAGTGGGCACATCAGGGATGAGTTCCGCTGAGAGATAAATGTTCTCAGGGTCAATGTCTTCGCTTTCAATCTTGTAAATCATCCCCTTGCGCTTGCTGTCTCTCCCATAGCCCGTCATCGTCTTGCCGCAGTAATGAATCCAGTACAGCATGGCGCGGTAGCATTCGGCCAGCCAGCGCTCAGACAGTCGCTTGAATGGCATCAGTGAGCCAACAGCGGTATTGATGCGCAGGTTATAGCCCGAATAACTCTCGCCCGGCGCAGTGTCGGCAGTGACCAAGATACGGGCCACCGTCGAGTCGTTCATCACCTTATCTAAGCGGTCGAGCAATTCCTTTTTGGCTGGGTCAAGGCCAGTCTGAGGTAGAGGGATAACCTTATTCATCCCGGTGTCAATGCGCCCGCCGGGGACGGTGTAATCAACCTCTACGTTATCGCCCCCCGGCCCCTCAATGACGAGCTTGGGCTTGGCGGCCTCGGCAATCGCTTCGCTCGCGGTCAACGTGCCGACGATATTCGTGATTGTCCACTGCTGGGCCTTCCACACCGGGAAGAGAAGCGGGTTGTGTTGAAACTCTGGGCTTTCATCCAGGTTCGTGCCGCCCCGCATACACACCCAGGGCAGGAAGGGATATTTGTTCTTGGTCGGCTCCAAAAGAACAATCGCTTCTCTGCCAGCCTGCTCCGTGTAGCCCTTCGCCCGCTCGATATTGTCACCCGGCACGCACCACACACAGCGCGAGTCATAATCGCTGTAGTCGTAGAGCACATACTTTTCAGGCCCATCATCGTCTTTCAGTTTGGCCGCTACTTTATCCGCAGCCTTGCCCCAGAAGTCAACAATCTCCTGCGGCTCAACGATGGTCGCAAGTAGAACCGCTTCCGTCATATATCGGGAATAGCGCACATGCACATTTTTCGGATTGTGTAGAATAATCGTGAAGTCACCGTAACGGCAGGCTGCCTTATAGCGTTGCAGATTGCCGCCCATCGCTTCGACGTTCTTGATTTGCTCGGGCAAATAGACAATCTGCCCACAGATGGCGTCATACTGAATGGCCGAGCGAATCACGTCCGAGAGTAAGATGCCCTGGCGGCCTTCGCTCAGACTGAATTGCCACTTGAGCGCCTGTTCCCATTCGTTCGCCTTCTCGCGGGCCTTGCGGCTATCCGCCAGAGTTCCTTCGGGTAAACCGCCGAGCACCGTCACCGGCTCAATCTTTATGCGCGGGTCAAAGTTGGATAGCGCTCGCACGGCTGCTCTCAGAGCGTCGTAGGGAGATGACGAGACGAACTTCCTCACCCACTCCAACCGGCGCAAAGACTCGGGCAGTTCATAGTCCAGGTGCGCCATTGTGTCCATGCCCGCAAAGAGTTTGAGTAAATTTTCGTCACGCTCCACCATCTCGCAGGCAATTTCCTGGTAATCTTCGAGCGTCTTGACGGATTGCTTTAGTTTCTTTTTAGGCATGTTGCGTCCCTAATGCTGAAAATGGGTTGGGGTGTTTGGTTTTGGGGCCAGTGAGTTCGGCTACGACACCTGGCATTGATAGAACATCCATCATGCCGAACAGAGCGGTTAGAACCGAGTCGGCAGCGTCCCAGCCGGGGTCATGTTCTTCGACATTCGGATATTTATTCAAGAAGTTTCGCAGGGCAGCCAGGAACTTCGTATCTGCATCTGAGATGCGAACGCGCATTGAGCGCAGAGCCATGCCGAGTTGGTTCACCAATCTGCTCGCCTTGCTTTTACCGCCAGTCTTGAAGGGAATATCAAACACGCGCAGGGTGGGTTTCATCAGCATGGCCTGAATGAACTCCGTCCCCTTGCCTTCCATCTCGGCGGTCGTATGGAGCCAGTTGGGGAATAGCCTCTGCGCCTTCTCGACATAATCCAGGGCCTCCCCTAAACTCACTTGCTCTAGAACCCCATCCACCACCACCGCCCCACCGTCGGGCAGCTTGGCAACATAGGCCAGGCCGAAGTGGGACTGGCGAGCATTGCGCTTGGTGGGGTCGAGCACACTGGCATAGTCGGCCCCGCCGCACATCGGCCAGGAAAAACTAACCAGGTGGGACGGATAAAGGTGATAAGCAAACTCCCGCTTCTTCATCGCGGAGAGGTCGAGCATGTACATGCGAGCGAACTCGGCCCCGCCCGTAATATCTTCGGCGAGCATCTGGGAAATTTCCGCTTCGGGCATCCCCTCCGGCCAGGTGGGCGAGCCATCGGGCAACCTAACCGGCGTCCTGGTGTGCATATACTGGCCGGTGGCAACCGCCGCGTGGTAGGTGTCGTTATCCGTCCAGGGCGTAAAGGCGAGCACGGTTAGCGGGTTGTTCGGCTTCCGGGTGGGCATGAGCGTACCGGCGTAGGTGCGCTTGACGTGCTCCATCTCCCGTGACGAACGGGTATTCTCTTCGTTGTGGATATCGTCGATGAACAGGTAAAGGGATGGATGCTTACCGATAATCTGGTCAGAGGTGTAGCCATAGCCCACCAGGGACGGGTCTTTGTCTATTCTCTGGCGAACAAACTCCCCGTAGGGAACACGGGTGTCTTTGAGAAAATAGCCTTTCGCCCCCCAGCCCGCATCCTGGTCGGGTACGATGTGGGGAAAGACTAGTTTCCAACCTTCGTTGTGCTCAATGATTTGGGCGATGTTGGCCGCATTATCGCCTGCGCTCTCACCACCGGCCTGAATGAACATGCCCGCCTTCTCAGGGTGGTTGCCGTGCAGATAGGCCGCCAGGGTGCGGAAGAAGGTGGTTTTGGTGCTACCCCGAAACGCCTCAAGCGCGAGCGGTTTACCACTTCTCCGGGCTTCCCAAACGTCATCCGTCCACTTGTGGGCGTGCCGGGGAAGCGCCCGGTTATTCACCAGGCCATAAAAGATTTTGAAACCGTCCGGACTATCTTCCCAGACGATTGAGCGGAGAGCATCAAGGGACGCTTGGGGCAGCATTGCCTTTCTCGGCGAGTTTTGCGGTCTTGATGCGTTGAGCAATGTCACTCACACGCTTCTCGAAGTCGGCCAGGTCATAGGGCGGGTCTAGCGTCAGGCTCTCGGTCTGGGGTGCGCCGTTCACGGAATACTCGAAATTGGCGTGAAGCGTGAGCGAGACGGTATGTCCTACTTCGTGGGTGTTTAGGGCGTTTTCGGCAGCAGACAGGACGTTTATCATTTATGTTCCCTGCTAGACGCTTCTCTTGATTCTCGGATAAGCACCATCACTTCGCCTAAAGATTTGGAAATTGACAACATCGTGTCAATCATTTTATTGTTCTGGCTCATCAGTTCTTGATTGATTGTTCTGAGGTCGGCAGAGTAGCGCTGGTCATCTTGTCGCTTCCAGAATAAGACAAGCGCCAAAAGAGCGCCCCACCCCCCGGATTGAACCCAGCCGGTAATATCAGTTGGCGAGGTTCCCTGAACAACGGTTGCTGCGACGTTGGTAATCGCAATCAGGCCAATAACGATAAAGGGGCGAGAGGTGCGTCCTAATCTCATACTATCGCGGCGCTCCGGCGGGAGTTCCCCAGGCGACTCTGGACAGAATATCAGCCAGGGATTGATGAATAACAACATCACCGCTCATCGTCGGGGCGCACCAACAGAAAATCCCGTCTGTGTTGTGCTCGGGTTCTCCGTTTATCCCGAAGGAGGCGTAATCGAATGGTTCAATTACCGGCTCCGGCTCCGGCTTCGGCTTCGGTTCGTATTTGCTATCGTTCATGGCTGTCCTTTTATAGAGTGGCCTATACGAAAATCAGGAAAAAATGAGTGCGCAAGGAGACCACCCATCATCACCAATCATCATCAACCAACGTCACCCATCCCCCCCACCCCTACATATTCCTACACTCTCGCACTCGCCCGCTGCGCCCGCCCCGTTACGGCATCAGCACACCCGTTCTACGATGCCAGGTAATCGCAACAGGCGTTGGTGCAATCGGCCTTTCTCCCGTTACAGGTCATTTACTACGCCCCGCCAGTACTTCGGCCAGCATCGCCATGACTTCGGTACTCATACTCAGCACAGCCCCAGACGCGGGCGCGTCGGTTCCGGTGCGCGACGGTGCGCCGATATCCGCACCGATGGCCTGGCGAACATTGCGGAATGCCTGGGGTGCGCGTGGGTCGGATAGGTCGGCGGCCATTTTGGTCTGCACGGCCACCAGGGTGATGTACGACTCGATGCGGGCGGCCTCGGTTACGGGCGCATCTGGCCCCAATACGCCGACAACCAGGCCAGCAGCAGCAGCCTTGCGGTACTTATCCCATCGACGGGCCGCAAGCGCTCTACCCTGCTCGGATGTACGCACTGGGGTGAGTTCTCCGCCTCTTGGCTGGGGCAAACGTGCCGGTTGCGTGGTCACAATCCCAGGCTCGTTATAAGTCTCGCTTATCGCCGTCACATCATCCATAAGTAACTCTTATAGTACTACGCTATCCGCACCCCGCGCAAGCCCGCCCCGGCATCCGTTCTAATCGCATAGAACACCAGATGAGAGAATGCATATTGCTACCTAAACCCATTGACAAATTATTGAATACGTTATATAGTAATCACAGTTCAGCAGTTCGGAACACTAACAAGAAAAAAAGGCCCCGGCAGTGTGCAACCACTACCAGGGCCGAACAAAGAAAGTACAGGCTCTCAATGTTCACTCACATTTTACACCTCATCGCTTCAAACCCCGTAGTCCAGTCGGTCACCGCCATCATCGTAGCCCATCCCCCCGAGTCGTTTGTCGCTATCCTGGTTGGCCTGGTCATCATCCGAATTGGCTGGCACTTCGCTTTTCCGGTACGCAGCAACTACGAGCGCAAGGCGCGACGACCCAACAGCAATGATTAGGCCGCTTAGTCAACAGGATACCCAGACGATGAAAACTTCAGACCAATTCAACGAAAACTATATCTTGATAACCGACAGCCAGGACGTTGAGTATATCGCTCGCGGCGAAGGCATCATCGACCCCGACATTACCGCCGCTATGGTTATGGTGGGTGACGGCGAATACCTTGACGTGTGGTTCTCTGAAAGCGCCAACGTGTTTTGTCTGGGTTCGACCTGGCACAAAGCTGACTACTATCGCGGGCTGTCTCACCCTGGCAAAGAGCACTACGCACGACTGGCGGGAGAATAACCCATGCCCAACCAACTCGATACCCAACTCATGCGACTCGCCACCCGTAACGCCGCCGTATCGGGCAACTACTACGGGGTTGCATTCACCGGGATAGCGCTGCGTTCTCGACAGAATACGATGAGCTACCGCGAAGAACTGACAATCCAACTCGACGCGCCGATTACGGTGTACGGCGACGAGCGCAGCCTAATCATTATGGATGCCCAACTGATTGAGCAGCACGACGCCCGCGAATACAGCGTAAAGGAGAAATAACCCATGAGCGCCTATATCGTTGACAATATCACCATCAACCGAATAGTAAACGGCCTGCAACTGGCACAACAGGGCAACCGGGCCTACCCGTCACCGCAATACGGCGAATACTCCACCCTGCTTATGTTCGCCGATGCCAAGACGTTCGGTAACTCTATGCTCGCAATGAACGTTACCGCAGTCGGCCAGCGCTACCCGCAGGATACCCGGAACACGATGCCCGGCTCCCGTGCTTGCGAGTACTGCCCTACGCGCATCCACCCGCCCCGGCCCGTGCAACTGCTAAAATCCATCGGCTGCTTTTTGTATCAGTGTTCCGAAGGCGATGTGCCCGAAACGAACGAGCTATACAAGGCGCTGCGTTCTTACGAAGCCGCCCTGGCCCTGCATATCGTGCAGCGCAGCGATGAATACGACAAGGCCGATTGGGAGTAACCCCAACAAACCCAAACCGCCCGAGTTGCCATAATCGGCGGGCGAATACACTAAAATAAATTACCAACGAAAGGGACTATCCAATGAAAACCGTTACCGTAATCAGACCAGACGCACCATTCAACAATCAGTCTCAGTGGTGGGAAAACCCCGCTAAATGCACGGCGGTATCCAAGAGGTTCAGCAACGGCGAAAACGCCGCCAGCTGGGTGGGCAGAGTATGTTCAGAAATCAGTAACAATTACGGAAACGGCTGGCCGTACCGCGTCACAGTTGACGGCGAGTACGTTGACCGTATGTGGGTTGAGACAAAGTTTTAGCCTATAACAACCAACAGGGGCGGGTTTGTAGCCCGCCCCACACAGGAGATATAAACCATGTTTTACGCTGATAAAATCGGAGCCACCAAACAAACCGCACTCGACCTACTCTACGCCGAAGGCGTTGACTCTCTCGTACTGGCCGCTGCGTCCTATATGCAAGAGCGCGGCATGGGCCACTGGTTTTTTGTCCGAGTCGAGACAATGCCGGACAATGGGGAAAAAGGCGTACTGTGGGCGCTCGAAGAGAGCACCTGTACCGTGCGCGAATCTCAGGCGCGAGCGTAATCGAGCGACACCCCCCAGGGTTCCGAGCCGTCTCGGAACCCGACCCGAAAGCGAGACGAGACGATGAACGCGAAAATAACCATCCGAAAAGTGCTCACCAGCGAAGAACTAGAATCATATCGACTAGACGCCCGGCGCATTCTAGGAACTGAGAAGGCCAAGAGCGGAGAGTACCTTGAGCTACCGCCGCCCGGCGACCCCGTCCGAAAATACGCCGAACTTATCCTAACTCTACGCGATGGCGAAGCCGCCGAAGTGTGGGTGCAAGGCCAGGGGCCAACCTTCGCCAATGTCAAGAAAGCGAGCGACCAATGAACGACACCGCCACCCAAGCCGCCCTAGCAATCGTCAACACTGTCAAGGCCAACCCGGCCATGCACTTTGACGCAAAGAATGCCACAGTCGCAAACATCGCCGCCATTATCCGCACCGCCTACGCACCCGAGCAGCATCGGTACGCGGCGCTGACAAAAGCCTGCAAACCCATCGCGGCAGACTTAGGGCGATGGAACGAAAGAACGCCAGCGAGACACTGCCTATGCGACGAAAACGAATATGGCGACGATGGCACAAATATAACTGTCGGGAATTTGAGAAAACTAGCCGCCGCCCTGCGCGACCTGGAGCGCCCCGCCCCGGCGCTCGACCCCGACACGCAGGCTGAGGGACGGCAGATGGGAGATGATTAGGGATGAGCGAAACGCTACTCGAACGCATACAACATCAGGCGAAAGGCGACCACGTTATATTG
>Ga0070686_100000526_pt1 | contig 22933 bp, 29 predicted proteins | sample KBSS23LmetaG_FD_65654 | JGI IMG/M metagenome (GOLD analysis project Ga0070686, IMG submission 65654) | Switchgrass rhizosphere microbial communities from Kellogg Biological Station, Michigan, USA - KBS S2-3L metaG | ecosystem: Host-associated > Plants > Roots > Rhizosphere ... | reverse complement strand
CTCCTTCACGCCGCCTTGTCCCGTCCCGCCGCCGCCCGCGCAAGGCCGTCTCTTGTTTTTGAGCGCGCCCCGGCGCACATCGCCGGCCAATGAGTGCCAAGGTGCATCCGATCGGCGCCGCCCGCGCGCCTTCGCTCGAGCCGATGATCCAGCTGGTCGCGGCCGACCTCAACCATGTCAACGCGGTCATCCTCGAGCGCATGCAGAGCGACATCGCCCTGATCCCCGAGCTTGCCGGCCACCTCATCGCGGGCGGCGGCAAGAGGATGCGGCCGATGCTGACCCTGGCGAGCGCGCAATTGCTCGATTATTCGGGCACGCGCCATCACCGGCTCGCCGCCGCCGTCGAGTTCATCCACACCGCGACCCTGCTCCACGACGATGTCGTCGACGGCTCGGGCCTCAGGCGCGGCAAGCGCACCGCCAACATCATCTGGGGCAATCCCGCCTCGGTGCTGGTGGGGGATTTCCTGTTCTCGCGCAGCTTCGAACTGATGGTCGAGGACGGCAGCCTCAAGGTGCTGCGCATCCTCTCGCGCGCCTCGGCGGTGATTGCCGAGGGCGAGGTCAACCAGCTCACCGCCCAACGCCGGGTCGAGACCAGCGAAGACCAGTATCTTGAGATCATCTCCGCCAAGACCGCCGCCTTGTTCGCCGCCGCCTGCCGGATCGCCGCGGTCGTCGCCGAGCGCGGCGACGCGGCGGAGCAGGCGCTCGACGCCTATGGCCGCAATCTCGGCATCGCCTTCCAGCTCGTCGACGATGCGATCGACTATGCCTCGGACGCCGAGACGATGGGCAAGGGCGTCGGCGACGACTTCCGAGACGGCAAGGTGACCTTGCCTGTGATCCTCGCTTATGCCCGCGGCTCCGATGCCGACCGCCGCTTCTGGCGCGAGGCGATGGCCGGCGAGCGCGCGGGGGATGCGGACCTCGCCGAGGCAACGCGGCTGCTGCTTGGCTGCGGCGCGCTCGACGACACGATCGAGCGCGCCCGCCTGTTCGGCCAGCGTGCGATCGACGCGCTCGGCGCCTTCCCGGCGGGCCGGGCGAAAGCGGCGCTGACCGAGGCGGTCGCGTTCGCCATCGCCCGCGCGTATTGATCGTCGCCTCGGTCTGCTTTTCAGCCGATCGCGCGCGCCACCTGCAGCGTATCGACATATTGCTGGAAGGCGACCGCCTTGCCGTCGGCGACGCGCCAGACATGGACCAGTTGCGGGTTCATGGCCTTGCCTGTCGCCTTGTAGCTGCCCCCATAGCGGCCGAGGATGACGATCGTGTCGCCCGCGTCGAGTATCTCCTCGGCGTTGACGGCGAACCCGTCCCATTCGCCGATGCAGCGCGCGAAGACGCCCTCGGCCACCGCCTGCGGCCCGACATAGGGATTGCCGTCGGCATAGGGAAAGTTCTCCGCTTCGTTCCAGACGATGTCCGGGCTCATCGCGCCGAGCACCGCGCCGACGTCGCCGGCGGCGAAGCCGTCATAGATGCCCCTGATCAAGGCCACATTCGCTGCCGACATCTCTTCCTCCCCTTTTCCTCTGCCGCGACTATGGCCCGCCGCAGGCGCATTGCAATCCTCCCCACTCTACCCCCATCGATGCTGAAACGGATGCGGCATCAGGCTAGGGGCATGGCGTGAGCGCGCTTCCGATCCATCTTGTTCTGCCCGATCTGCTCGTCGCCTTGCGCGACGGAAGCAATGCCGTGCTTGTCGCGCCGCCGGGCGCGGGCAAGACCACCGGCGTGGCGCCCGCCCTGCTCGGCGAGCCATGGTGCTCCGGCGAGATTCTGCTGCTGTCGCCGCGGCGGCTGGCGGCGCGGGCCGCGGCCGAGCGGATGGCTGATCTGGCCGGAGAGCCCGTCGGAGGCACGATCGGCTACGCGACCCGGCTCGACAGCAAGCGGTCGGCGCGCACGCGAATCACCGTCCTCACCGAAGGCATCTTTCTCAGGCGCATCCAATCCGATCCGGAGCTTGGCGGTGTCTCGGCGGTGCTGTTCGACGAGGTGCACGAGCGCAGCCTCGACAGCGACTTCGGCCTGGCGCTCGCGCTGGACGCGCAGGCGGCCTTGCGTCCCGGCCTCCGGCTGCTCGCCATGTCGGCGACTTTGGACGGCGCCCGCTTCTCCACCCTGATGGACGGGGCGCCGGTGATCGAGAGCGAGGGCCGCGCCTTCCCGATCGAGATCGTCCATCTCGGCCGCGCCGCCGAAAGGAGGATCGAGGACGAGATGGCGGGCGCGATCCGCCGCGCGCTGGCCGGAAGCAAGGGCAGCCTGCTCGCCTTCCTTCCCGGCGTCGCCGAGATCGAGCGGACCGCCGAGCGGCTGGAGGGCCTGCCCGCCGACGTGGATCTCCATCGCCTGCACGGCAGCCTCGAGCCCGCGGCCCAGCGCGCCGCCATCGCCGCGCCCGCGCCGGGCCGCCGCAAGCTCGTCCTCGCAACCTCGATCGCTGAGACCAGCCTCACGCTCGACGGGGTCCGCATCGCCGTCGATTCGGGTCTCGCGCGCAGGCCGCGCTACGATCGCGCCGCCGGCCTCACCCGCCTGGTCACCGAGCGCGCAAGCCAGGCCGCGGTCACGCAGCGTGCCGGCCGCGCCGGCCGCCAGGCGCCGGGCCTCGTCTATCGGCTCTGGGAAGAGGCGGCGACGCCGAGCCTGCCGCGCTTCGATCCGCCGGAAATGCTCGAGGCGGACCTCTCGGCGCTGCTGCTCGACTGCGCGATCTGGGGCGTCGCCGACCCTCGCGACCTGCGCTGGCTCGATCCGCCCCCGGCCGCAGCGGTCGAGGAGGCGCGCCGGCGCCTGCTGTCGCTCGGTGCGCTCGACGAGGCCGGGCGGCCGACCGCCCACGGCCGCGCGATCGCCGAGCTGCCCTTGCCGCCGCGCCTCGCCCATATGCTGATCGAGGCCGGCGCGCGCGGCTGGGACAGGACCGCGGCCGAGGTCGCGGTCCTGCTCTCCGAGCGGGGCCTCGGCGGCGCGGATGCGGACCTCGAGCTACGCCTCCGCCGCTGGCGGGGCGATAAAGGCCGAAGGGCCGAGGCCGCGCGCGCCCTCGCGCGCCGCTGGCGGCGACTTGCCGGCGGCGGCGAGGACGGCGAAGGCGAGGTTGGCGCCTGCGTGGCCCTGGCCTTTCCCGACCGCCTGTCGAAACGGCGCGACGGCGCGGGGGCCGACTGGATCAGCGTCGGCGGGCGCGGTTTCCGGCTCGACCCGGCCTCGCCCCTGGCGCGCGAATCCTGGCTGGCCGTCGCCGAGGTCGGCGGGGTCGCCGCCGGCGCGCGCATCCTTGCCGCGGCGCCGATCGCGCAGGCCGAGGTCGAGCGGCTGTTCGCGGACCGCATCGCCAGCGGCACCGAGGTGGCCTTCGACCCCGCTACCGGCGGCGTCCGCGCCGCCCACGGCCGCCGGCTTGGCGCGATCCTACTTTCCGGCGGCCAGGACAGCCGCGCCGCGCCGGCGGCGATCGAGGCGGCCCTGCTCGAGGGGGTTCGCAGCCACGGCCTCGACCTGCTCCCCTGGAGCGCGGCCGCGATCGCGCTGCGCCGGCGCGCCGCCTTCGCCAGCACGCTGGATCCGTCCATCCCCGACCTTTCCGACGCGGCCTTGCGTGCTAGGCTCGACGACTGGCTGCCGCCCCTACTCGCCGGCAAGCGCAGGCTCGGGGACGTCGACCTGGGCCTGCTCGAAGGCCTGGTCGGTTGGGAGGCGCGCAAGGCGATCGACCGGCTCGCGCCGGGCCATTTCGAGACCCCGGCCGGCAGCCGCCACGAGATCGATTATGAAGCCGAGGCCGGGCCGACCGTCACCGTGCGGGTCCAGGCCCTGTTCGGTCTCGACGCGCATCCGCGCGCGGGGACTATCCCGCTCGTGCTCGCGCTCACCTCGCCCGCGGGCTGGCCGATCCAGACCACCCGCGACTTGCCCGGCTTCTGGCGCGGCAGCTGGGCGGCGGTGGCGAAGGAGATGCGCGGCCGCTATCCCAGGCATCCCTGGCCCGACGATCCGGCCGCCGCAAATCCGACGCTGCGAACGAAAAAAGCAATGGCGCGTTCAGGAAAGCCGTCCCAGAGCTAGAACCCATCATGGCGCGACTGCTGATCCTCACGGCCCTCATGGCCGCTGCCGCGCCCGCTCTGGCCCAGGACGACCGTCCCTCTCCGCCGACCCGCGAATCCCAGATCGATGTGTTCGGACAGGATCCCTGCCCGCAATCGACCGGCGACGAGATCGTCGTCTGCCACCGCCGCCCCGAGGAGGAGCGCTATCGCATCCCGGCGCCGCTCCGCCACAGCAGCGAGCGGACCGAACAGGCCTGGGGCGCGCGGGCCGAAACCATGGACGAGGTCTCGCGCGAGGTGCTGCCGAACAGCTGCTCGGTCATCGGAAGCTACGGCCAGACCGGATGCCAGCAGGCGCTGATTCGCCAATGGTATGCCTCGCGCCGCGCCAACCGCGTCGGGCCCTAGCATTTTTCACGTCGGGCGACGCCCGGCGACTTGGTTAAGGCAACAGCAAGGGTTTCCTGGAGCCAATCCGGCCCGGTCGCGCGGCAGGCTCTAGCAGGAAGTCGCGTGCGGCTTGGGAGCCGCGAAACAACCGACGCGCCGAGCGCCGATCCCACGCAAATTCCTACCCGATTTGGGGGTGCTACAAAATCCGCAAGCCCGATCAATGCGAGACGTGTATTGCATGGCTAAGTCTCGCGAAATGGGCTCAGCAGCGTGGGAAGCGGAATGGTTGGACCATTCATGCGCAGGATAGTGACCGCCGCTTTGGCGATGGGCCTGTGCACGGCCGCTGGCTATCAGGACCGGGTGGAGCGCACTGCGGCGCTGCGGCGCGATGATGCGCAATTCTCGCAGCGCGTTCGCGGCGACGACTCGAGCCGCCGCATCTGCGCGGTCGACCGGCTCGCCGAATCGCGACTGCCGCGCACGACCTGCCGGACCGCCCGCGAATGGCGCGAGCGCGCGCTCCGCGATCTGCGCAAGGAATAGCCGGCGCCCCGGTAAATCGGGGGACACTGAATCGGGGGACACAATACCGAATTCAGCGGCTCCTCCCCGCCGCGGCTTCCCTCGCGAAAGCTGCAGCGGCATAAGGGGAGCCCTGTACCCGGACGCGGATCATCCTATGGTGACGCGATCCGGAGCGGAGCCCGAAACATGCGGCACCTCATGGCGGCATTCCTGCTCGCGACCCTTCCGGCGGCGGCGCAGGCCTCGGCCTGGCGTCTCGCCGCGACGAGCCACACGCCCGGCCCACCCGATATCTACGGGGCCGCGTTCGTCGACACGGCGTCGATCGCGCGGGACGGCGACCGGGTCGGCTATTGGAGCGTCAACGTCTGGGAGCAGGGCCTTACCAGCGGCGACAATGCGAGATATTACACCTCGGCCGACTGCCGCTCCCATCTCTATCGGAACCGGCAGATCAGCTTCTACAACGGCGCCATCTTCATCGAGAATGGACAGGAGCCGCCGGAGAGCCCCGCCGCGCCGGAATCGGCGAAATATCTGGAGATCGATGCCGCCTGCGGCGTCCGGCCCTGGCTGACCAGGATCGTCGCGGACCCCTATGCCTGGTCCCGATCGGCCTTCCGCACCTTGCGCGCGGGCGGCTATTGGCCGCTGGAAATCGAACGCTAGAGGGGCATGCTTCAGACCTCCCTTGTCGTCGCAAGCGAAGCGTTGAGCGAAGCCCGCCTCGACAATTTCCGCCGAACCCGGATAGGCTCATGATCGCGGCCGGCCGGGCTTCGCCGGCCGTCCTTGGGGGGAAACGAACATGATGATGGAGCACCGCTGGACCGCTCTGGTCACGATCCTGGCGCTGTTGGTCTATTTCGGGGTGAGCTTCCAGGTCGCCCGCGCGCGCGGCAAGTGCGGCATCGAGCCGCCCGCCATGACCGGCGACCCGATGCTGGAGCGCGCGAACCGCGTCCACGTCAACATGCTCGAATGGATGCCGATGTTCCTGGCGGGGCTCTGGCTCTTCGCCATCTACTGGAACGAGCTGGTCGCGGCCGGCCTGGGCATGGTCTGGATCGTCGGCCGGCTGATCTATTCCGCCGGCTACATGGCCGATCCGGCGAAACGCAGCACCGGCTTCCTGATCCAGTTCCTCGCCACCGCGATCCTCCTGTTCGGGGCGCTCGGCAGGATCGTCTACAGCCTGGCGACCGGCGGCGCCTGACGCCCGCCGATTGGTTCGCGCGAAACGCCCGGGAGGGGGCATGACGAAGCACAGAATCTATTTGGTCAGCGTGGCGAGCGTTTATCCGCACTATCTTGCCAAGGCGGAAAAGAAGGGACGCACGAAGGCCGAGGTCGATGAGATCATCCGTTGGCTGACGGGGCACAGCCAGGAGTCGCTGGATGATCAGTTGGCGAAGAAGGTGAGCTTCGAGGATTTCTTTGCGCAGGCGCCTGCGATGAACCCCTCGCGATCGCTGGTGACGGGCGTGATCTGCGGCGTCCGCGTGGAAGACGTGCAGGAACCCGTCATGCGGGAAATCCGTACCCTGGACAAACTGATCGACGAGCTCTCCAAAGGCAAAAAGATGGAGAAGATTCTGCGAAAGTTTCCTGATCCAGCGTGAGTAGGCCGGCGAGCGCTGAGCATAGGGATCCTGCATGACACCTGACATGAGCACGATTCCCCGCCGCGGCGTCAAAGGCCTGCGCCAGTTCCTCGATCCTGGGCAGCAGCGCGACTGGGTGGAAGGCAGGGCGAACCTGCGCGACACCGACGAGCGCCCGCAATCCCTGGAGCTCCGGTTCAAATATGCCGCGCGGTTCGAGAAGCTTCTCGGACGCCCCCAGGCGCCGGACGTCCTCGCGCTCCTTGCCCTCTACGGCCGAAGCTGCATCCCGATCCCGCGCAGGACGGAGCGTTATTATTGGTCGGTCTCCTGCCTGCCCTCGACCTCCGACAAGCCGCTGGTGCGCGTCAATGCGAGCTGGATGGAGCTCTTCACGATCTATGCGGACGGCGAGGGCATAAGGGCAAGATTCATCGTGCACCTCTCCGGTTTCACCACCGACCGTTCAGCCGCGCGGGACCATCTGGACCAGCCTCGTCTGGAGCAATGCGTCACGGCTCCGGAAGACGTCGGCTGCTTTTTCCCGCGCGGCGAGGACATGTTCGGCATCAATGTGCGGGGCGCCGCCTCGATCCGTAAATTCCTTGCGACCCCCCGCGTGCTGCGCGCCATCCGGACGTTCAACCTCACCCACATGAACCGGGGCCGGAACGCCTACCAGGCGAGCCACTGCTACAGCCTCGCGGACTGCATGCTGGCGGACTGAGCGGCTCCGGGATGGGGGTCATCCTGGCGAGGTTGGCGGCCGTCGCGGTCCGCCGGCTCGGTGCTCGCCGGGATCCTCTCTTCCTTCACGGGCGATCGGCAAACGCGCCGGTCTACTCGATCGTCACGCCCACCACCCGCCAGCCGCCGTCCTCGCGATCGAGCGTGACCGTCTCCACCGCCTCGGCCTTGTTGGCAAAGCGCGTGCGGAACTTCACCACTTCATAGCCGTGAGGCGGGGCGGGAAGGTTCTCCTGGCTAAGGAATGTGCGTGAAATCAACGCGCCGAGAGGCCGGCGCGCGCGCTCGGATGCCTCCGCCCAGACCTGGGAAGTGTTCAACTGGCGGAACGAGATACCGGTAGCCCGATAGCTGTCGTCCCAATTCGATTGATCCAGCAGGGCCAGCCATTGGCGCGCGGCGTCCACCACCTCCGGGTTTGGCGTCGTGCGGGAGGCAACCGGCGGTGGCGGCGGGGTGGACGCGACTTGAGGCAGCGCAGTCAGCGCCAGCAGAGCGAGAGCGAGCGTCATGAGAAAGACTCCGATGATGATCCAGGGGTGGCGACGTGCGCGCCCCACGCCGTCGATCGGCGCCGTCCCCTGATCCACCCGAGGGCGGATCGCGTCTTCCCCAATTCCCGCGTCCCCAAACAAATCGGGGTTCAGCGACCCCGCACCACCGCCTTCGGCTTCCAGCAGCAGGCGTGCGGCCTCGCGGCTGCTGGAGACCGCCATCTTACGCCGCGCATCGCGAAGCCGTTCGTTGATCGTGTGCACCGAAAGGCCGAGACTGCGCGCGGTCGATTTTGCGTCGTGACCGCGGACGATAAGGCGAAGGGTCTGCTTCTCCTTCTCGGTAAGCGCCCAGGAACCTTCTGTCATCGGCCTGTTCATGCCCTCCGGACCTAGGTCAGGCGCAGTGTCGCAACCACCCCAAAAAATTCGTATCTTCAGGACAGATCGATACGCGCTCGCCGAGTGCAACCTGCCGCCACTCAGCGACGTCCCGGGACCTCCAGCGGTCCGCTTTTCGCTCCCCGGCGGAACGGTCGCCGTCCCGCGCCGTTGGCGTCCCTCAACGACTTGGGGACCGCCGGCGTGACACCATTTGAAGCAGTGACCCGGCTCGGCTTCGCGGCGCGGGCCCTGGTCTATGGCGCGATCGGCTGGCTCGCGCTCTGCAGCGGCCGGACCGAAGATGCGGGGGGCGTCCTCGCCTATCTCGCGACCGGCGCCGGGGCTGCTTTGGTCGCCCTGATGGCCGCCGGCTTCTTCAGCTACAGCGCCTGGCGCCTCCTGGAGGCCTGGCTCGATACCGAGGGGCGCGGCAGCGACGCCAAGGCGATCGGCATTCGTCTCGCCGGCGCCGGGTCCGGACTCATCCATCTCGGCGTTGGTATTGCCGCGATCCTGGCGGCCCTGCATGCGCGGCGCGGCGGCGGCGGCGATGCGCCGGAAACCGGCACGGCGATGGCGCTTTCCATCCCCGGCGGCGACTGGCTCGTCTATCTCGGCGCCGCGATCCTGGCCGGAGTCGGGATCCAGCAATTCCGGAAGGCCTGGACGCTCAAGTTCATGTGCCACCTGGCCTCCACGGGGGCGGCGCACCGCCCGATCTGCTGGCTCGGCCGGGCGGGCTATTCGGCGCGCGGCGCGGTCTTCCTGACCATGGCCTGGCTGCTCGTCCGTGCTGCGCAGGCCCACAGCGCCGCGGCGGCCGGCGGGATCGACGACGCGCTCGGCTCGCTGCCCCGCGCCGCCCAGCTCGCGGTCGCCGCCGGCGTCCTCCTCTTCGGCCTGTTCAGCCTGGCCGAGGCCCGCTACCGCAAGATGCCGGCCACGAGGCGCTGACCGAGCTGCCTGGCCTCGCACCGCTAAATCAACGCCCTCTCTTCAGGCTGCGCTGCCCCTCCACGCCGGTTCCGGCCGCCGCGGTCCCGGGATGTTGAGAGCAGATTATTCGGTGGAAGACGCCACCCGCTTGAGGCGATCGCGGCCCTGAACGTCCGCTTCGACGTCGACTGCCGTTTCGCTCTTGGCTGCACCGCGGCCGGACTCGGGCGCTGGTGCCGGATCGGCGACGCCCGTATTTGCGACGCCGTCGGACGGAACGGGTGGTGGAGCCGAAGCTGGTGCCGTCGTTTCGGTGGTGCTGACGACGCTGCTGATTTCATCGTCTTCACCAGCGACGATGATCGTCTCCTTGCCGTTGGCGCCCCGCATGCGCAGGATGCGGCGATGCTGGACGCTGCGCCATCCGACGGCCACGATGGCCAGGAAGACGCCAAGGCCGAGGACGATCGCCATGAAACTTGATGCTGAGTCGGTCATTTGGATCTACCCCTTTTGAAACCAGGTGCCGGCCCATTAACGCTTGAAAAGTTAATAGGATGATGCACTTGGCAGGCGCGCCGATGCCGGACCGCGCCGCGGTTGCGCCCTCTGGGATCGGCCCTATCGCCTCCAGGCCGATGCTCCTCGGCGCTGGCTCGGCCTCGGCTCGCCCCTCCGATGGTTCCAGGGCCTCGCCCCTTTCGTGAATGCCATGTCCTTTCCGCTGGGCTAGGCTGCGGCTTCGAAGCCGCAGGTGAAGGATTTTCGACGTGGCACGCCTCGCGATCCCTCAGTTCCTGATCCTTGTCGCCGCGATACTCGCCGGCCTGTTCCTCGCGCCGGCCGCGCGCGGACAGACGGTGGAGGAGATTGCGCGGACCTGCCGGAGGGTCGGCGACGTGCCGAGCCGGACGGGCATTGCGCAGTTCATACGGATCGATCCCGACGCCGCCGCGCAGCTGGCGCAGATCGGCCTGGACCGGGCCGCGATCTTCGAGCGCATGGCCGAGACCTCGATCCCGGAGACGATGGGCTGCTGGGCGATGCCGGTCGGCAATTTCGACAGCCAGCTCATCTCGGTCGGCATGTCGCAATGGAATTTCGGCACCGGCAGCCTGCAGCCGGTGCTCGAGCAATGGCGCCGCAGCTTCGATTCGCGCCGGCGCTTCCGGCAGGCGCTCGCGGCGCTCGCCCCGACTTACGGCGCGCTCCTGTTCTCGCGGGACTGCCTGGCGGTGCCGGTGCGCGAGCCGTGCCGGGCCGGGATCCTCGCCGCGCACGATGCGGAGGGGCGGCTCGATCCGATACTGGCGGCCGAGCTGACCGCGATCTTCGAAAGCGATGCCATGCTGCAGGTGCAGGCGGACGCCTATGTCCGGCTGCTGCTGTTCGTGCGCGGCGAGCTGATGCGGGTGTTTCCCGCCGGTCCGATCACCATGCGCAAGGTGCGCTGGGCGATCGACACGATCGTGCAGCAGGGGCAGCTCCCGGCGGACGAGGACATCGCGCGCCTGCGCGGGAGGCTGGCGGCCATGCCTGAGGCGGAGCGCTGGCCGCGGCTGCGCGCGATATTCGCCTGGTACGAGGCGCTTTCCCGGACGATCGACCAGGACGGAATTGCGCGCGACTATGCCTGGAACGTCGAGCAATGGGGCTGCATGATCGATTGGGGGCTGATCGATCCGGAGCAGTACGAACTGCTGCACCTCACCTTCCTGCGGAGCCGCACCGCCGTCGGCAACAGCGGGCGCTGGCAGGCTCTGACCTTCTCCCGGCGCGGCAAGATCATCCTCGGCGTCGGCAGCGTCAGCGGCAGGCGGGATGGCGCGTGCCCGGCCGGGCGGCCCGCAGCCTGATGGCGTTGTTGCCTGGCGCCACCCAGGGCCCGGACTCAATTAAAGGTCGGGATTTGGCGCGCTCGTTCATGGGAGTCATCCCGGCGAAGGCCGGGATCCATGGACACGGAGCCTGGGGAGGGGCGTAGAGGCCTTCTCGGTCTTAATGCTCTTGCGTTCATGGGTCCCGGCCTTCGCCGGGATGACTCTGAAATTGCAAGATAATCAGAAAAATCCAATCGAGTACGGAACCTAGATCAACCCCATCCCCTTCAGGCTCCGCTGCCCCTCCGCCCCGATGATGACATGGTCATGCACCTGGATCTTGAGGTGCTTCGCCGCCTCGATCAGGTCGCGGGTGATGCGGATGTCCTGCTGGCTGGGCGAGGGGTCGCCGCTCGGATGATTGTGGACGACGATGATCGCGGTGGCGTGGAGATCGAGCGCGCGCCGCATGATCTCGCGGATATAGACCGCCGATTCGTCGACCGATCCCTCCCACATCTTCTCGTTGGCGATCAGCACGTTCTTCGAATTGAGGAAGAGCACGCGCACGCGCTCGATCGGCTGGTGCGCCATGTCGGTGCGCAGATAGTCGATCAGGGCGGTCCATGAGCCGAGCACGGGCCCATCGCCCATCTTCTTCGCCGCCATCCGGTTGACCATGGCCTGGACGATCTTGAGCGCGGCGGCGGCGGCCGGGCCGACGCCTTCGACCCGCATGATCGCCTCCGGCTCGGCGCTGATCAGCTTCTCGATGCCGCCGAATTCCTTGAGGAGGCGCTTGGCCATCCGCTTGGTGTCGACGCGGGGGATGGCGACCGCGAGCAGATATTCGACGATCTCATGATCGGCCAGGGCGTCGCCGCCGCCCTGCAGGAGCCGCCGGCGCAGGCGCTCGCGATGCCCATGATGATCCGGCGCGTCGACCAGGGTGCCCGAAGCCATGGCGATGGATTAAGCGGGGACATGCCGTTACGCAAACGCAGCGAAGGGGAACGGTGCCCGCGCGGGCGGGTTGGGGGCGAGTGGACGCAGAGGGTGAGGTGATCGTACGGCGGCGGCGCTGGCCGAGGCGGCTCGGCTTCGCCGCCTTGGCGCTGTTCCTCCTCGCCGCGCTCGCGCTCGCCATCCTCTGGCCGATGCGCTTCGATTTCGCGCGCAACTATATCGACACCGAGCTGGCCCGGCGCGGGGTGCGCGCCAGCTACGAGGTGAAAAGGATCGGCTTCGGCTCGCAGATTTTCGAGCATCTGGTAATCGGCGATCCGGCCCATCCGGACCTCGTCGCCGAGCATGTCGAGGTGCAGGTGGTGCTCGGCCTGACCGGCCCCGGCATCGGCCTGATCACCGCGCGCGGCGTGCGCATGAACGGCCGCGTCGAGAACGGCCGGCTGAAGCTCGGCGAGATCGACAAATTGCTTGGCCCGCCGACCGGCGAGCCGTTCCGCCTGCCCGATCGGCGGGTCGACGTCCGCGACGCGGCCCTGACCCTGCAGACGCCGGCGGGCGAGGCGGTGCTCGCCTTTGCCGGCCAGGGCAATCTCTCGGACGGCTTTCGCGGCGGCCTCGCCCTCGTCTCGCACGAGCTGAGGTTCGGCTCCTGCGTGCTCAGCGGGCCGGTCGCGCGGTTCGGGCTGCGCATCGAAAGGGCCCGGCCGCGCGTCCACGGGCCGGCGGCGATGGCGCGCCTTTCCTGCGGCGGCTTCGTCGCCGAGCGCCCCGTCTTCTCCCTCAACGCCTTGCTCTCGGAGGGGCTCGACCATTGGCGCGGGACGACCGCGACCCGGATCGCTTCCCTGCGGGGGCAGGGCCAGGGCCTCGCCGCGATCCAGGGCCATGTCAGCTTCGAGGGCGACGCCTCCCGGACCCTGGGCAATCTCGACATCGCGACCGGCGCCGCCGAGAGCGATGCCGTCCGCGCCGCGCGCACCACCTTCCAGGGCGATTATGCCGCCTCGGTCCGCGGCCGTCAGATCCGGCTCGGCGGCAAGATCGGCCTGTTCGGTCTCGTCCTGGACGATGCGGGATCCTATGCGGCGGCGCTGCGCGGCGCCCGGGCCAGCCCGGCGGGCCCGATCGCCGAGGCTTTGGCGGCGGCGCTGGAGAGGGCGGGCCGCGGCGGCGCGGATGCGGCCGCCGATCTCGAGCTGGTCCATGGGCCCGGCGACGCCGGCTTCGCGCGCTTCCGCCAGCTCGGCCTGGTCGCACGCAGCGGCGCGCGGCTGCTCAACACAAGCGGCAACGGCATCGCGCTTCACTGGCCGTCCGGAGCGCTCGCGTTCGACGGCGACTTCGCCTTGTCCGGCGGCGGCTTTCCCGACGCCCGATTCCATCTCGCCCAGGCCGCGCCCGGCGCCCCGATCCAGGGCGTCGGGCGGATCGCGCCGATGGCGGCGGGCGGGGCGCGGCTCGCTTTGGGCCCGATCGCCTTCACCGCGTCGCCCGGCGGCCGCACCAGCTTCCGCACGACCGCCCTGCTGGACGGGCCGCTCGGCGGCGGGCGCGTGACCGGCCTCACCCTGCCGCTCGCCGGGCGGTTCGGCGGCGGCGGCTTCCTGCTCGGCGAGAGCTGCGTCACCGCCGGCTTCCGCGCGCTCCAGCTCCAGTCGCTGAGCGCGGGGCCGACCCGACTCGCGCTCTGCCCGGTCGGCGCGGCCATGGTCGCGAACGGCCGCATCTCCGCGGAATTGCGTGCCCCCCGTCTCGCCGGCCGGCTCGGCAGCGCCCCGATCGCGCTCGCCGCCGACCGGGTCCGGATCACCGCGCAGGATTTCGCCGCCACCCGCTTGGCGGTGCGTCTCGGCCCGGCCGGGCGGGTCAGCCGGCTCGACGCCGCCAGCCTCGCCGGCCGCTTCGCCCCGGGCGGCATGGCCGGCCGCTTCGCGGGCCTGTCGGGGCAGATCGCCGGCGTGCCCCTGCTGGTCGGCGAGGGCAATGGCGCCTGGCGGCTGCGCGGCGCCGCGCTCGCGCTCGAAGGCCGCCTCATGGTCGCGGACGCTGTGGCGCCGGCCCGCTTCCGCCCCCTCGCCGCCGAGGACGTCCGGCTGAGCCTGGCCGGCAATCGCGTCCACGCCACGGGCACCTTGATCCACCCCGCAAGCCGGACTCGGGTCGCGCTCGCCACCATCGATCACGATCTCGCGAGCGGCGCCGGCCATGCGATCCTCGACGTACCCGGCCTGCGCTTCACTCCCACCTTCCAGCCCGAGGCGCTGACTCCACTCACCATCGGCATCGTCGCCCTGGCCGACGGCAGCATCAGCGGCCAGGGCCGGATCGAGTGGGACGCGCGCGGGTCGCGCAGCAGCGGCACCTTCTCGACCGCGAACATGAACCTCGCGGCGCCGTTCGGCCCGGTCGAGGGCCTGACCACCACCATCCGCTTCACAGATCTGCTCGGCCTGACCAGCGCGCCGGGGCAGGAGGCGCGCGTGCGCCTGATCCGCAGCGGCATCGACGTCTATGACGGCGAGGTCCGCTACCAGCTTCGGCCGAACTACCATGTCGCGGTCGAAAGCGCGCGCTGGCCGCTCGCCGGCGGCACCCTCACCATCGAGCCGACCATCCTCGATTTCAGCCGGGAATCGACCAAGTCGCTGACCTTCCGCGTCGAGGCGCTCGACGCCGCGCGCTTCATTCAGATGCTCCAGTTCAGCAATATCGACGCCACCGGCACCTATGACGGCATCGTCCCGATGCAGTTCGATCAGAATGGCGGCCGCGTCGTCGGCGGCCGTCTCGTCGCGAGGTCCGGCGGCGGCACCCTCTCCTATGTCGGCGAGCTCAGCGACCGCGATCTCGGCGCCTATGGCGTGCTCGCTTTCGACGCGCTGAAGTCGCTGCGCTACAGCCGGATGGAGATCATGCTCGACGGCGCGCTCGCCGGAGAGTTCCTCACCCGGATCGACATGGAAGGGCTCGCCCGCAACCCCGCGGCGCCGCGCCGGACGTCAGGCGGGATCAGCGGGATGGTGTTCGGCCGCGTGCTCAACCAGCTCTCCCGCATCCCCTTCCATTTCAACATCCGCATCCAGGGGCCGTTCCGCGCCCTCGTCGCGACCGCGCGCTCCTTCCAGGATCCGAGCGACCTGATCCGCGCCTCCTTGCCCCAGCTCCTCCAACGCCAAACCCCGCCTGAACCGCGCGTTCAGCCCCACGAAAGCGAGCCCGTGCCATGATGCAGCCCAACTTGACGAACCCGGTTCGCGGTGCGAGCCGGTCACTGATGGAGAGGATTGGAAAGATTCTGCTTGCCCTGTCCGCGACCGCCGCCCTGCCGGGCTGCGTCAGCGTCGCGGCGCCGGAACGGCCGATCGAGATCAATCTCAACATCACCATCCGTCAGGAGGTGGTGGTCCGGCTGCAGCAGGATGCGCAGCAGCTGATCCAGAACAACCCGGGAGTATTCTAAGATGACCCGCCGTACCAAATTGCTGATCGCCGCCCTCGTCGGCATCGCCGTGGTTGCCGGCACGTCCGCTTATGCCCAGGGCGACGTCGCCGGGCAGCTGCGCGCCTCCGGCCATGTCGGCGAGCAGGCCGACGGCTATCTCGGCCTGGTCGACGCGGCGAGCGCCGACCTCCGCGCCCAGATGGAGCAGGTCAACATCCAGCGCCGCGCCGCCTACACCCAGCTCGCCTCGTCGCGCGGTGCGACGATCGAGGAGGTCGCCGCCGCCACCGCCTGCCAGCTCTTCGCCACCCGCGTCGGCCCCGATCAATATTATCGCCTGCCCGACGGCGTCTGGCGCCGCCGCAACGGCAACGAACCCGTCCCCCGCCCCAGCCACTGCGGCTGATTGATCCTCCCCGGGACGGGGAGGGGGATCAGGCGAAAGCTGGTGGAGGGGGCTCTGTCGCGGCAAAGCGCGGCCACGCGCATGCTCAGCGCCCGGGCGCCTCCTCGAACGCGGCGCGGTCCGCGGGCGCCAGTCCCTCGAGATCGCCGCGGTCGAAGATCACCTCCACCACGAACGAGCCATCCGCATAGGAGGCGGCGACATAAGGCGGGATCAGCACGTGGAGCGCGTCGAACTTTCCGTCATGATCCCGGTCGGAGAAGGCCATCACCTGCTCCGCCAGCGGCGGGCAGCGCGACGGCGGCTCGCCGCCATGCGCCGCCACCATCGCATTGAGCCGGCTGCAATAGGCCGGGCTCAGCCGGCCGAGTGCGGCCGGGCCGAGCAGGACGCGGGCGGAGGTGGCGCGGCCGCGGGCGCGGTCCCAGACCAAAGCGTCGAAGCCGCGATTGGGATGGGCGCCGTTATTGTCGGTGTGCAGATCGGCGGTGAGGCTGAGGAAGCGGCCATTGCCCGCCTCCAGGCTCCATCTCTGATCGTACAGCTCGGTGTGGAAGGGGACCTGCGCTTCGCGGGCGCTGGCGCGGGACTCGCGCGCCGCGGCCAGGGCCTCGGCATAAGCGCTCGTCATCCGCCGCCGCAGCTCGGCGCGCAGCGCCGGGACCGCCTCGGCCTCGGCCGGCCAGTCGTAGCGGAACGCGAGCAGGGCGCTGCGCTCCTGGCGGTGGAAGCCGCCGGGCTGGGCCGCGGGGAGCAGGGCGAGCAGAAGCGCGATGAGGACCGTCATCCCGCCATCATAACGGGGCCGGAGCGGACGCCAAATCCGGCCTTTGCTGCACTGCGGCAATGTGTTGACTTGCCCCGGCCCCCTTCCTAAAGGAACCGCGCCTTGGCGGGTTCGTTCGCCGGCATGTCCCACGCCTTGTCGCCCGCCTTTCACGAAGCGCGGCCGCACATGAAGGGAAGGCATGACGGAAGACGAGCCCTGGCAGGACCCGAAGTCTCCCCAGGATGCGCGTCTGGCTTCGCTCGATGAGCGGCTGGCGCAGGCGCAGGCCGGGGAGGCGAAACGGTCCGGCGGGCAGAACCGGGGCGCGGCCGCTTATTACAGGTCTCCGGCCTATCGCGTTCTGTCGGTCCTGATCGGCTATCCGCTCGGCTGCGCGCTGATCGGTTACATGATCGACCGCGCCGCCGGGACGCGTGGGATCTGGGTGGCGATGGTGTTCGTCGGCTTCGGCGTCGCCATGTGGGAAATTTGGAAGATTTCGAAAGCGAGCCAGGTCGAGGCTCAGGAGAAGGACGAACGTGGCGGCGAGCGGTAGAATCGATCCGATGCACCAGTTCCAGATCCACCCGCTCGTGGGTGATCTGAACGGGTCGCCGTTCGTGTTCACCAACAGCGCCCTGTGGATGCTCGTCGTGCTCGGCCTGGTCTGGCTGTTCATGCTCGGCGGGATGAAGCGTCAGCTCGTCCCCGGCCGCTGGCAGATGGCGGTGGAGGGCGTGACCGGCTTCGTCGAATCGATGCTCTCGATGAGCGTCGGCCCCGAGGGGAAGCGCTTCGTCCCCTGGGTGTTCACCATCTTCATGTTCATCCTCACCGCCAATCTGCTCGGCCTGATGCCCTTCGCTTTGGTCGGCGTGCATCCGTTCACCGTGACGAGCCAGTTCACGATCACCGGCGTGATGGCGATCATGAGCTTCTCGATCGTCCTCATCACCGGCTTCTGGCGGCACAAGCTTCATTTCTTCTCTTTGTTCGTGCCGGCGGGCACGCCGTTCATCCTCAAGCTGCTGATCGTGCCGATCGAGTTCGTCTCGTTCATGGTCCGCCCGTTCAGCCTCGCGACCCGGCTTTTCGTCGCGATGATCGCCGGCCACATCCTGTGCGAGGTCTTCGCCAATTTCGTCGTCCAGGGGCTCAATGCCGGCGGCGCGGCCGGCCCCGCGATCAGCCTGGTTTCGTTCGTCTTCATCATGGGCGTGATGGCGCTGGAAATGCTGGTCTGCGCCATCCAGGCCTATGTCTTCGCCTTGCTGACCTCGCTCTACATCAACGACGCGGTCAATCTGCACTGATCCATTCACCGGTTTCACAAGGGAGTTACATCATGGACCTCGCATCAGCCAAAATGATCGGCGCCGGCCTCGCCGGCATCGGCGTCGGCGCCGCCGCCATCGGCGTCGGCATCGTCTTCGGCCAGTTCCTCAACAGCGCGATCCGCAATCCCGCGGCCGCCGACGGCCAGCAGGGCCGGCTGTTCATCGGCTTCGCGGCCGCCGAGCTGCTCGGCCTGATGGCCTTCGTCGTCGCGATGATGATCATGTTCATGTAATCCGACGCGGCCGGATCGGAGGGGGCTTCCTTCCACCGGCCGGTTCGAAGGACCTTGATGCCTCAGCTCAATCAGCTCGCGCTCGTCGCTTACTCGCAGTTCTTCTGGCTGCTGCTGGTGCTCGCCCTGATCTATTTCGGGATCGGGCATGCCATGCTGCCGAAGATCCAGTCGACCGTCGCGGACCGTGACAAGCGCATTACCGACGATCTCGCCGCCGCGCAGGCGGCGCGGACCGGCGCGGACGAGGTCGAGGCGGCCTATCGCGCGCGCATCGACGCCAGCCGCGCCGAGGCGATGCAGGTCGCCCAGGCGGCGCGGCAGGCGAGCGCCAAGACGACCGAGGAGCGCATGCACAAGGCCAATGAGGAAAGCGCCGCGAAGATCGCCGCGGCCGAGGCCCGGATCCGCGCCGCGGCCGATGCGGCGCTCGCCGACATCGAGTCGGTCGCGGCCGAGGCGGCCCAGGACATGGTCCAGCGCCTTGCCGGCGTGTCCGTCTCCGCGGCGGACGCGGCCGAGGCGGTGAAGGCGGCAATGCGCCATGGCTGAGCATGCGACCACGAGCCATGCGGGCGCCCCCGAGCATCATGCCGAGCCGACCGCCTGGGGTCTCGACCCGCCCGCATGGATCGCGCTGGCGATGGCGCTGGTGCTCCTGGTCCTGATCTGGAAGCGCGTGCCGGCGATGATCGGCGCGGCGCTCGACAACAAGATCGCCGGCATCCGCGCCCAGCTCGACGAGGCCGCCCAGCTTCGCGCCGAGGCCGAGGCGCTCAAGGCCGAATATGAGGCCAAGGCCGCCCAGGCCGACGCCGAGGCCGCGACCATGATCGAGCGCGCCCGCACCGAGGCGCAGGGCATCGTCGACCAGGCGGAGGCCGACGCCGCCGCCCTGGTCGAGCGCCGCGCTCGCATGGCCGAGGACAAGATCGCCGCCGCCGAGCGCGCTGCCCTCGACGAGGTCCGCGCCAAGGCCGCCACCGCCGCCGCCGCCGCTGCCGAGACCCTGATCCGGGGCAAGCTCGACGCGGGCGCGGACAAGAAGATGGTCGACGCGGCGATCGCGGGATTGGGCAAGACCCGCTAGACCTTTGCGGCTGACCGTCCTGACGGGTCATTGCCGCGGCCGTCATCCCTTGCATACGAATCTCTTGTATGCAAGATATCTCCCATGGAACGTATCGAGGAGTGTATCAGCTTCCTGCTGGGCAAGGCTGCGCAGGAGATTTCGCGGCGCGCCCGCGAGGCGCTGGCACCCTGCGGCGTGACGCCGGTCCAATATGCGGTGCTGCGGGCGCTCTGGGAGGAAGACGGACGCAGCGGGGCCGAGCTCGGCGCCAGGCTGGTCATCGACAGCGCGACGATCACCGGAATCATCGATCGCCTGGTCGCGGCGAGGCTGGTCGAGCGTTTCCCGGATCCCGCCGACCGGCGGGTCAGCCGCGCCTTCCTGACCGGCGAGGGCAGAGCCGGGCAGCCCGCACGCGACGCGGCGATGGATGCGCTGAACGCGGCGGTTTCGGCCGAGCTGGGCAAGGATGCCGTGCGCCTGACCGCCATGCTGCGGCGCCTGGGCAATGGCCCGGGCTAGGAGGGAAGGTGTTCGATACCAAGATTGCCATCGTCCTTCGCGACGACCTCGCCACCTGGCAGAAGCTGAATGTCGCCGCCTTCCTGACCAGCGGCCTGGTCGGCGCCAATCCCGGCCTGATCGGCGAGCCTTATGAGGACCAGGCGGGGAATTCCTATCTGCCGCTTGCGATCCAGCCAATGATCGTCCTCACCGCCGGTGCGGACGGGATCGCGAAGATCTATCGGCGTGCGCTTGAGCGCGGCGCCCGCCTCTCGCTCTATATCGAGGACATGTTCGCCACCGGCCATGACGCCGCCAACCGGGCGACGGTGAAGCTTCATGCGCCCGAGACCATGCCGGTGGTCGGCCTCGCCCTCCGCGACGACCGCAAGACTGTCGACCGGATCACCAAGGGGGCGCGGATGCACGCCTGAGGCCGATATGCGGCCGGACCGATTGCCCCGGCCTATCGGCCGGCGGGTGCCGGCAGATCGAGCTTGACCGCATGCGTCTCGATAGGGATCGACAGCAGGAGGGCGACGCACAAGATGCCGGCCACCCCCCAGGCATGACGGCGCTGCCCGAAATCCACGACCACCCGAACCAGGCAATAGAGGGCGGCCAGACCAAGCGCGATCGTCTCGAACATCAGGACCGCCGCTCGCCGGTCGGCGCCCTTTTCTGCCAGGCCCATCCGAGCGCCCGCTCGAGCCACGCGTCCGAGACCCGATCCAGCCTCACCAAAGTCGAACCGCCTCGCCCCCACGCCCCGGCGGCGGGCTTGAACGAGTCCGGCTCCGCCTCGATCGCCAGCTCCTGCTGCTCGGGCAGCAAGGCGACCATGCCCCATTCCGCGTCGGGCGATCCCAGCGTGGCGAAGATCTTGCCGCCGACGCGGAAATCGGGGTGGTTCATATGGGCGCGCTCCTCGGCGCCCGGGAAGGAGAGGGCGATCCGCCGGAAGTCGTCCGCGCCGGCCATCGGTCCCGGTCTCCCGTTCGGCCGCCGGGGGTTATTCGGTCTGTCCGAACAACTGCCTCGGCAGGAACATGCGGGTCAGGATATAGCCCTGGATGATGCCGATGACGAAGAAATAGGCGATCAGGCCGTTGGCGAACGCCTTGGTCGTGGCGAGCGCCGGGCCGAGATCGGCAGCCAGCCCGTCGACGAACGCGCCGATCGTCTGCAGGTTGACCAGGCTCACGCCGACCAGGATCTTGGTGAGCCAGTCCGACACCGCTTCAACATTCGTGTTGTGCAAATAGGGGCCGCGCGCCGCCGCCGGATTCGCGCGCGGCACGCCGAACAGGAAGCCGGTCAGGGCGCCGGCGGCGATACAGGCCATCGCCCACAGAGAGGCCGTGCCGAGATGGCCCGGCGCGCCGATCATCAGCGCCAGGAAGCCGGCGACATTGGCCATCAGCAGCAGCCCTGGCACGATCAAGGTCACGGGATCGCCGAAGGTCCAGGGCCGGGGTGCGGGACGGGGAGGTCGGTCCGGCCGCGCCAGCCTTGCATCCGGGTGTCGCGAGAGATGGACTGCGCAGATCGCCATGAAGATGTTGTTGGGCATCAGCGCGATCCGGAACGCCGTCGCTCCGGAACCGAGGCCTGCGACCGCGCTCGGGTCCGACAGGATATGGTACATCGCCGGCGTCAGCAGCCCCAGCAGGACGAGCGAGGCGATCGCCGCCTGTTTCCGCAGCTCCGGGACGAGGACCAGGATGCCGGTGGCGACCTCGGCGATGCCGGTGACGATGGCGACGTGGTGCTTGATCTGATCGGACAGGTCGGTCGGAATTTGCGCGACGGTCTCGTCGACCGCCGAAAAGTGCATCGACCCGAACAATACCCACTCGACCGCCAGCACCAGGATGGCGATACGGTCGAACGTTATGTCGCGTGCCTGGCCGGCCATGCGATCCCCCCGTTCGGCTTATCTAATCAACCGCTTTTACTGTCCAGCCGTTTGAACGGGGACTTCGCGTTTGGGGCTTGAGACTTTCATGACCGGAATTGATCCGCCCGGCCGGCACCGACTGTTCAGAATGCAGCTAGACCGGCCTGCCGAAGAACAGGACATAGCCGTCGGGATCCCTGATCTCGAAGCCGCGCAGGCCGTCGTCCCGGTTGCGGATCGGGACGTGGAAGGCGATGGCGCCCGCTTCGAATTCCTCCGCGAGCGCGTCGGGATCGTCGACATAGACGAACCCGTCCCAGGCCGTGAATCGATGGCGGCCGGCATTCGGCACCGGCGCGACCGCCTCGCCCAGCTCCTTGAGAAAGATCTGGGCCTCCCCGCGGGCGACGATCGCGAAGAAGGGCGCCTCCTGCGGCTCGGCGAAGCGGAGCGCGAAGCCGAGGCGCCGATAATGCGCGATCGTGGCCGAAAGGTCGCTCGTGATGAAGAAGGGGCTGATCCCGCCGATCCGGGTCTTCTGCTCCGCCGTCGTCGCCATCTGGTCTCTCCTGCCGGATTGCCGCCTGATAGCGGAATCCGGCGGCGGCCGCATGACCAATCCGCGCTGCCCTGCGCGCAGTGGCACATCCGCGCGCCATCCCTTAAATCCACCGCGTGACCGACAAGCCCGACTCCCCCGATCGCTTCAACGAGGAGAAAGCGACCTACACCTTCCGCGGCTCGGACAAGCCGGACCTGGAGGCGGGGGTCGCTGCGATCCGCGCGGTGGTGAAGACGCTGCCGGTGCGGCCTGGCGTCTACCGCATGCTCGATGCGCGCGGCGACGTTCTCTATGTCGGCAAGGCGCGGGCGCTGAAGAACCGGGTGACCCAATATACCCAGGTCGCGCGGCAGCCGAAGCGGCTGCTGCGCATGGTCTCGCAGACCCGCGCGATGCAGATCGTCACCACCAACAACGAGGCCGAGGCCCTGCTGCTCGAGGCGCAGCTGATCAAGCGCTACCGGCCGCCCTACAACGTGCTGCTGCGCGACGACAAAAGCTTCCCGTTCATCTTGCTGCGCGAAGATCACGATTTCCCCCGCGTCCAGCTCCATCGTGGCGCGCGGCGGCTGAAGGGCCAATATTACGGCCCGTTCGCGAGCGCCGGATCGGTGCGCAACACGCTGAACTCGCTGCAGAAATTGTTCCTGCTCAGGAGTTGCTCGGACAGCTTCTTCGCCAATCGGACGCGGCCCTGCCTGCTCTACCAGATCCGCCGCTGCAGCGCGCCCTGCGTCGGCCGGATCGACGAGGCCGGCTATGA
>Ga0070686_100000524_pt1 | contig 22978 bp, 23 predicted proteins | sample KBSS23LmetaG_FD_65654 | JGI IMG/M metagenome (GOLD analysis project Ga0070686, IMG submission 65654) | Switchgrass rhizosphere microbial communities from Kellogg Biological Station, Michigan, USA - KBS S2-3L metaG | ecosystem: Host-associated > Plants > Roots > Rhizosphere ... | reverse complement strand
GAGGGCGGGACCTGCGACGCGGCGGCGCTCAGGGTGACAGTTTTGTGTGGTATGATGTCTTGCAGTCGACTGTCCAGGCTTCGCCATCGCGGAACGACACGCCGGCGCAGTGGCGCATCGTCGGCCGGATCCGAGCGCCAACGATAGATCCTTCGGCCGCCGCCGGGCGATGGCGAGAGGGCGGGACCTGCGACGCGGCGGCGCTCAGGATGACAGTTTTGTTTGGTCGGATTGAGCAGACGGTCCAGTACGTCCTGCCTCGCGGCCGCGGACGGCAAACGGGCGCGGAGCCGACTCGCTCCACGCCCGTTCGTCCTCCGCAAAGGACGGCCACCGACCCCGCTTGCTCAGCTCGCGGCGAGCTGCAGGGTGCGCATGGCGGCCTTGCGGCGGATCTCCATGTCGGCGCTGTCCAGCGCCTGGATGGCGGCCTCGGTCAGTCCCTCGCCCGGGTCGAAGCCCAGCGAGGCCATCAGCTCGCGGATGTAGTCCTCCTCCAACCCGCGGCCCTTCAGCTGTTCGGCGATCTCGTCGTCGCTCATCGGGAGAACCCTCCGGATCTTATTCGTCGGAACAGATAGTATGCCTCATCACACCCTCCGACAACGCGGGTTGCGTGCCGCAAATGCCACACGGGGCGCGCCGAGGTGGCGCGCCCCGTGTGCGGGTGCGGGTCGTGCCCCGGCCCGGGTCAGCTGGTGGCGGTGCCGCCGTGCTGCGAAACGTTGGTCATCATCCGCCGGATGGGGATGGAGAGCAGCGCCAGCACCACGGCCGCCGCGAACAGCGAGATGGTGGTGACGCTGAACAGCCCCGGCATCTGCTCCAGCTTCTCGGGGTCGACGTGGCCGCCCACCAGGCCGCCGATCAGGTTGCCCACGGCGCTGGCCAGGAACCAGATCCCCATCATCTGCCCCACGTACTTGCGCGGCGACAGCTTGGTCATGGACGACAGCCCCACCGGGCTCAGGCACAGCTCGCCGATGGTCTGGAAGAAGTAGCTCCCCACCAGCCACATGGCGCTCACCTTGAGCGCGCCGTTGCTGGCCACCACCTCGCGCGCCGCGTAGATCATCAGCAGGAAGCCCAGGCCGGCGAAGAACAGGCCCAGCGCGAACTTGCCGGGGCTGGACAGGTCGCGCCCGCGCTTGCCCATCGACACCCAGATCCACGCGAACACCGGCGCCAGCAGGATGATGAACGCCGAGTTGATGGACTGGAACCAGGTGGCCGGCACCTCGAACGAGCCCATCTGGCGGTCGGTGAAGTCCTTGGCGAACAGGTTGAGCGAGGTGGGCGCCTGCTCGAACGCGCTCCAGAAGATGGCCGCGAATACGAACAGCACCATGATCACCCCCACCCGCCGCTTCTCGTCGCCGGTGAGGGCGCCGAAGGCGAAGACGTAGGCGAAGAACGCCGCCGCCATCCCCACCATCACGAAGGTCATGTACTTGCCGATCAGCTGCGCGTCGGGCACGAACACGCCGGCCACGGCCAGCAGGAAGACCGCCGCGATCACCGCCAGCCCGGCGCCCACCACCAGCTTCACGGTGCGCTCCTGCCGCGCCTGCACCACCGGGTCAGGGTTGCGCGTGGGATGCATCCCGATGTCGCCCAGGGTGCGGCGGGCGTAGATGGCGAACACCACCAGCCCGAAGAACATCCCCACCCCGGCCGCGCCGAAGCCGAAGTGCCAGCCCACCTTCTCGCCGAGGTAGCCGGTGATCAGCTGCCCGAAGAACGAGCCGGTGTTGATCCCCATGTAGAAGATGGAGAAGCCCGCGTCGCGCCGCGCGCCGCCCTCGGGGTACAGGTCGCCCACGATCGCCGAGATGTTGGGCTTGAGCAGCCCGGTGCCGCAGACGATCAGGATCAGCCCCAGGAAGAAGAACGCCTTCCCCGCCGTGCCCGCGCCGGCCAGCCCCGAAAGGCCGATGGACAGGTGCCCCGAGGTGATCAGCACCGCGCCGATGAAGATGGCGCGCCGCAGCCCCAGCAGGCGGTCTGCCACCCAGCCGCCGGGGAGCGAGGCCAGGTACACGCAGGCGCCGTAGATGCCCACGATGGCCGACGCCTGCCCGCGGTCGAAGCCGAAGCCGCCCTCGGCCAGCGCGGCCGCCATGAACAGCACCAGCAGGGGGCGCAGCCCATAGTACGAGAAGCGCTCCCACATCTCGGTGAAGAACAGCGTGCTCAGGCCGCGTGGGTGCCCGAAGAAGCTGCGGTCTTCCGAGGGGTGCGGCGCCTGCGAGCCGTAGGGCCGCTCGGCGCGCGCGCTCGTTCCGGCGGGGAACTCCGGGGGAGCGTTTCTGGCCATGGAGTGCTTGAGGGGTGAAGGTGTCGCCGGCGCCGCGGTGGGGCGGCCGGGGGTGCCACTGCCGGGGCGCGCCGCACGGCCGTGGGCCGGCGCGGGTGCGCGGGAAAGCGGGCGGTGCGCGAGGAAGCGCGCCAATCTAACGTTCGTCCGGTGCGCTTCGCCATATTGCGCACGCCGCGCGGGGGCGGCATCGTAGCCGCCCGCTCGCGCGCCGGCCATGGCTCGCGACATCGGTTCCAGGCACCGGCTACCGCGGATGACGCCCGAAAGTTCCGATCCAGCAGCAAGTTCCGTGACCAGAACGCAGCCGTTCGGCGACGAGCTCGCCTTCGCGCTGGCCGTGGCCGCCGACGCGGCGAAGCTGGTCGCGGCCGGCCGCGGCACGGCCGACGTGCGCGAAAAGGAGCGCGCCGACCTGGTCACCGACGTGGACGAGGCCTCGGAGCGGCTGATCGTGGGCCGCATCCGCGAGCGCTTCCCCGACGACGCGGTGGTGGCCGAGGAGAGCGCGGCTGCGGCCGTCCTGTCGGGGCGGCGCTGGATCGTGGACCCCGTGGACGGCACCGCCAACTTCGTCCACGGGCACCCGTTCGTGGCGGTGAGCATCGGGCTGGTGGACGACGAGGGGCCGGCGGTGGGCGTGGTGCACGCGCCGTTCCTGGGCGAGGTGTACCACGCGGTGCGCGGCGGCGGCGCGTTCCTGAACGGCCGGCCGATCCGGGTGAGCGGGGTGGAGCGCTTCGCGGAGTCGCTGCTGGCCACGGGCTTCCCCTTCAAGCAGGGGAAGGGCGACCTGGACGCCTACATGGGGCTGGTGGCCGACGCCGTCCGCAGCACCCACGACGTGCGCCGCGCCGGCAGCGCCGCGCTGGACCTGGCGTTCACGGCCGCCGGGCGCGTGGAAGGCTTCTTCGAGATCGGCCTGGCGCCGTGGGACGTGGCCGCCGGCATCCTGCTGGTGACCGAGGCCGGCGGCCGCGTGTCGGGCTGGCCGGGCGACGTGGAGCCGCCGATCGTGACGGGGCGCGTGCTGGCCAGCAACGGGCGGATCCACGAGGGGCTGGAGGAGCTGACGACGCGGTGGGTGGGGCGGATTTGAAATGATCGAGCGGCCGCGCCACAGGCTCTTGTCCACCACAGCCAACACCGCCATAGCGAACACCGTGATGGGTGTGGGGAAGGTGATGGTGCGGAGAATCGGTGGATCGCGTGGAAGTACGATCGCGTAGAAGTATGCGAGTGAACTCGCGGCTCGCGGCTACAAAGGCACACAGTCCGCCTTCGCGGACTTCAACGTCGAACAGGGGATACGCAGATGCCCGAGGGCGTTCCGGTCGAACATCCGGTGGAGGTGGTGTGGGAAGGCGGCAGGCGCTACCGCGGCGGCGTGGCGGGCGGGCCCACGCTGGTGATGGACGGCGACGGCGAGGCGGCGCCGGGGCCGGTGAACTCGCTGATCGTGGCGCTGGCGAGCTGCTCGGCCATCGACGTGGTGGACTACCTGGAGAAGCGCCGCACGCCCGCGTCGGCGCTCTCCGTGTCGGTGCGCTTCAGCCGCGCGCCCTCGCCGCCGCGGCGCGTGACCGACGCGCACCTCGCCTTCCGCGTGACAACCGACTCGCCGCGCGACCACGTGGAGCGCGCGGTGCAGCTCTCGTTCGAGAAGTACTGCTCGGTCGCGAGCTCGCTGGCGCCCGACACGCGGCTGGAGTGGAGCGTGGAGATCGAGCCGGGGGCGGGGGCGGACGAGACGGGAACCGCGGCGAGCGAGACGGCCACGGCGAGCTGAGGCGGGCCCCGAAGGCCCCCACCCCCGGCTCGCCAAGGCTCGCCACCCCCTCCCCCAAAACCGACTGGGGGAGGGGGTTAGGGTCCATCCTTCCTGCAACCCTTTTCGGGACCTCCGATTATGCAGCGACGGATTCGCGGGACGTCGGTGGCGGTCGAACAGCAGGCGCGGCGGATGCGCGACTTCCCGACGAAGGCGGAGGATGCATTGTGGGCGGCTTTGCGCGGGGAGCAGATCCGTCGGTTCCAGTTCCGGCGGCAGCACCCCGTTGGACGATTCATCTTCGACTTCTGCTGCACGAAGGCGAAGTTGATCGTCGAAGTAGACGGCGAGTACCACGACGGTGGCGATCAGCAGGAGCGCGACGTCGCACGCGATGCATATCTCGCAGCAGGCGGCTACAGAACGCTCCGCTTCAAGAACGCCGAGGTGCTGACCGATCTCGCCGGCGTGGTCGCCCGAATCGACGCCGCACTACCACCAGGTCGTACCGAGCAAACCCCAGAAGACACAAGCAGTTAACCCCCTCCCCCAGTTTGTTTTGGGGAGAGGGGGTGGCGAGCCTTGGCGAGCCGGGGGTGGGGGCCCGCGCGAGCCCCCGCGACCCGCCGCTGTGCTTACGTTCCGGGATGCGACATCGCGCCCACCATCCAACCGCCTACTTCATCGCCTGCGCCAGCAGCGCTTCGTAGCCCGGCCGCGGCAGGGCGCCGATCTGCTTGGCGGCCACCTTGCCATCCTTGAACACCATCACCGTGGGGATGGAGGCGATCCCGAAGCGCTGCGCCACGCCCTGGTTGCGGTCGGTGTCGACCTTGGCGACCAGCACCGAGCCCATCCGGGCGCGCGCCAGCTCGTCCATGATCGGCGCCACCATCCGGCAGGGCCCGCACCAGTCGGCATAGAAGTCGACCAGCACCGGCACCTGCGCGTCGGCGATCACGCGGTCGAAGCTGGCGTCGGTGAGCGCCAGCGGCCGGTCCAGCGAGATGGGCTGGCTGCACTCGCCGCACTTGGGCCGGTCGGCGGCTCGCGCCAGGTCGATGCGGTTCAATCGCCCGCAATGCGGACAGGCGACGGTCGCCTTGCGCTGGGCGGGCTGCGATGTGGTGTCCATCTTTGGTCTCCTCCGCGGTTCTTCTGTCGCCGGCGAACCAGCATCCATCCCCGATCGGAACGGGGCGGATGAATCCGCGGCAACGACTGCACAAAGTCCGCCTTCGCGGACTGCCTGCCGTCATCCTACCGTGACGGCGGTCACCCTCACAAGCCGAAAGCACAAACCCTCGCCTCCAGTGTCTCTGTGGAGGCGAGGGCTGGTGAGACTCGGCAGGCGTTCCTGGCGGCCAGGTCGCCGGCGGCGAAATGCAGCGTCCGCCGACGTTCGTCCGGTCGTCCGGCTCTACCGCTCGACCGGGAAGTCGGTCCCGCGGCGGCTCCAGTCGAGGTACGAGCCGTCGTACATGCGCGTGTCGTAGCCAAGGTAGCGGGCCACGAAGTAGTCCCAGCTGGCCTGCACGCCGGTGCGGCAGTAGGTCACCACCGTGCTCCCCACCGGGCGCGGCGCGCCGCGGTTCGGGCGCTGCGGCCGCCGGTCGCGGCGCGCGCGGCGGGCGGCGGCGCTGGTGTCGGCATAGTCGGGGCGCTGGCGCGGCGTGGCGATCTCCACGTCGCTGGCGAAGCGCGCGCCGCCCAGGCGGAAGAGCGCGCGCAGCACCTGCGGGCTGCGCAGCGTGGGGTCGGCCTCGCTGATCAGCGTGTTGCGCCAGAACAGGTTGCGCGCGCCGGTGATGTGGCCCGGGCGGGTCACCCCCTCGCCCGGCGTGGCGCCCGAGAACTCCTCCGGGGGCCGCGCGTCGATCAGCGCCAGCGTGCTGTCGCGCATGTGCGTGCGCACCCAGTCGGCGTCCACCACCAGCTCGGGGCGCGGGCGGGGCGTGAAGGTGCCGCGCGTGGCGGACGACTCGGTCGTCTCCACGCGCCCGCCGGCGGCGCGCCAGGCCGTGAGCCCGCCGTCGAGCACCGCGGGCGGATGGCCAAGGTAGTCGAGGGTGAAGAAGGCGCGCCCGGCGGCCAGGCCGCCCAGGTCGCCGTACACCACCACGCGGCTGCCGTCCGACACGCCGGCCGCCTCGAACACGGCGTCCAGCGCTTCCACCGACGGCAGCTCGTTGGGCACACCCGCGCGCTCGGTGACGATGGACGACAGCGGCAGCCAGCGGGCGCCGGGCACGTGGCCCGCGTCGTAGTCGGCGCGGTTGCGGCCCACGTGCAGGATCACGGTGTTCGCGTCGTTCAGCCGGCCCTGGAGCTGGTTCGCGCTCACCAGGAACTCGGTGTGCACCGGCGGCGCCGGCACCTCGCGCAGCTCCCTGGGGATCGGGCAGGCCGTCAGCAGCAGCAACGCCGCGGCACCTGCGAGCTTCCTCGTCCTCGTCATCCTCCCCCTCCGTCAGGTTGCGTGTGTTCACGCCAGAATGAAGCAGCAATCAACGCGGCGCAACGGGAGAACGCCCCATCGCCCACCGCGAGCACACCACGGCACCGCCGTCCCGAAATCGACCGTTCCACCATCTGAAACACCGATGGGCGGCCCTCCCCTCTCTGGCCCGCGTACTTCCCTGCTCCGTACTTTCCTGCTCCCACGAGCCGCGGGCACTTGCTTCGGCTTTCCTTCGGGCGCTATTGTACCCGGTCCCGCGTCCACGCCGTGCCCCTCTGGAATCGCACGTGACACCCGCGCCGCCGCCGTTTCCCGAAGCCGCCCTGCGCGCCGTACTGGCGGGCACCGTCGCGGCGTGGGCGGCGTCTCCGCCGGCCACGCTGGACGTGCCTTCCGCAGGAGACGAGCCGCGCCGGTTGTATCTCGACGCCTTCGCCGGCGCCGAGTTCCAGTTCGGCACCGGCGTGGCGCGCGGGGCGGACGAGGAGACCCGGGCGGCGGCTGCCCTCCGTGCGCTGGAACAGGCAGGTCCCGCGCCGCCGCCGGTCGCGGTGTTCGCCGAGGAAGACCCCGCGCACCTGGGCCGCATCTACGCCGAGCTCGAGGAGTCGGCCGGTGAGCGGCTGCGCGCGACGGGCGACCTGGCCTCGCTCGCATCCGGCGAGGTATCGCTGCTGGAGATGCCGTTCGCGGGGGCCGCGGTCGACGTGGCGCGGTTCGCAGCCGGCGCGCGTACCTTCGCGTTGGTCGCGCCGCCCGCCGCCCGCGCGCTGCCGTGGAGCGCGCTGCGGGCCATCGCCGCCCTGCCCGATGCCACGCTCCTCGTCCGCCTGCCGCACTCCGACTTCGAGAAGCAGTCGCGCCACAACAGCCCGCTGGCCGACCTTCCCGGGTTCGTGCGGCGGATCGTGGAGGGGTGCTCGGCAATGCTGGACGACCCCAGGCACGCGTGGCTCCCCGCCTGGCGCGCGGAGGCTGCGGCGCGCGGGCCATCCGCGGCGCTGGCGGGGGTGATGGAGCGCCTTCGCGCGCTGCTGGACGGCGTGGCGGGGAGGCGCATCCTGAAGTCGATGGAGTTGGAGGCGAAGGACGGCGCGCGCACCTGGCTTCTTCTCCTCACCCCCGACCCGGCCATCGCCCTGGCCGCTAACGCCGCCGTCCGCGCCGCGAAGGTCGTGGACCGCGCCGCCGCGGCCAGCCCGCTCGACGCGGCCGAGAAGGCGCCGGGGAAAGCAGCGGGCAAGGCCCCGGCGGCGAAGACTCGCTCCGCTCCCGCCGCCAACGCGCCGGAGCCGTCCGCCACTCCGCCCGACCTCGGGCCCGGTTCCTCGGCTGCCGCGGCGGACGCCAAGCCGTCTCGCAAGAAATCGCGTCGGGCGCCCGCATCCCCAGCGCCGTCGGTCGAGGCTGCCTCCGACACGGGCGATCCAGGCGCAGTGGATGCGAATCCAGCCGACACGGACGCGTCCAATGCGGCGGCCCCGCCCGATTCTGACGCGGACTCGGCTGCCGAGACGCCTCCGGCCCCGCAGGCCGCCCCTCCGTCGTCTGCGACCGAGCCGGAACCGCCCACCCCGCCCACCCCGCCCACCCCGCCCGCGTCGCAGGCGAGAAAGGCCGCGCCCCCGCCGCCGGTCGCGGAGGTGCTCGACCTCTTCGGCGAGCAGTTGGCGCCGGTGGAGACGCCCGAGTTCGTGCTCCCCGACCCTGCCGTCCTCGCGGCCTCGGTGGAGACGCGCTTCGCGGGCAGCACCGCCACGTGGCGCGAGATCCTGCACGCGTTCGCGGCCACCGACGCCACGCCCACCGAGCTGAAGGCGGCGCTCGCGGTGCTGCGCCGCGGCGGCCGGGCGACGTTCAAGGCGCTGAAGACCGACGACGACGCCGTCACCTTCCCCACCGAGCCGATCGTGCGCGAGAAGCCGAAGCGTGCGAAGAAGGCAGCGAAGGACGACGGCGGGTTTTTCGGGAACGCGGAGGGGTCCGGGGACACGGAGGAACTGGAGGGCGCTGACGGATCCGACGGGGGGTGAGGTTCGACGGGTCGCGGGGCATGCTGCGGCGGCCCCCTCCCCCGGCCCCCTCCCCCGCTCCGCGGGAGAGGGGGAGCACTGCAACGGCATCGACGTCACTCGATAACGCAGTTACCTCCCGAACAACGAGGCGGGCGCCCCATTGGAGCGCCCGCCTCTCGTTCGGCCGTCCACGGGCTGTCTACAGCGCCCGGCCTCAGTACGGCTCGTAGCCGTTGCCGCCGGTGGAGCCGTTGCCGTAGCCGCGGAAGTAGCGGCCGGGCTCCACGCCGCCCGAGCTGGAGTTGCGGAACAGGCCGCCGCCGTAGCCGCCCTGGTTGTAGTCGCCCCAGTCGCTGCCGGCGCCGCTCCCGCCGTAGTCGGGCTGAGTCCACGGGCCGCCCTGCATGCCGCCACGGCCCTGCATCCCACCACCCTGCATGCCACCGCGGCCCTGCATCCCACCACCCTGCATGCCACCGCGGCCCTGCATCCTATCACCCTGCATGCCGCCGCGGTTCATCCCGCCGCCGTAGCCGCTGTTGCCGGGGCGCACGGGCTGCCAGCTGCCGCCGCCGCCCATGTCGCGGTCGTAGCCGCCCTGGCCGGCGTTCCAGCTGCCGCGGCCGCCCGCGTTGTCGTAGTCGGCGTTGTAGTAGCCGCCGGCGCGGTACACGTTGTCGTAGCTGCTCCGCGTGTTGCTCCAGTTGTTGGTGCGGTAGCCGCCCATGCCTCCGCCCTGCATCTGCCCGCCACCCGTGTAGCCGCCCTGCATCCCGCCGCCCTGCATCCCGCGGCCGTGCTGCCACTCGCGGAGGTCGCCCGGCCCGTAGTCGCGGTCGTAGTCGCGCCCGCCGCCGAACCACCCGCGCACCGTCTCGCCCGCGCGGTCGATCCAGTTGCGATCGTTGTAGTCGCGTCCGTAGCCTCGCATCCGTGCCTCCTCGTTCTTCGGTTTGCCGTGCCCGCTCGCTCCAGATGGGCGGGCGGTGCGGAATTGCAAGTCACGGGCCGAAGCGCGGCGCGAAGTCGTTGCCAGCGTGCCACTTAGATGGGGGCCGACCCACCTCTTCCCCCCATGCGCCGCGCTGCGCGCCGAAGTGAGTGCGGCTCAGTGGTTTGCGTGCGTTGACGGGCCTCCAGGGCGCCCCTATGCTTCGCAGTTGGCGGCACTCGCCGCACCTCCCAAACGCACACACCGCCCGGCCGGATGCCGCTCTCTTCCGCACAGCTCGCCACGCTCGAAACGCTCTGCCGCCGCATGGTGCCGCTGGCCGACGGCGACCCGCGCGCGGCGGCCTTGGCGCGGGCGACGGAGGCGCGGCTGGACACGATGGACCCCGAGCAGGCGGCGCAGGTCGCGCGGCTGCTCACGGTACTCGGCCACCCGGCCACCGCCGCGCTCACCACCGCCCGGCCGGTCCGCTTCGGCAGGATGTCGCCCGCGCGGCAGGACGCGTGGCTGCGCGGGTGGGAGACCAGCCGCATCCCCGTGCGGCGCACCATCTTCCAGGCGCTGCGGCGGCTGATCCTCTCCACCTTCTACGCCGACCCCGCCTCCTACGCCGGGATCGGCTACCGCGGCCCGCTGCACGACCGCGCGCCCGAGGTGCCCTGGGAGGGCCCCGCGCCCGGCACCCCTTCCGACGACGAGCCGATCGCCCGCGGCCGGGCCGAACCGCCCCGCATCATCCGCATCGCCCCGTCCTTCGGCGCGGGAGGCGAGGAAGGGTGGATGCGGGGGATGACGGAGGGGGCGCGGCTCGGCGCCGACACCCGCGTCCGCGCGGACGTGTGCGTGGTGGGCACGGGCGCGGGCGGCGCGGTGGCGGCCGCGCGGCTGGCCGAGGCCGGCTTGGACGTGGTGATCCTGGAAGAGGGAGGCTGGTGGCGCGGCGAGGACTTCAGCGAGCTGGAGGCGCCGATGACCCAGGCCCTCTACGCCGACGCAGGCGCGCGCGCCACCGACGACGTGTCGGTGCCCATGCTGCAGGGGTGCGCGGTGGGCGGCGGCACGCTGGTCAACTGGATGATCATGCTGCGCACCCGCGGCCACGTGCTGGACGAATGGGCCGCCGAGCACGGCACCGTGGGCATGCGCGCCGCCGACCTGGCGCCCGTGTTCCGCCGCATCGAGGCCGAGACGCACACGCGCACCATGCCCGAGGACGCGCACAATCCCCCCAACCGCGCGCTGCTGGACGGCGCCCGCGCGCTGGGGTGGAGCGCGCAGGCCGCGCGGATCAACGCGCGGGGGTGCGTGCGCTCGGGCTTTTGCGGCCTGGGCTGCCGCTACGACGCCAAGCAGGGCACCGCGGCGGTGCACATCCCGATGGCGCTGGCCGCGGGGGCGCGCCTCTACACCGACGTCCGCGTCGACCGCGTGGAGGTGGCGGAGCGGGGCGGCCGCGCGCCGCTCAAGCGCGTGCACGGCACGGTGCTCGACCGGGCCACGGGGCGCGAGGCGGCCCGGGTCACGGTGGAAGCGCCGGTCGTGGTGCTGGCCGCGGGCGCGGTGGGCACGCCGGCCATCCTGCAGCGCTCGGGGATGGGCGGCGGCGGCGTGGGCCGCTTCCTGCGGCTACATCCGACGACGCTCGTGGGCGGGATGTACGGCCGGGAGATGTACGGCGGCGCCGGCGTGCCGCTCTCGTCCGTCTGCGACGAGTTCGTGGGCGAGAACGGCGGCTACGGCTTCTGGATCGAGTGCCCACCGATGTACCCGGCCATCTCTGCGGCCGCACTCCCCGGCTTCGGACAGCGGCACCGGCGGCTGATGGAGGGCTCGGCGCGCATGGCCCCGTTCATCGTCCTTGTCCGCGACGGGGCCGACCGGGCGGCGTCCAACGGCGGGGTGACGGTGGACCGGCGCGGCCGCGTGCACATCCGCTATCGCCTGGGCCCGGCCGAGCGCGAGCGGATCCGCCGCGGGATCAAGGCCGCGGCGCAGGTCCACTTCGCCGCCGGCGCGCACGAGGTGCTCACCCTGCACGCGGCCGAGACGGTCCTGCGGTCCACCGCCGACCTGGACGTGATCGACCGGCGGCCGTGCGGGCCCAACCAGCTGGGCGTCCTTTCCGCGCACGTCAACGGCACCTGTCGCATCGGCACCGACCCGCGCACCAGCGGCTGCACCCCCGACGGCGAGCGCCACGGCGTGCCCGGCCTGTACGTGGCCGACGGATCGCTGCTCCCCACGGCGCCGGGCGTGAACCCGCAGGAGACCATCATGGCGCTGGCCACGGTGGTCGCCGGCCGCATCGCCGAGCGGCACCCGGCGCGCGCGGGGAGCGCGGGCGTGCTGGCCACGGCGGGCGCCGGTCCGGCCCGGTAGATGGACGGCAAACAGCACGTCCGCCGCTTCGTGCGATCGGTCGGGACGTCGGCATCCTCGCATTCGAGAGGGGACCCATGATGAGCACGATCGCCGACGCCGCGCGCACCGCACCCGCGCACGACGCCGACGCGCTCGTCCGCGCCGCCGTGGACCGCGCGCGGGCGGCGCAGGCGGCGTGGGGCGCGCTGAGCCTGCGGCAGCGCGCGCGGCACATGCGCGCGCTGCGCGGGCTGCTGGTGCGGCGGATGGACCACGTGATCGACGTGATCCGCGAGGAGACCGGCAAGCCCGCCATCGAGGCGCTGGGCCACGAGGTGCTGATCGTGGCCGGGCTGATCAAGGCCTACGAGAAGCGCGCGCCCCGCGTGCTGAAGCCGAAGCGGGTGAGCACCGGCATCCTGCTCAACAAGGGCGGCACCAAGCTCTATGAGCCGTTCGGCGTGGTGGGCGTGATCTCGCCGTGGAACTTCCCCTTCTCCATGCCCGGCATCCCCACGGTCGCGGCGCTCTTCGCCGGGAACTCCGTCGTCATCAAGCCCAGCGAGGTGACGACGCGCACGGGCGTGCTGCTGGCGGAGCTGGCGCGCGAGGCCATTCCCGACCACCCCGACCTGGTGCAGGTGGTGCAGGGGCGCGGCGAGGCCGGCGCGGCGCTGGTGCGCGCGGGGGTGGGGAAGATCGCCTTCATCGGCTCGGTGGCCACGGCGCGGAAGATCCTGGCGGGCGCCGCCGAGACGCTCACGCCGGTGGTGATGGAGCTGGGCGCCAACGACGTGTCCATCGTCTGCGAGGACGCCGACCTCGACCGGGCGGCGGCGGGCGTGGTGTGGGGGGCGATGAGCAACGCCGGGCAGGTGTGCATGTCCATCGAGCGGGCGCTGGTGCCCGAGCGCATCTACGACCGCTTCGCCGCCGCCGTGCAGCGCGAGATGGCGGCGCTGCGCGTGGGCGGTGGCGCCGGCGACTACGACGTGGGCCGTCTGATCTTCGCCCCGCAGCGCGACATCATCCAGGCCAGCGTGGACGACGCGGTGGCGCACGGCGCGCGCGTGGTGATGGGCGGCAGGCCCGCGGGCGACGGCGGTCTGGCCTACGCGCCCACGCTGATCGTGGACGCCACCCCCGAGATGGCGCTGAACCGGCACGAGACCTTTGGCCCCGTGCTGCCGCTGGTGCGCGTGAAGGACGAGGACGAGGCGGTGCGCATCGCCAACGCCGGCCCCTACGGCCTGAACGCCAGCGTGTGGACGAGCAGCCGCGCGAAGGGCCGCCGCATCGCCGAGCGGCTGCAGGCGGGGATGGTGATGGTCAACGACGTGCTGATCAACTTCGGCATCCCCGAGCTCCCCTACGGCGGCGTGAAGCAGAGCGGCTTCGGGCGGATGATGGGCGACGAGGGGCTGCTGGAGTTCAGCCAGGTGAAGTCCGTGGCCGACACCCGCGTGGCGTTGAAGCGCGAGCTCTTCTGGTTCCCCTACAACCCGAAGCAGCTCGCCCTCTTCAAGCGCCTGACGAAAACGCTCTTCGGCACGCGGGGGTGACGGATGGACCGATGTCCCGGCGGCGAGGCGATGAGATCCACACGTTGATTGCGCAATCCACCTGACCGCGGTTTTTATCGAAACGCTCGGTTGCATCCGCCGCCGGCGACTGCGTCGGTGGTCCGCCTCATCTTCGCCCCCACCGAGAAATCATTCAAGCGGGCGCGGGGCGCACGGGGTACGCGTGGTGTGACGAGAACCGTCTTCAGGACGAGGAGGTGGCGACATCGATGGAGGATACCGCCGAACCGCCGCCCTTCCGGCTGCCATTCGAACCGGTTCACCAGGTGGTGATGGGGAGGAGCGGGCCGCTGAGTGGAGAGTCCGATTTCCGCGGCGTGCTGTACCGGTTTGCACCCAACCACAGCGCTTCGCTTCAGCGCCACGTGCGTGGACAGCTGTACGATCCTACGCCGGTGGACCCGTTGCAGGGGCCGCCGATGCTCGCTGAAGGGAAGTTCCAGCCCGTGGTCGAGGGCTGTCTGGAGGTTTACTGGACCGCGTTGGGAGCCCTGGGCTGTCCTCCAATCCGGCCATCCGCAACCTGTTCGCAGGCTTCCTCGAGCGACTCGCCACCGGCACGGCAACCTTAGCCCACTGGTGCGCCTTCTTCGTGGAGCATTATCCCGATGCCGAGGTCGAGGAGACGCGCCGTTGGTGCGTCGGCCTCCTGTACGACGCCGCCGACGCCCTGGAATGCGCGCGCGAAAGCCCGTTCCGCGAGCAGATCCTCGCCCGGGCGGCACGCCTGCGCGAACCACGGGCGTTGAAGACGTAAACTCATCAAACCGTTCGAGGGTGAGAGAGAACGATGCAGGATGGACCCGTGAAGGAGCGTGCGCGCCGACTGGTTGACTCGCTGGCCGATGACGCAACCTGGGACGATCTGCGGTACGCGGTCCTTGTCCGGCAGAGCGTCGAGGCAGGTTTGGCGGACGCGGACGCCGGGCGGCTCACATCGGTAGAAGACCTGCGAGAGAGCTTCGGCCTACCGAGCTGAAGGCCGCGGCTCCAAAGCGGACGGTGAAGAGAAGCATATGCTGCTGACACCCCCAACCACACTCCGAACCACATCACGCTGATGGAGATCACCCGGATCGAACCGTTCCTCTCGTACTTCGAGGGGTTTCGCGCGCGGACGCGGAAGGTGGTGACGTGCATCCCGCCCGAGCGGCTGGAGTGGAGCCCGCGCGAGGGCGCGTTCACGCTGGGCGACCTGGTGCGCCACCTGGCGGCCACCGAGCGGTGGATGTTCGCCGAGAACGTGGCGGGGCGCCCCAGCCGCTACCCCGGCCACGGCCGCGAATTGGCCGACGGCTACGACGCCGTGCTCGCCTACCTCGACCGGATGCACGCCGAGTCGCTGGAGATCTTCCGCGCCCTCTCGCCCAGCGACCTGCTGAAGCCCGCGGTGACCCCGGCCGGTGCGGGGATGCCCGCGTGGAAGTGGCTGCGGGCGATGGTGGAGCACGAAGGGCATCACCGCGGGCAGATCTACCTGCTCCTGGGCTTGCTGCGTGTGCCCACCCCGCCCATCTTTGGCCTCACCAGCGAGGAGGTGCGCGAGCGCAGCCTTCCCGCCTGACCTTTCCCGCCCTCCTCCTTCGACGAAGGATCCGCCCGCAGACCTCGCTTCCAGGCCGGCGATCTCCCGCGGCGGCCCAGGCAGTGGCACCCGCCGCCGGCGGCGCGTGTCCGCTCCCGGCCGCGTCCACCGCCGCCCAGGAGAAGCCGGCCGCGAGGGCTCGGGCCCGCGACGGCGAAGTTTCCACGCTTTCTTACCGATCCACCAACGGATGAACAACGGCTCCACCTATCGCGCCGACATCGACGGCCTGCGCGCGGTCGCGGTACTGGCGGTCCTCCTGTTCCACCTCGGTGTGCCCGGCTTCCCGGGCGGCTACATCGGCGTCGACATCTTCTTCGTCATCAGCGGATACCTGATCACCGGGCTGATCCAGGCCGAGATCCGGGCGGGCACCTTCGCGCTCAGCCGCTTCTACCTGCGCCGGGTGCGGCGCCTCGCGCCGGCGCTGATCGTGGTGTCGGTGCCGGTCGCGGTCGCGGCGTTCCTGGTGCTCTACCCTGAGGACATGCGGTCGTACGCGTCCTCGCTCGCGCTCCAGTTCGTGTCGCTGCAGAACTTCGTCTTCCTCGCCGAGGGCGAGTACTTCCGCGGCGCCGAGACCAAGCTCCTGCTCCACACCTGGACGCTGGCGGTGGAGGAGCAGTTCTATCTCCTGTGGCCGCTCCTCCTGCTGCTGACCCGGCGGGTTCGCGCGTCGAAGCAGTTCCTGGTCATCGCCGCGCTGATCGTGGTCTCTTTCGCGCTGAACCTGGCGCTGATGCGGTTGTCGCCCAAGGCGTCGTTCTTCCTGCTCCCGGCGCGGGCCTGGGAGCTGGGCATCGGCGGCCTGATCGCCGTGCTGGAGCACCAGCGCTTCTTCGGCTGGCTCACGCGCGGGCGCCGGACCGCACTGGCCGCCGCGGGGCTGGTGGCGATCGTCCTGGCGGTCACGCAGTTCTCGCTGCGCACCCCGTTTCCGGGGCACGCCGCCCTGCTCCCCGTGCTGGGCGCCGCGCTGGTGGTGATCAGCGGCATCGGGGGGAGCAACCCGCTGGGCAAGGCGCTTTCGCACCCCGCGGCCGTGCACCTGGGGCTGATCTCGTATCCGCTGTACCTGTGGCACTGGCCGCTGATCGCGCTGTCCACCTACCTGCACCACGACGTTCGCGAGCCGCTGGTCGCGGCGGCCATCCTGGTGGCCACGCTGGTCCTGGCCGAGCTGACCTACCGGCTGGTGGAAACCCCGGTCCGCACCCGCCGGTGGCTTCCCACTCCCAGGCGCCTGCTCACCGCGACGGGCCTGGCCGCCCTGCTGCTGTCGGCGTTCGGCGTCCACGCGTGGGCCACGCAGGGGGCGGCCTACCGGTATTCGCCCGTCGCCCGCGCGATGCTGACGGCGCCCTTCGCGTCGCGCAGCAACCGGTGCGGGATGGCGTTCCGAGCCCTGCACCCCGCGTCGCAGGTGTGCAGCCTGCACGACGAGGCGGCGGCGCGGCGGCGGGTGCTGCTTTGGGGGAACAGCCACGCCGACATGTGGTCGGCGCTGTTCGTGGACCTGGCCCGGGCCGAGCGCACCGACCTGTTCCTGAACGCGAGGAACTGCAAGCCCACGCCGAGCACCGGCTTCTGCCACCCCGGGGTGAACGCCGCGATCCTCGACTTCATCACCCGCGAGCGGGTGAGCGACGTCGTCCTCGCCTCCACCTGGTACGGCGCCGAGGGAGTTCGCGACGAGGACTTCGAGGCCGACCTGGCGAAGCTGGTGGGCCAGCTCTCGGCGAAGCGCGTCCGCACGTGGCTGGTGGTCGACCCGCCGAGGGCGCCCGAGCTGGATCCCCTGGCCGCGTTCGAGAAGAACCACCAGTCGCCGCGCTTCGCCGTCGTCCCGTTCGCGCAGTACGCCCCCGACAAGCAGCGGCAGCAGGCGCTCTTCGCCCGGCTGGCGAAGGCGAACCCCGGCGTCTACGTGATCGACGGCTCGGTCGCCGTGTGCGGCCCCGCGGGATGCCGGGGGGGCGAGGGCGCCCAGTCGTGGTACCGCGACGTGGGGCACCTGACCGACGCGGGTGCGCGCCGCGCGCGGGCCCAGTTTCTCCCGGCCTTTCGCGCCTCCCCGCCCCGCTGAGCCGCGGGCGGGCGCAGCCTACCCTCCCCCCGGACGGCGCGGGTGGGAGGGGAGCCCGGATCATCTCGCGAGTTCCCTCCGCGATGGGGCGACGGCCGCACGGGATCCGGCCCCGCCCCGCCATCCGTCTGGATATCCCGGCTGACCATCCCCGTCTGGCCATCCCCGTCTGACCCTTCCCCGTCCGACCGTTTTCCGTCCGACCATCCCTTCCGGCCAGCTCCGGGGGGCCGCCGTCTCAGACCCAGGCGATCCGGGACGTCATTCCGCACGCCGCCGGGCTTTTCTTCGCCCGGTGAGGAAGAGGTGGCACCCGTCGTGCAAGCGGTGTTCAACCCCACACGTTAGACAAGGGTTGAACAAGATGAAGGTGCTGGTCACGGGCGGAACCGGGGTGGTAGGCAAGGCGGCGGTCGACCGGCTGCTGGAGGCGGGCCACACCGTGCGCCTGCTTTCGCGCCACGCCGACGACGACGCGCGGCAGTGGTCGTCGGGGGTGGAGCCGCGCACCGGCGACGTGGGCAGCGACGCCGCCGTGCAGGGCGCGGCCGAGGGGTGCGACGCCGTGCTGCACGTGGCCGGCATCGTGGCCGAGACGCCGCCCGACGTCACCTTCCAGAACGTCAACGTGGACGGCACCCGCCGCCTTTGCCGCGAGGCGAAGCGGGCCGGGGTGCGGCGCTTCATCTACGTGTCGTCGCTGGGCGCAGAGCGCGGCGAGTCGGCGTACCACAAGTCCAAGAAGGCCGCGGAAGACGTGGTGCGCGCCGAGGCGCCGGCGGGGTGGCTGGTGGTGCGCCCCGGCAACGTGTACGGCCCCGGCGACGAGGTGATCTCGCTGCTGCTGAAGATGGTGCGCGCGCTCCCCATCGTGCCCGTGATCGGCCGCGGCGACCAGCCGTTCCAGCCTGTGTGGCACGAAGACCTGGCGCTGGCGCTGGCCCGCGCGGTCGAGCGCGAGAACCCGCGCGAGACCACGGTGGACGTTGCCGGCCCCGACGTGACCAACACCCACGACGTGATCGACCTGCTGGAGAAGCTCACCGGCAAGAAGGCGATCCGCCTGCCCATCCCCGAGGCGTTGGCGCGCCTGGGCACCGGCGCCGCCGAGGCGGTGGGGCTCGACGTGCGCGTCACCAACGACCAGATCACCATGCTGACCGAGGAGAACATGATTCCCCCCGGCGGCGTGAACGCGCTGACCGAGACCTTTGGGGTCACGCCGCTCACCCTGGCCGAGGGGCTGGGGCGGCTGGTGGACAGCATGCCCGAGCGCCTGCCCAGCGAGGGCGTGGGCTCGCTCGAGCGGCAGCGCTACTGGGCCGACATCCAGGGCGGCACCTGCACCCCCGACGAGCTGTTCGAGATGTTCCGCCGCAACTTCCGTGAGCTGGCCCCCGACGCGCTGCTGCAGGTGGGCGCCGAGCCGGGGAGCCACCAAGAGCTCGCCGAGGGGAACACCCTCACCATGGCGCTCCCGCTGCGCGGCAACATCCAGGTGCGCGCGCAGGAGGTGGCCAACCGCACCATCACCTGCGTGACGCTGCAGGGCCACCCACTCTCGGGCGCCATCCGCTTCCAGGTGGAGGAGCAGCCCGACGGCATGCTGCGCTTCGAGGTGCGGTCGTACACGCGCCCGTCGGACCTGGTGGACCTGATCGGGATGCGCACCTTCGGGGCGTTGGCGCAGAAGGCCACCTGGACCGCAGTGGTGGACGGGGTGGTGCAGCGCAGCGGCGGCACCGCGCCCAACGGCGTGGAGCACGAATCCACCACCCTCAAGGGCGCCGACGCGGAGGAGGTGGAGCAGTGGGTGGAGGAGGTGGTGATGCGCAAGCGCCGCCAGGACGCGCCCGACCCTGGGGTGAACCCGGCACCGCGGGGGAAGGCGGCGTGAGGGGAATGCCCAGTGCCCAGTGCCCAGTGCCCAGTGCCCAGTGCCCAGTGCCTAGTGCCCAGAAATTAAGGTGTGGTCTAGGATAGGGTATTGGCGGATTGGGGTCGAATTTTTGTCCAAGCCCGCTGGAGCATCGTCTCCGGCGGGCTTTCGTTTGTATCCACGCGATGGGTCGAGGCGTGCGACAGATCCAGTCTGTGGAGGTCGGAAATCTCCGCCTCGGGGGGTGGTCACCCGGAATCGACGCGGTGGCGGATTTCGGATCGCACAGGCGATTTCGCGCAGTACAGCAGCAGCGAGTTGTACGCGCCGTATCCGTTGTGAATACCCGAACAAAAGGCGAACAGGCGCGAATCTCCGGGGTATTCAGGACGGTGCTTCACGTGTCCCTGAATGAGCGAGGAGGAGCATGCACGAGATGATCGACATCGAAGCCGCCGGTGGGGTGGAGCCCGGCCGGCTCGAGCGCGGCGTGACGCTGAACGCCGTGCGCCTGGCGCGCGGCCGCTACCGCGTGGACGGCGGCGCGGAGCCGCACTGGGTGGATCTGACCACCCCCAACGTGCCCCGCTGCGACTGCGGCGACCACCTGTGGCGCGACCGCGTGTGCAAGCACATCCTGGCCGCCCTGCTGCGCGAAGGCGACGAGGAGGTGATCACCGCGGTGGGCGGCCTGGTGCGCGACCTCCGCGCCGCCGCCACGCCCCCGCGCCCACCCCGCCGCCGCCGCCGCGCAAAGGCAGAGGACCCGCCCCCGGCGCCGTGAAGCGTCCGAAGCGCCTGATCTACCGTCTAGCCTGACCTCTCTCCTCCGCAGCACGAATCACCGCCTTCCGCATTCTACCCGGATGATATTGACACATCGATATCATCCGGGTAAAATAGATTGCGATTCGTTACTGGGGATGGAGACTCAGATGGAAGATGAAGTACGCCCGGCTACCGCGTTCGCCGGGCACCGGCTGATCGCGTCGGGCACGCTCGGCGGCGTGACGGAAGCGGCGAGAGCGCTGGTGCACGACGGCGAGCAGGAGCCGGTCCTGGTGTTCGACGACGCGACGGGCAAGGTGATCGACGTGGACCTGCGCGTCCCTCCCGCGCCGGCTCCGCCGCATCCCGCTGGGTCCGGCACGTCTGACGGGTCCGACGCCGGGCTGGAACCGGGCGAGGCCGCCCCCGTACGCCGCGGCCCCGGGCGGCCGAAGCTGGGAGTGGTCGCGGGGGAGGTTACGCTGCTGCCGCGGCACTGGGAGTGGCTCAAGAGCCGGCCGGGCGGCGCCTCGGTGGCCATCCGCAAGCTGGTGGACGAGGCGCGGCGCGCCAGCGAGGCGGGAGAGGCGATCCGCCGCGCGCGCGACGCCGCCTATCGCTTCATGATGGCCATCGCCGGCGACCAGCCGGGCTACGAGGAAGCGCTGCGCGCGCTGTATGCCGGGCAGCGGGAAGAATTCGCCGCGCGGATCGGGGCCTGGCCGGCGGACGTGCGGGAGCACGCGATGCGGCTGGCGGCGCCATCCTTCGGCGCCGCCACACTTCAGGGAGACGGGGTAGAGCCATGAACCGGAAGGCGTTGATCCGCGAGTACAAGGAGCGACCGCGCTCGATGGGTGTGTACCAGGTGCGCAACCTGGTGGACGGGAAGGTGCTGGTGGGTGCGAGCGTGGACCTCCCCGCGATCCTCAACCGCAACCGGGCGGCGCTTCGCCTGCACTCGCACACCAACCGCGCGCTGCAGAACGACTGGAACGCGCTGGGGCCCGACGCATTCGCGTTCGAGGTGCTCGACACCCTCGAGCTCCCCGACGACTGTGGCTACGACCCCAGCGACGACCTGCGCACGCTGGAAGCGCTGTGGATGGAGAAGCTGTCGCCCTTCGGCGAGCGCGGATACCACAAGCAGCGCTGACGGCTCACCGGTGCTCCGTCACCCCCACCTGGCGGCAGTATTCCAGCACGGGGCAGACGGAGCACTTCGGCACGCGGCCGGTGCACACGTGCTTGCCGAAGGGCACCAGCAGCTCGTTGATCTCCACGTGGTACCTGGGAGGAAGCGTCGCCTCGAGCGCGCGCATGGTGGCGTCGGGGTTGGGCGCGGCCACGTAGCCCCAGCGGTTGGTCACGCGGTGCACGTGGATGTCCACGCCGATCCTTGGTGCGCCGCACGCGATGCCCAGCACCAGGTTGGTGCACTTTGGCCCCACCCCGCCGAACCCCAGCATCACCGCCTCGTCGCACGGCAGCTCGCCGCCGTGCTCGGCCACGCAGCGCCGCGCGATCTCGTGGATCTGCCGCGCCTTGGCGCCGTGGAAGGCGCAGGCGTGGATCAGCTCGTCCACCTCGCCCACCGACAGCGCCGCCACCTGCGCCGGGGTACGCGCGCGGGAAAGGAGACGGCGCGCCGTGGGCAGCGTCACCTCGTCGCGCGTGCGGACGGAGATCATGCAGGCGGCGAGCTGCTCGAACGCGCTGCCGAACCCCTCGTCGCGCAGCTCGAACAGCGCGGCGCGGGGGTACGGCTCCACGGCCTTGCGGATGCGGCGCATCACCGCGTGAATGTCGAACGGGCGCTTCGGCACGGCGCGTCGCGGGCGCAAGTAGACGAAGGGAACGCGACGGCGCCGGTGGCAACTTGCGAGCCGGAAGAAGGAAAGTGCCCAGTCCCAAGTGCCCAGTGCCCAGGAACCGCATGGAGTTCCTGGGCACTGGGCACTGGGCACTTGGCACTGCAGTTACTCCGGCCGCGTACCTCCCACCGCCGGGTCGCCCTTGCCCTCGCCGCCGCGCTCCTTGATCACCGCCCAGCCGCTGTCGGGGCGCTGCTCGCTGGGCGTGTTCACCTGCTTCTGCAGGTGCTCGGGAACGCCCGCCACCTTCTGGCCGCGCCCGCCCGGCCGCTTGTCGGGGTCGTCTTCCAGCCCCGGCGCGGAGAAGTCGGGCCCGCCGTTGGGGCCGTCCTCGAAGCCGGCCTCGGCGAACGCCTGCTCGCCCAGCGGATCGGCCTCCTCGATCTCCTCGCGGTCGAAGCTCGGGTCCTGCATGCGATCGGTCATCATCCCCCCTGTCGCTCGGTTCAACGCTCCCGCGGCTCGCGCCGCGGACGGTCTCCCTCGTCCTCCGCTTCATCCCCCCGCAGCAGCTCGGCCTGCGCCCGCGCCCAGGGCTCCAGCGTGCCCGCGCCCACCCCCGACCAACCCAGCGCCGGGTCGGGCCCCAGCGGCGTGAACGCGACCGCCGGCGGATCGGCCAGATCGCTCGCCACGTCGCGGGCGCTGTCGTGCAAGTCGTTCGGGCTGCGTGCGTTGCGTGGCGTCACCATCTCCGCTCTCCGGGGTTCGGGAGGGGCATGGCGACCGCAAGGACCGTGCGTGCGCGGGGGGAACGGGTGTTGCACCTCCGCCCTGGCTGGGCGCTAACCCTGAAGTAGAGGTGCACGATGCTGTTGACGTGGCTGGTGGCGTGGGCGCTGGTGCTGGCCGTGGGAGCCGCGGTGGCGCCCCGCATGCTGTCGAACTACCTGGGGCGCCTCCCCTTCGCGCCCGAGTGCCCGCACTGCCACGCGGTCACCAGCCACACCGCCCGCCCCCGGCTTGCCGACCGCCTGTGCGCGCTGATCGACGCCACGCCCGTGCGCACCTGCGCCCGTTGCGGCTGGGCCGGCCGCATGCGCTGGCGCCTGGCCCCCCAGCGCGCCCGCGGCCGCGGGTAACCCGCGCTCCCGCTGACTCGCGCCGCCGACGGATCGTCATCCCGCGACGAACCGTGCCCTTGAAGTCCGCGAAGGCGGACTGTGTGCCGTTGTAGCGGCGAGTATACTCGCATCGTGGGGGTTTCGGATCTCCCGGATCTCCCGGATCTCCCGGATCTCCCGGATCTCCCGGATCTCCCGGATCTCCCGGATCTCCCGGATCTCCCGGATCTCCCGGATCTCCCGGATCTCCCGGATCTCCCGG
>Ga0070686_100000520_pt1 | contig 23058 bp, 22 predicted proteins | sample KBSS23LmetaG_FD_65654 | JGI IMG/M metagenome (GOLD analysis project Ga0070686, IMG submission 65654) | Switchgrass rhizosphere microbial communities from Kellogg Biological Station, Michigan, USA - KBS S2-3L metaG | ecosystem: Host-associated > Plants > Roots > Rhizosphere ... | reverse complement strand
GCAATCTTCTGCTCAAGTAGCCGATTGAGCAATGTCGACTTGCCGACATTGGGCCGTCCAATAATCGCGACTGTGCCGAACTTCATGGCATTACGGCCGTGGCCGCTCCTGTGACGGGGCTGGAATCAATTGATAGACGGTTTCCCCTTTGCGAACGTAGCCGAGCTGTTCTCGCGCCAGCTGTTCGATTTTCGCGGGATCATGTTGGAGACCATCGATGTTCTCCCGAAGCGTGCGGGTCGTCCGTTGCAATTCCTGGAGGTCCACGTCCAGCTGTTGGGCATGCTCGCGCATGGAGAAGTAGCGGGGTAGACCCATGTCGCCAAAGATCAAGACGGTGAGCAGCAACAGGCACACCGCGATTCCGACATAGTGTGCACCCGTCACCATGCGCCGCTGCCAACCGAGCCACTGCGGCCCCCGATTCCGCTTAATGATCATCGTCGCTCGCTCGTCATCAGCATCTCCCAGGCACCGCCTCACGGCCACGATAGACGGCGTTCGGACCCAGCTCTTCCTCGATCCTGAGCAATTGATTGTACTTGGCCACACGATCCGTTCTGGACAGCGACCCGGTCTTGATGAGCCCGCTATTGGTCGCGACCGCCACATCCGCAATTGTCGTATCTTCCGTTTCCCCGGATCGATGCGAAATGATCGCCGTGTAGCCTGACCGTTTCGCCAACTCAATCGCCTCCAGCGTTTCCGTCAATGTGCCGATCTGGTTGAGCTTGATCAGAATGGAGTTCGCGATCCCTTCCTTGATCCCTTTGGCAAAGATTTCCACATTGGTCACGAAGATATCGTCTCCGACCAATTGAACCCGCTTGCCCAACTTCTCCGTCATCAGCTTCCAGCCCTTCCAATCCAACTCGCTCAATCCATCCTCGATGGAGAGAATCGGGTATCGATCCACGAGCTTCCCATAGTAACTGATCATCTCCTCGGAGGAGCGTTCAGGATTCTTTTCAGCTTCAAGGAAGTACCGGCCCTTTTCGTAGAGTTCGCTGGCCGCACAGTCCAATGCGAGGGCGATATCGCGCCCCGGTTTGTAGCCGGCCTCCTCGATGGCCTGCATGATCAGGCTGAGCGCCTCTTCATTCGACTGGAGGTCCGGCGCAAACCCGCCCTCGTCACCGACCGCCGTGTTCAGTCCTTTTTTCTTCAGCAGCGACTTGAGTGTATGAAACACTTCCGTCGCCATCCGGAACGCCTCGCTGAAACACATCGCCCCCACCGGCATGATCATGAACTCTTGCAAATCCAATCGATTGTCGGCATGAGCTCCGCCGTTGATGATATTCATAAGCGGCACGGGTAACACCCGCGCATTTGTCCCACCAAGATATCGGTAGAGCGGCTGGCCTGTTTCAGCCGCAGCTGCCTTGGCCACGGCCAGTGATACACCGAGAATGGCGTTGGCGCCGAGCTTGCCCTTCGTTTTCGTACCATCCAGATCAATCATCGTCTGGTCGATGCCGACTTGGTCGAACGCTTCCTTCCCTAACAGTTCCGGCGCGATCATCTTGCTGATATTGGCTACGGCCTTCGAGACGCCTTTCCCCATCCAGCGCTTCTTGTCGCCATCACGCAGTTCGATCGCTTCTTTTTCGCCGGTCGAGGCCCCGGACGGCACCGCCGCCCGCCCATGGGCCCCACTCTCCAGCGTGACCTCCGCCTCGATCGTCGGATTCCCCCGTGAATCCAATATCTGCCGGCCTTTGACTTCTCGAATCGTGCTCATGCTCTTCCTCTCAGGCTGCTGAAAAAGACCAACATTCCACCCGTCCACCCTGAGTCTGCCAACACAGCCTCTTCGCCCAGGGACGCGCCTTTTCCCGATCTTCGTTCTCGGTTCGACAAAATCCTCAACGGGGACCCGGCCGCCTCACCACTCGGCGGCGCGCACAGACGTGGTGCTCCTTATTCGTCGCACCGTGCGCCCCAGAGGGTACGCCTCCGGTTTTCTCTCCCCTGCGGCCTCGTTGGCCGCCTTTTTGAGCAGCCTGTCCGGTCGCTATCTAATCCCCACCCCAGTCACTCTCAGGGGATGAGGCTGGGTTGCCTTCGACTGCGCGCGTCGGACGAGCACAGTCTCATCGTGCGCGTTCCGCGAGCAACGAAGGCACCCAGCCTCATCCCAACTTCTTCTTCAGCAACTCATTCACTTTTCCAGGATTTGCTTTACCTCCACTTGCCTTCATCACCTGCCCGACCAGGAATCCAAGCACTTGCTGCTTTCCCTCTTTGAACTGGGCCGCCTGCGTCGAATTCTCCGTCAGCACGTCATCGACAATCTTGCCAAGGGCCCCTTCATCGGATACTTGAATGAGCCCTTTCTCCTGAACGATCTGTTCTGGAGTCTTCCCGCTGCTGTAGACTTCGGGGAAAATCTCACGCGCAGCTTTCAAACTGATCGTCCCCTGCTCAACCAACCGAAGCAGCGTAACGAACCGTTCAGGCGAAACCGGTGAGGCGCTCGCATCCACCCCTGAATTGTTGAGTTCTCTGGCAAGTTCCCCCATGACCCAATTGCTGACTGTCTTGGGCTGATTGAACAACTTTACGCAAGCTTCGAAATAGTCCGCCATCGTTTTGGAGCTCGTCAAGACTCCGGCATCGTATTCAGGCAGAGAAAACTCGCTGATAAATCGTCGCATTCTCTCTGCAGGCAATTCGACCATCTGTTTCCGACAACCTTCGATCCACTCTTTGTCCAACTGAAGCGGCACCAGATCAGGATCGGGGAAGTAGCGATAGTCATGCGCCTCTTCCTTGGACCGCATCACCGCGGTCTCGCCGCGATCGAGATTCCAGAGGCGGGTCTCCTGACCGATTTTACCTCCCTCGCTCAATACCTTCGTCTGGCGCTTGATCTCGTACTCGACGGCATCCTTTACAAACTTGAATGAATTGATGTTCTTGAGTTCGACCTTTGTCCCAAACTCCTTCTGGCCCAACGGACGGAGCGAAAGATTCGGTTCACAGCGGAAACTCCCTTCCTCCATGTTGCCGTCGCAAACCTCGAGATACATGAGCACATCACGGAGGCCCTTCAAATAGGCCACGACTTCATCAGCCGAACGCAAATCCGGCTCAGTTACAATTTCCAGCAGCGGTGTTCCGGCTCGATTCAAGTCGACACGGCTCCCGTTCGCACCTGCTACGTGGACATTTTTTCCCGCATCTTCTTCCAAATGAGCACGACGAATACGGACGCGTTTTTTACCTTCACTTCCCGCAATTTCGATCCAGCCGTGCTCGCAGATCGGCGCCTCGTATTGCGAAATCTGATAGCCCTTGGGCAGATCAGGATAGAAGTAGTTCTTGCGTGCAAAGAGATTGCTCACCGCGATCGTGCAATTCAATGCCAGGCCGGCTCGCACCGCCATCTCGACCGCAGCCCGGTTGATCACAGGCAACGAGCCGGGAAGCCCCAAACACAAGGGGCAGGTCTGGCTGTTGGCCGAAAGTCCGAACATTGTCCCGCAGCCGCAGAACAGCTTGGATTTCGTCCGCAGTTGCGCATGCACCTCTACGCCGATCACGACTTCGTATATCATCGGTCAGCCATGTTCTTCTTCTCCACGCAACCGATCACGCTCATGCCGCATCGCCTCACGGCCGACGTCGAATGCTTCACGCAGGACCGATTTTTTCGAGTCCACGTATTCTTTTCCTTCCCCCACAACCTCTTCGAACGTTTCACCTGCCCGAACGGCCAAGTCGCGAAGATTACCCTCTGCGCGACGGGCATACCCACGCAACTGCTCGCGCGACTCACGCCCGGCCTGTGGAGCCAGCAGCAATGCCGCCACCGCACCGAGCGCGGCACCGCTCAAGAATGCCAACAAAACTCCTGCCGATGAGGAACCTCGATCATCCGCCATTGTGATGCCCTCCTTCTTCACGAAATCGTGCCTTCATAACGTGGGTTGCCGCTTTAACTCCTGCTACAACACTCGCCATATTGGTCAACATTGATCCACTCGAGCCCTTCACCACATTATGAACTTGTTGCACCGATTCTCCAACCTCACCGACTGCATGCAAGAGAACAGCAGCATGCTCGACCCCCATGCGGGCTTGCTCCGTCAGATCGTTCACACGGTGACTCATCGCCCGGAGCTCACCGATCAGCGGCGGCAGGTCGGTGTTCATTTTGGCGAGAAGCTGTTCGGACTCCGCGACAGTCTTACGGACTTGAATCAACATGGGCACGAAATAGCCCACCAGTACCGCAAACGCAACAGCCACCAGAATCACAGCCATTTCAATGATTGTCATACTTCCTCCGTTAGGCGATAGACGTCAGCCCTAAGGGGCGCTTCACGCCTTACGTGTCACCGCACTCCTGGTTTCTTCGTTCGCCAGTGCGTACTTTGTTCATACGCATAAGCCGCTCGCAAGAGCGTCTCCTCTGCGAAGGGACGGCCGATCAGCTGAAATCCGATGGGAAGCCCTTCCCGGCTGAATCCGCAGGGCAACGAGATCGCAGGGACACCGGCAAGATTCGCCGAGATGGTGAAAATGTCAGACAGATACATCTGCAATGGGTCGTTGGCCTTCGCTCCAAACCTGAATGCTGGAGTGGGTGTTACAGGCGTCACAATAAGATCGACATTCTGAAACGCTTCCTCGAAATCCTGACGAATCAATGTTCTCACCGCCTGCGCCTTGCCATAGTACGCGTCGTAGTAGCCCGCACTCAGCACATACGTCCCCAGCATGATCCTGCGCTTCACTTCCGCCCCGAAACCTTCCTGTCTTGTCTTCATATACAACTCAAGCAGATCCTTAGTCTCTTTGGCGCGAAGCCCAAACTTGACACCGTCATATCGGGCCAGATTCGAACTGGCCTCGGCCGTGGCAATCACATAGTAAGTCGCCACTGCCGCGTCCGTCCGTGGTAACTGGATCTCCTGAATCTCCCCACCAAGTTCTTTGAGCTGCTGAATCGCCGCCCGCACGACCTCTTCCACTTCCGGATCCAACCCCTCCGCAAAAAACTCGATTGGCACACCTACCTTCAACTTCTTGAGATCTTTCCTCTTGAGCGCCTTCAGATAATCCGGCACCGGCACATCGGCCGATGTGGAATCCAAGGGGTCATGGCCGGCAATGGCCCCAAGGAGGAACGCGGCGTCCCTCACATCTTTTGTAATCGGTCCGATTTGATCGAGCGAGGAGGCAAAGGCGATCAACCCATACCGGGAAACCCGCCCATAGGTTGGCTTGAGGCCCACCACTCCACAAAACGCCGCAGGCTGACGGATCGACCCGCCGGTATCGGACCCGAGCGCCGCGGCACATTCGTCGGCCGCCACAGCCGCTGCAGATCCTCCGCTGGATCCACCGGGCACACACTGCACATTCCAGGGATTGCGGCTGGGCCCCACAGCGGAATTCTCGGTTGAGGAACCCATCGCGAACTCATCTAGGTTAGTCTTTCCGAGGAGCAGATACCCCTGCGCACGCAATTTGGCGATCACGGTCGCATCGTAGGGTGGGACAAAGTTTCCAAGGATCCGGGATGCGCAGGTCGTGAGCACCCCCTCGGTGCAGATGTTGTCTTTGATCGCCAGTGGCATACCCATCATCGGCAATGTCTTGCGCCACCCTTTTAATGAAGCATCAAGCGCGTCTGCTTGCGCAAACGCCGCATCCTTGGCCAAAGTGATGTAGGCTTTCACTTTGGACTCCACCTGGCTGATCCGCAATCCATAGGCGCGAACGATCTCCGCCGCCGTGACTGCGCCGGCGGTGAACTTTTCATGGAGATCGAAAAGTGAGAGTGTGTGAATCGACATCAGTGCTTCGTCTTCCCTGCCACAATCCGGTTTTTCTCGTTGACCCGGACGATCTTGGGCGCATGCCGTTTGATTTCCTCTTCCGCGTAATACTCGTAACAGAAGATGATAATCTGATCGCGCACTGCACCTTTCCTTGCCGTCGGCCCATTGAGGATAATCTCACCAGCACCGCGTTTTCCCGCCACGGCATAGGTCATAAAACGCTCGCCATTATTTAGGTTTGAACAGATGATTGCTTCATAGGGCAAAATTCCCGCTGCATCCATCAGATCCTCGTCGATCGTCAGACTGCCTTCGTAATCGAGACAGGACTCGGTGACCGTGGCCCGATGAATTTTCGACCGCAACATTTGCCTGAACATTCACACCTCGTTTAAAGGGGTTGCCGATCTTCGATAATTTTTGGCACAACAAAAAATCCATCGAACGACTCCGGTGCATTGGCCACGGCAGACTCGACTGACAGCGATGGCCGTACACCATCCGGGCGAAACACATTCGTGTGCCCCGGCATGGTCGCTGTCGGCTCTACGCCTCTGGTATCGTACTGTTTCAAGGTTTCCACATGCGTGAGGATCTGGCTCAACTGTTTCGCAAACGCAGCCTTCTCACCCTCCGTCAAGGCAAGCCTGGCCAAGTTTGCCACCTTCTCGACTTCTTGCTGTGTAATTTCCACTCTTCTCTTTCTCCAAGTATGTTCAAAATGGTCTTCCAGCAAGGCCGCAGGGAATCCGGCGACTGAGGCGTATGTTTCTCACCCGCCCACCCCGAGCTGCCGAGACAGCTCTGTCACCGGTGGGTACGTCGCAGGGAGACGGACGACCGAGAACGCCGCTGGGAGCCATTTTCAACATCCTATTATTCTACCGTGACGCTCTTGGCCAAGTTCCGTGGCTGATCCACATCCGCACCACACAGCAAGGCAATATGGTAGGCCAAGAGCTGTAATGGAATCGTAAACAAAATCGGCGAGAGCAACGGATGGGTATCGGGAATCGTGAACACTGCGTCGGCGAACTTTCCTAACTCGCGCTCGCCTTCCGCTACAAGCGCGATCACCGGTGCATGTCTGGCCTTCACTTCCATCAGATTGCTCACGGTCTTTTCGTACAACCGGTCCTTCGGCGCCAACACGACTACCGGCATGTCCTTATCGATGAGCGCGATCGGACCGTGCTTCATCTCTCCCGCTGCATAGCCTTCCGCATGGATGTAGGAGACTTCTTTCAGCTTCAACGCCCCTTCGAGCGCGATCGGAAAATTGATGCCGCGACCGAGGAACAAGAAGTTGCGTTTCTTATGATACCGTTTGGCAATCGCGACAATCTCCGCCTCGCGACCGAGCACCCGCTTGACCAACACCGGAAGTCGGACCAGCCGATCGAGCCAGGCTTTGCCGTCGGCAATGGATAGGGTTCCGCGCACACGGCCCAAATGCAAGGCCAGCATGTAGAGCGCCGTCAGTTGCGCCGTAAACGCCTTGGTCGAGGCGACACCGATTTCAGGCCCGCAATGAGTGTAGAGGACGCCGTCCGACTCGCGGGCCAGCGTACTGCCCACCACGTTCACGATCGAGACGACACGGGCCCCTTTCTCCTTTGCTTCACGCGCGGCAGCCAGCGTGTCCGCAGTCTCGCCGGATTGCGAAATTGTGATAAAAAGATCGTCTTTACCGACCAGCGGATCGCGGTAGCGGAATTCGCTGCCGATGTCGACCTGCACTGGCGTACGGACCATCTCCTCCAGCAAATACTTTCCTACCAGCCCTGCATGCCACGAGGTACCGCAAGCCACGATCCAGATGCGGCCGACTGCGGCAAACTGCTTGGGTGTCAATCCAATATCGGGCAAATCGGCCTCGCCGGTATCGTAAGAATAGCGCCCGCGCATCGTGTCGAGGATCGTTTGTGGCTGTTCATGGATCTCCTTCAGCATGAAGTGTGGAAACCCGCTCTTTTCCGCTGCGGAGGCATCCCAGGTAATCCTCGTCAATTTCCGTTTGACAGGCCGTCCCTCGATATCGGTGAAATGAATGTCTGTCGAGGTCACAACCGCCACATCGCCCTCTTCGAGATAGGTCACGTCACGGGTATGAGCGAGCATCGCCATCACATCAGACGCGACGAAACAGGCCTTTGCGGCCGTTCCTACAACGAGCGGGCATCCTGCGCGAGTTGCGATCATCATTCCCGGCTCCCGCTCAGAAATGACGGCAAGCGCATAACTTCCGCGCACATCCTTGGTGGCAGCTCGTACCGCCTCGGCCAACTTCATGCCCTGCTGGAGATATCGATCGATCAGGTGCGCCACGACTTCCGTGTCCGTTTCCGAATGAAACTTGTACCCCTCTTTTTCCAATTGCTGTTTCAACGGCTGGTAGTTTTCGATGATACCATTGTGCACAAGCACGCAGCCTTTCGAACGGTGCGGGTGGGCATTTTGCTCCGAGGGTTTCCCGTGCGTCGCCCAGCGCGTATGACCGATTCCCACGGTGCCGTTGATCGCTTTCTCGTTGAGCGACTTCTGAAGATTGGAGAGTTTACCGACCGAGCGCCGGACTTCGATCTTCGCACCTTGTGACACCGCGACGCCGGCGGAGTCGTAACCTCGATATTCCAACTTGGCGAGACCCTCGATGAGAATCGGCACCGCCTCCTGATTACCCACATATCCGACAATCCCACACATATTTAACCTCTCCGTTTCTTTACTTGCTTACCACTTGGAGCCTGTGACAGTGGTGTCCTGGTAAGGCGTGAGGCGTCAAGCGTCAGGCGAGTGGACTTCGATTCACCGGGTACCCCAGTCGGTAATGCCCGCCGGCGCGCGGCCCACCCTGCACGATTCACTTGGGGCACCCGCGCAATCACCAAGGCATCCTCCGGCACGTCTTCGGTGACCGTCGTGCCCGCTGCAATGACGGCTCCCGCTCCCACCGTCACCGGTGCAATCAACTGGGTATCGCTACCGAGAAAGACTCCGTCTCCGATTACCGTCTCAAACTTTCTCAGGCCATCGTAGTTACATGTGATGGTGCCCGCGCCGATGTTGACTCCTTTGCCGATCTTTGCATCCCCCAGGTAACTCAGATGGTTGGCCTTCGATCCTTCGCCCAGATCAGTCTTTTTCATCTCGACAAAATTTCCGACCTTGGCCTTCTTCCGCACAATGACACCGGGACGCAAGTGAACGAATGGGCCCAGATGCGCGTCGTCTTCGACCTGCGCATCGATGAACAGACAGTGATCAAGAATCTCAACACCATTGCCGACAATGCAATTCTTCAGTCTGGTAGCGGATCGCAGCACACAATCTTCCCCGATGACCGTTGTCCCTTCAAGTGTCACATTGGGATAGAGGACCGTATCTTTGCCGATCATGACCGTGGCATCAATCCAGGTTGTGGCCGGATCGACCATCGTCACCCCGGCATCCAGCCAGCGATCCCGGATCTGCTGCTGCACCACCTGTTCAGCCTCGGCAAGCTGTCGGCGCGTATTCACCCCCAGTCCTTCCTCGGGATTGTCGAGTGCCATGGCCGCTACACGACGTCCCTGGTCTACCGCGAGATGTATAATATCGGTCAGATAATATTCCCCTTGGGCATTACTGGGATCGAGTTTTTCCAATGCGCTAAAGAGAAACTCCCCGTCAACCACATAGGTGCCCACATTGATTTCACGAATCGCTTGCTCCTCTATAGTGGCATCACGATCTTCGACGATACGAGAGACCGCCTGCTCGGCAGACTGTGTGCGGACGACACGCCCGTATCCACTTGCGTCGTCAAGCACCGCTGTGAGAACAGTCACGGTCGCGCGGCTCGCCTCGTGAAGGCGAAGGAGTTCACGCACGGTGGACTCTCGGAGCAAAGGCGTATCGCCGTTCAAAATCAGATAACTGGACGGAGCGCCCCGCTTGCCTACCGCAAATACCGGACGGCTCTGCAAGACCGCATGGCCTGTGCCCAACTGTTCCCGTTGTTCAACAATCGAGACGGGAGACTTGCCGCTCTTTCCAGACGTCGCACGGCCGATCACCTCGCGAACCAGATCGGCCTGATGCCCCACCACAACAGCCACACGATCTCCAGCCATCCGCAATCCGAGCCCCACCGAATAGAGCACCATGGCTTGGCCGGCCACTCGATGCAACACCTTCGCTTGCTTTGAGCGCATGCGCTTCCCAAGTCCGGCAGCCATCACAACCACCGCAAGACCGGCAATCATCCCCTGCCCGTCGGAGCTGACCCGCGGCTTCCCTTTCACAATATCAGTGGCTCGTGAACGAATCATCCGATTGGCACTCCCGATTCAGGCTGTTTCACATCACTCCACTTCGTCGTGGCCGCTACGGCCGATGACAGGGACGTGGAGGGTCCGCTGAGGCCGCCCGAGACGATCAGCTTCATCGCCTCTTCCACGCTCATGTCGACAGATGTCACCTCATGTTCCGGCACCAGAAGGAAATAGCCAGACGTCGGATTCGGTGACGTCGGCACATAAACATGGATGAGCGGCTCCTGCGCAAGATCTTGCATCTCCCCTTTGGTCACACCGGTCACAAAGGCGATGCAATAGTGGCCATTCTTGGGAAACTGAATCAGCACGACACGATTGTAGGACGCATGGTCCGAGAACGACAAAATATCCATCACGGATTTCAACGTCGAGTAGATCCCCCGCACGAGTGGGACACGATTCAGCAAATCCTCCCACCACTTCACGATTCGCCGGCCCATAAAATTCGTGGCAAACAGGCCGGCCATGAAAACCAAAACAATCAAGGCCAGAATCCCCAGACCCGGCACATAGTGGCTGGGCACCAAACGGGCCAGGAGATCTCCGAGAATGCCATCGACGGCCACGAACAGGGCCTTCAGGATCAGGATCGTTCCCCAGATGGGGATAATCACGAGCAAGCCGGTCAGAAAGTAGCGTTTTAGCAAGGTTTTCAGCATAAATACGTGCCCACAGAAGTAGAGGGTCATCATACAGAGGTTTACGAGGGCCTCGCAAGCCTTTTCTTGCTATTTTCAACCACTTGGAATACCATCCCGCCCGTTTTCCTCACCGCCGATGGTGCCAAAAAATGAGAGCAAGAAGACAGCGGACTCGTGGTCTGTTTATCACTCTGGAGGGAGTCGAAGGCAGTGGGAAAAGTACCCAGATTCGCCACCTGGCGGACGTGCTGAGTCAGGCAGGATATCGAGTACTCCAAACGAGAGAGCCAGGTGGCACGCCTTCAGCTGAAGCAATTCGACATATTTTACTCTCGGCGCCTTCTCAGGAACCGATCATGCCTCGGACTGAGGCCCTGCTGATCTTCGCTGCAAGGTGCCAGCACGTCACGCATCTCATCACACCTGCACTCCAACGAGCCACCGTGGTGTTATGCGACCGGTTTTCCGATTCCACCCTTGCCTATCAAGGGTTCGCGCGGGGCCTCGATCTGAAATGGCTCGTGGCAGCTAACAGGGTTGCCACGAATGGATTGACACCGGACCTCACGCTTGTACTCGACGTCCCGGTCTCAGTGGGCTTAGCCAGACGGCGCGCCGATCGGGGACAGCAGAATCGACTGGACCATGAGACTGCACGATTTCATCGAAAGGTGCGACGGGGATTTCTGACACTCGCGGCTGAGGCGCCTGCCCGCATGAAAATCGTCAATGCGAACCGGCCCTCGCAAGTAGTCCAAGACGAGATCACTCAGATCGTGCTAAGGTGGCTCGCACGACCGCATCGTTCCACACGCCGGAGTCAGCATGCCCTTTCATGACTGTATCGGCCATCACATACCTATCGCTCTTTTACAAGCCGCCGTAAAAAATAAGCGCCTCGCTCACGCCTATCTGTTCCATGGCGAGGAGGCGATTGGAAAACGATTGGCGGCCACTCGACTCGCGCAAGCACTCAGCTGCGAATACCCTCCCGATGCAGAGCGCTTCGATAGTTGTGGCGCCTGCCGCTCCTGCCGACAGATCGAATCCCATACTCATCCGGACTTCGTCATCATCGAGCCGGATCCGGAACAGGCCAGCAGGCAGATCAAGATCGAGCAGGTCCGCGAGATCGAGCATCAGATCATGTATCGCCCGCTCATCGCCGAGAGAAAGATCTGCCTGATCGACGACGCCGATCGCATGACAATCGGGGCGGCGAATGCTCTACTGAAAACCTTGGAAGAGCCGCCCGACCATAGTCTCTTTCTCGTCATCTCGAGTCGGCCCGCCGCCCTCCCGTCCACCATTCGATCACGTTGTCAAAGCCTGCGCTTTACGGCACCGGCCCGCACACAGGTGGAAGCTGCCCTGATCTTGAAACGCGAAATTTCTCCCGATGACGCACGATTCCTTGCCATCATCAGCGAAGGCCGACTCGGGGAAGCTCTTACAATCGATGTAAAAGATACTCGTGCACGCCAACAAGAACTCATAAATTTGGTCCGCCCTCAATCCTTACAATCGATCGAGTCGATTCTCTCATCTGCAGAAACAATTGCAAAGGCCGCCCGTGCACAGGACATCCTCGCCTGGCTCGCTCGTTGGATCCGCGACCTCATTTTGATTCAGGTCGGAGGAGACCGCGACCAGTTACTCTATCTTGATGATCTGAGAAAGTTAGAGTCATACGCGCAGGAGGCCAATACCGATCAGTTATTGGACCTGCTTTGTGAAATAGAGACGACCGAGCAGCGTGCCACGCGGAACCTCAATCTTCATATGGCGCTGGAGACGATTTTGCTGAGGCTGCGCGATGCACTCGCACTCACGCCAACAAGAGCCACAGCCTAGCATCCTCGCCGCCAACCTGGTATCTTCCGACACAGTCATGGACAGCAAGAATACGTTTTACATTACCACGCCGATTTACTATGTGAACGACGTTCCCCACATCGGGCATGCCTATACCACCGTGGCTGCCGACGTCCTCGCCCGTTATTGGCGTCTCCAGGGACGAGAGGTTTTCTTCCTTACCGGGCTTGACGAGCACGGCCAAAAGGTTCAGCAGGCTGCGGCCAAAGCCGGCATCGACCCACAAACCCATTGTGACAAACTGGCGCCTCAATTCCAGACCCTCTGGAAACGGCTGAACATTTCCAATGATGCATTCATCAGGACAACCGATCTACTGCACAAGAATGCCGTTCAACAATACCTTCAGAAACTTTATGATAATCAGCTGATTTACAAGGCAGAATATACTGGATGGTACTGCACATTCGACGAGCGATTCTGGACCGAAAAAGACGTAGAAAACGGCCTCTGCCCGGACTGCAAACGGCCAGTTGAACGAATCAGCGAGCACAACTACTTTTTTAGGATGGGGCAGTATCAAGAACGCCTGGTCCGATACATTACGCAGCATCCCGGCTTCATTCGCCCCGAATCACGCCGTAATGAGGTCTTAGGTTTCTTGACCACTCAGAAACTCGGCGACCTGTCCATTTCGCGTCCAACATCCCGTCTCTCCTGGGGCATTGAACTGCCCTTCGATAAGGACTACGTCACCTATGTCTGGTTCGACGCGCTGGTGAATTATATTTCAGCCCTCGAATACAAGCCGGGTCTCCACCGCTTCTGGCCCGCAAATGTGCATCTGGTCGGCAAGGATATTCTCACCACCCATGCGGTCTATTGGTCCACGATGCTCATGGCGCTGAACCTCCCGCTGCCTGAAACCATCTTCGCGCACGGGTGGTGGACCGTGGATGGAGAGAAGATGTCGAAGAGCCGCGGCAATGTCGTCGATCCCAACAAAATGGTCGAGACCTTTGGCGTCGATGCCTTCCGCTATTTCCTCTTACGTGAAGTGCCCTTTGGACAGGACGGAGATTTTTCCCAAGCGGCCATGATCAGTAGTATCAATAGCGATCTGGCAAACGGAATCGGCAATCTCTTGAGCCGCACCTTGACCATGATTGAGCGGTTTGCTGAGGGCGTTATTCCCGAAGCGGGTCAACCTGTGTTGCCCGTACTGGAGGAAGAGATCGCCAACGCCACGCGCACAATGCCTCACAGGATCGAGGAAGGATTTACCGCATTGGCATTCCGGGATAATATTCAGCACATTTGGGGACTCATCGCGCAATGCGACGAATACATCGACAAAGCCGCTCCGTGGAAGTTGGCCAAACACCCGGACGACCATACACAACTCAAAACCGTCCTCAACAGTACCGCAAGAGCCCTTCGCGTCCTGTCCGTGCTCATCTATCCCTATATGCCACAGACAGCCGAGCAATTCGCGCAGCAACTGGGCCTTGCATTCGACTTCTCAAAATCATTGCCTGAAAAGGTTTATGAATGGGCTGCACCGATTGCTGGCGTCAAGATCCGCAAGGGCATCGGCCTTTTTCCTCGCATCGAATCACACACACAAGGAGCGAAAATCGTGAGTGATACCCCGACCCCTGCGCAGCCAGCCATCACCACACCAGCAACAGCCGCGCCTCCGATTATTGCTGCACCGGCGCAAATCACCATCGACGAGTTCATGAAGATTCAACTCAAGACCGCGAAAGTCCTAACTGCGGAACGTATCCCCAAGTCGGAGAAGTTGGTCAAGCTCCAAGTCAGCCTAGGTGAGGGAGTGGAACAACGGCAGATCGTTGCCGGCATCGGCAAGAAATACGATCCAGAGGCGCTGGTCGGCAAAACAATCATTGTTGTCACTAACCTCAAACCAGCCAAACTGATGGGCATCGAATCGCAAGGTATGGTCCTGGCCGCAGGCGACAGCGAAGTTCGTGGCCTCGCGACAATCCTGGAAGAAGTCGATCCCGGCACCAAAGTGAAATGAACCACGCAGGTATCGGGCTCTGCCGTATTCTTCCTCTATGGGTTCTCCTGATTTTCCTGCCCTGTCTCGCCATCTCGGCTGACCAATCCCCACTCTCCGACCAACATCTGAATGAGTCAAAGGCAACGACGATTATTGTCCGCGTCGTAGCCCAGGGATCGATGGTACTGGGGAAGGACGTGGGCGGAGCTCGAGTTACTATTACGGACGTCGCGAGCGGACAGATTCTCGTCTCCGGCCTGCAACAGGGCGAGGCGGGAGACCAGAATCAGATCATGCGCACACCCCGCATGATGGGAGAGCCTCTCTATAGTTCGCGAGCGTCCGCTTCCTTCACCACCACACTGGACTTGGCCCACCCGATTCTCGTCGACATTACGGCAGAAGGCCCACTGTCCTATCCGGCATCAGCCCAGCGTGTGACCAAACGTACCTGGCTCGTTCCAGGTGAAGACATGACCCAGGACGGCATTGTGCTCATTCTATACGGATATATCGTCCGCATCGAACACCCTGTGCCAGGAGAATCACTGATCGCCAAAGACGACGTGATGCTCCGCGCCTCGATCAGAACTCTGTCCGGTGCACTAGTCAGGCCCCATGGAGATTGGGACTCCAGGAAAGTCCACATCTATGGTGAGGTACTGATCGGCGACCGGATCGTCGAGCGGTTGCAAATGTTCTATGCCGGCGACAACTCTGGTTTTGAAGCCCCCTTCTTTGTGCCGCCCTCCAAGGACACCCCGGACGGCATCACCCTGCGTGTTGTGGCAGCAGATCCGGCGAGCGGAAATATCGGTATTAGCCAATTAAAGTTTCCCGTGCTCAGCGAGCGATTACCGCAGCAAAAGCGAGCACCGTAAAAATTGCCTAGCGCAATCGCCACCTGACGGTCTTTAACGAACTCGCTCAGGTTGGTCGGTTCTAACACCGGAACGGTCTTACTTATTCTTCCAACACTTGCCGTGCTGCGAATCGCGTGCGAAACTATATTTGATGTCTACCTTGGCCTCGTATGAACATCTCCGCTCCCGACTTTCTCTTGCCTTGGCGCTGAACGCGGTGATCATCGTCGCGGAGTTCATTGGTGGTTGGCTGCTCGATAGCATGGGACTCATAAGCGATGCCGGCCATAACCTCGTCGACCAGGGAGCGTTATTCCTCGCACTCTATGCGCACGTCCTGACTGCCAAGCCTGCGAGTGAAACCCGTACCTTCGGTTACCATCGAGCCGGCATTGTCGCAGCGTTTCTCAACTCTTTCATCCTGCTCTTGATGGCTTTTGGCATTACCGTCGTCGGGGTCAAACGTTTCCTGCAACCCGTTCCGGTAGACGGGGGTTGGGTTATGGTGATCGCGGCCCTGAGTTTCGCCGCCAATTTAGGGATTGCACTCCTCTTGAAGCAAGGGGCTAGAGACGACCTTAACATCCGCAGCGCCTTTTGGCACATGTTGGGCGACGCCTGGGTCTCACTGGGTGTCGTGATGAGTGGCGGAGCCATCTTATTCACAGGCTGGACCCTGTTCGATCCGCTGATCAGCATGCTGGTCGTCATCGCCATTGCCAGAGGGGCCTGGCCCCTGTTTAAAGAATCGCTGGACGTCTTGTTGGAATCGACCCCCTCGAAGATCAGCGCCTCACACGTGGCTGCAACTATCGAGGCGATCCCCGGCGTAAGAAACGTCCATGACCTCCATATCTGGGCAGTCGAACCTCGCTTGATTATGATGACCTGTCATATACTGGTCGAGGGAGACGATTCGGCAATCACCAATGACTTGCTCCATGCTATCCGCGCTCGGGTTAGCACAGAGTTCGGTATCAGACATATGACCATTCAGATGGGGACCCACTGTTGTCACCAAGAGGAGATCCACTGCGATCTCACCACGTTGGCCAAGCAGCACAAGGATGAGGCGCTTGTCCATGCGCACCATTGAACAGGCGAGACTGGTTGATCAGACCAGCTGGTTTTCGGGCTTCACGAACGACGCTTCACGCGCTAGTGCAGCGGAATTGAGACATGGCTACCTCCCCGATCCCTTTTTATGTTCTCTGCGGTGCTCTTGGCGCAGGCAAGACCACGCTCTTAATGCGCCTGCTCGAATACTGGAAGAGTCAGGGCAAAAAAACCGGCGTGTTGATGAACGAAGCCGGTGAGGTGAGCATCGATGGGCCCCGCGCCGGCACGATCGCCGAGCAGGTGATGAACCTCGCAGGCGGATGCGTGTGTTGCGACACGAAGGAAGACCTATCCTGGGGGATCGCGCAACTGGTGAGAGACTATGAGTCTGATGTCATTATACTGGAATGCTCCGGCATGGCTGATCCGGCAGAAGTCATCGACGGCGTGACGGACCTCTACACAGCTCGGCTCACACGCTTGGAAAAGGTCATCGCTCTCCTCCATCCGATCCCGACAGATCGGGAGAGCATGGGGGGGGTTGTGACCAACCGAGCAATTCGATGCGCGGACGAACTCATTCTGAATAAGCGAGACCTCTATGTTCCGGGGCATTGGGAGGGATTCAAGAACTCGATCATCTCACAGAACCCATATGCAAGGGTCTGGGAGACCAGTCACGCCAGGGTTGATCCTCCAGGTCTACTCAAACCAATCACCCGCATATCGACGGCACCTCCGGTGAATGTGGAGTTCGGAGTACCTAAATCACATGCTACGAACGCACGGGCATCATACCATCCCATCGCCACAACCATTCGTCTTCCCGGCACGTTGGATTTCGAACGATTTCTCGGCTGGATGAAGACATTGCCCCCAGAACTTGAACGGGCAAAGGGCTTTTTCCGCTTCTCCAAAGGACCGGAGCTCCAAGAATTTCAATACGCGCCGCCAGGCGATGCTACCATCACGCCTATCACGTTGCTCGACGAACCAAGCCACGCGATCGTGTTGATCGGACGAGGCTACGACCAGGAGCGCTGCCAAGCAGAACTCCTGCGTTGTTTAGAAAATCCTGCGAGCACGACAAGTTAACCGGACTAAACTACGGTATGTTCGCGTGATCTGCGGACAATGCGAGAGTAGCGCAAGAGCAGCCACGCGGCACCGGCGCCGAACAGACCGCCGAGCACCCAGCCTCCCAGCACGTCCGTCACATAGTGGGCGCCTATATATACGCGCGAGAGACCGATCAGCCCGACCAGCGGCCAACTCACCCAGCCTGAACGGGGATACAGAACGTGGAAAAAGGCTGCTGTCGTCGCGGTGTTGATCGCATGATTGGATGGGAATCCGAAGGTCTTACCGCAGGCCTCGATCTGATGGATGTCCGGAAATGCCATACAAGGACGTGGCCGGGCAACGAGGTCTTTGATTCGCGCCCCCAGGAAATCGAGCAAGCCGATAGAAGCTGCAAGAAGGGGCGCTGCAAGAAGGACCTCTCGCCAGGAGAGCCATAACCAATATCCAGTGAGAAGAATGCCTGGTGCCCAGAGAAGACTTGAGTTGGAAAGGGTAAGTGCAAGCCAATCGAGCGGATCGGACTGTCCGGTGAGGCTGTTAATGGCGCGGAAAAGAGATTCGTCTACACTCATATCGGAGACGATAAAGCGTCACTCGTCAACCGTCAAGCTTGAAACGGTCTATCTGGTCTGTCCGGTTCGTTTGGTCTATCTGGTCTGTTTAGTATATTTGATCGTCTGTGCCATCAGACATACGCCATTGGCTCTTATGCGATCAGTGGGTGCGATAGTGGATGCGCACGGTGAGTTCTCCATCCACCGGCTCGTCGCCCTTCATTTGGGGATCAAAAGTCCACTGGCTTAATGCAACCATGCCGGCGACGGTGAGTTCGCGATGCTTGGCTGGCTCCAACACGACCACCGTCACGGTCGCGTGCTTGGAAACCAACATGCGCACTTTCATCCAATCGTCGAGTTCCTTGCCGTCCAATCCAGGAGGAATGGCTGGCCAGGGAGTGGCTTTGGGAACCGGTCCTAACTGTTGATCCTTGTTGAGGGGGAGGCCATGGACATGAACCTCAGGCAACTCCAGCACATCTTCTTCGTGGTCGCCCTCATGCGTGGCCTCGTCCCCGGCCGCCGCCAATGCAAGAGCTGGCCAGAAACAAACACAGAACCCCACTGACAGCGCAACGAATCGATATGAACTCATCGTCTGCCAATCTCTCTTCTGTTCTTCTCCGACTGTTCTCTTATATCACCAGATGCCCAACAAGGTCATCCAGCAAGGCCGCAGCGCCTGAGGAAGGCTGAGGTCGAGGTTAAGGTTGAGCAAAGATCTGATTTTACGATCTTGAAACCCCCGGATGCTCAAACGGGCCACCTTCTCACCCTCTCGGTCCTGGCGCGCCAAGACGCGCCTTGTCCCAGGCAAGGCCGCAGCGAACTACCCAATGGATAAGGGGTAGCTGGGATGATCCCGACTGCGCGCGTCCAACGAGGGGAGTCTGCGACCGCGCGTTGCGCGAGCACGGGGATCGTCCCAGCTACCCCGCCCCCGTTTCAGCATCCGGTTAAAAGAACCATTGAGCACGGAAGTAATACGACCGTGGCGCCCCCGCATGCGCAATCCCCAGACCGATGCTTCCTTCACTTCGGTTATAGAAGTACTGCTGGTCAAGCAGATTGATGATGTCGAAGCCCAGCAGCAGCTTTTGATTGTGCCAGGGTAACGGGATCACATGCGTAAGCGATGCATTATAAACGGTATAGGAAGGCATATGCGTAGAATTCGTTTTTGCATCGTCGTCGACTGACGTGCGCAAGCCATATCCGTACAACATCTGACCTGTGACATGTGTTCGTTCCAGAAGCTGATATGTCACCACAGCCGAACTCGTCACGAGCTGCGAGTGGTCGCAAAAGACCCCGCCCTTTGAATTGATGTCGGAGATTTCCTTGTTGTCGAGGAGATATTGCCCCGACTGCAGCCCGTACCCCTTGCATTGCCCCCAGCCGACATTGCCGCGCCCTATCAATTTATCGTTGAATTGCACCTTCAATGCTGCGTCGATACCTCGTTTCCATCCGTTTTGGAACGAAAAGTAATTCAGCATAGGGGTGCTGCCGAACTGGCCGGCGTCCGACATATAGTGATCGAGCTTGTAGTAACCCGTCAGCTGTAACGTGGCGTACCGGCTGACTGCGTGGTAGCTCCCTACCTCAAAGTAGTGCGAACGCTCCGCCCGGGGCCTGAAGCCGGTCGGGTCATCCGGCGCAGCCGTGGTGTTCTGGGTATTGAGATTTACAAATGCGATCTGCTCGACATTCGGCGGGGTGAACAGCCGGCCATAATAGGCGTGGAAGACATTTGACTGGTTATATTTATACGTGGCCCCTACGCGGGGACTGACTTGTCCTTCATTGTAGAACCCTTGAATGATATCGCCTCGCACACCCAGGTTGAACGTCCACTGTTCGTGAGGGGTCCACTGATCCTGGATCCAGAACTCCTCTCGCCATTGGATGTTCCGGTTAGAGCTCTGCAGAGAGAGAACCGGCCCGACCGGGACCCCGCCAGGGGTGTCGAACGCAAAGACCTGCGCCTGGTTGCTCGCGCTGGTGTAGTCGACCTGGAATCCGGTTTTCACGAGATGCTGGTTGTTGAGGACCCAGGTATGGTCGAATCGGCCTCCTCCCGAATATGCCGTTCGCCGCTGGTTAGCCGTTTGAGCGCTGTTGACATCGTCGCTATAGACTAACGCGTCGAGGCTCGGAGTATGAAAATTCGCTTCGCCTCTCCGGAAATAGAGTCCCAGGCTCGAGAAATTCTCGGAATTGTGATCATGGCGCCACACCAATTGAGAGTATTGATTATTCTCCCTTTGAAATTGGTCAACGTTCTGGGAGGCTCCCGGAGTAAAGCCTGGGGTCTGCGCCTGAAGCAGCGTCAGGACGTCTGCATTCGCACTGAGATTAGGGATAGTCGGGATTTGATACTTCGCTACGGCATTGAGAAAAATCCAGCTGACATTATTGCGATTGTCGTGCTGGTAATCACCGCGCAGATAGGTATTATTCTTCTCGCTCTGATTATGATTGTTCGTGTAGCCCGACGTCGGAGGCTCCAGACCTCGGCTCGTTGTGACGAAGCTATTCAACCCGTAATAGCGTACCTTTTCGCCAACGGTGCCTCCATACTCAAACGACGGATTCACTGTTTGAAATGATCCGCCGAAGAGTTGTGCGGACCCGAATCCCGGCTTCGTCCCGCTCTTGCTCGTGATGTCCAAGATCATCGTCGCCTTATTGCCATACTGCGCTTCCATTCCACCCAGAATGATGTCCGCTCGTTCCCAGGCCCGCGGGGGCACAATATCTGCAAACGCGCCGCTGACCGTGTCAGGAATGGGAATGCCGTCGATGCGATACTGCTGACCAGCATGATCTTGCCGGATGTGCGTCTGCTTGAGCGCTCCATAGGCCACGCTCGGAACCGTTGCGAGCACCTCGAAGACCTCGCTGTTGTTGCCTTTGGGCAAGGCTTCGATATCCTTTCGACTCACCGAATAGGTCTCGCTCGAAGCTTTATATTGAATGGGCGCAAGAGGCGAACGCACTTCAAGCGCAATTTCTTTGGTTTTGGATAGGGTCAAGGTGATGGGGCGAGGAGCTTCACCTTCGATTTTCAGCACAATATATTCGCTCCGATACGCGTCTTGCACCGCGCTGACGGAATAGGTGCCATCGGCACGAACGGGGATTCTGAATTCGCCGGCATCGTTCGAGACGCCGGTCTCCACCAACGACCCTTCTTGATCCTTTACCTCGATGATCACCTGCCCGACGCGGCGAAGATCCTGATTCTGAACCGATCCGGTAATGAGGTTTGGTTCAGCCGCAACAGCACGACCTCGACTAACAAGATAGAGACAGGTACAGAGACACATCATACAAACGATGCACCGGTACCGTGTAATAGTTTGCATACAATCCCCCAGCCGTCATGTGGAAGGTCAAAGACGACGCCCCCCGAGCAAGAGCCAGCCGATAACTGCAGGGTAGCGTGAATCGGAATGACGTGTTTAGCTGAGCGGAGGGGCGCGAGAAGGACCGGGTGTGGAGAGTTCGATAGGTAGGAGAACGGAGTCAGCTGGAAGTCCCAGTACGGTAACGAGGTCTTGTGCCGTGAAGAGAGGAGCGCCATCATCCAGAGCCCCAGCCGTGTGATGCTGCACCCACTGGCAGAGGTCGGTATCGGAATGTTCGTGTCCATCGTGGTCTGCCGTTGCCAGTTCGTGATGGACATCCTGCGCCACGGCAAATGGGGCAATCGCGAGCAAGAGGAGGACCAGGCCGATCGCCAATGTACCACGCAGAAAGCCTGGCAGACGTCGTATGGAAGCAGGTAGGATCATCGTGGGCGAGCTAACTAACATAGGCATTCTCGGCTGTCAAACAGGAGAATCAACCAGCCTGTCTAAGCAACTCCAGCCGTCACGTGCCTCCCAGTGGATATTTCCTGTCATATAGGCTATATTTTTGGGACCCCCCCATCGGCACTATCTTACAGGATAATACAGACAACTTCTGGGGGAGAAGCTCAATCATGAAGAGACCGCTCGATAACCAGCATGTCCTTGAAATCAAACCGCTGCCATCGCCACGGACGATCAAGTCCAAATTGCCGATTACAGACCAGGCGGCAGGACTCGTCGTTGAAACCAGGGAGGCTGTTCGCCGGATTCTGCACGGCCAAGACCGTGAACGCCTGCTCGTCATCGTCGGCCCCTGCTCAATCCACGATCCAGAGGCAGCCTATGAGTACGCCGACCGGTTAAAGCCGGTAGCCGATGCATTGCGTGACCAACTCCTGATCGTCATGCGGACCTACTTTGAAAAGCCCCGTACCACAGTCGGTTGGAAGGGGCTCATCAACGACCCGCATTTAGACGGCACCTGCGACATCGCCACCGGCATGGAACTGGCCAGAACAATCCTCCTCAACATCAACAAACGCGGACTCCCCTGTGCAGCTGAAGCCTTGGACCCTGTCTCACCCCAATACATCGCCGATCTCTGGAGTTGGGTAGCCATCGGCGCCCGCACCACCGAAAGCCAGCCGCACCGTGAAATGGCCAGCGGGCTGTCGATGCCTGTCGGCTTCAAGAACGGCACGGAGGGTAATCTTGAAGTCGCCTGGAATGCAATGGTCGCCGCAAAACAACCCCATCATTTTCTGGGCATCAACGCCGATGGACTAACTTCCATCATCAAGACCGCCGGCAACCCTGATAGGCACATCGTTCTGCGCGGCGGTGGCGGCAGAACCAACTACGAAGCCGAACACGTAGCCCGCGCAGAGTCTGTTGTCTCAAGCGAGGGCATTGCTCGCCCTATCATGATCGACTGTTCGCACGACAACTCCGGTAAAGACCATCGACGACAGACTATGGTCGCGCACGACGTTCTCCGGCAATTCCGAGAGGGCCGCCGATCCATCATGGGGTTTATG
>Ga0070686_100000519_pt1 | contig 23065 bp, 15 predicted proteins | sample KBSS23LmetaG_FD_65654 | JGI IMG/M metagenome (GOLD analysis project Ga0070686, IMG submission 65654) | Switchgrass rhizosphere microbial communities from Kellogg Biological Station, Michigan, USA - KBS S2-3L metaG | ecosystem: Host-associated > Plants > Roots > Rhizosphere ... | reverse complement strand
ATTTGGAATTTGGAATTAAGAATTCGTGCAGCGGATCGCAAGGCTCGGAGAATCAGTCACGTAGCGGATCTCCCGAACGTCCGAACGCGTGTACGAATGCTTAATTCCAGATTCCAAATTCCAAATTCCAAATTCTTACCGCTGCGCGATTTTGAAGTTCTGGGTCTTGACGTCGCCGTCGCCCAGCGTTAGTTGCTGTGCGCCGGCGCGGTGCTCGTCGAGATAGGTCGGCTCGAACCACTCGCCTTGTTCGGCGGGATCGACGGCGACCAGGTAGTAATCGCCGCGCGGCAGGCCGCGGATCCGGTACTTGCCGGTCTGGTCGGGACGCGCGGTCATGATTTGCCGCGAGAGCGGCCGCCACAGCGACGGATCGGTGGAGAAGGCGAGCACGGTGTAGTCCGGCAGCGCGGTGCCCTGCTCGTTGGTGACGGTGCCGTTGATCTCGTTCTGCTGATCGGTGAACACCACGGCGACGTTGGCGAGCGTCTCGCCGGCGCGCAGCGGCACCGGCGTGTCGGTGACGTCGCGGCCGTTGACCGTCACCGACTTCAGGATGAACCCGCGCGCGTTCCCGGCGCTGCGAATCAGGTGCGACCCGGCGGGCACGCCGCTCAGCTCGAAGGCGCCGTCCTTGCCGACGCGCGCGTTCGGCTGCGGGCCGACGTTGGATTGATCCGCCGCCGGCGCGGTGATGCGGAATTGCGACGGGTCCGGCGACGCGCCGGGAGCGCCGAGGAAGCTGACCGTGCCGGTGATCGTCGCGCCCGGTGCGAGCACGACCGTCATGTCGCTGAGGTCCTCGCCGGTGATGGTGACCGGCTGCGCGGCGTACTGTGGTATTTCGCTGTCGTCGCCGCGCGCGCGGAGCGTGTAGCGTCCCGGCGGAACGTTCGCGATCGTGAACTCGCCGTCCCACTGAATACGGCCGCCATAATTCATCCCGATCTGGTTGCCGCGGCCGCCGCCGACGTCGATCCCGAGGTTCACATTGCCGCTCGTCACCGGTGTGCCGTCAGGGTTGATGACGCGGCCGGTGATCCGCGAGACGTGCACCAGCTGCATGTTGAAGTTGATATCGAGAACCTCTTCGCTGAGGCCGACGGCGATCGGCTTGGCCTCGTTCACCGAGGCGACGCCGGGGAAGTAGGTCGGAGCGTAGTTGATCTGTTCCTGGTCGTTGCCGGCCGGTGCGCCGGAGCCGGGGCCGCCGCGCCCGCCGCGCCCGGCGAATACGGCGCGGCCGCCGCCCGGGCCGCCGCCGCCGCCGAACGCACCGGGTCCGAACTGGCCGAACGGTCCGCCGAAGCCGCCGCGCGCCGTCGCGTTGACGTAGTAGTCGCCCGGCATCAGGCCCCAGACGCGGTATTGCCCCTTGTCGTCGGTCTGTCCGGCGCCGGCCGGCGTGAGACGGCGCTCGCCCTGCAGGTACTGGTAGCGCATCACGCGCACGGACACGCCCGGCATGGCTTCGCCGTCTTCGTCGAGCACGCGCCCACCGATCACCGAGCCGCGCGGCAGCTGGAAGGCGATGCCCTTGAGCTGCTGGCCGTCGGCGAGCTGCAGCGGCGTCCCCGCCTGCAGCGGACGCCGCTGGCCGTACGAGAGCGACACGAAGCCGGACTTCGAGACCGTCAACGTATAGCGACCAGCCGGCAGCTCCGCCAGATCGAAGACACCCTGGTCGTCGGTGAGCACGCCGCGGCCGCCGTCGGGCAGTTCGGCGGCGGTGACGAACACGCGCGCGCGTTTCACGGGACGGCCGTTGTCGGACGCGATCACGCGGCCGGTGATGCGACCGGTCGGCGGCGGCACGTCCTGCGGCTGCGCCGGCGTGTCGCGCGCCGGCTGCTGACTGCCAGTGGCCGGCCGCGGCTGCGCGATTTGACCCGGTGCCTGCTGAGCGCCCGCCGCGATGCCCAGCACGATCATGAGGCTTCCGATCGAGAGCGCGCGGATCATCACGCCTTATTAGACCTGAACGTCGTCACGATGGTTTATTGCCACGATTTTTTCACAGCCAGACCGATCCAGCCGTCCTCTTCACGCTCCCACACGATCGCCGCAGGCGCGAACGCCGCCGCTACCTGGTCGCGTTCTTCGGCGAGGATGCCGCTCGCGACCAGCGTACCGTCGGGTCGGACGGCCTCGAGCAGCCGCCTTGCGGAGCGAGTCAGCAGCGCGCCGGTCAGGTTCGCGGTTACGACGTCTGCCGAAGGCAGCGGCTGGGCTCCGAGATCGGCGGTGGCGAAGCGCACGTTGTCGGGGCGGCCATTCAGCTCCCAGTTCTCCTGCGCCGACTGGATCGCGTCCGGATCGTTGTCGATCCCGACGGCGCTCGCCGCGCCAAGCCGCGCCGCCGCGATCGCGAGCACACCCGATCCGGTGCCGACGTCGACGACGACACGTCCGCCGAGCGCGAGCGTCTGCAGGGCGGCGAGACACAGGCGCGTGGATGCGTGGTGACCCGTGCCGAATCCCATCGAGGGCTGGATCACGATCACGAGGGGATTGGGGGCTGGGGATTGGGGATTGGGGGGATGGGTGAACGGCGGTTGGACACGCGGCGCGATCGTGATCGCACCGACCGTGACCGGCTGCAAATTTTCCTGGGAGCGACGCGCCCAGTCTTCGTCGGAGACGTCGATAGGCGTGACGTCGAATCGTTCACCAACCGAGCGCTGCGCGGCGTCGCGATCGGCAGTCGTCGCGAAGAACACGCGCACGACTGCGCCGTGCTCTTCGGCGGCCGCGGGTGCGAAGTCGTCAACGAGCGCGAGCACGAATTCGGGCGCGTCGGTTCGAACGTCGAGCGCTGGATACGTCTTCAAATAAGTCCGACCCGCCTGACCTGCCCGACCCGCCTGACCCGCCCGACCTACCCGAACATGTCCTTGACCCGATCGAACAAATTCCGTTCGTCATTCGAGTCGTCCTCGCCGCGCGGGCGCGGCTCAAATTTCTCCGGCGGCAGCGCCGCACCGAGCTGTTCGAGCAGCCGCCGCTGATCGCGCGTGAGCTTCTTCGGCGTCTTCACCTGCACGGTCGCGAAGAGATCGCCGCGGCCGCGGCCGCCGACATCGGGCATGCCCTTGCCTTTGAGACGCAGCGTCGTGCCGGTTTGCGTGCCTTCCGGCACGCGCACCATCTCCGGGCCGTCGAGCGTTGGCACCTGGATGTCGCCGCCGAGCGCCACGGTGGTGAAGTTCACCGGGATTTCGCAGAACAGATTGACGCCGTCGCGGCGGAAGAACTCGTGCTCCTGGACGTGAACGACGACGTAGAGGTGGCCGGCCGGTCCGCCGGCGGATCCGGCTTCGCCTTCACCCTGCAACCGCAGCTGCTGGCCGGTGGCGATCCCGGGCGGGATCTTGACGGTGATCTTTCGCTCTTTCGCGACCCGGCCGGCGCCGTGGCACGTCGCGCACGGCTTGGTGACAATCTTCCCGGCGCCGCGGCACTGCGGGCAGGTGCGCGCGACGGTGAAGAAGCCCTGCTGGAAGCGGACCTGTCCCTGGCCGCGGCACTGCGGGCAGGTCGTCGGCGACGAGCCGGGCGCCGCGCCGCTGCCGTGGCAGCTCTCGCAGTTCTCCTGGCGCGGAATCTGGATCGCCGTTTCGGCGCCGCGCGCCGATTCGATGAACGAGATCTCGAGGTCGTAGCGGAGATCGGCGCCGCGCTGCGGTCCGCCGCGGCGGCGGCTGCCGCCGAACAGATCGCCGAAGCCGAACATGTTGCCGAGGATGTCGGCGAAGTCGCCGAACTCCTGGAACACCGACGGATCGAATCCGGCGCCGGCGCCTGCCGCCGACTTCACGCCGGCGTGGCCGAAGCGGTCGTAGAGACTGCGCTTCTCGCTGTCGGCAAGGATCGCGTACGCCTCCGCCGCTTCCTTGAACTTCTCCTCGGCGGCATGGTCGCCCGGATTGCGATCCGGGTGGTATTTCATCGCCTGCTTGCGATAGGCGCTCTTGATGTCGCTATCGCTCGCCGTCTTCGCGACGCCGAGAATGTCGTAGTAGTCCCGCTTGCTCACGCCTTCGCCACCTTCACCATCGCGGGCCGCAGCAGCCGATCGTTGATCGTGTAGCCTTTGCGCAATTCGCCAATCACTTCACCCTCGCGATGATCGGGGCTCTCTTCGTGCATCACGGCCTGATGCACGTTCGGATCGAAGTCGGCGCCGAGCGCCTCGATCGGCTTCACGCCGTGGCGGCGCAGCAGATCGTGCAGCTTGCCGTGGATCAGTTCGACGCCTTTGCGATAGGCAGCGCCGCCTTCGCCGGCGTCGACGGTCAGCGCGCGGTCGAAGTCGTCGACCACCGACAGCAGGTCCTGCATCAGATCGACGACCGACTGCTCGGCCTGCTCGCGGCGCTCGCGGTCGATGCGGCGGCGGTAGTTGTCGAACTCGGCGCTCTTGCGCAGCCAGCGGTCCTTGTAGTCGTCGCGTTCGCGCTCGAGATCGGCTGTGGGCGAGACATCGGGCGCCGCCGCTTCAGCAGTGGCGTCGGTCAGTGGTTCGTCAGGCATAACGGATTCAGTCTGGATCTTTCAGCATCCGCGAGACGGCCTGGGCGGCGCCGTCGACGGCGGCGATCGCACGCGAGTAGCGCATGCGGGTCGGGCCGATCACGCCGACCGATCCGATGCCCGACCCATCGTCGTAGGTCGAGAGGACCAGGCTGAACGGGCGCAGGTTCGGATCGAGATGTTCAGCGCCGATGACGACGCTGAGGCCGGGGCCGTCGATGTACTCGTTGAGGAGCTGCAGCAGCTTCTGCTTCTCCTCGATCATGGCCAGCAGCGCCTGCAACGTCTGCACCGTCAGCCCGCTCGCATCGTCGAGCAGCGCCGCCGTGCCTTCGACATACAGGGTCCGGTGGTCGGGTAAATCCGAGAACGTCGAGGTCGCCAGCCGCATCGCACGGGCGCGCAGCGCATCGTAGAGCAGCCGCTCTTCGGTCATGCGCTCGAGCACCGCTTCGCGGGCGCGATAGAGCGGCAGCCCGGAGAACTCGGCGTTGAGATAGTTGGCGGCCTGGCGCAGCTCATCGGGCTCGATCGCCTCGCCGACATCGATCACTTTCTGGATGACGTGGCCGCCGCTCGCGACGATCACGACCAGCACGCGGGTCGCCCCGAGCGGGACGAACTCCACGCGGTCGAAGACAGCCGCTTCGTGCGCCGGGCGGATCGCGAAGCCGACGCTTCGCGAGGCCTGCGAGAGCACGTGCGACACCTGTGGCAGCAGCGAGTCGAGCAGCCGGTCAGGGCTCTCGCGGCGCAGCCTGGCCTCGACGGCAGTCGAGGCACGGTCGCGCGGCCGGCGCGATTCGAGCAGCTGATCCACATAGAAGCGGTAGCCGCGATCGGTCGGGATCCGTCCCGCTGACGTATGCGGCTGCTGGACGTAGCCTTCCTCTTCGAGCCGCGCGAGGATGCTGCGCACGGTCGCCGAGGACACGCCGAGCCCGGCGGCAGTCACGAGCAGGGATGAGGCGACCGGCTCGCCGGAGGCGATGAACTCGCGAACCAGCGCAGCGAGTACCCGTTTCGACCTATCTGGGGCGTCCTGTGACATTTACGGTTAGCAGTCTGACACGAAGACTGCCAAGCATTATACAACGGCCCACGTCGGGTCTCCGCCAGGTGTCGGGAACCGAGACGGGGTCGGGTCCCGACGCCGAACGTCGTATCGGCTGTCTCGATGCGAATGGTTACCTGAACAGTCAGAAGGGGTCGGGAACCGTTTTCTTCTCTGTTCTGGGAAAACGGTTCCCGACCCCTACTCCGCGCGGCCGATCAGCGTTCGCGCCGCCTCGCGCGCGTCACGCGACACCTCGACACGGTCGGCGCGCAGCGGCGCGAACTCGTCGACCAGCAGTTCGCCGTCGACGACCGTCGCGCGGACGTCGCTGCCGCGCGCCGCATAAACCAGCGTCGAGTACGGATCGGGTCCCGGCGCCAGGTGTGGCCGATCGCGATCGACGACGATCACGTCGGCTTTCTTTCCTGGCTCGAGCGAGCCGATCTCGTGCTCGAGCCCGAGCGTGCGCGCGCCGGCGCGCGTCGCCATCCACAGCACGTCGCGCGCTGGCAGCGCGCCGGGTTGCTTCCGCATCGCCTGCAGCACGGCCGCCAGCCGCATCTCTTCGAACATGTCGAGCCGGTTGTTGCACGCCGCGCCGTCGGCGCCGAGCGAGACGGTGATGCCGAGCGCGCGCATCTCCACGACCGGCGCGATGCCCGAGCCGAGCTTGAGATTCGATCCGGGGCAGTGCAGCACCTTGATGTCGCGTTCGGCGAGCAGGTGCTGATCGCGGTCGTCGACCCAGACGCAGTGCGCGGCGCAGAGGTGCGGCGAGGCCAGGTGCACGGCGGCGAGGTACTCGATGTTCGACCGGCAGCCGGACAACCGCTGCACGATCGCGATCTCGTCGCGGGACTCCGACGCGTGCGTGTGCACCAGCGCGTGCTGCGCCTCCGACAGATACGCGACGGCCTCGAGCAGCTCCCGCGAGCAGGAGACCGCAAATCGCGGCGCGAAGGCGGCGTGCAGGCGGCCGTTCTCGGCGCCGTCCCAACGCTGCCGGATCGCGACGCTCTCGTCGATCGAGGCGCGCGTCTCTTCCTGCAGCCGTGTCGGGACCTCGGCGTCGAAGTCCATCATGCACTTGCCGATCGTCGCCCGCAGGCCGCTCGCCGCCACCTCCTCGAACACCACGTCGGTGTCATGCACGGTCTCCATCGTCAGCACCGCGGTGGTGCCGCTGGCGAGGAGCTCGGTGGTGGCGAGCCGCGCCGCGGCGCGCAGCGTGTCGGGCGTGTGCGCCGCTTCCATCGGCCAGATGCGCCTGCGCAGCCAGTCCATCAGCGGCAGATCGTCGGCGTAGCCGCGAAACAGCGTCTGACAGAGATGAATGTGCGTCTGGATCAGTCCGGGCAGGATGTAACCGCCGCGTGCGTCGACGACCACGTCATGCCGCTCGGTGATGTGCGATTTGATCGCCGCAATCCGTCCGTCGCGGATCGACACGTCGCCGTCGACGATATCGAAGCGGTCGTTCATCGTGACGACCGTGCCGCCACGAATCAGCAGGGACGCCACGTAACCTTCGACCTTGCCTTCGTCCTTCGGCCTTCCTTCTGACTTCTAACTTCTCACTTCCAACTTCCGCGCGAGCTGCGGTGGGTTCCACCGCAACGGGCGCGGGTCGTCTTTCCCGTGCTTCACCGCGATCAGCTCCGCCAGGATGCTGACCGCGATTTCCTGCGGCGTGACCGCGCCGATGTCGAGGCCAATCGGTGCGTGGACGCGGGACAGCACGTCCGGCGGCATCTGATCGTCGACGAGCGCATCGTAGATGCGCGCCACCTTGGCGCGGCTGCCGATCAGGCCGAGATAGCGGAGCTCGTGCGGCGCCAGCGCGCGCAGCGCCTCGAGGTCGTTGGTATGGCCGCGCGTCACGATGACGGCGTACGCGTGCGCCGGCAGATTCGCGCGCGCGATCCATGCCGGGATGTCGTCGACGACGATCTCGACGGCCATGGGAAAGCGCTCGGCGTTCGCGAATTTCTCGCGATCGTCGACGACGTGGACGCGGAAGCCGACTTCGTGGGCGATCTTCGCGAGGTGGAAGCCGACGTGGCCGGCGCCGACGATGTACAGCTCCGGTGACGGCTCGATCGGCTCGATGTACACGTCCATCTGGCCGCCGCAGATGAGCCCGGTCTCCTGCGCGAAGTCGTCGTCCAGCTCGTAGTGGACGAGTTGCGGCCGACGGCTGCGAATCGCGTCGCGGGCCTTGCCGAAGGCGTCGTTCTCGTAACAGCCGCCGCCGATGGTTCCGACGATGCGCCCGTCGCCGAAGACGAGCATCTTCGCGCCGACCCGCTGCGGCGTCGATCCGGTCGTCGCCACGATCGTGACCAGCGCCGCCGGCTCCCCACGCTCGAGCGCATCTGCTACGGCGGCGAAAACCTCGCGATTCATCTCTGTGGATTATACGGGGCTGTCGGCTCGTACGCTCATGCGGGCTCGGCGACGAGGCGGCGCCGCAGGTCGGGCGGGTCTGGCGGGTCGGGCAGGTCGGATCGTTCGGGTGGTGGCATCCCACTTGAGTGATCAGGAGGTATCTGATGTCACTCACGCATCATTCGCTCGTAGCCTGGCAGCGCGCCGACGATCTCTTTTTGACGCTCCATCGTCTTTCGCTCAAAGCATTTCCGGCCTTCGAGCGGTTCGAGTTGGGGCAGCAGCTCCGCCGCGCGGCCTTCTCTGTGCCGGTGAACATCGCGGAAGGATTTGCAAGGCCGGCGGGTCGCGCGCGTGTGAATTTCTTGAATATCGCGCAGGCCTCGCTCGCCGAAGTCGACTACGGCGTTCATGCGGCCTTCCGCCTCGGCTACATCACCAGCGAAGTCGCCGAGTCGCTGCGGGTGTCGATGAAACAAGTGGGCGCCCCGCTTGCCGGTCTGATCCGCGCGGAGAAGACTGAGAACCTCAAACGGACCGCAGGCGCGATCGTAATGTTCGCACTTGTCGTGTGGCGGCTCTCGTAGCGTGTGGCCGCCCGACCCGCCTGGCCTGCCCGACCCGCCAGACCCGCCTGGCCTAACGATGCAGGTCGCACGCCTCGCGCGGTTCGGTGCCGGCGAGGAACGCTTCGCTGATCACCTTCGGGCAGTGCGGGCCGGCGAGCTTGCCGGTGTCGGCGTCGATATCCATGAAGGTGATGTCGTCCGGGACGTCGAACGCGACGCTGGCGCGGCCGGCCAGCGCGGTGCGCATGAACTGCGTCCAGATCGGCAGCGCGGCGCGCGCGCCGCTCAACCCGACCGGCAGGTTGTCGTCGAAGCCGACCCACACCACCGTCAGCAGCTCCGGCGTGAAGCCGGCGAACCACGCGTCGCGCAGATCGTTGGTCGTCCCGGTCTTGCCGGCGGCGTCGAGCGTGAAGCCCATCGACCGCGCCGACGCCGCGGTCCCTTCGTTCAGCACGCTGCGCATCATGTTGGTGACGAGGAACGTCGTGTCGGGCCGCGCCACCTGGCGGAGCGCGTTCGCGTCTTTTTTCGTGACGTCCTTGCCGCCGCGCGTCACCTGCAGGATCTGCTTGAGCGGCCGGATCGCGCCGCCGTTCGGAAACAGCGTGTAGGCGGTGGCGATCTCGTACGGCGTCGCTTCGAACACGCCGAGCGCAATCGACGGATAGGCCTTCGGCGCGTTGCCGACGCCGAGCTTCTTCCAGAACGCGGCGACGTTGTCGTAGCCGGCCGCCTGCGCGACGTGGATCGTGCCGAGGTTGCGCGAGTGGGCGAGCGCGCGCCGGAAAGTGATCGGGCCGTCGTACTCGTGCTCGTAGTTCTCCGGCGTCCACACCTGGTCGTCGAACTCGAAGGTCTCCTGGGCATCGTTGGTGATTGACGCGGGGGTGATGTCGACGCGTCCCGATTTCGCCGCTTCCTCGAACGCGGTCAGGAACACGAACGGCTTGAACACCGAGCCGGGCTGCCGCCGCGAAACGATCGCGCGGTTGTACTGGGACTGGTTGTAGGAGCGCCCGCCGACGAACGCGAGAATCTCGCCGGTGCGCGGATCGACGGCGATCAGCGCCGCTTCGGCCTTCCCGCGCTTGCGCTTGGGCAGGAGTTCGTCGACATGGACGAGGCCGTCGCGGACGGCGTCCTGCGCGAGGCGCTGCAGATGCAGATCGAGCGTCGTGTAGACGTCGACCGCCTCAGTGGTCGTGGTCGTCAGGCCGGGATAGTGATCGTCGAGGGTCTGGCCGACGAAGTCGACGAAGTACGGCGCTTCGGCTTCGAGCGCGCGCTGCACCACGGTCAGCGGCTCGTGCATCGCGCGATCGGCGACGTCGTGATTGACGTAGCCGGCGTCGACCATGGCCTGCAGCACGACGTTGCGCTTTTCCTTGCAGCGATCGGGGTTGGTGAACGGCGACAGCGCCGAAGGCGACTGGAAGACGCCGGCGATCGTCGCCGCTTCGGCGAGCGTCACGTTGCTGATGTCTTTCGCGAAGAACAGCCGCGACGCCTCGGCGACGCCGACGATGCCGAACGACCCGCGCTGCCCGAGCGTCATGTCGTTCAGGTACATCTCGAGGATCTCGTCCTTCGAGGCGCGCGCCGTGATGATCAGCGACAGCCACGCTTCGACCAGTTTGCGCCGCAGCGATTTCTCGCGCGCGTCCTTCAGCGTCATCCCGGGAAACATCTTCGGCATGAAGACGTTGCGCGCGACCTGCTGGGTGATCGTGCTGCCGCCGGAGGTGTAGCCGTGGCGGCCGCGGAGGTTGGAGATCGCAGCGCCGAGAATGCCGATCGGATCGACGCCGGGGTGCTCGTAGAAGCGGCGATCCTCGATCGACAGCACCGCCTGTTGCATCCGCTCGGGGATCGCCGCGAGCGCCACCGGACGGCGCTTCTCGCGCTCGCCGCCATTCAGTGCGGTGAGCACCGGCGCGTCGAGCATCAGCCGCTCGCTTGGTTTCATGCCGAGCTCGAGCCGCTGCACCCGGTCGGCCGGTTTCGGCGGCGGCTGACGCCGCGACGCGTTCTTGACCTCCGGCGCCGGCCGCTGAAAGACGACGCGGACAACCTGGCGTTTCAGTTCGGGCGCGCGCGGCATGATCGCGACCGCGCCGCTGCCGACGGCGAACTCGCCGGGCTTCTCCACGCGCTCGCGGTGCGCGTAGCCGAGATCGTTCAGCCGGTCGATCAGCTGGCGTTCGGTGAGCGACTGGCCGCGGCGCAGCTCGAGCGGACGCGCGAGAATGCGGGGAAACACCGTCTCACGTTCGCCATGCAGCCGCGCGTCGATCAGGTGGGCGAAGCGGACGTACGAATACGTCGCGGCGAAACAGAGCACGACGGTGGGAATCGCGAGCGCGAGCGCCGCGAGGCGCACCCATTTCTTGCGCCAGATCGCGGCCACCCGAATCCGCACGATCGCAATCCTGGTCCGGTCCTTCGACACTCAGCTAGCCCCCAGCCCCGAGCCCCCGACGAGGAATCGGGGAGTAAGCCCGATCTGTTATCGGCCAGTCCGTCGCTGAAGCTGAACTCAGCCGTTGCGCCACGTCCGTAGCGTCCGCCTTCAGGCGGACCGGTGAGGTCCGGCTACAGCCGGACACGACGGACATGTTTTAGATGGTGACGATCCAGTGATGGCCGAGATCGAGCGGCAGTTCCTCGTCCAGCCGATCGACGAGCGCCGGGCCGTACTGGTTCAGAAAGGAGACGAAGCCGATCGTCCGTTCCTGCGCATGGCCGCCGGGAAACGCGAGCGCCCGCGCGTGCATGAACTGGCGGCGCAGCGTCTCGTCGCGCCGCTTCGCCGCCTGAATCATCTTGCCGTGCAAGGTCTGGAGGTCGCGCTGCATCCGTTCGAGCGTCGAGCGCGCCGCGCCTTCGAGCGTGGGATCGAGCGTCGGGATCGTTTGAATGCACCGCGCCATCTGGGCGTCGATCGCCTGCGCCGCCGCCGTGAACGCTTCTTCGACGACCTGGGGAATCTGCGTCTTCAGCAGTTCGTTGAGCGCCGCCTCGTCCTGCGCCTGGAGCGCCTCGAGCGGCAGCTTGTACTTCGTGAGGAAGCGGACGGCGGCCGAATCGAGGAGCGTCGCCGACGCGCGCGGGTAGAACAGCGGCATCGGCACGCCGAAGTGCGCGTAGACGCCGCGCAGCTGCCCGAGGTAGGCGAGCTCGTTCGGTCCGGCGACGTAGCAGATCGTCGGGAAGATCGTGTCCTGCACCACCGGCCGCAACAGCACGTTCGGGCTGAAGCCGGACGGCTGCGCGGTCGCCTGCTCGACGAGCGTGGCCGCCGGAAAATGCTGATCGCCGACGACGAACCGGCCGTCCTGCTGGCGGATGGCGCGCCGCCCTCCGTCGAGGTGGAACAGCGCGAGGCTGTCGTCTTGCGCGTGCACCTGTGCGTGGTAGCCGCGCGCCGTCAGATCCGATCCGGCGAGCGCCGCGAGCTTCACCGTCTGGCCGGGCATCGACAGCTCGCGTGCGAACACCTGGCTGACCAGCGGCTTCGACGCCGCATCCGACGAGTCGTAGACCACGAGCCCGCGTCCGCCGAGCACCTCTTCGAGCCAGCGTCCGAACGCGTCGGCCATGCCCGCGCCCGGCGTGTAGGCGCGCCGCAGGCCGTCCATGATCGAGGCGTGGAATTCAGTCGGCGGAAGCAGATGTTCGAGTTCGGCGAGCGTGTCGATGATCGAGTCGTCGAGCCGCACGGTCGCGACCGGCGACGGGTCGGCGCCGGGCCGCGGCGGCAGCGAGACCGTGTGCGGCACCAGCTGATTGGCGAAGACCGTACAGGATCGGACCTCTTCCCAATCGTGATCCTCGGCATCGATCCAGAAGATCGCGATCGCCGGGATCTTGTGATCGCGCGAAACCTGCTCGGCCAGCTTGAGCGCGGTGAGCGCCTTCAGCAGCGTGAACAGCGGGCCGCCGAAGAGACCGGCCTGTTGCCCGGTGACGATCGCAACCGTCCGGCGATCGGCGAGCAGCCGCGCCGCATCGCGCGCCGCCGGCGGCGCCTGACGATGGTCCTGCTGTGCCGCGATGACCGCGGCGATCTCGTCGCGGCGGCGGTCGTGGGCCTGGGTTCGGGCGATCGCATCGGTCCAGGCGGACCGGTTGGCGGGATCGCCTGAAAAGAACGGCGCGACCGATTCGAAGTCGAATGCGTAGTCCGCCGCCAGCCGGCGAATCCATGGGAAGCGACGGACGTCGACGGGGATGCGCACCGAGGGTCCGTCTGCCTGGGTATGGGGCTCGGCTGAGTTGACCTGCACCAGAACGCCTACTGTGTCAAAGCGCCGCGCGGACTGTCAAGCGAGCGGACGCGCTATACGCTTGATGCGACAGCACTAAGACGCGTCGAGGCGCGGCCTGGTTGCGTGCAGTTGTGTTACCATCAGCGAGCCTTCCTGAGGAGATCCTTCACTGAACACGGAAGCAAAGGGCGTTCGGTTTCCTGCCGGGTTCGGGCCGTTTCGTGTTGTTCATCAGATTGGCGCGGGAACGCTGGGTCCAGTGTTTCTCGCTCACGATCCTTCGCGCGACCGGCCGGTTGCCCTCAAGCTCTTCACGCTCGATCTCCGGCTCGAGCGCGTCCAGCAACTCGTCGCCGAGTTCGAGCGGCTGATCGCCGCGGAGCTCTATCATCCGGCGCTGAACACGCCGATCGCCACCGGCATGGCCGACGGCAACGCCTACCTCGTCTACGACTACGTCGACGCGCAGTCGGTCGATTTCGCGATCCGCGAGTTCGGGCCGGCGCCTCCCGCGCACGCGGTGCGCGTCTGCGCGCAGCTCGCCGGCGCGCTCGATTTTGCCGCCACGGTGAACGTGCTTCACGGCGCGATGCACCCGCGCGATGTGCTTTTGTCGGCCACGGAGATCCGGCTCACCGGTATCGGCGTCAGTCGCGCGCTCGAGGCCGTTGGCGTCGCGCCGCCCGTCCGCCGTCCGTACTCCGCACCTGAGATCATTGCCGGCGCGGAGTGGGATCGCCGCGCCGATGTGTTCAGCCTCGCCACCGTTATTTACGAACTGCTCTGGGGACGGCGCGTCAGCGGGCTCGGGGGCGACTTGGCGGCGACGCTCAGCGCCATCGGCGGCGATCGGTCGCGGCTGCAGGCGACGTTCGGTCGCGCGCTCGCGCAGGATCCGCAAGAGCGATTCCCGACGGTCCTCGCCTTTGCCGAGGCGCTCACTGAAGTGCTGCCGGATCTCACGAGCGAGCCGGCCGCTGCGCCAGTGTCCGCCGAGCCATCCGCGTCCGCACAAGGAGATGCACGCGCACCTGCGGCGGCGCCGTTGCTGCCGCTCGACGACGCGATCACGACGTCTGAAGACGAGGGCGATGCTGTTCCGGCGTCAGTGGATTCGCTGACTCATTCGCCGGCCGTCGGGCCGCCTGCTCCTCGTGCGGTCAACGCCGCACCGCCAGAACCGGCGGATCTGCAGCTCATGACCGCCGAAGAGGAGCGATATCGCGACGTCGAAGCGACGCCGTCGATCGTCGAGCCGGCCGTCGAGGCCGGCTTGCCGCTTCCTGTCCAGCCGCCGCTGGTCGAGACGCCGCGCGTCGAGCCGCGGGAGCGGCGATCGATGTCGCTGCCGATCGCCGCGGCGCTCGTGATAGGCGTTGGCCTCGGATTCTTCGGCGGCTACGGCGCGCGGTGGCGCAGCGGTGACGCGCCGCCGGCTGAAACGGCAGCGACTGCGCCGAGTACCGCGGCGCCGGCGGCGACGGAAGCGGCGCGGACTGCTGTGCCGCCGCGCGAGCCAGGACGCGAGTTCACCGAAACCGCCGTCGCACCGGCGCCGCCGCCGGCCGCCTCGCCGGCAGCATCACCGGCGAACGGCGCCGCCGCCGCGGCAGCGCCGTCGGGCCGCCCCGCGGAAGCTGATGCGCGCAGCGACGCGACCAGCGCCGGCGCGGGCCGCATCCTGGTGCGCTCGACGCCGGCCGGCGCGCGCGTCGTCGTCGATGGCCGCGACTACGGACCCTCACCAGTAGCTGTGCGCGATCTCGCGACCGGGTCGCATCGCGTCCGAGTGACGCAGGACGGCTATCTGCCGGTCGAGCGACGCGTCAGCGTCACGGCATCACAGCCGGCGCAGTCGCTGACGATTCCGCTGCAGCGCGCCGGTGCAGCGTCCGATGCCGCGGAGTCGCCGCGGCCGGTCACGACCGGCGGCGTCGAGCGATTCGTCGGGACGCTGGTCGTCGACTCGCGCCCCGCGGGCGCGAAGGTATTCCTCGACGGCCGCGCGGTCGGGAACACGCCGCTGTCGATGAGCGACGTCCGCGCCGGCGAGCACGCGGTCCGTCTGGAGCACGACGGCTATCGCCGCTGGTCCGGATCGGTGCGAGTCGTCGCCGCCGAACGGAATAGAGTGACGGCGTCGTTGGAGAGATAGAGACGGGGCTGGGGGCTTGGGGCTGGCTGATCGCTCGGCTGAAGCCTTCGCGCTCCGTCAGCTCGCCCCGAGCCCCTAGCCGCGACAGCAACACCGACAGCGCAGCGAAGTGAGGGACAGTGGACGCGATTCTGGCACTGGAAGACGGGACGGTTTTCCGCGGCGAGGCGGCGGGCGCCGAGGGTGAAGCGCGCGGCGAGGTCGTGTTCAACACCAGCATGACCGGCTACCAGGAAGTCCTCACCGATCCATCGTACGCCGGCCAGATCGTCACGATGACCTGTCCGGAAATCGGCAACTACGGCGTGTCGCCCGAGGACGTCGAATCGCGCGCGCCGCAGGTCGCCGGGTTCATCATCCGCGACGAATCACCGATGGCGAGCAACTGGCGCGCTGAGATGACGCTGCGCGACTACCTCGTTGCCAACCGCATCGTCGCGATCTCCGACATCGACACGCGCGCGCTGACGCGGCAGCTGCGGTCGGGCGGCGTGATGCGCGGCGTCATCGCGACCGGCAGCGCGCTCGACGTCCAGGCGCTGGTCGATCGGGCGCGCGCGATTCCGTCGATGGAAGGATCGGATCTCGTCCGCGGCGTCACCGCGCAGACCGCGTTCGACTGGCCGGCCGAAGATCCCGACGAGTTCGGCGTCGCGCCGGAGCGTCGTCCGTCGCGGCGGTTGAAGGTTGCCGCCTACGACTTCGGCATGAAGTGGAACATCCTCCGCCGCCTCAGCGCGCACGGCTGCGATGTCCGCGTCTATCCGGCGACGACGCCCGCTTCGGAATTGCTCGCGACCAATCCAGACGGCGTGTTCCTGAGCAACGGTCCCGGCGATCCGGCGCCGCTCAGCTACGCGATCGACAACGCCAAGGTGCTGGTCGCGTCGAACGTGCCGGTGTTCGGCATCTGCCTCGGGCATCAGATTCTCGGCCTCGCGATGGGCGGCTCGACCTTCAAGCTGAAGTTCGGCCATCGCGGCGCGAATCATCCGGTGAAGAAGCTGGCGACCGGCCAGGTGGAAATCACCTCGCAGAATCACGGCTTCGCCGTCGATCCCGCGTCGCTGCCGGACGAGGTCGAGGTCACGCACCTGAACCTGTACGACGGCACCGTCGAAGGGTTGAAGCACAAGACGAAGCCGGTGTTCTGCGTGCAGTATCATCCCGAGGCGTCGCCGGGCCCGCACGACGCGGACTATCTGTTCGACGATTTCCTGACGCTGATAGAGGAGCACAGTCGGGGCTAGGGCTCGGGGCTCGCTGAATGCCGAGCGCGAAGGCTTTAGCCCGAGCGACAGCAAGCCCCCAGCCGCCAGCCCCAACGGAACACCCGAATGCCGCGACGCACCGATTTAAAGCGAGTCCTCATCATCGGCTCCGGTCCGATCGTCATCGGCCAGGCGTGCGAGTTCGACTACTCCGGCAGCCAGGCGTGCAAGGCGCTGCGCGCCGAAGGGCTCGAGGTCGTGCTCGTCAACAGCAACCCGGCGACGATCATGACCGACCCGGAGCTCGCCGATCGCACCTACGTCGAACCGCTCACGCCCGACGTGCTGGCGGCGATCATCGAGCGCGAGCGTCCGGACGCGCTGCTGCCGACGGTCGGCGGCCAGACCGCGTTGAACCTCGCGGTGGACCTCGCCGCCGCCGGGACGCTCGGCAAGTACAACGTCGAGCTGATCGGCGCGTCGATCGAGGCCATCAAGGTCGCCGAGGATCGACAGCTGTTCAAGGACGCGATGCGCGAGATCGGCCTCGACGTCCCGCAGAGCGGCGTCGCCCGGTCGCTGGCCGAAGCGATCGAGCTGGCCAAGACGCTCGGCTTCCCGCTGGTGATTCGTCCCTCGTTCACGCTCGGCGGCGTCGGCGGCGGCATCGCCTACAACATCGAAGAGTTCCGCGACCTCGCCGAGCGCGGCATCGAGCTCAGCCCGGTCCACGAGATCCTCGTCGAGGAATCGGTGATCGGCTGGAAGGAATTCGAGCTCGAGGTGATGCGCGACGTTGCCGACAACTTCGTGGTGATCTGCTCGATCGAGAACATCGATCCGATGGGCGTGCACACCGGCGACAGCATCACGGTGGCGCCGATTCTCACGCTCACCGACAAGGAATACCAGCGCATGCGCGACGCGGCGCGGCGGATCATCCGCCGCGTCGGCGTCGAGACCGGCGGATCGAACATCCAGTTTGCGGTCAACCCGAAAAACGGCCGGATGGTCGTGATCGAGATGAACCCGCGGGTGTCGCGCTCCTCGGCGCTCGCCTCGAAGGCGACCGGCTTCCCGATCGCGAAGATCGCCGCGAAGCTCGCGCTCGGGTATCACCTCGACGAGATCAGGAACGACATCACCCGGCTGACGCCGGCGTCGTTCGAGCCGACCATCGACTACGTGGTGGTGAAGATCCCACGCTGGAACTTCGAGAAGTTCCCGCAGGCCGATCGCACGCTGACCACCCAGATGAAGTCGGTCGGCGAGGCGATGGCGATCGGCCGGACGTTCAAGGAAGCGTTCATGAAGGGCGTCCGGTCGCTCGAGCTCGGACGCAGCGGCCTGCTGTTCGCGCCGTCGACGATGGACGACGAGGACGACGCCGCGCTACGCAAGCGGCTGGCGATCCCGAACGACCGGCGGATGTGGGACCTGTTCCGGGCGATTCGCCGCGGCTGGCCGATCGAGCAGCTGCACGAGATCACCCGGATCGATCCGTGGTTCCTCCGCCAGTTCGCCGAGATCGCGGCGATGTGGAAAGACGCGGCGGCGAAGGGAATCGACGGGCTCGACGCCCGCGACCTGCGGCGGTTGAAGCGCGCCGGTTTCGGCGACCAGGAACTGGCGCTGGCCGTCGACCGGCCCGAAGCGGAGGTGCACGACCGCCGCGTCGCCGGCGATTTGAAGCCCGTGTACAAACGCGTCGACACCTGCGCCGCAGAGTTCGAGTCGTTCACGCCGTATCTCTACAGCTCCTACGAGCCGACCTGCGAGGCCAACCCGAACGCCCGCGACAAGGTCGTCATCCTCGGCAGCGGGCCCAACCGGATCGGACAGGGGATCGAGTTCGACTACTGCTGCTGTCACGCGGCCTTCGCGCTGAAAGAAGAAGGCCTCGAGACGATCATGATCAACTGCAACCCGGAGACGGTGTCGACGGACTACGACACTGCCGACCGGCTGTATTTCCAGCCGCTCACGTTCGAGGACGTGATGGCGGTGATCGAAACCGAGCGATCGGCCGGCGGCCAGGTCTCGTGCCTGGTCCAGTTCGGCGGGCAGACGCCGCTCAAGCTCGCGCTCGCGCTGCAGCACGCCGGCGTGAAGATCCTCGGCACCTCGCCCGACTCGATCGATCTCGCCGAAGATCGCAAGCGTTTTGCCCGGCTGCTCAACGAGCTGAACATCACCCAGCCGGCGAGCGGCACCGCGACCTCCCGCCAGGAGGCGCGTGAAGTGGCGGCGGCGATCGGGTTCCCGGTTGTCGTCCGGCCGTCGTACGTGCTCGGCGGCCGCGGCATGGCGATCGTCTACGACGTCGGCACGCTCGATCGCTACATGACGCAGGCGGTCGACGCCTCCCCCGAGCATCCGGTGCTCGTCGACAAGTTCCTCGAGGACGCGTTCGAGTTCGACGTCGACGCGATCGCCGACGCCACTGGCGCGGTGGTGATCGGCGGGATCATGGAGCACATCGAGGAGGCGGGGATCCACTCCGGCGACAGCTCCTGTGTGGTGCCGCCGTTCATCTGCCCGGAACGGCATCTGGCGACGATCCGCGACTACACGCGGCGGATTGCCAGGGCGCTCAAAGTCGTCGGGCTGATGAACGTCCAGTACGCGATTCGCGACAACGTGGTCTACGTGCTCGAGGTGAACCCGCGCGCGTCGCGCACCGTGCCGTACCTGTCGAAGGCTGCCGGCGTGTCGCTCGCCAAGATCGCGGCGAAGGTGATGGCCGGCCGGACGCTCGCCGAGCTCGGTCTGCAGGACGATGTCCAGGTGGCCGGCGTGTTCGTGAAGAGCCCGGTGTTCCCGTTCGTGCGCTTCCCGGGGGTCGACACGATTCTCGGCCCCGAGATGAAGTCCACTGGCGAAGTGATGGGCGGCTCGACGAACTTCGGCGTCGCCTTTGCGAAGGCGCAGCTCTCGGTCGGCCAGCGGCTGCCGGAGCGCGGCACCGCGTTCGTGAGCGTGAACAACGACGACAAGGCCAACCTGTTGCCGATCGCACGCGACCTGGCGGAGCTCGGCTTCCGGCTGATTGCGACGCGCGGCACCGCTGCCTATCTCCGCGCCTACGGCCTCAACGTCGACGTCGTCTACAAGGTGAACGAGGGACGGCCGAACGTCGCCGACGAGATCGTCAACCGCAAAGTCGATCTGATCATCAACACGCCGCTCGGCCGCGAGTCGTTCTTCGACGACCGCACCGTGCGGCGGGCCGCGATGATGCACGAGGTCCCGTGCATCACGACGCTCACCGGCGCGGCGGCGGCGGTGCAGGCGATCCGCGCGTTGCGCGAGCAGGGAGTCGGCGTCCGCGCGCTGCAGGACTACTACGCAGGCATCGCTACTCAGAAAGTCTAGCCCTCGCGCAGGAATTGCAACGCTCGGGGCGTCGACTTCTCCCAAGGGCACAGAGGAGAACAGAGGAACGAGAGGGGTAAGCCGTTGCGGCTCATTCCTTTGCGTCCTCTGTTGTCCTCTGCGTCCCTGTCAGGCGGCGGCCCCAGTTGCAGCGGCTGATCGATTGCAGCGTGAGCGCGCGTGCGCGTCATCGCTGCGATTCCGGCCGTCGCGTTGCTCGCCGGCGCCGCACTCGGAGTCGCGGCCGCTGATCTTCCGCACCCACCACTTCTTGTCCTCTTAGTACTGTCCGTCGCGGCTGCCGCGCCGGCGCGCCGCTCGCCACGTCACCCGATATTCGTCGCCGCGATCGGCCTCGCATTTTGTGCAGGCGGTGCGCTGCTCGCCGCCGACGCGTGGCACGTCGCGTGGCGCCCGCCGCTGCGCGTCGCCTTTGAGGCGCTCGCGCGCGAGCAGCGCGCCGAGGCGACGCGCGAAGGCCGTCGCCTGCCGGACGACGAAGAGGCCTTCGCGATCGTGCACGGCACGCTCCGTGCGGACGCGTCCCCGAGCGACGCCGGCGTGTCGCTCAGCATCGCCGTCACGGGATTGGAGAACAGGAGCGCGAGCCTTTCAGGCGAGCGCGCGGCAGCCGGAGGTGTTCTCGTCACCGTCACCGGCGTGCTCGCCGCGAATCGGATTGACGAGTGGCGCGCCGGCCGCCACGTTCGTCTGCCGGTTCAACTCCATCGCGCCGCCCGCTATCTCGATCCTGGTGTGCCCGACCACGAGCGCGCGCTAGCCCGCCGCGGGACGACGCTGGTCGGCACGGTGAAGAGCGCGGCGCTGGTGGACATCACCGCGCGCGGCTCGGTTATCGACGAGGCGTTGAGTGCGGCGCGCGCCTTCTCACGCCGTGCGATTGCGGCGGCAGTCGGCTGCTGGAGTGCGCAGTCGGCGGCGATCGTCGCCGCGATCGTGATTGGCGATCGCGCCGGGCTCGATCCGGCCGTGCAGCGGCGGCTGCAGGAAGCCGGCACCTACCACGTGATCGCGATCTCGGGCGGCAACATCGCGATCCTTGCCGGCCTGTTCATCGGCATGTTCCGGGTCGTCGGCTGGCTCGGACGGACGGCGATGGTGCTGTCGATCGCGGCGCTGGCGGCGTACGCCGCCTTGGTCGGCAACGGCGCGTCGGTGGATCGCGCCACGCTGATGGCGGCGGTGTACTTTGCCGCCCGTGCCATCGACCAGCGCAGCCCGCCGCTGAACGCGCTCGCCGTGACCGCGGCGTTGCTCGTGCTTGCCGACCCACTCGCCGTCACCGATCCGGCGTTCGTGCTGACGATCGGCGCGACGCTGGCCATTCTCGTCGCCGTGCCGCTGACGCGCAGGGCCGCCCTTTCAGGGCGGCGAGGCCAGGCTGAAAGCCCGCCCCCACACGCACTGAGAGCAACTGCCTCGGCCGCATTGACGCTGCTCGTTGCCTCGGTCGCAGTGGAAGCGCTGCTGTTCCCGGTGGGCGCGTTCGTGTTCTCGCGCGTCACGTTCGCGGGGCTGGCGCTCAACTTCGTGGCGATCCCGCTGATGGCGGTGGCGCAGATCGCGGGCATGGTGGTCGTGCCGATCGCCGGCGTGTCGACGAAGGCGGCCGCCGTCGCCGGGTTCGCCGCCCATCTTGGCGCTGCCGGCCTTGTCGCGTCGGCCGATCTCGTGCGGTTCGCACCGTTTCTCGCGTACCGGATCGCGCCGCCGTCGATCGCGGTGATGGCGATTTACTACTGCAGCGTCGCCGTGTGGTGGCTTTTCTGGCGCCGCCGTGTCGAGATCGTCGGCAGCAGGGAATCCTCGCGCGCGCGATTCCTCCGCCGCGCGGCGGCGGCGATCGCTGCCGGCGCGGCGCTCTGGATTTTGATCGACCCGCATACCTTGATTGCCACGCGCGGCGACGGACGGCTGCACGTCACGGCGATCGACGTCGGCCAGGGCGATGCGATCTTCGTCGTCTTTCCGCACGGCTCGACGCTGCTCGTCGACGCCGGCGGACTGTCCTCGTCCTCGGCTTTTGACGTCGGCGAGCGCGTCGTCGCGCCGGTGATTCGCGATGCCGGGTTTCGCCGTCTCGACCTGGTGGCGCTGACGCATGGCGATCCGGATCACGTCGGCGGCGCGGCGGCGATCGTCGAGGAATTCCGGCCGCGCGAGGTCTGGGAAGGCATTCCGGTGCCGCGCAGCGAGCCGCTGGCGCGGCTGAGAAGCCTTGCGCAGGCCCGCGGTGCCCGCTGGGCGAACGTCTGCGCCGGCGATCACGTGCTCGTCGACGAGGTCGATGTCATCGCGCGCCATCCGGCCCCGGCGGACTGGGAACGCCAGAAGGTCCGCAACGACGATTCGATCGTCCTCGAGCTGCGCTGGCGCGACGTCTCCGTCGTCCTCACCGGCGACGCCGGCCGGGCGGTCGAACACGACATCGCCGCGACTTTTCCGCCCGCGCGCCTCCGCGTCGTGAAGATCCCGCACCACGGCAGCCTGACCTCGAGTTCCCCAGACTTCGTCGCCGCTCTGCACCCCCAGGTCGCGATCGTAAGCGCCGGAAGAGCCAACCACTTCGGCCACCCGGTCCCCGAAGTCCTCGACCGCTACCGAGTCGCCGGCGCACAGGTCTACCGAACCGACCAGGACGGCGCCGTGACCGTGACCAGCGACGGCTACTCGCTGCACGTGCGCACGTTCGAGGACCACCGATAGTTGCGGCGCTAAGGAGCCGGAACCACGAAGACACGAAGAGCACGAAGAAACACGAAGACTATTTTTTCAGGACAAAGACCATGCTTCGAGTCGCATCTTCCTTGCCGGGCTGGTTGGAGGAACTCATAGAGAGAACGATCGGCTGCTCGATCATCGTGCATCGGGAACTCGGCGCGGGACTACCCGAGCACGCTTATGCGAAGGCGCTCGGTCTGGAATTAGCGTTTGCCGGGATTCCGTTCGAGCGCGAAAAGCGATATCCGCTCATCTATCGCGACGAATTTCTGTGCGACATCTACCTCGATTTCGTGATCTCCCAATCACTCGTCGTCGAGCTCAAAGCAGTCGAACGCCTCGCGCCGATCCATCACTCGCAAACGCTCAACTACATGCGAGTGTCGCATCTCCGTGCCGGCCTGTTGATCAACTTCAACGTACCGATGCTGAAGGATGGAATTCGGAGAAAGGTCTTGTGAAAAGAATTCTTCGTGCGTCTTCGTGTCTTCGTGCCTTCGTGGTTCCGGCGAGCGACAGTGGGCGTGCGGTTCAGGGCTGCGAAGGAGTTACCCGCTTGACGCGTTGCCACGCGGCCTCGAGCTCGTCGAGGGTCATATCTTTCATCGCTCGGCCGGATTCGGTCACGTGCTGTTCGAGCGCACCGAAGCGCTTCGTGAACTTGTCGTTGGCCTTGCGCAGCGCCGTCTCGGGTTCGATGCCAAGCTTTCTCGACAGGTTGGCGATCGAGAACAGCAGGTCGCCCATCTCTTCTTCGGCGCGCG
>Ga0070686_100000512_pt1 | contig 23256 bp, 33 predicted proteins | sample KBSS23LmetaG_FD_65654 | JGI IMG/M metagenome (GOLD analysis project Ga0070686, IMG submission 65654) | Switchgrass rhizosphere microbial communities from Kellogg Biological Station, Michigan, USA - KBS S2-3L metaG | ecosystem: Host-associated > Plants > Roots > Rhizosphere ... | reverse complement strand
CCCCCCCCCGTGGTCACCCCAGGTCTCATAACCCCACCGCCGACTTCCGCGCGCCGCACGCGGCGCACAATGACTGCCAGTTCCCGAGTTCATCCCAGAAAAGCTCAGGTCGACCCTTGTGGGGCACGACGTGGTCGACCTGATACGCCAACGTCACCCGACCCTCATCGAAGCACCGCGACAGCACCGGCGCGCGGCCACCGGGTCGCATCCCGCATAGGGGATACCGGGCACGGAACAGGGCGGCGCGCCTCGCCCACCGACTCCCATAGCCTCGCGCGCGGCTGGATCCTCGCGCGAGGTCCTGGGTGCGGGCGTGCACCGGGCAGCGTCCCGACGCGACCACGACGCCGCACCCAGGCTCCGCACAAAACGCCGCCATGCTATTCGGGCACGAACACCATCGCGAGTCCTGCCGGGCCGAACGTGCGATAGAGCCAGCCACGTGCCACCCTCAACCGTTGGGTTTCGTCCGTGTCGTTTTGCTGGACCGTTTCCCAGTCGCGCAGCACCTCGACGGGCGTGCGTTCGCGGCGCGGGAGATCGGCATCGGGTCGGTTGGGTCGGTTCGTTGTCTCATCCATTCGATCACCTCCAATAATTCGGCGCACGACGCTCGGCCTTCCGAGCGGCGCGGGCCTCGTCGTCGATCTGTTTCCGACAGTGGGCGCAGTAGTGCTCCGGGAATCCGGTGTCCGGGTCGCCCGTCAATCCGGCGATGCCGCACCGCAGACATTCGCGGGCAGCGAGACGGCGTTGGATTTCGGTCGGCGCCACCAAGGTCGTCATGTGGCGTCGGCCTCCTCCCGATCCGCGACCGCGAACGACGTCCTGCGGTCAGAGATCCAATGCCCGCGGTTGTAGTGGTCACGGACGAGCGGGTTCCCGATGGCGTGCCACCCGTGCCACTCGGCGCCGCACGAACAGACGACGAGCACTTTCTTCCACATGGTCGTCGGGCGCGGACGGCGTGGACGGCGGGGCGCGGGGCGGTCCAACCAGGGTGCGCGTGCTTTCATACAGTGCCCTCCTTCGCAGCGGATCAGGTGCGGGTGAATCCGTCGAGGGTGAACACCTCGTGCGCCCGCGACGACAGCTGGCTGTTCGTGAACGGATACAACCACTCGATCTGATCGCGGGCACGTTCGAAATGCAGACCGCGCGCGTTGCTGTTCGCCCGACGCGGCGAGAAGCACGCGTCCGTCGCGCGCCAGAGCACAAACACCCGGTCGACCTGCGGACGCAGCGGGGCGCCGCTGAGTCGGTAGTTCGTCACGATGTAGTTCTCCCCACCGACCGCCTTCGATTGGTTGATCGTGAGGCCAGACCGACAGATTTTGACTTCCCAGGCCTCGGTGCCGCGGGCGAGATCGCAGTGGCCAACGCCCTTCGTGAACGTGGCGCAGTGCTGCACAATCGCCTGCTCGATCTGTTCGCTCAGGTCGCGCGCCATCACGCCGGTCGACGGCGGGTGGAACCCGAACCGCTGATACTCGGGACGCACGGCCACATAGAGATTCCCGAGACGGCGAAACGCCGAGTCGACGCTCGTGAGAATGCCGCGCCGTTCATCGTCGCTCAGCGGTGTCACCGATCAGACCTCCGAAATCCTGATCCCATGAATCGCTTCCACCAGTCGCTTCCGCAGGCGATAGGCGGTCGTGCGGGTCGGGTCGGTTTTCACATCCTCGACGAGCAGTTCGCCCGTCGCCGTGTCCACATACCGAAAGTCCGCGGTATACACGCCGCACGATCTCGTCGACCACGGCGGGCCTCCCCTGAACAGTTCGACGACCACCAGCGGGAACCGCGGGTGCACTTCGAGATCCGCGATCACGCCCGCGGCGACCATGATCTGCAGGTCGTGGAACCGGCGCGCCTCCTTCCGCGAGTCGAACCGCACGCCATCGATGACGGTCGCGACCGCCTGGAACTTCGTCACCTGCGTCACCCGCGCGCCGGTGACGTGGGCCTCCCACGCGCGCCTATCGCTGCCGGTGATACGTGCCACTGACCGCCACAAACGGGTTCGTCACCGTGGACGAGGCCTCCCGGAACATCACCCCGTTCACGAAGATCCCCACGTAGAGAAACCCGGTGCCCGCGCCGCGCGCGTCGAGAGACAAGAACACGCTGTCGCGGTTGACGTTGAGCGCCTGGAAGAACGGCAGCACCGTCCGTTGCTGCGACAGCCCGTCGACCGAATTGCTCAGGCGCACGAGCACGCCCGACAGGGTTTCGGAATCGCCCAGGACCCGATACTCGACCAGATCGTCGGCGGTGCCGGTCGGGATCGGCGTCGGCGTCGTCGGCGCCGAGATGTAGTTGGTGGTCCGGTCGCAGGCGGCAAGGAGCAGCACCGCGAACATCGACGAGAGCCACGCGCGCCGCGGGAGTGTCATATAAGCGCCTTTCGGATGACGGTCGTTGTCGGGGTTCTGCACAGGGTAACCCGTTGTCGGTGTTCGATCAGCGCAGGATTTCCACATTTCCACAGGTTCCGGTCTTTTGTGTTGGTTTGTTTGTCTTGGTATGTAGGCGCACTCGCTGCGCACCTTGTGCGCACAATGTGTGCAGTCCTCAGGGGTGCGGGCGCCCCACCCCGAACGTTTCGATCTGCCGACCGGCGCGGTCGAGAAGCGCCGTGATCAACCGGTCGGCGTCGAACTCGCTCGTCGTCACGGCGGCGACGAGACTGACGAGTTCATACATGAGCGCCCCGGAAATATCAGTCGGCGATTCCTGCGCGAACTCCTGAATCAGAAACGAGCGGAGACGGCTGTGCAGTTCGACGCTGCGCTCGGCGTGTCGTCGGGACTCGGTCGTCCACGTGCGGTTCATACCTGCCTCCTACTCCGGCCAATCGAAGCCCGGTTGCTGTCCCTGTGCGAGTTTTTTTGAGTAGCGGTCGGCGCGCCGTTCCATCGCGGGAATCCAGATCCCGTGGTGGCGTTCCCACGCATCGCGGCGGAAGTGCCCGGTCCGGGTGCAGAGCTCGAGGAGCTGCTCGAACTTCTCCACGGTGAGCAGCGAGGCCTCGCGCAGGTCCTCGAGCGGCAGCGGGGCGCCGCGCGAGTCGATCCCCTGGCCTGGCAATCGTCCGTGCTTGGCGACGTGACACCAGACGTTGACCAGGCCACCGATCCCCTCGGCGCCGAACGCCCGCGCGACGGCGCGGATCTTCGGGTCCTCGGGCATGTCGCTGTCGAGTTGGAACCACTTCACGATGCAGGGCCTCGCCCGATCAGCGCGTGCCGGTGCGCCGCGCCTTAGTTTTTTTCACCAACGGCGCCTTCAACGCGCGCGCGCGGAAGCCGTGGTTCCGCACGGTGCGTTCGTCGCGCTCGCGGTCGAGGTCGGCCACGACGTGGGCGAGCTTCCAGCGATACGGATACCACTCGAACGGACGCGGGCGGAACGTGCCGAGCTGCAAACCCTTGCGCACGGTCGATGGAGAGATGCGATAGATCCCGCAGATTTCGCGGAGCGTGAGGATCACAGGAAGTTGGTCGAGATTCGTAATCGCGGGTGGGGTTTTCATTGGCGCGAATCGACTCCGATCTGCCGACAACGACGACAACGCGCGCCCGGTTCCGAGCGCGCTGTGAGCATTCAAATAATCAAATCAGGCCGTAACTACGGGGGAGTTTCGGTGGTGACAGCCTGCCCGCGTTTGTATATAAATTGCGATCCGTTGTCAATTTTTGCCCGAGAATTATCTAGAATTGTCACGCGATTCCCGTGGCGATTCGCGGGCGCACTGACTCGAAAGGACAAGGACGCAGGCTATGGCTCGACAACGTCGCATACAACGCATCGCCCCGGGCATCTGGCGCGACGGCAATCTCAAGATCGCGGAGGTGCGCGTCGGCAGTTCCCGCGACGGCAACCAAGAGCGCGTGCGCGAGGAGTTCCCACTCAGCACCGCCACGAACACGATGATTGCGTGGCGCCTGAGCACGAAGGCGAAGTTCCTCAAAACGCGCCCCGCCGCGGGGACCGCGCGCGGCACCCTCGCCGCCGACGTGCCGACCTACCTCGCCACGCTGCCCGAGGGTCGCTATCGCAACGACAGCAAGACGATCCTCGGCGCGTGGGTCCGCTCCCCGCTCGGCGCGATGTCCGCGCGCGAGATTACGGACCTCGACATCATCGGGCAGATCGCGCGATGGACGGAGGACCGCGCCGCGACCAATACGTGCAACAAACGCCTCGTGCGCCTGCGCCTGCTCTACCGGCGCCTCTATCCCGGCGCGAACCCCACCGATGGGATCAAGGGTCGCAAGGAGGACGAGGTCGAACCGCGCGACATCCCCACGCGCGCGGTCAAACTGATCGTCGACTCGCTGCCCGATCTCGGGCGCGCCGACAAGGGGCAGAAACGCCCGAAGGTGAATCTCACGAAAGTGCGCCTCGCGGTCATGGCCTGGACCGGGATGGGTGGCGCCACGCTGCGCCGGGTGACGCCCCAGCACTTGAAGCACCTCGCGCACGGCCGCATGTATCTCACCGCGCGGCGGAAGGGCAAAGGCGTCGTGGGGTCCTGGGTCAACGTGATCCCACCCGCGGTCGACGCGCTGCGCGCGTTTGCGGCGGCGGGGTTGTTCGGGAAGACCTGGTCGCGCTCGTCGATGCGGCAAACGTGGCTCCGCGGCATCGAGCGCGCGCAACGCGCCGCCGCCGATCACCACGCGCGGACGGGCGACGACTCGTGGTTGCAGGATTTGTTGACGCTGCCGCCCGGGTGCAAACCCTATGACCTGCGCCACTCGTTCGGATCGGAGATGTATCGACTGACGGGCGACCCGCTCGTCGTCAAGGAACTCCTGCAGCACGCCGGTCTCGACACCACGGCCCGCTACACGAAGGGCGCCGTCTCCGAGCGCGTGCGCGCCGCCATCGCGTCCGCCGCCGTCGTCTATGCGGCGGTGCCGTCGCTGCCCGCGGCGCCGACCGTCGCGCCGCTGCGCCTTGTAAAATCCGGCGCGCGATGATGCACCGGCTTTACTACGTGCTCGACGCCCACGGGGACCCGGAAATCTGCGACGACTGGCAGACGTGGGCGGAGTGGTTTGCGAACACCGAGGCGCGGATTGTCGCGCGCGATGACCTGCCCGATGGCGTCCAGGTGTCGACCGTGTTCCTCGGCCTCGACCACAATTTCTTCGGGCGCGGCGCGCCGGTGCTCTGGGAAACGATGATCTTCGGCGGGCCTCACGACCAATACCAGACGCGCGCGACGTCGCGCGCCGACGCGCTCGATCAGCACTGCGAAGCCCTCGCCCTCGCCCTCAACGCGCCCCGCTGAAAACTGCGTCCCCGGATTGTTCGACCGGGATTTCTACCGGCGCCGGACTTTCTACCGGAAAGTTCTACCGTTGGGGTTGCCCCATGGGGTTGCCCCATGATTTCTCACCAATAGTATTTCCTAGCAATTTTGGATAATTCCCGGACGGGCCTGGGGCAACCCCCGAAACCGCGAATCCCCGTAACCCTTTGCAAAATATGGCGCGCCCGGTGGGATTTGGACCCACGACCCCCGCCTTAGGAGGGCGGGCCTCTATCGAAACCGACACGATAAACACAAGCGATTTCGGTGGGGTTGCCCCACAGGGTTGCCCCAACGCCCCTCGTCGGGGCTAATTCCCGGACTGCCGCCCCGTCACGGAAACGCGCGCGGGATCGGCGGCACCAGGCCGAGCAGTCGAAGCGCCATCCACAACAGGATCAGAATCCCGAGCACGCGGATCACGTTGCGGAACAGCGGGTCGAGCGGCAGGTAGTGATCGACGATGTAGAGCAGCGCGCCGATCACGATCACGAGAAACAGAAACCCGATCATGGGGTGCGTTCCTTTCGGGGCGGGGTTATAGTGCCCCGCATGATGTGGATCCTCAGTGGAGTCGCGGTGCTCCTCGTCGGGGTCGCCTGCGGATTGATCGTGATCGGTGCTGCGCCCGGGAGGGACCTATGACCGTGTTTGTCGTGCAGGATACGGACGGTGCGATTCTCGCCATCTACGCGACCCTTGAAGACGCGCGCGCCGCTGCGCCGGACCAGGCCTCGATCACGCCGTGGCCGATCATCGAGGCGGCGCCGATGTCGCCCGAGCTCCGCGACCGCCTGCGCGCGCAATATGGTGCCGAGATCCACAAGACCTAACCAGGGATCGTCTCCAGGGTCACGATCCCGCGGACGCCAAACGGCCCCGCGGCCAGGGGCGCCCCATCGGGTCGGGAAAAATCCAGCCAGATGAACGTGGGGTCCTGCGCGGCCACCGCGTCGACCGCGATACGCTGCCCGCCATTCTGCGCGTAGAGATTCGTGAACATCGCATACGGGTTGATCGTCTTCGGCCCGGTCAACGCCATCCGCACACTCGTGGGCGCGCCGCCGATCACGTTCGCTCCGGAAAACCACGAGATGTAGAACTGCCAGAACGTCACGTTGCCGACCGTGCACTGCCGATTCATGATCACCGACGCGGCGCCCACCGTCCACGTCCCGCCGTTGTGCCCGATGAAGTTCGTCGCAAAGAACGGCACGTCGGCCCACTGCCCAATCTCGCCGTCGATCTGATCGTAAAGTTCGACCTTCCACGCGTTATTGATGATCGTCCCCGTGGTGCCCGATCCGTCGTCATCGACCATCGGGGTCCGTGAAATCGCCATGGTGCGCGTCCTCCCTTTTACGATTGGTCCGTCACGACAAGGTCGAGAAACGTCGTCGGCTTCAGCGCGCCGCCCGAGCACCGTCGGCGCGGCGGCAGCGTGCGGAGCGGAAACGTGACGTCGACCCGCGTGATCGTCACCGTGAGTGAGAGCGGATCTATCACGGAGGACCCCGTCAGGTTGATCACTTGCGCGCGGCCCGGTTGTGCGTGCAGGTCCTCCGTCTCCCACTCGACGGTTTCAACGGGGTCCCGAAACGCCGCGAGATCCGCATCCGCGCGCGCCTGCGCCCCGGTATAGCTATACCGGCCATCCTGCACAAATCCTTCGAGGGGCGGCCACCCATCGAGCCCAATCTGCGCGCGCGCGAAGAGCACCGCGGGCGTGTCGGTGGGTTGGGCGTGAATGATTCCATCGGTCACCGACGCGTGCTGCCACTGGAGGCCGAGCGGATAGTCCTCCATCGCGCAATCGACCCACTCGACCGTCTCACCTATCGCCATCGGGACGGTGAGATGGCCGTAGGCGTGGATCGCGAGCGCGAGATTCAAGATCAGCACGGCGCCGCCAGGACTTTCAATCGACGCGTAGGCAGCAAACTGGTTGCCGATCCGAATCCACCCTTGCGAGGGCGGGAGTGGCGACATCGGTTCGCAGATGAGGCCCGCATCGCCCGGCGTGAAGGCCTGAATAATTCGCGTCTGCGGGGGGTTCGCGCCACCGTGCATGCTGACGGGCGATTGCAGGACCAACCACTGCGTGCCGAGCCGCACGAGGTGCTGATAGTCCACGCCGAGCGAGGCGTCCATGAACGACGCATCCGTCAGCGGGATGCCAATCGGACTGTAGACCGAGGTGTCGAACGCCGGAATCGGGATCAGCGTGGAGGTCCGCCGCCCTTCCACGATCACGCCGCGCCGCACCTGCGTCGCGTCCCGCGTGAGGCGGAAGGCCTTCAACGTCGAGAGGGTATTGGTCAGCGGCTGCGGGTTGGCCTGCCCGGGTTCGCTCAGCGACCCCGCCCAGGCGTGCACGTCCAACCCCGCGATATAGAACCCGCCGCCCACGCCCGCCGTCAGTTTCCGCATCACGGTCGATGGCCGTTCGTTGACCACATCAAACCCGGGCACCGACGGCATCCCGGGTTGCACCGTCGCCACGCGAAAGTCCAACGGCCCGGGCGCCTGGGCATCGAGGTTGCAGAAGTAGCGGACCAGAAACGCAATCGAGTCCGTCACCGATTGCGTCGGAAACCGATAGGTCACGATCCGCGCATCGAAGCGCCACATCGAGTCCTGGCATTGCACCGAGACCCACGGCGACCGATTCATCTCGCGCCGGTCGAACTGCACGACGAGTGCGTAACCCTGAAACACGACGTCCCCGGGCGACCAGGCCACGGCGATTTCCTGGCCGACCGTCGGGACCGCGGTCGCCGGCGCCGTGGGCACGATCTGAAAGCTGCAGGTATCGGCCTCGTCGTTGAGCGCCTGGCTCACTTGGAGCGACCCGACGCGAATGTAGTCGGTAATGTCGGTGCGCGAGACGATGGCGCCCGCGCTGTCGCGCACGATGAGATCCACCGTCGCCCACGGCGCGATGAAGTTGGAGCGGGTCGCGCCCGAGCGGGCGAGGCCTGCGCGGGCGAACGTATACGCAACCTGCGCGCCCGAGATCGCCATCTCAGCCCGCCCGCGCGATGGTGCGGAGGGCAAATTTCGCCGTCAGCGCGTCGTTCACCCGATCCGCGAGGCGTTGCAGGTCCCCGGGCGTGTCGAAGAACGCGCCCTGCGCGTTGATGACAATCGACGTCCCGCCCATCGCCGCGGGCGCAGCGAGGCCTCCCGCGACGGTCGCAAACGCACCCGCCTGCCGCGACTCGTCATAGGGCACGACCGCTTCGAGGCCGTGCAGCATCACCGGCGTGCCCTGTCCAAAGTCGCGGAAGCCCTCCGTGCCCCGCTGGTAACTCTCTAGGCGTTCCTGCGCGGGGCGATAAGTGTTCTTCCCGCCCTTGACCGGGTTTTCCTCGACCGGGACCGCGCGCACCGGGACTACGAGCTCGGGGACGTTGGCAATCGCACTCGTCAACCCGCGCGAGATCGCCTCCGTTAGTTTGTGGACCTCGTCGATCAGCGCGCGGAACCCATCGGACATCGAGAGCGTGAAGTCGATCCCGGCGCCCTTGAGGTCGGTGATCTTCTCGCCGTTCTTGTCGATTAGCTGGCCGTTCTTCGCCATCGTCTCCAACATCCCGCGCATCGCGTCGGGCACGTCGGTGCCCATCGCTAACGCCTCGTTCACGTAGTCGCTGACCGACTGCGACATTTTTTCCGTGATCGCGATGGTGTCGATGCCCGCCGCGTTCAGGACGCCCCAGTCCTTGAACAACTGTTGCGCCTGTTTGTCGAGTTCCTGCCGCTGCATCGCGGGACCGAGTTCTTCGAGCGTGAACCCGTAACGCTGCGCGGTTTCGGTGACGAGGTCCAACGCCTGCGCCTGATACGCCAAGGCCTCGTTCATCTTCCTGACCTGTTCCTCGAGGTCGGTCTTTTTGTGCGCGTCGTAGAAGTCCTTGAGACTCATCCCGGCGCGCTCGGCCTTCTGTCGGAACGCCTCCATGCCACCCGCGGCGGCGACCATGTCGTCGCGGAGGCCGATCACTTCCTTGCGTTCCTTCGCCGCGTTGAAGAACCCGCGCAGGAGCCCGATCCCCGCGCCGACCGCCGCGCCCCACGGTCCTGCGACAGAGAACCCCATCGCGGCGCCGGTCATCGTGCTCGACAGTTTTCCGGCGCCCTTGGTGGCTTCGAGAAACGTCCCCGCCATCGCCGCCGTCGCCGCCGCCGTTTGCCCGATCCCCGCGGTGAGGTTGCCCGCCTTGATATTTTTCAGCCCGCCCTTGAAGGCCTCCGCGGACACCGCCGCCGCATCCATCGCGCCGACCGCGGTGCCAACATCCCGCGCCACGCCGCCGAACGACCCGCCGCTGATCTGCGCCAGCTGCGCAAACGCGCCCGCGATGTCGTGGATCGACTTGGCGAGTTCGTCGTGCGCGGCCTTCGTTTTCGCGGCCTTGTCCGCCGCGTTGTCCTGCTCCGCGTTCGCCACCGAGGTGCGATACGCCATGTCCCGCAGGACGTCGACATAGTCCGCGCTGGTCTGAATCTGCGCGCCCTGTTGCAGCACCGCGGCGGCGAGGGCTTTGTTGTGCTCGATCTGCTTCGCGGTGAGGGCTGAGAGGCCGACCGTGGTTTTTCCGAGGATGAACTCGCGCGCGACTTCCGTTTGATACAGGAGGAAGACCGTCTCCTCCTCGCTATGGAGAACCTCGTCGAGCTTTTGCGACTGATCGACGAGGTTCGAGAGTTGCGCGGTGAGCGCGGCGCCCTGCTCCTTCAGCGCGCGGGCCTTCTCTGCCAGGCGCAGCATCGTGTCGAGGTTTTGGAGTTGCGACGGAGTGAGCTTCGCGTAGACCTCCGCGAGGTCCTTCACCTGCTTAGCGAGGCCCGCGCCGCTAATGCTGTCGCTCAGTTCTTGGATTTTTTTCCGGTGTTCCTCGGCTTTGTCCGCCGCCTTTTTGTCGGCCTCGGCTTGCTCCTGCGTGCGGAAGGTGAGGAGGTTCGTTTGTTTCGCGAGGCGTTCTTTTTCCTCTGCCGCCTTCTTATCGGCCTCCTGCGCGGCGGCGGTCGCCTGCTTCGTGCGTTCCACGGCGGCGCCGAAGTCCTCATATCCCTTGATGCCGCCCTTGAGAAACGCGCCGACGCCGCCCCACAATTCCTTCTGGAAGGCGAGGTCCTTCTCGAACTGCTTCATCGCGCGACCGATGACTTCCCCGGTCACGATGGTGATTTTGTTGCCGAGCGCCGCCCACGCATCCTGCGCGTCCGCGAGGCGTTTGACCGTCTCGTCGGACATCACCTTCGCGCCCGCGGCGACATCGCGGTAACCCCCGACCATCCCGGGCAGCAACGCGAGGGCGCCCTTCCCGAACAGTTCCTGCGCCACGCGCGCGCGTTCCATCGGGTCTTCGATCTGGCCGACCGCGTCGCTGACCGCGAGGAAGGCCTCGTCCGGTTTCATCCCGCGGATCTCTTGGAACCCGAGGCCCGCCGCCTTCAGCGCGCCGACGGTCGATTTACTGCCCGTGGCGAGGTTGTCGTTGAGCTTGTTTGCCGCCGTGGTGAAATCGTCGATGGACCCGCCGCCCTGCTCGACCGCGTATTTGATGCGTTGGAAGGCCTCCGCGCCCATTCCCACGGCGGCGGATTGATCCGCGATAGCACTCGCCGCGTCGAACACGCTCCCGACGAACGCGGTGATCTTGTCGACGGAGAACGCGATGCCGACCGCGCCCGCCATCTTTGACATCGTGCCGAGCCAGTCGACCGACGCCTTGTTCGCGTTCTTCGTTTCGTCGGCGATGTCTTGGAGGTTTTTCGGCACTTCCATGCCGAGCTTCTTCATCTTCTCGACCGCCTCGTTGGTCGTGGCGCCGAGGCGCTTGAGTTCCTTTTCGGTGAGGACCGAGACGCCGCCGATGTCCTCGACGGCCTTCGCCATGAGCGTGGCTTCCTGCACGATCTTGCGACCCGAGAACTGATTCCCGAGCGTGTCGAGGCGCCCGCCGACCTTGTCGGCGCCCTCGCCAAAATCCTTGAGGGTCAGTTCCGCCTTCGCGACCGCGGCCTGGAAGCTCGCAAAGTTGGCGGTGAAAGTAGCGTTGGGCACGGGCGGTTATTTGCGGCGCGCTGCCGCCTCCTGATTCAACGTGTCCACGAGGACGGTGTAGACGTCGACCGGCAGATCGAGGAGCTCGTCATAGGACCAGCCCATCACGCGGCAGATGTGGAGGTCGGAGACGGTGCGTTCGCGCCACCCCGGTCTTTTTTTTGGTGCTCTCGCTCCGCAGCCATCGCCGCGTCGTGCGCCTGCACCGCCTGCAGGATCTCCTTGAGGCTTTCGGACGTCTGGTTGCGCAGGGCGGCGGCGACGACGGGATACGGCTGGTCCCGCACCAGCACCGGGCGATCATCGGCGTCGGTGATCGACCAGTCGATTAGATAGCTCACGATCATCGCGATCCCGATGTGCTCGGTATCGAGTTCGGGATTCTCGCCCGCCCGATACGTGCCCGATTTGATCACCCGCGCCTGGGCGTCCCGCTCCTCGCCCGCGGTGAGATGTTTCCGCACGAGCAGCCAATCGCCCTCGGAGAGCTCCAGCCGCGTTTCCTCGGGTTTGCGATACCTCGATCCCATAGTCACGAACCTCCTGTGCGTTTTGGAAGCAGGCGGGCGGAAAGCTGACCCTGATAGACGGTCACGTCCCCGAGCGGGCGGCGCGTCGGGATGCCGTCCTTGTTCGGGATCTCCAGCGTCAACGGCGTTTGCGTGATGCGGAACATGTCGACCGTCCGCACGCGCGCGGTGAACCAGTCGCCCTCGACGCGCCAGGCGCCCAGCTCGGCGGCGCGCTGATAGCCCAGGCGCACCGTCGCCTCCACGCCCTCGATCACGATCCGATGCAGCGACCCGGTCACCGCCACGATTGCGACCCTACGGCGCCACGCCTGCCACCCACGCCGTGCCGTCCCAGTGCGCCGCGCTGCCATCGCCCAGGACGACATACTGCCCGGTGGTCCAGGCGGTCGCGGGACTCGCGGTGATGCCCGTCATCGCGGCGAGGTTCGCGGGTGCCATCGCGCCCGCGGGCGTGAACTTGCCCGGGGACGCGACGCCGTTGGCGCCGGTCGCGGCGACCTGCGACGTGCGCGCCCACGCGCCGTTGGCGACGAAGGTCGCGTCGATGGTGACCGCGCTCGTCACGCCGCCCTTGATCGACGCATCCAACCACGCCGGGCCTTCCCAGCCCTGCGCCGAGGTCGCGCTCGGCCAGAACGCGAGGTAGCAGCCGACGAGCGAGTCCGACGCGTCGAAGATCGCATCGGTCAACCGATCCCAGAACGCGGTGAAGGACCCGGACAGGTCCTTCAAACCCACCACGTATCGCTTGTTGGCGTCCCCGAGGGCGGTCGTCTCGACCTTGTCGGTCGCCATGTTTAGCGTCCAATCCGAGATGTTGCCGATGGCAACCCACGGATCTGCGGGGAGCATTTTCATTGCGACAATCCCTTCCTTGCCGTGAGTCCCGGGATTGTTGACAGGCGGTGCAGGTGCAGGCATGGACGTGTCTCCTTGTGAATCGGTTGGAAATACTCAGGGTGTGACGTCGAACCCGAGTCGCTCGACGAACGCGATCAGGTCGTCGTTCATCGCGCGGCGGTTGTCAATCGCGCGGGGAATAAACACATTGCCCGCGGGCATTCGTCCGGTGTTCTTGCCGTTCCGCCACCGGCGCGGGCCAGTGCCCTTCTCGAAAATGTTCGCGTGCTTCGCGCGGCTGACGACGCGCGCCGACGCGCTGACGGCATCGTTGCGCAGCGTGACCGAGACGCCGCCTTGCAGGGCGCCGGTGCGATACGGATAAGCGGCGGTGATCTGCGCCGCCGCTGCCGACGCATGGGCGTGCACAATCGGCGTCGCCTCGCTGACCAGCTGCGCGGGCAACTGCTTGAGTGCCGCACGGAGTTCGTCGAGGCCGTCAAACTTCACTGCCATGTCGCCCCACCACTTCTGCGCACAGGAGCACGAGCTCCACGTGCCGCTGATCGACGTCGTTCAGGCTTTGCACCTGCAGCGCGCGCCCTTCGAACCGCACCCGCGTTTCGAGGTTGATCCCCGGGTGATAGCGCCCGCGGAGCACATGCGCGGTGACCCCGTCGACGACCGATCCGCTGGCCGACTGAATCGCGCACGCCCACGTCGGCGGGTCGAGCGGACCCTCCGGGGACTCCAACGTCACGAGATGCCGGTAGGCGCCGATGGCTGTCATCACGCCAACGCCGGGTCCCGCGACCGCCGACAGAGATTCGCAATCGCGGACCACACGCGATCATCGTTGTCGCTGTCGGCGCCGAATTCGTCGCCGCGGTGCTCGTAGAAATGCGCAAGGAGGAGCAGCACCGCCGCCTGGAGCCACAGCGGGACCGTCGAGGGCGTCCACGTCGGGTCGTTCCGTTCCTTGAGGTAATCGCGGATCGTCGCACTCGCGCGCGCCAGGGTGTCGGTGATCTCCACGTCGTAAGCCGGGTCGGTCACGCGGAGGTGCCGTTTCGCAGCATCCAGCGTCACGAGCACCGGATCGGTCGACGCCGTGAGTGCGGCGACCGCCACCGCGCCCGCGGGGAGGAAGAACGCTTCCGCGGCGCCAACCGGGAGTGGCGAGGCACTCGCCTCCAGCCGGGCGACCGGGATCTCGACATAGCCCTTCCGCGCCGTGGCGCGGGCGGTCATGACGAGGGACACATAGATCGCCGCGTTCGCGCGCGCCTGCAGCACGATCCCGGTGCCCGCGGGATACGCGAGGATCGGGCGACTCGCATCGAGGCCGTCGGCGGTGAGATTCGCGATCCACACCCGGGTCGCGGTCGTGTAGGGCGGCGGCGCGTCGAGCGCAATCTCCCCGCTGACGACGCGTTCGTCGAGCGCCGGCGAAAACGTGAACGGCCAGGACATCATTTGACCCACCGATCCCGACCGCGCTTGACCGCCAGGGTCCAGTCCGCCGCCGTCGCCGCCTCGCCCGGGCGCGCGGTCGTGTCGCTGTTCGCGTGCCACATTGACCCGTCGACCGTCACCAGATCGCCGCGCTCGTAGAGATGCCCCGGCACAAACACGCCCCGATAGATCGGCGTCGGGATCTTGATCACCTGCTCCCCGCTGCGCTCCCCGCGCGCCCACCGATGCGTGAGCGTGCGGTCGCCGTCATAGCGGACCTCGTAGTCGTCGAACCCGAGACCGTCCGCCCCAGCGGGACCAGGCGGGCCTGGGACCGGCGCCCGGGCGTCCAGGCTGGCGACCCGTTCCCGGGTGCCCTGCACATCGGCCACGAGCGGTTCGAGCGCGCGCAGGCGCGCCAGGACCGGCGCGAGGGCGGCGCGCACGACGGCCTCGATCACATCGGCCACGGCCTGGGCTTGGGCGTCCGGGTCAGCCATTGGCGACGGCACTCCAGTCCTTCTGCAGCAACGCGAGGGCGACCGATTCGAGGCGCGCCCCAGCGACGAGCTCGGGCGGCGCCGCCTCCGGCGCGGCGGCGGCGGGCGCGGCGGTCGGTTTCGAGAACGGCTGATCCTGATCGCGTTCATCGAGCGCCGACAGCGAGTAGTTCTGTTGTTGCATGTAAGGCGTGTCGCCGCCCTTCACGCTGCCGAGGCCGAAATACTTCTTGCGCGCTTCGTTCGGCGCCATCGCGCCCGATCCGATGGCGTCCGCCGCCGCCTTCGTCTTCGTCGCGGTGTCCATCCAGATCAGGTCATCGACGTCGAACTCGGTGCCGTATTTCGTGCCGTCCAACCCGAGGCCGTCGTCGAGCACCTGCTCCGCGGACGTGAGGTGCGATTGGATGCACTGCGCGTGGTATTGCTGCAACATCGGTTCGACATTGGCGAACGGCGGCGGCGGGCCGACGCCGATCATGAACGCGGGGACGTGGAAGCAGGAGCAGATCGTCTCCGCGGTCCAATTCAGTTGTTCGATCAGCTTCGAGTCCGCCGCGGTGACGGTCATCGGCTCGTAGTGCAGCCCGTCGCCCAGGACCGCCACCTTGCCGACGTTGTCGCCGGTGAAGTTCTGATCCCAATACTCCTTGAGGCGTTTCGCGGTGTCGTCCGCAATCGCGCCGGGCGCGGTCAGCACGCCACCGGGATTGGCGCCGCCCGCGAAAAACTTGTTGCTGGTCTGTTGCATCGTCAACCCCTGCAACGCCGACAGCCCGCACGCATACAGCGGACTCGTGCCGATCAGGGGATGAAAGAGCGGGACGCACTTGTCGTGGAAGATCTCGGACGCGGGCACCACGACGCGCCCGTCCCCGAGGGCGCCGAGGCCCACCAGATCATCGCGACGGAGCTCGTAATAGACGCCGCCGTCCGGGGAGATCAACGGGGTGACGCGCGTCGGGTCGAGCACATACATCGCGCGGACGAGGCCTGCGCCGTCGCGTTCCTTGAGTGCGTAGGTGTTGCCGTGGACGAGCTTCGAGGTCATCCACTGCTCGATGAACGTGAGGATCGTCTGGTAGCGGTTCGGCTTGCGCAGCACGGGCGACCACGCCGAGTTCGTCGCCTCCGACCAGATCCCTTCGTCGTCCTGTTGGACCAGGCGCAACCGGAGCTTGGCCACGTCGCGCGCGATCAGGGTCACGCAGGAGAACACCGCCGTGTTGCTGAGCGCGGTCTGCCCGGGGATCTCGGCGTTCTGTTGCCACGCACCCTGGAACGGCTCCCGGATGATCGGATACCACCCACCGCGCCCGACGCGCCCGCTGACCGGGCGCAGTCCCGCCGCCTTCTGCGCGATGAGGTCGTAACCGAACACCCGGAGTTGCATGGGGCACCCACGCGCCGCGGGGCGCCGTGCCGAGGCACGACGCGCCCGCGGCGACGGGGACTAGGGCGTGACGACGCCGGGACTGTAGACGGCGCCGGTCAGGTAGTAAACGGCGGTCGGGCGTGACTTCTTCCAGTTGATAAACCGCTCGGCGCGGAGGCCGACGAGGTTGTCCTGCCACAACGAGGACCACACCGTCGTCGCGGGATCAGCGGGTGACACCGGCGCGTCGTTCATCTGGATCGAGGCCTCGCGGGAGACGTCGATACTGACGCCGCCGTCGTCCGCGAACAGCACATACTCGGGCGCGATGCCGATGATCTTGTCCCCGACCGTGTTGCTGGCGACGATGGTCACGCCGTTCGTGCTGCCGCCCGCGGGACCGATGCCCGGGAACATCCGCACGCCGAGCGCGTTGGTGCCAAAGCCCATGTTGAACGCGTTGACCTCCGACATCAGGATCGTCAGATTCGTCAACCCGACTTGGTTGCCCGAGAAGTAACCGACAATCGCGGCGAGGTCCTGCGCGGGATCATTCGTCGAGGCGGCGGTCGACGCGCCGTTCGTGATTGAGGCCGGTGAGACGTTCGCCACTTCCGCGACCGTGGGATCGGTCAGTTGCTGGTCGAGGAACGCGGCGATGCCCTTGACCATCTCATCGCGCACGATGGTTTCGGCATCGGGCGAGGAGCTGCGCACGAGTTCCTCCGTGAGCACGATGATCCCCGAGGCCTTCGCCATTCCGAGTTGGACCGATCCCAGCTGCATCTTGGTGACCGGCTTTGGCTTGCCCTGGCCGACCCACTTGTAGGTCCCGCCCGCGGTCTGTGCCGGAATCGAGACGTTGAACGGCACCTTCTTGAACGGCACCTTGCCGATGATGGTCGCCGCGCGCGACAGGGCGATGAACTCGTTCGTCAAGTTCGTCACCGTCACGAGCGCGCCCGCCCAGGCGGGATCGGTTGTGGACCCCGGCGCAACCGCGGCCTTGATCAGCAAATCGACGTTCCCATCCCGGTATTGCTTCGCGTATTCCATCGCGCGATAGCTGTCGCCGTTCGCCTGCAAGAGCGCCTTGACCGACCGGACCCACGTGATCCCCGGCGGGACGTTCGACTTCACCGACACCGAGAACGGCGCCTCGGTCCGGGGCGGCGGCGCGCCGTCGACCCGCGTCGCGTTCGCGGTTTGCAGCTTTTCGAGATCGCGGAAGCGGACGAGGTCGGCGTCGATGGTCTTCACGTCGAGGCTCAGTCCGTCGTATTCCTCGCGCTGCGTGTTGTCGAGCGTGGCGTCCTGCGCGGTCGCCATGATCGATCCCATGCGCGCCACCTTCGCGGCGCGCGTGTTTTCAAATTGGGTGATTTGTTCGTGAACGGTCATGGAGTGCGCGCCCTTTATGCGCGCGGGTGTCGCGGGAATCTCCGTGGCGCCGGAGGGCAGACGGCCAGGCGCGGCCAGATATTGGGCGTCGAGACTTTTGATCGCCTGAATCGTGGCGTGCATGTTCGCGGGCACGGTCACGAGGGACAGTTCGCAGATTTCGTATTGGCGGATGTGGGCGGCGCCGGATTTGAGGCGCGTCAGCCCGCCGTCGAGGACTCGATAGCCCACCGAGACAGCACGAATGAACCCGGCGCGGACGCTCTGCACCGCCTCCAGCACCCGATCCCGCAACGGCCCAGGATCCTCGATGTCCGGAATCGTCGCGTCAAACGTGATCCCCGCGACGGTCGCGGGATGCAGCGTGGCGAACCCAATCGGGCGTTCGCGGTCGTGGTGCCAGAGCAGCGGGATCGGATTCGTGAAGGTCGCGCCGAACGGTTCGAGAATGTCGCCTGCGCGGTCGGGCGCGGGCGTGGTCGCCGTGCCGGAAAACCGCAACCGCGCCGAGGGCGCGCCGCCTGCGTCCTTGAGCTCGAGGAGGGCGTGCGCGTGCTGGATCACCGCGCGCGCAGTATGGGTCAGCGGGTCGGCGGGTCGTGAGTTTCTGTTTTTTTATCGAGGGCGCGCCGGATGAGTTCGGGCACCGACACGCGCGCGGCCTGGGCGCGCCGATAGATCGCGTCAAAGGTCCGTCCGGGGATCGTCAGCGAGACGACCACCGAGCAGTCGGTCGGGTCAATCCGAGGCCGTCCGGGATTGTTCGCCATCACGCGCCTCCGAGAATCAACATCTGATAGGCGGTCGCGGGCGTGTGGTCGTGGCGTTCCATGGCATCGAGCGCCATCACCAGCGCGACCGCGCCGTCGATCTTTTCCGTCGACAAGGCCTTCGACAGTTTCACGTTCCCCGCTGCGTCGGACTCGACCGCCGCGTTGGACAGATTCCACCGCAGGACCGGGTGCCCGTCGTGCCGGAGGCGTTTCGAGAGAATCGCGGTTTCGAGGGACTTGGTCGGCGCCGACAGCGACCCGAATCCTTGTCGCATTTTGACACACGTCAACCCGTCGACCTGTTCGAGACGGCTGATCAGATCGGTCGCGTTCCACGGGTCGTAGGCGACGATCTTCAGGTCGAACTCCTGATCCCAGGCGTTGATCACCGCGCGCACGTATTCGTAATTCACGGTGGGACCCGGCGTGGCGGTGAGAAACCCGTCCCGCTGCCACTGGTCGTAGGGCACCCGGTCGCGCGTCACCCGCTGCAGGATGCGCTCGGCGGGCACGAAGAACTGCGGGAGCACAGCGAAATACTCGCCCATCGGAAACACCGCGACCGCGGCGGTGAGGTCCGTCGTTGTCGAGAGGTCGAGGCCGACGAAGCACCGGCGCCCGGCGAGGGCGGCGCGGTCAATCGGTCCAAGGCACGCGTCCCAGGCGGGCATCGTGATCCAGCGCGAGGCCTGCTCGGTCCACTGGTTCAGATACAGGCGGCGGAACGTGTTCTCCTGCGCCGGGATCTCCTTCGCCCGGGCGCAGGCGGTGCGCAGTTCGTCGAGACTGCGGAAGTCCCCGAGCGCCGGGTTGCAGGCGCGCCACACGGCCTCGTCGGTCCAGTCGGCGTCGGGCGCCGCCTCATAGAGCACCGGCAGAAACGACGGGTCGAGCGTGGGGTTGTCGCGGACCCGTTTCGCGTGCGAATACAGTTCCCACAGAATCGAGTGCCGGTCATAGCCTGCGGTCGAGATGGCGATCACGAGCGGTTGCGCCCGGGCGCCGGTGCTCGATGTCAGCACGTCCCACAGTTCCCGGGACGGTGCCGCGTGGAGTTCGTCGTAGATGACGCGCGAAGCGTTGAAGCCGTGCTTCGAATAGGCCTCCGCGCTGATCGCGCGGTAGAACGAGCCGGTCGCCCGGTGCACGATCCGCTTCTGGCTGTCGACGATTTCGCAGGCGGCGAGGAGCTCGGGATCGTTGCGCAACATCTGCGCGGCGACGTTGAACACCAGCGCCGCCTGTTCCTTGTCGGCGGCGGCGGAATACACCTCGCCGCCGATCTCGCCGTCGAACAACAACCCGTCAATCGCCAGCGCCGCCGCGAGTTCCGACTTGCCGTTCTTCCGCGGCAGCATCAACAGGCATTGCCGAATCCGCCGGCGACCGGTCGCGGGATCGACCGCGAACAGTGCGCGCAAGATTTTTTCCTGCCAGCGCCGCAGGCGGAACGTTTGTCCAGCAAATGGACCCTTGGTGTGCGTCAGCTGGTTGATGAGCCGAAGTTTCAGCGTGGCGGGGTTCGACGCGCGGGCCATCGGGCCTCTATTTCAGCACGCCCGCCCACTTGCTGTCGGGCGTCGGCACCCACGGTTCGAGGTTCGCACTCACGCGCGACCGGGCACTCGGCGTGATCCCGAGTTCGGTCGCCGCCTGCAGCATCAACCCGAACGCCTTGTTCGCCATCCCGAGCGCGGGGTTCGGGATCGGATACCCACTCGGCGTCTTCACCACCCACGGGTGCTTCGCGGCCTCGCGTTCCAGCGCGATCCACTGCGCATACTTCACGCAGTAACCCGTCAGCACCGCCCGATCCACCGTCGTCACCTGCCCGCGCGTGATCAGCACCGCGGCCAGGCGCCGCCACTCGTCCTGCGCCTCCGGGTCCACAAGGTCGGGCGGCACCGCCGCGTCGAGTGCTCCGTGCTGCGGTTCGCGCAAGTTCACCGGACGCTTCCCGGGATTGCCCCGGAGCAATTTCAGCGCGGTTGGTTGCGGTTTGCGGCCTCGCATGACCTATAGCGGGTCGGCGGCCGCTCCGTCGATGTCGCCGTGCTCCACCGCGCCTACGGCGGCGGTCGCGGCCTTCGGGTCGCCCTTGCAGAACACGAGCACGTTCTGGTGCGTCTTCCCGAGTTTCCGCGCGCCGTCGAACTGCCGCCCGACGCGGATCGGCAGCGACCCGAGGCACGTCACCAAGATCGCCTCGTTGTAAAACCGCGCACCGGCGTCTTCGAACGCGAGTTCGGTATCGCGCACGAAGCCCCGATAAAACCCCTGGCGATCGCGCAGGTCCCCGACGACGAAGCACGCGAACCGATCCGCTTTCAACGCCGCGACCGACGCGGCGACGATCTGCCGATAGGCGGTGAGGAACGCGGGATAGTCCAGCGTGCTGAGATCCGCGGGATCGTCGCTGTAGACCTCCAGATCGCCGTAGGGCGGGCAGCTAAACACGAAGTCCGCCTCGGCGCCGCCGACGAACGTGCCGAGGGCGCGACTGTCGCCCACGATCCACCGTGGGCGCGGGTCGTCGCAGATGCGCGCGGCCTGGGTTTCGTTGGCGGCGATTTGTTCCGGTCGCAGGTCGACGCCGAGATACCGGCGCCCGAGTTTGCTGGCGACGATCCCGCGCACGCTGCCGCCTGCGAAGGGATCGACGATCAACCCCGCGGGCGGGCACCACCACCGATACGCCAGCTCACAGAGGACCGGGTCGAAGACCGACGTGCCCGACGCGGCGCCGTCCGGCGCGTTGGTCGGCTGGTAGTCGAGCGTGCCGTCGGCGGCGCGCCGCACGTTCGGACCATGCGGCGGGCGGGCCATGCGGGGCGCCGGTCCTGCCGCGAGAATCGCTTGGCTGCGCTCGTCCGTTCCGGCGCCGGTGACCCACGTCAGCCGTTTTCCGCCCACGATGTGTTCTCCCCGCATGAGGTCTTGCCCAAAGACCCGCGCCGGTCCCCTTCGATGCGGCCTCACGCTAAGCTCGTCGGGTCATGGGTCCGATCACGAAAATCTCGCGCCTTAAGGCGGCGGTCGCTGCCGGGGACCACGTCGAAGCCCTGCGCATTGCCGCCCGGTTCCCGCGCCTGGGCGAGGAGACCGCCACGATCACCCGCGGGTGGGCGGCGCACATGAACCCCGAGTTCTACCGGCAGATCGGGCACGACCCGCACCGTCTCGTCGCGGACGGCATCGCCGCCGTGCGCGCGAAGTATCGCGTCTAGCCTCCCACATTCCAGAACACCGCCCCGGGGCGCGCCTGCGTCGAGACGAAGCGCCACGCCTTCGCGTCGTAGTGCGCGCTGGACGGAAACGGCGGCGGGCACCTCGCGACCTGCTCGAACCGCTCCGGCGCCGTCAGGACGATGGCGCGCCCGACCTTCGGCACCGCGCCGATCCGCACCGCCACGAACGCCGAGCGCGGCCACGCCGCCTGTAACGCGCGGGTGAGCACCCCGCTGCCCGCCACGGACCACACCTCCGGTGGGTCGCCCAGGTCGAGCGCGCGCGCGACCGCCGCGAGGCCCGCCACGAACGGCGGGCAGTCGAATCCGAACGGGAGCAGGCACGCCCCGCTGACGGCGCAATAGGCGCGTGCACGCGCGCGAACGACGGTCATATACCCGTTGGGCACTTCGATGATGGTGGCGCCCGCCTGCGCCGCTGCGCGGGTGCTCGGGTGCCACGCCCGACGAGCGGCGCAGAAGATCGTCGCGCGCAACCCGAGGCGGGCGCACGCCAGCGCCAGCGAGATCTGCGCATAACCCGCCGCGGGGGATGCGTAGACGAACTCGCGCGCCCCGACGAGCAGTTGCGGGATCACGCGGACCTTCGTGCCGCCCGCGATCAAATCGTCGCGGACCACGAGCAGCTGGCCGACGCGCTCAACGCGCGGGGCGGGCAAGGGTGCGACCACGTCCATCTCCCCGTTGGGTTTTGCCGTGCTTCGTTTTCGCCGCGGGGCGTGGACTGCCGCCGGGCGCCGCGGTTTTATATTTCGCCTGCCGGTCGGCGGGCGTGTTGCCGTGCGTGTCGTCGGTCCAAATCCCGGCGCCGCGCCCGAGTTCCGATTCGATCCCGAGCGACAACCACGCGCGCTTCCGGTCCTGCCAATAGCCCTGGCGCGCGTCGAGCACCGAGAACGGCGGGACGCCGAACCGCTCGGCCAAGGTCGCGGCACCGGCGCCCGCGGGCGCCTCGGCGGACCCGACGCCGAGCGCCGCGAGTTCCTCGGGCGAGAACCACGGCTCCAGATCGAGGCCCGCGGCGAGGTCCGTCCCGAGCTGCGCCGCGTTCCACTCCGCGAGTTCCGCCGTGCGGTTGTCGTAAATCGCCAGCGCGCGTTTCTGCTCGGCGGTCAGCCCGCGCCGCCGCACCGCGATCAGCTCATCGCCGTCCGCCTCGATCACCCGGACGCGCGTGATGCCCGCCTGCGCCGCTGCCGCCGTGACGCCGTTGCCCGCGAGGACGACGTCGCCTTCGTCGATCACGATGGAGCGGGCGGCGCCGACGTGCCGGAGCGAGGCGGCGACCATGTCGAGGTTGCGCGCGTTGTGCGTGCGTCGGTTTTCCGGGTCGGCCACGAGGTCCGCGATCAACGCCGAGGATCCTCGACGGGCGGACGCGGACGTGGCGGCGGGGGGGACTATGGCCCGCGCCGCCTGGCCACCGGCCACTTCGTCCGCGCCCGCCGCCACTTCGCTGCCGCGCGCGCGTCGGCGCGGCGGGCGAGTTGTGGGTCGTATCCCCGGAACCGCTGGTCGGGTGTCTGCGCCTTCCACGCGGGATCGTGGGGATTGCCGAGGAGCCAGAATTCGAGACGCCGGAGCAGGGACCGCAGGGCGGGCACTCATCGCCTCCACCGTAGGCGGACGACCAAGGGCGCGAGGAGGGACGACCCGGCAACTACCGGGTGAGCACCGGGGCACCCCGGGGACACCCCCCACCCGAATTCCGCGAAATGTTGCGCGTGGG
>Ga0070686_100000511_pt1 | contig 23259 bp, 26 predicted proteins | sample KBSS23LmetaG_FD_65654 | JGI IMG/M metagenome (GOLD analysis project Ga0070686, IMG submission 65654) | Switchgrass rhizosphere microbial communities from Kellogg Biological Station, Michigan, USA - KBS S2-3L metaG | ecosystem: Host-associated > Plants > Roots > Rhizosphere ... | reverse complement strand
AGCGTCTTGGCGAAGCCGGCGAGGCCGAGCTTGGCGGCGCCGTAATTGGCCTGGCCGAAATTGCCGTAGAGGCCGGTCGAGCTCGCCGTCATCAGCACGCGGCCATAGGCCTGCTCCTGCATCAGCGGCCACACCGCCTTGGTGCAATTGGCCGAGCCGACCAGGTGGACGTCCACCACCGCGCGGAAATCCTCCATCTCCATCCTGGCGAAGCTCTTGTCGCGCAGGATGCCGGCATTGTTGATCAGGATGTGGACCCCGCCCCAGGCCGATCTGGCCTTCTCGACCATGGCCTGCATATGGCCGAGGTCGGTGACGCTGCCGCCGTCCGACATGGCGGTGCCCCCCGCGGCCTCGATCTCCGCCACCACCGCGAGCGCGGCGTCGCTATGGCCGGTGCCGTCGCGGCTCCCGCCGAGATCGTTGACGACGACCTTCGCGCCGCGCCGGGCGAGTTCGAGCGCATAGGCGCGGCCGAGGCCACCGCCCGCCCCGGTCACGATGGCTACGCGGCCTTCGAAGCTGATGGTCATATGCGCAAATCCCCCAACCGGATGATATTGATCAGCCGGTTAGGGGATCGGCAAGCGGGCGTGAAGCCCGCAATTCGGTTGCGTTACCGGTGCCGGCGGGCGCGGCCGATGCCACGCTCGTAGAGCTGGATGCAATGATCGGTGACGGTCCGCGTGCAGGGCGGATAGTCGCCGGTGGCCGCGGTCGGCGTGGGCGGCTGCGACGGATCGACATAGGGTCCGCCGACGCCGTTCATGCCGGGCGCCTGGTTGAAGCCCGGAGGCGCGACCGCCGGCGCCGAGATGACCGGCGTGCCGTTATTGTCGATGCGGGGCGCGCTGTTGTCCGGCATCACGACCGGCGAGGTGGCCGAATCGGCCGGCGGGGCGATCTTGTCGGTGGTCTGAGCAATCGCGGCAGAGCTCATAAGAAGGGCTGCGGCGAACAATGCGGTTCTCATACTCGTTCTCCCTTGGGGCGGCGCGGGGGGCGGCGCCGTCAAACCTCGGCGGGCGCGGGGCGCGCCGGTCGATGGGGGTGAAACGACCGGATCGAGGTTTTTCTCCCTGACCCTAGGCGCGGGCCTCCGAGTCGAGTGCATAACCGGCTGAACGGACGGTGCGGATGATGTCGGCCCTTCCGCCGCCGTTGATCGCCTTCCTGAGGCGCCGGATGTGGACGTCGACGGTGCGCAGCTCGATGTCGCTGTCCTGGCCCCAGACCGAATCGAGCAGCCGCTCGCGCGAGAAGACCCGGCCGGGATGTTCGAGGAAGTGGCGCAGCAGGCGGAACTCGGTCGGCCCGAGCGCGACCGCGGCGCCGCCGCGCTTCACCCGGTGCGCGACCACGTCCATCTCGAGGTCGGCATAGATGAGCCGCTCGCCGGCCAGCGCCGGCCGCACCCGCCGCAGCACTGCCAGCACGCGGGCGACCAGCTCGCGCGGGGAGAAGGGCTTGGTGACGTAATCGTCGGCGCCGGTCTCGAAGCCGCGGATCCGGTCGGCCTCCTCGCCGCGCGCGGTGAGCATGATGATCGGCACGTTGGCGGTCTCGGCGATGCGCCGCAGCCGCCGGCAGACCTCGATCCCGGAGAGGCCCTCCAGCATCCAGTCGAGGATCACGACGTCGGGCGGGGTCTCGCGCGCGAGCAAGAGGGCCTCCTCGCCGTCGGCGGTGGCGCGCACCTCGAAATCCTCGCGCTCGAAATGATAGACGAGCAGCTCGACCAGCGGGGCATCGTCCTCGACCAGCAGGATCCGGCCCTTAGCCATGCGCGCCGGCTCCGATCGCGTCCGCTCCGATGGAGGTGGTGTCCGCGCCCTTGTGCCGGTCGCCCAGATATTCGCCGGTCGCCGCGAAATAGACCATCTCGGCAACGTTGGTGGCATGGTCCCCGATCCGCTCGAGGTTGCGGGCGACGAACAGAAGATGCGTCGCCGGCGTGATGTTGTGCGGATTCTCCATCATGTGGGTGAGCAGCGAGCGGAAGATCGAATTGTAGAAGTCGTCGACCGCGGCGTCGCGCTCGCAGACCGCGGCCGCCTTCTTCGGGTCGCGCGCGGCGAAGGCGTCGAGCACGTCGTGGACCATCTCCGCCGCGATCCGCGCCATCTCGGGCAGCAGGGAGAGCGGGCGGATCCGGCTGTCCTCCACGCTGGCGACTCGCTTGGCGATATTCTTGGCATAATCGCCGATCCGCTCGACCACGCCCGCGATCTTGAGCGCGGCGACGACGTCGCGCAGATCGGTCTCGGTGGGCGCGCGCCGGCCGATGATCTCGACCACGCGCCGCTCGATCTCGGTCTCGAGCGCGTCGATCTTGCGGTCGCGGCGGACGACTGCGGCTGCCGCCTCATGATCGCGCCGGACCAAAGCCTCCATCGCGTCGCGGATCGCGACCTCGGCCAGCCCGCCCATCTCGCAGATCGTGCCGCGGAGCGTGTCGACCTCTTCCTCGAGCCCTCCCGCCGGGTCGGCGCCCGCCGGTCCGTTCCGCTTCAGCCATTGCGGCCAGAAATTCGTCTTCACGTCTCTCTCCGGGGCACAGCCCGCCTGCGCCAGTCTATAAGGAGCGGAGAATGACAGTCCTGTGACATTCCAGTCCCTTGAAAATTCATGCCTGGGCCGCGCGCGGCAGGATGATCTCGACCCTGGTCCCTTCGCCGACCTTGCTCCGGATCTCCAGCCGGCCGCGATGGCGCAGCACGATATGCTTGACGATGGCGAGGCCGAGCCCGGTGCCGCCGACCTGGCGGCTGCGCCCCGGATCGACCCGGTAGAAGCGCTCGGTGAGGCGCGGGATATGGTCGGCCGCTATGCCCTCGCCGCGATCGATCACGCTGAGGCTGACCAGGTCCGGCCCGGCATCGGCTAGCCGCACCCGGACTTGGCTGCCCGGCCGGCCATATTTGAGCGCGTTGACCACGAGGTTGGTGAGCATCTGGGCGAGCTGGCCGCGGTCTCCGGCGACCAGCGCCTCGCTCTTGCCGCGCTCGATCCGGATCGGTCGTCCCTCGGCGGAGGGCTTCAGCGCGTCCCTGACCTCCTCGATCAGCGGCCTGAGGTCGACCGTGTCGCGCGGCGCAGCGAAGCGGTCCGCCTCGATCCGCGACAGGGACATCAGGTCGTCGAGCAGGTCGCGCATGCGCACCGCCTCGCCGGCCATGATGGCGACGAATCTCTGCCGGGTCGCGGGATCGACCGCGGCTTCGTCCTGCAGTGTTTCGATGAACCCGATCAGGGTGGCGAGCGGGGTGCGAAGCTCGTGGCTGGCATTGGCGACGAAATCGACCCGCATCTGCTCCGCGGCGCGGGCCTGGCTTTGGTCGACCAGGCGGACCAGGCGGCTTCCCCCCGGCAGCGGGGCGATCAGCAGCTCCCAGGGCCGGCCAACCGCGCCGAGCCCGACCAGCTCGATCCGCACCGGCGCGCCGCCGTCCTCGTCGCGGGCGAGATGCTCGGCGGCGGCCGGATGGCGGATCGCGAGGCGCACGTCCGATCCTTCGATATGGGCGCCGAGCAGATCTCTCGCCGCCTGGTTGGCGATCAGCACCCGCCGCTCGCGGACGACCAGCAGCGGATCCTCGAAGGCGGCGAGCAGGTCGCGTTCGGCATCGCCACCGGCCGCGGCCATGGAAGGCGCCGCGCCAGGCGCCGATCGCCGGAGTCGCCGGGCGAGCAGCAGGGCCGCGGCGAGGGCGACCACCGCCGCTGCCGCCAGGCCCGCAATCAGCAGCATCGCCGCATTCCCGTCCGCCATTCGCGCCCCGTCCCGCGACGGGACGATTTGTCGCTGCCCGCTCGCTTCCGCGCCGCTTTACCCTTATTAAAGGGCGCAGGTGTATCGGAATTTCCTATGAACGGCTGCGACCAAGAACAGGCCGGCGCGGGGGACGGCAAGGCCGGCGGGGGCGGCTTCGTGCCGAGCCGCCGGGCGGTGCTCGTGCTCGGCGCGGCCGCGGCCTCGACCGTGGTCACGGTCCGTCCGGCGCTCGCCCAGACCGCGGGCTCGGTGCTGAATTGCGAGATCCCGATACCCCAGCCATCCGCGGGCGGGAATTATATCTCCCCGCAGGGCGAGCTGGTCCCGGCCGGCACGCCCGGTGCGGCGCCGCCGCTCGGCCGTCCGCTGCGCGGCGAGGAGGTCAAGAATCTGCTTCGTTCCGGCACCACGCCCGCCGGCGTCGACCCGACCTCCGCGCAAGCCTATGCCAATTACATCCGGCGGCTGCAGGCGGGGATGAGCGGTTTCACCTGCTACGCCTCGCTGCAGATGCCCCGTTAGGGCATGATGCCGGCATGGCCGGTCCCGCCTACATCGCCGATCCCGAAAGCGCGGTCCGCGCGGTCGCCGTCGATGGGCTGACCCTGCTCTTCCACGCCCCGTCTGGCATGACCCACATCGTCGCCGCGCCCGCGCCCGAGATCCTAGGCGCTCTGCGCGAGGGGGCCGCGGATGCGGCCGAGTTGATCCGGCGGCTGCGCGCGCGCTTCGACCTCGATGACTCCGACCCCGGATCGGCGTCCGGGGCAGGCGCGGAGGCGGCGATCCTCGCTCGTCTCGACGAGCTCGAGGCCGCCGGTTTGGTCCGCCGCGCATGAGGCACAGGCTCGCGCTTCAGATCGGCCCGGTGGCCTTCCGGATCGGCAGCGCCTGGCGGGCGCCGCTCGATGCGCTCGCGAAGCTCTATGCGGGTTATCCCGCGCCCGCGGACGGGCTTTGCGACTTCACGGTGCGGCTCGAGCCCGAGAGGCCCTGGCGGCTCTTCCTGCGCCCCTCTGTCGCGATCCGCGGCGACTATGTCCTCCCCGACGCAGCGCCGCTCGCGCTCGCCCACGGCCTGCTCGCCGCCGAGATGGGGATGAACCTGCAAATGGCGCTCGGGCAGAAGCGCCACCTCCTGCTCCACGCGGCCACGGTCGAGAAGGACGGGCGGGCTTTGATCATGACGGGGGAATCCGGCGCCGGCAAATCGACCCTCGCCGCCTTGCTCGGCGAGCGCGGCTGGCGGCTGATGGGCGACGAATTCGCACTGCTCGACATGGCGAGCGGCGACCTGCTGCCCTTCCCGCGCGCGATCAGCCTCAAGAACGGGGCGATCGGCGTCATGGAGGCCGAGGTCGGCGGGGACCGCTTCGGCCCGCGCCTCGACGGCACGCCCAAGGGCGCGATCCGCCATATGCGGCCCAATCAGGAGGCGCTCGCGCGGATGAGCGAGGCGGCGAAACCGGCCCTGATCCTCTTCCCCCGCTTCGGCGCGGCCGCGGCGGTGCGCGGCGTCGGGCAGGCGGAAGTGTTCATCCGCCTGACCCAGGCCTCGACCAATTATGTCGCGCTCGGCCGGCGCGGCTTCGATGCGCTGACCGGCCTGGTGCGCGGGACTCCGGCGCTCGCCATCGACTATCCCGACGCGGAGACCGCGATCGGCCTGGTCGAGGATTTCCGGCGCGAGCTTGCGGCATGACGGCCGCCCGGCTCCTCGTCCGCGCGCTGCGCGACCCGGCGTCGATCGGAAGCTGCGACTGGGCCGGCCTGGTCAGCGCCGCCCGCGCCGAGCAACTGCTCGCCAGCCTCGCCTTTCGGATGGAGGGCATGGCCGTCCCGCCGCGCATCGCCGCTTTGTTCGAGGATGCAAGGCGCGACGCCGCTCAGGTCCGCACCCAGGCGCTCTGGGAGGCCGAGATGGCCCGCCGCGCGCTCGCGCCGCTCGGCGTTCCGATGATCCTGATGAAGGGGACGGCCTTTCACGCCGCCGGCCTCGACGCCGCGATCGGCCGCAGCGTCGGCGATCTCGACATCATGGTGCCCCGCGCCAGCCTCCCGGCGGTCGAGCAGGCCCTGCTCGAAGCAGGGTGGGAGCATGTCAAGGACAGCGAAGGCTATGACGATTCCTACTACCGGCGCTGGATGCACGAGCTCCCGCCGCTCATCCACCGCACCCGCGACCGGATGATCGACGTCCACCATACGATATTGCCGCTGACCGCCCGCCCGCGCCCCGACGCCGAGGCGCTGATCGCGGACAGCATGACGCTCGACAACGGGCTCAGCATCCTCTCGCCGGCCGACATGATCGTCCACGCCGCCGCCCATCTCTTCGCCGACGGCGACCTGGCCGGCGGCCTCAGGAACCTCTGGGACATCGACCGGCTGCTCCGCGAATTCGCCTCGGACGCGTTCTGGCCGTTGCTGGCCGAGCGCGCGCGGCTGCACCAGCTCCATGGACCGGTGTCGCGCGCGCTGCGCCTCGCCAACCGCCTCTACTTCACGCCGGTCGACCGCGCCGTCGCGGGCCGCGCGCGGCTCGCCGACCGCCTGTTCGAAGCGCGCCTGCTTGCGCGCAACGGCTGGGGCCAGGAGAGGCGGAAGGCGCTCCGCTTCACCTTCTACGTCCGCTCCCACTGGCTGCGCATGCCGCCGCTCATGCTGGCGCGGCATTTGTGGGTGAAGGCGACCCGCTGACACTGAAGCCATCAATGCTCCAGCGGGAGAGGGCCGGCGCTGGGGCTACCTGCTTACTGCCATTGGCGTCCAAGCCGTTCGAGCGTGCCGACCAGCTCGGCAAAGGAGTCGATCACCGCGTCCGCGCCGAGCTGCGCGACCGGGCGATCGGAAAAGCCGAAGCTGACCGCGACGAAGGGCAGTCCGGCGGCGCGCGCCGTCTCGGCATCGACGATCGAGTCGCCGACATAGGCCGCGCGCCTCCCGCCCGCGCGGGCGATCGCCTCGCGCAAGGGGAGGGGATCCGGCTTCTTCACAGCCAGCGTGTCGGCGCCGACAATGGCGGCGAAGCGCTCCTGCCAGCCGAGCGCCTCGATCAGCTTATGGGTGAGCCGCTCGGGCTTGTTGGTGCAGACGGCGAGCTTCGCGCCGTGGGCGACGAGCGCGTCCATGGCCTCGTCGAGCCCCGGATAGCGGGCGGTGCCGACGCAGATATTGGCCGCGTAATAGTCGAGATAGATCGGGAAACCCTGCTCCACCAGCGTCTCCTCGCCCGCGCCGAGCGCCTTGCGCAGCAGCGCTTTGGCGCCGTGCCCGACCAGGTGACGCACCGAGTCCGGATCGACCTTCGGCCGGCCGAGCGCGACGAGGGTGTGGTTGAGCGCGGCGGCGAGGTCGGGCGCGGTGTCGGCGAGCGTGCCGTCGAGATCGAAGGCGATTACGTCGAAGGGGAAATCGGCCATGCCCGCGGCGCTAGAGCGATTTCGAGCTGGATGGAATCACCCAGCGAGTCGGAAATCGCGCAAGATGAACGCGTGGTGCCTTCGATCCGGTGAAATCGGAGCGAAGCCCTCCACGTGGGGCCTATGGAAATGGCAAGGTTTCCGTGCCATCTGCGCGCCATGGCCAGACCCGTCGCCGTCGTGATCCTTGCCGCCGGCAAGGGCACGCGGATGAAATCCGATCTGCACAAGGTGCTGCATCCGATCGCGGGGCGGCCGATGCTCGCGCACCTGCTCGGCAGCGTCGATGCGCTGACGCCCGCCCGGACGGTGGTCGTGGTCGGCAGCGGCCGCGACCAGGTCGAGCCCCTGGTCGCGGAGCATGGCGGCGTCGTCGTCGTCCAGGAGCCGCAGCAGGGCACCGCCCATGCCGTGCGCCAGGCCGAGGCGGCGCTGGCGGGCTTCGAAGGCGACATCCTCATTCTCTACGCCGATACGCCGTTCGTCACCGCGGCGACGATGCGCCGCATGCTCGATCGCCTCGCCGCGGCCGATGCGCCGGCGGCGGTCGTCGTCGCCTCGCGACCCGCCGACCCCAAGCAATATGGCCGCATCCTCGCCGAGCCCGACGGCACGATCCTGAAGATGGTCGAACATAAGGATGCGAGCGAGGCGGAGCGCGCGCTCGATCTGTGCAATTCCGGTCTGATGGCGGCGCGCTCCGAGGAACTCTGGCCCCTGCTCGCGCGCGTCGGCAAGGCCAATGCGGCCAAGGAATATTATCTTCCGGACATCGTCATGATCGCCGGCGGCGACGGCCGCAGCTCGGCGGCGATCGAGGTCCCGGCCGAGGAGGTCGAGGGGATCAACAGCCGCGCCGAGCTCGCCGCGCAGGAGGCGGCCTGGCAGGCGCGGCGCCGGGAGGCGCTGATGGCCGAAGGCGTCTCGCTGGTCGCGCCGCAAACGGTGTGGCTGGCCTGGGACACGGCGATCGGCCGCGACACGGTCGTCGAGCCCAACGTCTTTTTCGGACCCGGCGTGACGATCGGGGAGGGCGCGCGCATCCGCGCTTTCTCCCATATCGAGGGCGCGACGATCGCGGCCGGCGCCGAGATCGGACCTTTCGCCCGGCTGAGGCCGGGCACGGAGATCGGCGAGGGCGCCAGGATCGGCAATTTCGTCGAGGTCAAGAAGGCGAGGCTCGGCAAGGGCGCCAAGGCCAATCATCTCGCCTATCTCGGCGACGCCGAGATCGGCGCGGGCGCGAATATCGGCGCGGGCACGATCACCTGCAATTATGACGGCTTTTTCAAATACCGGACGAGCATCGGCGAGGGCGCCTTCATCGGCTCCAACTCGGCGCTGGTCGCGCCGGTCTCGATCGGGCCCGGCGCCATGGTCGGGGCCGGCTCGGTGATCACCCGCGACGTCGCCCCGGACGCGGTCGCGATCGCCCGCGGCGAGCAGGCCGAAAAGCCGGGCCGGGCCGCCAGGTTCCGGGAAATCATGTCAGCGAAAAAGAAGCAGAAAAAATAGAATGTGCGGGATCATTGGAATCGTCGGGCGCTCGGAGACGGCGTCGCGCCTGATGGACGGGCTGAAGCGGCTCGAATATCGGGGCTATGACAGTTCGGGCCTGTGCACGATCGTCGACGGCCGGCTCGAGCGCCGCCGCGCCGAGGGCAAGCTCGAAAACCTCCAGCGCGAGCTCGATTCCGCGCCGCTGCCGGGCAAGGTCGGGATCGCCCATACCCGCTGGGCGACCCATGGCGCGCCGACGGTCGGCAACGCCCATCCCCACGTCGTCGAGGGCGTCGCCGTCGTCCACAACGGGATCATCGAAAATTTCAGGGCCCTGCGCGAGGAGATGCAGGCCAAGGGCCGCCAGTTCGAGAGCGAGACCGACAGCGAGGTCGTCGCCCATCTCGTCGCCGACCAGCTCGCCGCGGGGGCCGCGCCGCAGCAGGCGGTCGCCGCGGTGCTGCCGCGCCTCCACGGCGCCTTCGCGCTCGCCATCCTGTTCCGCGACCATCCGGGGATGATCGTCGGCGCCCGGCTCGGGGCGCCGCTCACCGTCGGCTATGGCGAGGGCGAGAATTATCTCGGCTCGGACGCGCTCGCGCTTGCCGCCCTGACCAAGCGGATCGCCTATCTCGACGAAGGCGACTGGGCGGTCGTAACCCACGACAAGGTCGATATTTTCGATCGCGAGAACCGGCCGGTCAGCCGCGAGACCGTCGAATCCGGCGCTTCATCCGCCCGCATCGACAAGGGCAACCATGCCCATTTCATGCAGAAGGAGATTTACGAGCAGCCGGTCGTGGTCGCCCAGACCCTGAGCTCCTATTTGCGCCCCCTCGAGCAGAAGGTGGCGCTGCCGCAGATGGATTTCTCCTTCGCCTCGGTGCCGCGCATGACGATCATCGCCTGCGGCACCTCCTTCTATGCCGGCATGGTCGCCAAATATTGGCTGGAGCGCTTCGCCCGCGTGCCCGTCGATCTCGATGTCGCGAGCGAGTTCCGCTACCGCGATCCGGTGCTGGAGCCGGGCGGGCTCGCCCTGTTCATCTCGCAGTCGGGAGAGACGGCCGACACGCTTGCCGCGCTTCGCCACGCCCGCGCCCGGGGCCAGAAGATCGCGGTCGTCGTCAACGTGCCCACCAGCTCGATGGCGCGCGAGGCCGACCTCCTGCTGCCGACCCATGCCGGCCCGGAGATCGGCGTCGCCTCGACCAAGGCCTTCACCTGCCAGCTCGCGGTGCTCGCCGCACTTGCCGCCAAGGTCGCGCGCGACAAGGGCGTGATGAGCGAGGAGGAGGAGCGCGAGATCGTCCTCCACCTCACGGAGGCGCCGGCCGCGATGAATGCCGCTCTCGCCCATGACGAGGAGATCGCCGCCATGGCCTCCTTGATCGCGCCGGCGCGCGACGTCCTCTATCTGGGCCGCGGCCAGGATTATCCGCTTGCGCTCGAAGGCGCATTGAAGCTCAAGGAGATCAGCTACATCCACGCCGAAGGCTATGCAGCCGGCGAGATGAAGCACGGGCCGATCGCCCTGATTGACGACAACGTTCCGATCATCGTCATCGCGCCTTCCGGACCCCTGTTCGAGAAGACAGTCTCCAACATGCAGGAGGTGCAGGCGCGCGGCGGCAAGGTCGTCCTGATCTCCGATGCGGAAGGGATCGCGGCAGCCGGCGAGAATATGCTCGCCACGATCGAGATGCCCTCGGTCCACCCCCTGATCGCGCCTTTGGTCTATGCGGTGCCGGTCCAGCTGCTCGCCTACCACGTTGCCGTGCTCAAGGGTACCGACCTGGATCAGCCCCGGAACTTGGCTAAGAGCGTCACCGTGGAATGACCGCGGCAAGGCAGCCGGTCGCCGATTTCGCCCGGACCATCCTCGACTACGGTATTTTCACTATGGCCCCTGCGAGCCCCGAAAACTGGAACCTTTCGCCCAAATAACGATTGATCGAGGTTAGTTAATTATCTCGGTGCGCAGAAAGGATGGGGTGGTCGCAGAGGTTCCGCGTCATCGTCCGCACCGCACCCGAAGGGGATCAAGGTGAGACAGTCGAGCATCGCTTCCTCCGATCCTGACCTGAGCAGAAACGGCTTCCTCACTCAGGCGCCTTTCCCCGTCGATCCGGGACCGGACCACACCGCTGAGGCACTGCGCGAAAGCGAGGAGCGGCTTCGCGCCCTCCAGAACGAGTTCGCCCACCTCGCCCGCGTTCAGGAGCTCGGCGAGATGGCCGCGGCGGTGGCGCACGAGATCAACCAGCCGCTGACCGCGATCACAAACTATCTCAACGCCGGCCGCATCTCGGTGCGCGAATCCACCAGCGAGGCACTCGCTCAGGCCCGGCGCGCGATGGCGCTTGCCGCGGAGCAAGGGATGCGCGCCGGCGCCATCATCCGGGGGCTCCGCTCCTTCGCCAGGAAGGGCGACGGCATGCGGCGGATCGAAGCGGCCGACGCCTTGGTCGATTCAGCGATGGCGCTGGCCCTGCTGGGCGCCGACGCCGCGGGCATCGAGGTCCACCGCGATCCCGCCGGGGGCGGAGCGATGATCGAGGTCGATCCGGTACAGATCCAGCAGGTGCTGGTGAACCTGCTGCGCAACGCCGTCGACGCGCTGGTCACCAATCCGCCCGAGGCGCGGCGGCTGGTGACGGTTCATACGCGCGACCTGCCTTATGAGGGCATCGTCATGTTCCGCATCGCCGATACCGGCCCGGGCATCGCGCCCGAGGTGCGCGGGCGCCTGTTCAAGCCGTTCGTGACCTCGAAGGTCAAGGGAATGGGAATGGGCCTCTCGGTGTGCCAGCGCATCGTCGAGGCGCATGGCGGGACGATCGAGGTCGAAAGCGAGTTCGGATCGGGAGCCGTGTTCGAGGTCCGGCTGCTGCGCGCGAACGCCATATAGCGCACGCCGCCCGGGCGCCGCTCGACATCCTTTTGACGGACGATCGGCCGTTTCCGATATCGTCCCGCGGTGGGCCAAGATACGTTTCGTGACAATAACGACTTTCATTACGTTGCCGAAGAGAGCAAGCATTGATTCAGGTGATGCGATGAGTCGTAAACGCATAGCTGTTATCGACGATGACGAGGCCGTCAGGCTATCGACCGCCGATCTTCTCCAGCGCCTCGGCTTCGACGTCACGTTGTTCAAGTCCGGCGATGCCTTCCTGGAATCGGACTCGCTCGAGGGCATCGACTGCATCCTGCTCGACCTCCAGATGCCGGGCAGGGACGGGCTGGCCGTGCTGCGGACGCTGGCCGAACGCGGCGAATCGCCGGCGGCCCTGGTCCTCACCGCGCATGGCGGGATTCCGGCGGCAGTCGAGGCGATCAAGCTCGGCGCGCACGATTTCATGGAAAAGCCCTATGACGCGGAGGTACTGCTGCGGAAGATCGAGGAGGCGATGCAGCGGCCCGCCGACAAGAAGGGCATGGCCCGCGCCAATGCCGAGGCGGCGGCGCTGGTCGCCGCGCTGAGCGCGCGTCAGCGGGAGGTGCTGCGAGGGATCGTCCGCGGCCTGCAGAACAAGATCATCGCCTACGAGCTCAGCCTCTCCATCCGCACGGTCGAAGCCTATCGCGCCCAATTGCTCGATCGGCTCGGCGCGCGCGGGACCGCAGACGCGGTGCGCGTGGCGATCGCCGCCGGCTTCATGGACGATCCCGACTAGGCCTGTCGTCAGGCCGCGTGGGCGAGCTTCGTGCCGCGATAGAGGCGCGGCAGAGGGGGAGGGGCTTCGGCCTCCCGCGCCGGGCGCGACGCGCCGCGCGCGGCCATCGACATCCGCTCGAACAGGCTGGGTCCCCGCGGCGGCGCGACCGCGGCCTGCTGGGGCTCGGGCTGGGGCGCGGGCTGCGCAAACGGGTCGATGGTCGGGAACTCGCTGGCGCCTTCGGGCGGAGCGAGGATGAAGGTGCGATCGGCGGTGAGCAGCAGCTCGTCCCCGCTCGTCTCCTCCTGGAAGGCGCGCGCTTCTAGGCACGCCGCGATCTCCACCAGGTCGCCGAGCGGGGGCGCGGCGGCGGACTCGGGCTTCGGGGCCGCGGTCCAGCCGATCGCCTGGACGGCCGCCGGCTCAGGGCGGGCGATGGAAGCGAGCGCTGACGGGGGCTGCACCGCCGCGTCGATGCCGGTGGCGACGACCGAGACGCGGATCCGCCCTTCGAGCGCATTGTTGAAGGTCGAGCCCCAGATGATGTCGGCTTCGGGGTCGACCAGCTCCTTGATGTGCATGGCGACCTCGTCGACCTCCATCAGCCGCATGTCCTCGCCGCCCTGGATCGAGATGATCAGGCCGCGGGCGCCGGCAAGCGCCTCGTCGAGCAGCGGGTTGGAGATGGCCTGCTCCGCCGCGCGCAAGGCGCGGTCGTCGCCGCTCGCCTCGGCGGTCCCCATCATCGCCTTGCCCATGCCGGCCATGATCGTGCGGATGTCCGCGAAATCGAGGTTGATCATGCCGGGCATGACCATGAGATCGGTGATTCCCCGCACGCCCTGCTGGAGGACCTCGTCTGCGAGATCGAAGGCGGCCTTGAACGTGGTCGTCGCGCTGGCGACGCGGAACAAATTCTGATTGGGAATGACGATCAAGGTGTCGACGCTCTGCTGCAGCTCCTCGAGCCCGAGCTCGGCGGCCCGCGCCCGCCGCGCGCCTTCGAAGGCGAAGGGCTTGGTGACGACGCCGACGGTGAGGATGCCCTTGTCGCGCGCGGCCTTCGCGATGACCGGAGCGGCGCCGGTGCCGGTGCCGCCGCCCAGGCCAGCGGCGATGAAGCACATATGGGCGCCGTCGAGCATCTTCTCGATGTCGGCCAGAGATTCCTGAGCGGCGGCCCGGCCGACCTCGGCCCGCGAGCCCGCGCCGAGGCCGCCGGTCACGCCGCGGCCGAGCTGGACGATGCGGTCCGCCGGCGAATCGCGGAGCGCCTGGGCGTCGGTATTGGCGACGACGAAATCGACTCCAGCGACCCCGCTCCTGATCATGTTGCCGACCGCATTGCCGCCGGCGCCGCCGACGCCGATCACGCTGATGCGCGGGCGCAGCTCGTTCAGTTCCATCTCGATCATTGACTGGGCCTCCGTTTGGGGCGCCGCGACCGGATGCGGGCGCGGTCCGTCCGTTAACCATATGGAGCGGCCGGCGACGGCCGCCATTCGGTAATAATACTGCGGGCGGAAGCTCCATCCTCTCTTGCTATAGTATTGATACCATGACGTGTTTCCACGATCTGGCCGGTTAACCATTCGGTCTCCTACTCGCATGGTCAACGCGCGCCGTGCGGCGCGTCCCATGAAGGCAAAGGCGTGATCGATCATCTGTTCAGCGGCAGCGCGCTCTGCGGGGTCAATGCGGGAGGGACCCTCGTCCTGCCCGCCTTCGTCCGTGCCACGCTCGCCCGGCGGACGGACGAGCGCGCCTTCCTGCTCGGCAGCCACCAATGCGATCCCTGCCTGCTCGCCTACGACCGCGGCTTCGCCCGCATCCTCCACCAGGACAGCGAGCGGCGGCGGATCGCCGAGGAGCATGAGGCGCCCGGAGCGAGCGCGCGGCGGCTGCGGCGGATCTTCGGGTTCGTCGAGGAGGTCGGCTTCGGCGACGACGGCGCCGTGGTGCTGCCGCCGATGATGCGCCGGCGCGCCCGGATCGGCGCCCACGCTTTGGTGATCGGCGTCGGCGGCGCCTTCGAGATCTGGGACGCGCAGGCGGCGCTCGATCAGGGCGACCCCGATCTTCGCGAGATCGCCGCCTTCCATCTCGACGATCAACATGCAGCCTAGGAGACCGTCATGAATGTTTCTTGCCTGCTTGGCCGCCATTCGGCTCTCCCGAGCGACGTGCGCAATCTCGGCCTGCGCGTCAGCCAGTGCCGCTGCTGCGGCCGCGACATGATTCACGCCCGGGGCCGCTGGACGACCGTACCGCGGGGGTTTCGGATCGTCTGGCGGCCCCTCGAGGAGGTGCTCGCCCAGGCGGTGCCGCTGCGGCTGGTCCGCAACCTTCCCGTGCCGAGCCGCCGCGCGCACCGGCACGGCCTGGCCGAGCTGGCGCGCCGCGCCGTCGAGATAGTCGATTTCGTCACCTCGGGTCTGATTGTCGCGGGCTGGATGTTCGCCGACCGCTGCCGCGCGTTCGGCACGTCGCTGCTCGAGCCGCTCCAGCCGCGCCAGCTCGTCCTGCCCTTCTAGGCGGGCATCGGGCGCCCTCCGTCGGGCGTCCGGCTCAGGCCAGCGGCGCCTCGGGTGCCGGCCCGAGCCAGGCGATCGCATCCATCTCCACGTCCGAGCCGAACCGCATCGCGCCGCAGGGGACGACGATCCGCGCCGGCCTGTGCTCGCCGAAAAAGTCCGCATAGACCTGGTTGATGCGCGGCCACAGGTCGAGACCGGTGACGAAGATGCTCATCTTCGCGATGCTGGCCGGGCCGCCGCCGGCGGCCGCCACGATCGCCCCGATCTGCTCCAGGCAAAGTCGCGCCTGCGCTTCGACAGCCGGCGCCTCGTCCGGCGGATGATGCGCGTTATTCCCGAGAATGCCGCTGACGAACAGGAAGGGGCCCGCCTTCATCGCTTGCGAATAATGGCCGTGCGGCGTCACCGCGTCGGGCGTGAAGATCGGCTCCATCCTAATAGACCTCCTCGAGCGACCCTAGGCGGAGTGAATCGGGCAGGCGCCGGCCGGCGGCACGCACCGCCTGATAGGCCTCGGCGAGCCGTGCGATGCCGCGCTCGAGCTCGGCCTCGCGGAGCGCGTAGGGCAGGCGGATGAAGCGCGCGAAGGCGCCGTCCACGCCGAACCGCGAGCCGGCCGCGATCCTGACGCCGTAGGACAAAGCGGCGGCCGCGAGCGGCGCGCCGCTCGCCTCCGGAAGCTCCGCCCAGAGCGAGAGGCCGCCGGACGGCACCCTCACTCGCCAATCGGGAAAGTAACGGGCGAGCAGCCCGAGCAAGGTCTGCCTCTGGTCGCGCAGCCGCTCCCGCCGCGCGTCCAGGCCGCTCTCTCCCTCGAGCAGCACGCCCGCGGCGAGTTGCTCGAGCACCGGCGAGCCCAGGTCGATGGTCGGCCGCACGCGCGCGAGGGCCTCGATCGTGGGCCGGCTCGCCCGGATCCAGCCAATCCTGAGGCCCCCCCAATAGGCCTTGCTGGTCGAGCCGAGCGCGATCACCCGCTCCGCTTCGTCAAAGGCGGCGAGCGGGGGCGGGGGCGGCGCATCCAGCCAGAGGTCCGCGAGGGTCTCGTCGACCACCATCGTGGTGCGGGTGCGCGCCGCCAGCTCGGCGACTCGCACGCGCGTTCCCCGGTCCATGCAAAGCCCCGTCGGATTGTGGAAGTCGGCGATCAGGAAGGCGAGCCGCGGCGAGGTCTGGCGGATCGCCGCCTCCAGCGCCTCGACGTCCCAACCATGACCGTGCAGGCCGACCGGCACGGCCCGGCAGGCGGCGTGCTGGATCGCGTCGATCGCATGCGGATAGGTCGGATGGTCGATCACGACCCGGTCCCCGGGCCCGGCGAGCAGCTTCAGCACGAGGGCGAAGCCGTGAAGCGCGCCGTTCGTCACCATCACCTGCTCCGGCACGGTCGGGCAGGACAGCCGCGTGTAGCGTTCGGCGATCGCGCGGCGCAGCGGCTCGAGCCCGACCGGCTCGTGGCCGGGCCCGGCCAGATGCGGGGGCAGCATCTCCAGCGCCCGGCGATAGGCGAAATGCGCCGATTCGGATGCGGCCGGCGCCGCCACGGCAAAGTCGATCACGTCGCCGTCGGGCCGCGCGCCGTCCCGCTCGGGCCGCGCCGCCTGCGGACCCGGCACGCGCGTCACGCTGCCCGAGCCCTGCCGGCTGGCGAGATAGAGCTCGTCGCGCAGGAGGACGAAGGCGGCGGTGACGGTGGTGCGGCTGACGCCGAGCGCCGCCGCCAGCTCGCGCTCGCCCGGCAGGCGCCCCCCGAGCGGCAGGCGCCCGTCGAGGATGAGCAGGCGAAGCGCGTCGGCAAGCCGCCGATAGGCCGGGCCGCCTCCGCCGGCGCGCCAGTCGCCGAGCTGCCGCGTGAGCGAGGCGGCGCCGATGCTGCGTTCATTCATAAGGCCAATATGCCGAAAGTGGCTATTTTCAACAAGGCCAATTTTAGCGATTAGCATCGTTATGCTCGCGCGCCGCCTGATCCAGCTCTATGCCGGCCTTGTCCTCTACGGCTTCTCGGTCGCGCTTATGGTGCGCGCCAATCTCGGCACCAACCCATGGAACGTGCTCCACCAGGGCGTCGCCCTGCGGACCGGCCTGAGCTTCGGGACCGTCGTGATCCTCGTCGGCGCGGTCGTGCTGCTGCTCTGGCTGCCGCTGCGCCAGAAGCCGGGAATCGGCACGGTCAGCAACATCCTTGTGATCGGTATCGCCGCCGATTTCAGCCTTGGCCTCATCGCCGCGCCGCAGACCTATGGCGCGCGTTTCGCCCTGCTCCTGCTCGGCATCCTGCTCAACGGCATGGCCGGCGGCGCCTATATCGGCGCGGGCCTCGGGCCGGGCCCCCGCGACGGGCTGATGACCGGCTTCGAGCGCCGCAGCGGCCGCTCGCTGCGACTGGTCCGCACCGGCATCGAGATCGCCGTCCTCGTCATTGGCTGGCTGCTCGGCGGGACCGCGGGTGTCGGCACCCTGCTCTACGCGCTCGCCATCGGCTGGCTGGTCCAGTTCTTCCTGCCCCTCGCCACGGTCCGGCCGCGTGAAGCGGCCGCGCCGGAAGCCGGGCTCGCTTTATGAAGATCGAAGGAGGCATCATGACCGGCCATCAGCCCTACGACATCCGCACCGACGTCAAACATGGCAGCCTCGAGCGGATCGACGCCGCCGCGATCCGCGAGGCCGAGCCGGACGGCTGGTTCAACCAGACCCTGTGCAGGGTGAACGAGTCGGTGGTCCGGCTCGGCGTCGTCCAGGGCGAGTTCCACTGGCACAAGCATGACGACGAGGACGAGTTCTTCTTCGTGCTGAGCGGCCGCCTCTTCGTCGACGTCGAGGGCGGTCCGTCGGTCGAGCTGCTGCCCGAGCAGGGTTATGTCGTGCCCAGGGGCGTCGTCCATCGGACCCGCGCGCCGGAACGGACCTCGATGCTGATGATGGCGACCGCCGGCGTGGCGCCGACGGGCGACTGAAGCCGCGCGCGCTCGCCGCGGCCGGAAAAGGGGAGGAGACATGCACCCTGAGGATGACGATGCCGGCGCGGCCTTGGCTTTGGCCGACGCTTTGGCCCGCCAATATCTCGACACCTTGTCCACCCGGCCGCCCGCCCGGCGTCCGCCCCCCTACGCGCCGGTCCCCCTCCCCGAGGACGGGCTGGGCGCCCGCGATGCACTCGGCGCGCTCTGGGCCCGCCATGGCGAGGGCTTCAGCGGCAATCCCGGCCCGCGCTATTGGGCGTTCGTCACCGGCGGGGTCACGCCGGCCGCGCTGGCCGGCGACTGGCTGACCGCCGCGCTCGACCAGAACGTCCAGAATTTCAACGACGGCACGGCGGTGAACGTCGAGCTGGAGGCGCTCGATCTGCTTCGCCAGCTGTTCGACCTGCCGGAGGCGTTCAGCGTCAGTCCCGTCTCGGGCGGCACGATGGCGAACTTCGTCGGCCTTTCGGCCGCCGTCCAGCGGCTCGGGCGCGCGCGGGGCGTCGACGTGAGCCGCCAGGGCATCGCCGCCTTGCCCGGCCTGCGCATCCTTTCCGGCGAGTCCCATGCCAGCATCGGCAAGGCTGCGGCGATGGCCGGCATCGGGCGGGACCAGGTGGAATCGCTGGCGCGGCTGCCCGGTCGCGAGGCGGTCAACCCCGGAGCGGTCCGCGCGCGGCTCGCCGCGCTCGGCGACACGCCGGCGATCGTGGTCGGCAATGCGGGCACGGTGACGACGGGGGATTTCGACGACCTGCGCGCGCTCGGCGGGATCGCGCGCGAGGCCGGCGCGCATTTCCACGTCGACGGCGCCTTCGGCCTCTTCGCGCGGGCCACGCCGAGCCACCGCCATCTGACCGAGGGGATCGAGCTCGCCGATACGATCGCCAGCGACGCCCACAAATTCCTCAACGTGCCCCAGGAATCGGGTTTCGTCTTCAGCCGCCATCCGGCCGACCAGGCGGAGATGTTCAAGAGCGTCTCCAGCTACCTGCCCGGCCCGGGCGCCGGCCCCGCGATCCAGCATTGGGGGCCGGAAACGTCGCGGCGGCTGCGCGGCCTTGCCGTCTGGGCGACGCTCCAGGCCTATGGACGCAGCGGCTATGCCGCGATCGTCGAGCGCTGCACGTCGCTCGCCCGTGCGATGGGAGCGCGGGTCGACGCCCTGCCGGGATTCCGCCTGATGGCGCCGGTCCGCTACAACGTCGTCTGCTTCGAGCTGGTCGGCGAGGAGGGGCCCGTGAGCGAAGCCGAGGTCAAGTGCTTCGTCGATAGGGTGTCGGCCGACGGGCGCCTGTTCCTGGGCCCGTCCCGATTCCTCGGCCGTCCCTGCATCCGCTTCGCGATCCTCAACTGGCGGACCAGCGAGGCCGACCTGGACATCGCCGTCGAGGCGCTCGCCGCCTGCCGCCCGACAGGCGCCGCGCGGCCCGCAATGCCGGCGGCCCAAGCGGTGTCGTGATGAACAGGAGCCCATATTCGCCGCTGCACCGCCGGGCCGCGCGGCTCGGCGCGGCCTTGAGCCTCGCTTTGCTTCCGCTCCTGGCGGGCACGCTGCCCCCGGCGCCGGCCTCGGCCGCGGCGCGGCAGCCGCGCGTTTCGGGAGAGGCGCGGCGGGTCCTGGGGGCCGTCGATTCTTTCTTCACGGCGATGCGCAGGGGAGATGCCGACGCCGCGGCCTCCGTGCTGAGCGCCGACGGCATGCTGTTCTTCGAGCGAAGGCATGCGGACGGAAGCTATTCGCTTCATCACAAGAGCAACGCCCAATGGCTCGCGGAATTCCGCGCCTGGCAAGGCCATATGGAGGACATCCCCTTCCGCTCCCGCGTGCAGGTCTGGGGTCCGGTCGCGACCGTGTCCCACGCCTTCGTCTTTCGCCGCAACGGCCGCTTTTCCCATTGCGGAATCAATCTGATCCAGCTCGTCAGGGTCGGGCAGGAGTGGAGGATTGCCAACCTCGTCTGGACGGAGGAGCAAAGCGGATGTCCATGAAGAGGGCGAGCGGGCTGCCGGCGGCGGGGAGGAACAAATGATCGATCATCTTTCCCTGGGCGTGCGCAGCCTCGAGCGCGCGCGAGCCTTCTACGATGCCCTGCTCGGGCCGCTGGGCCATGCCCTCTGCCGGGAGACCGACGCGGAGCTGGCATACGGGCCGGGCGGCCGGGAGGGGCGATTCTATCTCTATCCGATCGCGAAGGGGCGTGTGGCGGGTCTCGGGACCCATGTCGCCTTCGGCGCCGCCAGTCCCGCCTCCGTGGACGAGGCTTATGCCGCCGCGATGCGGGAGGGTGCGGTGAGCATCCGTCCTGCCGGTCCGCATCCGGATCTGGCGCCCGATTATTACGGTACGGTCCTGCTCGATCCGGACGGCAACAAGCTCGAGATCGTTGCCGCTGCGCCTTCCCGGTGAACGCGCCCGAACCTTCGAGCAGAACGGCCGCGCCGTCGGAGCGGCCGCCGATCGCGGCGAGCGCGCTCGACCTGATCGGTGAGACGCCGCTGTTGCACCTCGGCCGTATCCATCCCGGGCCCGGGCGGATCCTGGCCAAGGCCGAGTTCCTCCAGCCCGGCGCGAGCGTCAAGGATCGGGCGGCGAAGGCGATCCTGGTCGCAGCCCGGGCCGACGGCCGCCTCCGGCCGGGCATGGAGGTCGTCGAAATGACCAGCGGCAACATGGGCGCGGGCCTGGCCGTGGTCTGCGCGGCGCTCGGCCATCCGCTCGTCGTCACCATGTCGGCCGGAAACAGTCCCGCGCGCGCCCGGATGATCGAAGCCCTCGGGGCAGAGGTCGTGCTGGTGCCGCAGATCGACGGGGCGCCGGGGCAGGTGACCGGAGCGGACATCGCGGCCGCGACCGAGGCGGCCCGCAGGATCGCGGACGAACGGCGTGCCTTCTATGTCGACCAGTTCAACGCGGCGGAGGGCGTCATCGCCCATGAGGCCACGACCGGGCCGGAGATATTCCGTCAATCGGGCGGCCGGCTCGACGCCTGGGTCGCCGCGGTGGGCACCGGGGCGACCTTCCTGGGGGTGGCCAGGGCGCTGAAGGCGCGCCTGCCCGGAATCCTGGCAATTGCGGTGGAGCCGGCCGGCAGCCGGCCCCTTGCCGGCGAGGGGGTGGTCGATCCGCGCCATCTCCTTCAGGGGACCGGCTATGGGATCGTGCCCGCCAAATGGGATGGGCGGCTGATGGATTTCAGCGTCGCGGTGAGCGACGGCGAGGCGGAGCAATGGCGCCGCGATCTCGCGCGACGGGAAGGATTGCATGTCGGCTATTCGTCGGCCGCCAACGTCTGCGCCGCCGCGAAGCTGCTCCGCGACGGCATCTTGGGCGAGGATGCGGTGGTCGCAACAATGCTCTGCGACAGCGGCCTCAAATATTGAGGCGCGGCCGTCCGGTTCCTTGAAGCCGCTGGCGCACCCAAGAGGATTCGAACCTCTGACCTCTGCCTTCGGAGGGCAGCGCTCTATCCAGCTGAGCTATGGGTGCTTCCAGGAGGCGGCGCCTTAGCAAAGCGCCGCGCGAGCGGCCAGCCCTAAACGGGGTCCCGGCCATCAGTCGGGTGGCGGCGTCTTCGGCTTGAAGCGGCAGAGGTCGCGGACCACGCAACGCCAGCATTCGGGCTTCCGCGCCTTGCAGACATAGCGGCCGTGGAGGATCAGCAGATGATGGGCCGAGCGCCTGTAGGGCTGCGGCGTCTGGCGGTCGAGGATCGCCTCGACCTGCTCGACAGTCTTTCCCGGCGCGAGCCCGGTTCGGTTGGAGACGCGGAAGACGTGGGTGTCGACCGCGAAGGTCTCGGCGCCGAAGGCCACGTTCATCACGACGTTCGCCGTCTTGCGCCCAACTCCGGGGAGCGCCTGGAGCGCGTCGCGGTCGGCGGGGACCTTGCCGCCATGGTTCTCGACCAGAGCGCGGGAGAGGGCGATGACGTTCTTCGCCTTCATGTTGAACAGGCCGATCGTCTTGATGTGCCGCTTCAGCCCTTCCTCGCCGAGCGCCAGCATCTGCTCGGGCGTCTGCACTTTGGCGAACAGGTCCCTGGTGGCGAGATTGACCCCCGCATCGGTCGCCTGCGCCGAGAGGACGACCGCGACGAGCAGGGTATAGTCGTTGACCGACCTGAGCTCGGTCTCGGGCTCGGGAATCCGGTCGGCGAGCCGCCGGTAGAATTCGGCGATATCGGCCTTCTTCATGCGAGTGCGTCCAAAGCCGCGCCGAGTCGTTCCAGGCCCGCTTCGACGACCGGCGTCGGCGATCCGACGCCGATCCGGAAATGGTCCGCCAGCCCGAAGAAGCGACCCGGCACGATCGCGGCGTCATACTCCGTGCGCAGCATCGTATCGAGCCGGTCGACGTCGCCGCGGAGCAGGCGCGGGAAGGCGGTGATTCCGCCCGTCATCGGCGCGACTTCGATCTCGCCGCGCACCGCGAAGAAGGAATTGGCGAGGGCGCGGTTGCGCGCCAGCAGGGCCGCATTGTCCGCCGCGATCTCGCCGAGCCGGGCGAGCGCGATGCAGGACAGTCGCTCGGCCTGGTGCGCCTGGGCGACGCCGAACAATTCGTTGAGCCGCCAGATCCTCTCGGCCAGATTTGGCTCGGCAAGGATCCAGCCGCAGCGAAGGCCGCTGAGCCCGTGGCATTTGGTGAGGCTCGAGGTGCAGACGAAGCGGTCGCCGAGCAAAGCGGCGCTCGGCTGCGCGGGGATTCCCGAATCGAGATAGACCTCGTCGATCAGGATATGGGCGCCGTCCCGTTCGGCGCGCGCGTGGACGGCCGCGAGGGTGGCCGCGTCGGCGAGATTGCCGCTCGGATTGTGGAGGTTGGTGAGCACGATCAGGCTGCATCCCGCGGGAATCGAGTCCGGATCGAGGTCGAAGGCGGGAGCCGCGCGCGCGAACCGCACCAGCTCGGCGCCGAGATGGGCGGCCGCCGCGGCCATCGGCTCATAGGCGGGATGCTCGATCGCGACCCGATCGCCGGGCGCGATCAGAGCGGCCATGGCGAGCATGTTGGCCATCGACGTGCCGTCCGCCATCACCACCCGGTCGGGCGCCACGCCGCATTTCGCGGCGATCGCCTCGCGCAGCGGCGGATAGCGGTAATAGCTCATCCCATCGAGCTCGAGCGCGGCCGGATCGATCTCCCACCGGTCCATGCGGAAATGCGGCACCTCGCTCGAGCCGAGATTGTAGCGCACCGGCGCCCTGGTCTTGGCCCAGTACATATAATCGGATTGCATCGCCCTCATGCGCGGCCCTTGCGCTGCCAGTAGAGGCAGGCCGGGACGCCCGCCGCGAGGATCGCGAAACCGATCAGGCTGTTGACCGGAGCGTTATGGACGGTCGCGACCACGATCACCGCGCAGGCGGCGACGAACAACAGGGTCGTCCAGGGATGGA
>Ga0070686_100000507_pt1 | contig 23344 bp, 21 predicted proteins | sample KBSS23LmetaG_FD_65654 | JGI IMG/M metagenome (GOLD analysis project Ga0070686, IMG submission 65654) | Switchgrass rhizosphere microbial communities from Kellogg Biological Station, Michigan, USA - KBS S2-3L metaG | ecosystem: Host-associated > Plants > Roots > Rhizosphere ... | reverse complement strand
GGGGGTACCGGGGTTACAATCGGGCCGTGCAGCACGTGCGGACGGCGGCCGACCTGGTGAATTGGAACCCGACGGCCGAGCTCGGCTACCCGGGCGAGTTCCCCTTCACGCGGGGCATTCAGCCCACCATGTATCGCGGCCGGCTCTGGTCGATGCGGCAGTACGCCGGGTTCGCCACCGCCGATGAATCGAATCGCCGCTATCGCTACCTGCTCGCGCAGGGCGTGACCGGGTTGAGCGTCGCCTTCGACCTGCCCACGCAAATGGGCTACGACTCCGACCATCCGCTGGCCGCCGGCGAGGTGGGCCGTGTCGGCGTGGCGATCGATTCGATCGAGGACATGGCAGCGCTCTTCGACGGGATTCCACTCGATCGCGTGTCGACGTCGATGACGATCAACGCGACCGCGATCATTCTGCTGGCGCTCTACATCGCGGTCGCGCGGCGGCAGGGCGTCGAGGCGCGGCGGCTGTCGGGCACGATCCAGAACGACATCCTCAAGGAATATGTCGCCCGCGGCACCTACATCTATCCGCCGCGTCCGTCGCTGCGCATCGTCACCGACATTTTCGCCTTCTGCGAGCGCGAGCTGCCGAACTGGAACACGATCTCGATCAGCGGCTATCACATCCGCGAAGCCGGATCGACCGCCGTCCAGGAAGTCGCGTTCACGTTCGCGCACGCGATCGCGTACGTCGACGCGGCGATCGACGCGGGACTCGACGTCAACCAGTTCGGGCAGCGGCTGTCGTTCTTCTTCAACGCGCACAACGATTTTCTCGAGGAGGTCGCCAAGTTCCGCGCCGCGCGGCGGCTGTGGGCGCGGCTGATGCGCGACCGTTTCGGCGCCACCAACCCGCGGGCGCAGCAGCTGCGATTCCACACGCAGACGGCCGGCAGCACGCTCACCGCGCAGCAGCCGGACAACAACATCGTTCGCGTCGCGCTGCAGGCGCTCGCCGCCGTGCTCGGCGGTACGCAGTCGCTGCACTGCAACGGCCGTGACGAAGCGCTCGCGCTGCCGACGGAGGAATCGGCGCGGATCGCGCTGCGCACGCAGCAGATCATCGCCGCCGAGAGCGGCGTCGCCAACACCATCGATCCGGTCGCCGGGGCGTATGCGATCGAAAAGCTGACCACCGACATCGAGCGTGGCGCCGTCGAAATCCTCGCCCGCATCGATCGCGCCGGCGGCACGCTCGTGGCGATCGAAAGCGGCCTGATTCAGCGCGAGGTCCAGGAATCGGCGTACCGCGCGCAGCTCGCCGTCGACAAGGGCGAGTCGACGGTCGTCGGCGTCAACCGGTTCGCCGCCGACAGCGACGGCTCGGCGATCGACACGCTGGCGATCGATCCGGCGGTCGAATCGCGGCAGGTGGAGCGGGTCCGCGCGCTGCGCGCCGGGCGCAGCGCCGCCGCCGCACAGGCTGCGCTTTCCGGCGTGACGCAGGCGGCGCGCGACGGCGCCAACCTCGTGCCCGCGATCATCACCGCCGTCGACGCGCAGGCCACCGTCGGCGAGATCGCCGACGCCATGCGGGCGGTATTCGGCGAATTCGAAGAAACTGCGTCGCTGTGAACCCAGAACCAGGAATCGCGAACCACAACCCCGAACCCCGAACCCCGAACCCCGAACCCCTGCTGCGGGTCGAGCGGTTGACGACCGTCTTCGACACCGCGCGCGGTGCCGTGGCAGCGGTCGACGAGGTGTCGTTCGACGTTCGCGCCGGCGAAACGCTCGGCCTCGTCGGCGAGTCGGGCAGCGGCAAGTCGGTGACGGCGCTGTCGATCATGCGGCTGGTCCAGCCGCCGGGGCGAATCGCCGGCGGCCGATTGCTGTTCAAGGGCCGCGATTTGATGACCCTCGACGATCGCCAGATGCAGGCGATCCGCGGCGCCGAGATCTCGCTGATCTTCCAGGAGCCGATGACGGCGTTGAACCCGGTCTTCCGCATCGGCGATCAGATCGGCGAGACGCTGGTCGTCCACCGCCGCGCGACGCGGCGCGAGGCGCGCGGCAAAGCGATCGAGCTGCTTCGTTCGGTGCGCATTCCGAATCCGGAATCGCGGGTCATGGACTATCCCCACCAGCTGTCCGGCGGTATGCAGCAGCGCGTGATGATTGCGCTGGCGCTTGCCTGCCAGCCGTCGCTGGTGATCGCCGACGAGCCGACGACCGCGCTCGACGTCACCATCCAGGCCGAGATCCTCGATCTGCTTCGCGAGATGAAGGCGGCGCTCGGCCTCGCGCTGTTGCTGATCACCCACGATCTCGGCGTCGTCGCCGAGACGGCGGATCGCGTTGCCGTAATGTACGCGGGGCGGATCGTCGAGACCGGGCCGGTGCGCGACATCTTCAGGCGTCCGGCGCATCCCTACACGCGCGGCCTGCTGGCGTCGATTCCCGGCGGCCGTCCCGGAGGTCGGCTGCGGGCGATCGATGGGACGGTGCCGCTGCTCGGCGACTTGCCGACCGGCTGCGCCTTCACACCGCGCTGTCCGGATCGATTCGATCGTTGCCCGACGGCGCCGCCTCCGGATTATCCGGTCGGCCCCGAGCAGGCGGCGAAGTGCTACCTCCACGAGCCACAATCGGCGATAAATCAGCAATCAGCCGTCACCAATCAGCAATTGCCGTATGGCCCTCGTTGAGGTCTCGCACCTCGTCAAGCGCTTCACGCGCGATGCCGGATGGTTCCGCAGGGGCGTCACGGTTGCGGCCGTCGACGACGTCAGCTTCGCCATCGACGAGGGCGAGACGTTCGGGCTGGTCGGTGAATCGGGCAGCGGCAAGACGACGACGGGCCGCTGCATGCTGCGGCTGATCGAGCCGACGGCCGGCGAGGTCCGGTTCCGCGGCGAGAACGTGCTGGCGTTCACGCGCGCCCGGATGCGGCAGGCTCGCCGCGACATGCAGATCGTCTTTCAGGATCCCTATTCGTCGCTGAACCCGCGGATGCGGGCGCGGCAAATCGTCGAGGAACCGCTCATCATCCACCGCATCGGCCGCCGCGCCGAGCGGCGGGCGCGCGTCGCCGAGCTCTTCGACCTGGTCGGGCTCAACCCAGCGCACCTCGAACGCTATCCGCACGAGTTCAGCGGCGGACAGCGGCAGCGCATCGGCCTTGCCCGCGCGCTGGCGCTCAACCCATCGTTCCTGATTCTCGACGAGCCGGTCTCCGCGCTCGACGTGTCGGTGCAGGCGCAGGTCGTGAACCTGCTGATGGATCTGCAGGAGCGCCTGAAGCTGACCTATCTGTTCATCGCGCACGATCTCCGGCTGGTCGAACACATCTGCAGCCGTGTCGCGGTGATGTACCTGGGGAAGATCGTCGAAGTGGGACCGACTGCCTCGCTCTTTGCGGCACCGCAGCATCCCTACACGAAGGCGTTGCTGTCGGCGATCCCGATTCCGGATCCCGACGCGCCGCGTCAGCGAATCGTGCTGGATCCCGCGTTGATCAACCGCGGCGCGGTGCTGCGCGAGATCGCGGCCGGTCATTTCGCCGCGGTGTGAATTAGGAATTAAGCATTTGGAATCTGGAATTCGTGTTCACAACGCTCGAACATGATCGCGTGATTGCTCCTCCGAACATCACGAACCGAGAAACGAATTCCACATTCCACATTCCAAATTCATGATTCTAGGCGGCGCGCCTGACGTCGTTCTCGACCTTGCCGTCGCGGATGTGGATCGCGCGGTAGGCGAACGCGGCGACGTCCGCTTCGTGGGTGACCAGGACGATCGTGTTGCCGGATTTGTGCAGCCGCTCGAACAGCCCCATGATCTCGGCGCCGGTCTTCGAATCGAGATTGCCGGTCGGCTCGTCGGCGAGGAGAATCGACGGGTTGTTGACCAACGCACGGGCAATGGCGACGCGCTGGCGCTGGCCGCCGGAGAGCTCGTTGGGCCGGTGCGTCATCCGTTGGGCGAGTTCCACCTTCTCGAGCGCCGCTTTGGCGCGGTCCTGGCGATCCTTGGCGGCCACGCCGGCGTAGACGAGCGGCAGCTCCACGTTGTGCAGCGCGGTGGCGCGCGGCAGCAGGTTGAAGGTCTGGAACACGAAGCCGATCTCTTCGTTGCGGATGCGCGCCAGCTCGTTGTCGTTCATCTGCGACACCTGCTTCCCGTTCAGCAGGTACGAGCCTTTGCTCGGCGTGTCGAGACAGCCGATCAGGTTCATCAGCGTCGACTTGCCCGAGCCCGACGGGCCCATGATCGCGACGTATTCGCCGCGGTCGATCTGAAGAGACACGCCGCGCAGCGCGTGAATCTCCTCCTCGCCCATCACGTAGGTTTTCCAGAGATCGACGGTTTCAATCAACGCCATAACACTAAGACTCAGACGGAGCCGCGGCGGCTCGTGTTCCTGCGAATTATGTGCCGCTTCTGAGGCGGGCGAGCAGCGTCTTCGCGATCGGCGGCGCGTCCAGCGGCATGCGCGCCTCCCAGTCGCGCGCATCGACCGGGATCAGCACCAGTTTGCCGCCGCCAGCCCGTCCGTGCTTCCGGCGCTGGTCGCCGATCTCGGTGGCCAGATCGCCGGCCGGCGCGAGCGACGTCCCCATCAGGAGAACGCACGCCTCGTCACCACCTGCCCACTTGGCCGCCTGCGCCCATGTGTCGGCGACCGCGTCGCGGTCGACGGTGCCGACGAATCGGCCGAGCAGCCGCGGATTCTTCGTGCTCGAGAACAGCTTCTTCTTGGGGACGAGCGCGATGTCAAAGCCTCGCGCCTCGCTTTCATCGTAGCCGCCGACTGCTTCGAGAGCGGTTCGCAGCCGGACCATCGTCGCCTTGCGCACGAACTCGTCGCGCGTGGCGCGCTCCTGGCGGAACTGCGGGCCGGTCGGCGTTGTCGGACCGCTTGACGGCGGCGGCGCTGACGGTCGCGGTGGCGGCGCTCCGGGCCCACCACCAGTGCCCGCCGCCGCGGCTGCCGGCGCAGCCGCCTTGGCCGGCATCCCGCCTTCGCCGAGCGTGCGATCGTACTCGGCGCGCCGGTTCGCATCCGACAGGATGCGGTACGCCTCGGTGAGCTCGGCGGCTCGATCGGCCGCCATCGCCTGGAATTCCTTGCCGAGGTGCTGAACCTTGTCGGGATGGTACTTGGCAATCTGCGCCCGGAACGCCCGCTTGATGTCGTCGGCGCTGGCCTGCGGCGTGAGCTCGAGGAGCTCGTAATAAGTATTCGCCGCCACCTACTTCTTGAACTCCGCGACGTTGGCCGGCGGCAGCTCGCGGCGGCCGTCGCGCGTGTCGCGCGACTGGCGATCCCGCAAGCGCTTCTGCGGCTTCTTTGGTTCGGCGGCGCTCTTCGCGCAATACGGACAGAAATTCCAGCCAGGCTGGAGCGCGCGCCCGCAATGCGGGCAGCCGCCGCCGAGCCGCTTGCCGCAGTTCGGGCAGGCGTTGAAATCGACGCCGACCGCGGTGCCGCACTGTCCGCACAGCGTGCGCATCTCGCGCACCTCGGTGACGACGCGGAGCAGTTCTTCGGGCGTCGTGACGCCGCTCTTTACCTTCGCGAGCCCGTCTTCGCCGAGCGTGATCATCCCGCCGCTCACCGCGGTATCGCGAATCTGATCCTCGGTAACCCGCGCCGCGATCAGCCGCCGCAGCTTGTCGGTGATCCGCATCACCTCGTAGATGCCGATGCGGCCGCGATAGCCGGTGTGGTTGCACTGGTCGCAGCCGACCGCCTTGTAGAAGGGAATCGACGCCGCGTCGGCCTCAGCGATGTTGAGCGCGCGCAGGACCTCGGCCGGCGGCGTGTACTGACGGCGGCAATGCACGCACAGCCGGCGGACGAGCCGTTGTGCGACGACGCCAACCAGCGCCGACGCGATGACGAACGGCTCGGCGCCGATGTCGGCGAGCCGCGTCACCACCGACGGCGCGTCGTCGGTGTGCAGCGTCGAGAGCACGAGGTGGCCGGTCTGCGCCGCCTGCATCGCGATCTTCGCCGTCTCGCCGTCGCGGATTTCGCCGAGCAGGATCACGTCCGGATCCTGACGGAGGATGGAGCGCAGCGCGCTGGCGAACGTCAGCTTGATCTTGTCGTTGATCTGCGTCTGGTTCACGCCCGGGATCTGATACTCGATCGGATCCTCGATCGTGATGATGTTGGTTTTCTCCGACTGGACTTCGCGCAGCGACGAGCTCAACGTCGTGGTCTTGCCGCTGCCGGTCGGGCCGACGACCAGGATCATGCCGTGCTGATGGCGGAGGAACCCGCGCAGCTCTTCGAGTGCGGCCGCCGACATGCCGATCTCCTCCAGGGCGGGCACGCCCTTGCGGTGATCGAGCACCCGCATCACGACTTTCTCGCCGAACAGCGTCCGCAGCGTGGAGACGCGGAAGTCGACCTCGGTGCCGTCCTCTGCCGCCGAGCGCAGGCGGCCGTCCTGCGGCAGCCGCTTCTCGGCGATGTCCATGCCGGCCATGATCTTGAGGCGCGCGATCAGCCCTTCGTGGACCCACTTCGGCAGGTCCATCACTTCCTTGAGCAACCCATCGAGGCGATGGCGGATGAGCACACCCTTCTCCATCGGCTCGACGTGAATGTCGCTCGCCTTGCTCTTGATCGCGCTCTTCACCACCAGGTCGACGAGGTCGATGATCGGCGCCGCTTCACTGCGTTCCTTGAGGCCGGCAACCGGCTCGAAGACTTCTTCTTCCGGCCGCCGCACCAGCGCGGTCTCGCCGCTGCCTTCAGCGCCGTGCCGGCCGCGCCCGGGCGCGGCGGGCGTCGTCACCGCCAGGTCGCTGCCCGGCTGCGACGAGCGAATCGCCAGCGCCTTGTCGGGATACGAGGTGTTGATGGCGTCGACGATGTCGCCCTTCGTGGAGACGACCTGCTTGATGCGATAGCCGGTCTGGAACTCGAGATCCTGGACGAGGCTGAACAGCAGCGGATCGGACATCGCGACCGTCAACAGGTTCTTCTCGAGCGCCGTGGCGATGCAATTGCGTTTCAGCGCCACATCCTTCGGAATCAAGACGACCGCGGTGGGGTCGGGCGGGTTCTCGGCCAGGTTGACGTACGGAAACCCCAGCTGGAATGCGAGCGCCTTCGCGATCTGTTTTTCCGTCGCGAGGTTCATGCGCACGAGGACCACGCCGACCCGCTCGCCGGTGCGCTTGTGCTCGGCGAGCGCGGTCCGCAGATCGTCCTCTGTGATGAGGCCTGCCTGGATCAGGCACTCACCGATCTTCTTGCGCACCCTGGTCCCTCTGGGGTTGATCTGAAACCAGACTTACGATTCTACGAGCGACACTTTGGTCAATCAATGTGAACCACCGTGCAATTGCGATCGTTTCGGGGCCGAGGCACACGTCGGCCCGTAGCAGGGACTCACCTGCCGGTACAGGTATCGGCTCGGGAGGACCTGGCGACAGCGGACAGCCATTTTTCGCCGCTCCTCAGCCCCCGTGGCGCGGTTGCCGGCTCCCCCACGGCGCGCTAACATGCGGAGACCTCATGATCGGTGGCTCGGGCTATGCCGAAGATACAAACAGTCTCGCGCAGGACGATCTGCGACAGCGCATTGCCGTCGCGATCCAGGAGCGCGCCGCCGTATTGGTGTGGGACACGGTCGCGATCTTCCCGTTCAGCGGCACCGAATTCCTCGAGCCCGAGTACTGCAACCGCATCGGCGAAGTCGTCGTCCAGCTGCTGACGCTCGGCGTCCGCGACGGCAAGATCGATCCGCGCGGCGGCGGCGTCGCGGCGCTGCACCGGATCGCGCTCGAGCGCAACCTGATGGCGGGCCGGCTGTTCACGTTCGTGTATCTCCTCGAACGGAGCGCGCTCGACGAGCTGGCGCTGAACGATTCGCTGGGGGCGACGAGCGAACCGTGGCCGCTGGTCGCGCAGACCGTCCGCCGCGCCTCGTTCGAACTGCTCGCCGCCTACACGGAACGGACGCAGCTCGAGCCAAGCGAAGCGGCGATCGTCGACAGGCTCACGACCCTGTACACGCGCACGCTGTTCGACGCCGTGCTCGGCAAGGAACTGGAGCGCGCCAACCGCTACGGCTCGCCGATGTCGCTGATTCTCTTCGACGTCGACCAACTCTCGACGATCAACCAGGAGCACGGCTACGGCGTCGGCGACAAGATTCTCGAGCGCCTCGGCATCCTGATTCGTCAGTACTTCCGCCAGCACGATTGGGTCGCTCGGTATGCAGAAGACTCGATCGTCGTGCTGTTGTCGCGCACCGACGCGGAGCCGGCGGCCGAGTTGGCGGAGCGCGTCCGCGCCACCGTCGAAGAACGGCTCGAGTTCACCGATCACCGCACCGACCGGCCGGTTCGGGTCACGCTCAGCGCTGCGGTCATCAACGTGACCGCACGCGCCGCTGCGCCGATCGATCGCGAGCGGCTGCTTGCCGACGCCGAGTCGGCGCTCGACCGCGCCAAGCAGCAGGGCCGCAATCGCGTAGTGCGCGTCGACGGCTATTCAGGTCAGCCGCAAGCCTCGAGCCGTTAGCTTCCGTATTCTTCCTCGTAATTCGCTTTCAGCTTCGCGACCACCGTCGGGTCGGCGAGCGTCGTCGTGTCGCCGAGCGCCTTGCCTTCCGCGATATCGCGCAGCAGCCGGCGCATGATCTTGCCCGACCGCGTTTTCGGCAAGTCGGCGGCGAACAGAATGTCGTCCGGCTTGGCGATCGCTCCGATCTTTTTCGCGACGTGCTCCTTCAGCGCGTCGACCAGCGCCGGGTTCGCGGCCGTGCCTTCTTTCACCGTGACGAACGCGGCGATTGCCTGCCCCTTGATTTCGTGGGCGCGGCCGACGACGGCGGCTTCGGCAACGCCCGGATGATCGACGAGCGCGCTTTCCACTTCCATCGTGCCGATGCGGTGTCCGGCGACGTTGATCACATCGTCGACGCGGCCGAGCAGCCAGTAATAGCCGTCGGCGTCACGCTTTGCGCCGTCGCCGGTGACGTAGACGCCGCTGCCCCATTTGTTCCAGTACTGCCGCACGTAGCGATCGGGATCGCCGTAGATGCCGCGCAGCATCGCCGGCCACGGGCGGGTCAGCGCGAGCAGACCGCCGCCGACGTCCACCTTGTCGCCGCGCTCGTTGCGAATTTCGGCGGCGATTCCCGGGAACGGCTTCGTCGCCGATCCCGGCTTCAACGTGGTCACGCCAGGCAGCGGCGTGATCATGATCGCGCCGGTCTCGGTCTGCCACCAGGTGTCGACGACCGGACACCGCTCGCCGCCGATGAAGCGGTAGTACCACACCCACGCTTCAGGGTTGATCGGTTCACCGACTGAGCCGAGCAGCCGCAGCGAAGTGAGGTCGTGCTGCTTCGGCCACTCGGTGCCCCACCGCATGAACGCGCGAATCGCCGTCGGCGCGGTATAGAGGACCGTGACGCCGTGCCGTTCGACGATCGACCAGAAGCGATCCTTCTGCGGCCAGTCGGGCGCGCCTTCGTACATCAGCACCGTCGCGCCGTTCGCCAGCGGTCCGTAGACGACGTAGCTGTGGCCCGTCACCCACCCGATGTCGGCCGTGCACCAGTAGACGTCCTCTTCGCGGAGATCGAACACCAGCTTGGTCGTGGCATAGGTGCCAACGAGATAGCCGCCGGTGGTGTGGACAATGCCTTTCGGTTTTCCCGTCGTGCCGGAGGTGTAGAGGATGTAGAGCATGTCCTCGGCATCCATCGGCACGGGATCGCAGGTGAGCGGCGCGTCCTGCATCAGCCGGTGATACCAGTGGTCGCGCCCCTCCTTGACGTGCACCGGCATCTGCGCGCCGCCGCGCTGCACGACGACGACATGCTCGATTGACGGGGTCCCGGCAAGCGCCTCGTCGGCAACCTGCTTCAGCGCCACGATCTGTCCGCGGCGGTAGCCGCCGTCGGCGGTGATCAGCAGGCGGCATTTCGAGTCGTTGATGCGGTCGCGCAGCGACTCGGCGCTGAAGCCGCCGAACACGACGCTGTGGATCGCGCCGATGCGCGCGCAGGCGAGCATCGCGATCGCCAGCTCGGGGATGAGCGGCAGGTAGATGGCCACACGATCGCCTTTGCCGACACCGAGCGACTTGAGCACGTTCGCAAAGGCCGACACCTGGCGATAGAGATCAAAGTAGGTGAGCGTGCGGCGATCGCCCGGCTCGCCTTCCCAGATCAGCGCCGCCTTGTTGCGGCGCGGGCCGCGGATGTGGCGATCGAGACAGTTCACGCTGGCGTTGATCGTTCCGCCGACGAACCACTTCGCATTCGGCGGTTGCCAATCGAGCACGGTATCCCACTTGCGGGACCATTCGAGCTCGCCGGCGAGCCGTGCCCAGAACGCTTCCGGGTCGCGCTCCGCTTCGGCGTAGATGTGCTCGTCCTTCACGACAGCGTGGGCGCGGAAGTCCGGCGGCGGCGCGAACGTCCGATCCTCACGGAGCAGATCGCTGAACTCGGCAGTGCTCTTGGGGTCGGCCATGCGGCGAAGAATACGCCGACTGGCGCGGCGACCGCAAAACCGCCGCTCTTCGCAGCATATGGATCCGCCACGAAGGCACGACAGCACGAAGTGGCAGCTCGAACGTCGCGACGACGTTATGACGCGGGCGGAATGTCGATGACGCCGGGCGGCGTGTCCTTCTTGAAGATCATCGCGCCGACGACCCCGCCGATCGTGGAGAAGATGGCGCCGATGAACAGGCCGAACATCAGCGCTACGGTCCGGCGGAGAATCATCAGGCCGACGCTGAACTCGGCGTCGGACCGCGAGTAGCGTTCGAGCGCGTCGCGGATGTCTGGCGGCATGGTCCCGGCCATGTCGAGGACGCGCTGCAGCATCGCACGCTCCATCGGCGCGACCAGGATGCCGATCGGGATCGCGACCGCGAACTGCACGAACGCGCCGACGAGGCCGGCGAGCAGCCCGACCAGCGCGCCGTCGCCCGGAGTGATCGGCGTCGACTGGTTCTGCTGGAGGAGATACGCGGCAATCGCGCCGCCGCTGACGACCCACAGGCAGCAGCACAGATTGCCGGCGGCGACCAGCGGCAGCGCCGACAGCACGCCCATCACCAGCCCGCCGATGAACGCCGGTTGGCCGTAGCTCGGCTTAGTCGTAGTACTCACGGCCAAGATGCGTGATCAGCTCTTCGCCCTTGAGATACCGCAGCGTGTTCTTCAGCTTCATCAGCTGAATGAACAGATCGTGCTCGGGATAGACCGAGGGCGCGTGGACCGGGCTCTTGAAGTAGAACGACAGCCATTCCTGGATGCCGTGCAGGTTGGCGCGCTTGGCGAGATCGAGGAACAGCGCCACGTCGAGCACGATCGGAGCGGCGAGAATGCTGTCGCGGCAGAGGAAGTTGATCTTCAGCTGCATCGGATAGCCGAGCCAGCCGACCAGATCGATGTTGTCCCAGCCTTCCTTGTTGTCGCCGCGCGGCGGGTAGTAGTTGATGCGCACGACGTGGCAGAGATGCTCGTACAGATCCGGGTAGAGCTGCGGCTGCAGGATGTAATCCAGCACCGACTTCTTGCTCTCTTCCTTGGTCTTGAACGATTCCGGGTCGTCGAGCACCTCGCCGTCGCGGTTGCCGAGGATGTTGGTCGAGTACCAGCCGTTGACGCCGAGCAGCCGCGCTTTGAGGCCGGGCGCGATGATCGTCTTGATCAGCGTCTGCCCGGTCTTGAGGTCCTTGCCGGCCAGCGGCGTTTTCGTCCGCGCCGCGAGCTCGACGAGCGCCGGGATATCCGCGGTGAGATTCGGCGCCGCGTTGGCGTAGGGAATCCCCTCGCGGATCGCCGCGTAGGCGTAGACCATGCTCGACGGGATCGCGGGATCGTTGCACTCGAGCGCACGCTCGAAGTTTTCAATCGTCTGGTGCGCCGCCGTCTCGGTCATGAAGATCTCGGTGCTGCCGCACCACACCATCACCAGCCGCTCGAGATGGTGCGCGGTCTTGAAGGTGCGGATGTCCTGGACGACCTGCTCGGCGAGATCTTTCTTGTTCCGGCCCGTCTTCACGTTCGGGCCCTCGAGCCGCTTGACGTAGTGCTTGTCGAAGACCGCCGGCCATGGGCGGATCTTCTCGAGCTCCGGCCGGACCTGCTCGAGCAGCGACGGTTCGATGACGCCGGCCGTGCGCGCTGCCGCATAACAGTCCTCGTCGAAGATGTCCCAGCCGCCGAAGACGAGATCGTCGAGCGGGGACAGCGGCACAACGTCGTTGATTTTTGGCGAGCGCCCCTCGGTGCGCTTGCCGAGACGAATCGTCCCCATCTGGGTGAGCGATCCGATGGGTTTGGCGAGGTTCTTTCGAATGGCGAGCACGCCGGCAATGGTCGTGGTGCTGACGGCGCCGAGGCCGACCAGCATCACGCCAAGCCTGCCACGTGCAGGAGCGATGTCCACAGGCGTAGGCATGAAAGACGGATCATATCGCGCGATTCGCGTAGCGCAAACCTTTAGGCGAGCGGCCGTGTAAGCTGGTAGCGCAGATATGTTCCTGAAACGCCAGAACCCGCACGGCCTCGCGGTGAGCATGACCGGCGCGAAGATGGGCGATCGCCTCCTGCAGATCGGCTGCGCCCACGGCGGACGGCTCGGCGCAATCGCGATCAAGGTGGGGTTGTCGGGACGCGCTGCCGCCGCCGTTCCCGACCAAGCGTCCGCCGATCGCGCGCGCAAAGGCGGCGCCGAAGCCGGCGTGCTCGTCGACGTCGAGGTCGCGCCGCCGACGCGCCTCCCCTACGAGCGCGACGCGTTCGACCTGGTCGTCGCCGACGATACCGGCGGGCTGTTTGCGACGATGCGAGCCGACGAGCGTCGTGCGGCGGTGCGTGAGATGGTCCGCGTGCTGCGGCCAGGCGGACGCGTCGTGGTGATCGGCGGCGCGCCGCGAGGCGGCATCGGTGCGATCCTGTCGCGCGCGCCCGATGCGCCGCCGTTCGTGTCCTCCGGCGAAGCGGTGACGGCGCTCGAAGCAGACGGATTCCGCTCGGCGCGGATCATCGGCGAGCGCGAGGGGCTGGCGTTCGCCGAGGCGATCAAACCTCGCGACGCTGCACGGCGCGAGGCGTGACCGCGCGTCAGGCGGTCGGGCAGGTCTGGCGGGTCGGGCGGGTCAAGCAGGCCGAACGGCCACTCACTCCGGAGAAACTGGGTTAAACCCAACCTGCTGCACACGGTGGAGAGCAGATCGGGTTTACTCGTGAGTAGAAATTAAGACGCCGTCCGACCTGCCTGAGCCGCCTGGCATGCTGACGTGCCCGGCCTACCGTGCGCAGGTCAAGTGGCGGCCGCCGTCAATCGGAATCGTCTCGCCGGTCATCCAGCCCGCGCGGTCCGAGGCGAGAAACACGATCAGCTCGGCGATCTCTTCCGGTTTTCCTGGCCGGCCCAGCGGATGCGTTTCCTTCGAGCGCTCGAGAAACGCCGCGTACTTCTGCTCGTCCATGCCGGAGCGGCGATGGAGGTTCGTGACGGTCACGCCCGGGTTCACGGCGTTGACGCGGACGCCGAGCGGCGCCATTTCAATCGCGGCGCAGCGCGTGAGGTGATCGACGCCCGCCTTGCTGACGCAGTAGGCGAGGACGCCGGGGAACGACCGCAGGCCGTTGACGCTCGACACGTTCACGATCGCGCCTTTGCGCGCGCGCAGGTGAGCGGCGGCGGCGCGCATCAGGCGGAACGGCGCCGAGAGGTTCACGGCGATCATCTCGTCCCACATGGCGTCGGTCGTCTGCTCCAGCGTGCCGCTGGCGATGACGCCGGCCGCGTTGACGAGCACATCGAGATGGCCGTACGCATCGATCGCGGCGCGGACCACCGCATCGGCCGAGGCCGGTGAGGTGAGGTCGGTTGCGCACGCCGCGGCCTCTCCGCCCGCCGCGCGGACCACCGCGCTTACGTCTTTCAAGACACTTTCATTACGGCCGACGAGTACGATCGACGCGTGCTCCCGTGCGAACGCCTCAGCTGCCGCACGGCCGATTCCACTCGTGGCCCCGGTCACAATGACGGTCTTGCCGCGAAATGCCATGCGGCGGAGTGTATCAGCGCGGCCGGGTAACGACAGTACAAGGGGACACCTGTCCGGGCAGGAGCACAGCCGAACGGCGCTAACCCGCGGGGTTTTAAAGGGAAACAGCGAAAATTCATAGGCAGGAGTTTTGCCTCGCTGACTGGCGGATCCATGCGTCCAGCACCTCAGGCCGACCTCTACTCGCCCGGCGAGATCGCCATCGCCGCTGGCGTCTCCCAAGCGGCAGTGCGCGCCGCGCTCGGCGCCGGCCGCGAGTTCGTCAGCTTCGAGGAGGCTGTGCGCGTCGGCCGGCGGCTCGCCGTTGCGGCGCCGCCCGAGGTGGCGAGTGCGCCGCTTGCAAGCGGGTCGACGCCGGATGTCTCCGACCTCGACGTCGTCACCCACATCCCGCAGGCGCGCGGCGTCCCGCTCGTCGTCTCGAGCACGTTGCACGTCGCGCTCATCGCGGTGCTGCTCTTCGCGACCTTCAATCTCGCGCCGCGGGCCGCGGCGCTGCATGTCGACACCGCTCCCGAACCGATGCGGCTCGTCTTTCTCGCGACGCCCGGCCCCGGCGGCGGCGGCGGGGGCGGCGGCCTGCTGCAGAAGGCACCGCCGCCGAAGGCGCAGCGCGAAGGGACGCGCGCCATCAGCAGCCCGCTGCCGAAGCGGGAGGAGCCGAAGCCGATCGAGCCGGCGCCGAAGCCGCCTGAACCGAAGCCCGAGCCGCCGCTGAAATCCGAGCAGCTGCCGGCGGTGGTCGCGCCGATCATCACCGCGCCGGCCGACAACCGGAACCGTGTCGGCGTGTTGACGGAGACTCCCGTCGAAACCGAGAGCCACGGACCTGGCGCCGGCGGCGGCGCCGGCACCGGCAAGGGGACCGGCCTTGGCGAAGGCGACGGCAGCGGCGTGGGCGCGGGATCGGGCGGCGGGACGGGCGGCGGTCCGTACCGTCCGGGGAGTGGCATCGAAGCGCCACGGCTGCTGCACGAGGTGAAAGCCGATTACACCGAAGACGCGCGGCGGCGCGGCCTGTCCGGCGAGGTCGTGCTCGAAATCGTGGTACGCCGCGATGGATCGGTCGGCGACGTTCGCGTGCTGCAGGGGCTCGCCGGCGGCCTCAACGAACGTGCGATGCAGGCCGTGCGGCAGTGGCGTTTCACGCCGGCACGCCGCCTCGGGACGCCGGTGGATGTGATCGTCGAGGTCGCGGTGGAGTTCCGGTTGCGATGATATTCCTGTTAATCGTCACGGTGTCGTCGATGGCCGTCGCCGCGATCATGAGCGTGATCGCGTGGCGGTTGGCGGCCGCGGAACGGCGGCGATCGGAAGCGCGAATCGCGGCGCTGTCCGCAGAAATCCACGCGCCCGCGGTCGCCGGGACGGGCACGGGCAAGGTGCTGCGGCGCGCGGAGATTGGCCTGCGTGCCGAGCCGCCGCGCCTCACGGCGGTGCCCCAGCCGCGCCCGCTGCAGCGCTGGGACAACGACCTGCCGCTCGGCGCAGGTGATTCGGGACGCGCCGCCGGCCAGATGTTCGCCACCGAGCCGCGAGACGGCGGCGCCGGGCGATTGCTCGTCGTCGCCGGCGTCATCGGCGCTATCGCAGCGCTCGTGCTCGGCGCATCGCTTCTTCGCGGTCGGCCGGCGGCAACGCCGCCGACAGCGACTGCGCCGCCGGCAGCGGCAACAGGCGATAATCGGAGTGTTGCGCCGGTGGCGCCGGCACCGCTCGAGCTGGTGGCGCTCGGACACGAACGCGACGGCAATCGCTTGATCGTGCGCGGCGTGGTTCGTAATCCGTCGGCGGGATCGGCCGTCGAGCCGCTGACCGCCGTCGTGTTCGTCTTCAACGCCGAGGGTGGATTCGTGACCAGCGCTCGCGCCGCGGTCGATGCCAACGCGTTGCGCTCGGCGGGCGAAACGACCTTCGCCGTCACGGTTCCGGATGCCGCCTCGGTGAGTCGCTACCGCGTCAGCTTCCGATCCGGGGATCGGATCGTGCCGCACGTCGATCGGCGTGAAGCAGTGCAACGGTCATGACCAGAGTCCCGCGCCCCATCGCCTTGTTCCTCACCGCGTCGGCCGCGGTCGTGCTGCTCGCGTCGGTGCAGGCGCAGCCGCCGCAGACCGCGCCGCTGCCGCCGCAGCCGCAGGGGCAGCCGAAATCCGGCGGCGACGATCAGTCGTTCCGCTTCAAGAGCGGCGTCGAACTGATCAATGTCACGGCCACCGTCTCGGATCCGAGCGGCCGCTTCGTCTCCGGCCTGCAGCAGGACGACTTCGTCGTCTACGAAGACGACAAGCCGGTGAACGTCACGCACTTCAGCGCCGAGCGCGTCCCGGTGAGCCTCGGCATCGCGCTCGACACGAGCGGCAGCATGGCCGGCCACAAGATCCAGGCGGCGCAGGACGCTCTCGATCGCTTCCTCTACGAACTGCTCGACAAGAACGACGAGATCTTTCTCTATCGCTTCAGCAACGTGCCGATGCTGCTGCAGGGATGGACCCGCGATCGCCAGCTGCTCTCGCGTGCGCTCGGCCGCATCACGCCGAACGGCGGCACGGCGATGTACGACGCCGTCGCAGACGCGGTGCCGCTGGCGCAGCAGGGTCAGAATCGCAAGAAGGCGCTGCTCGTCATCTCCGACGGCAACGATACGGCGAGCGGCACGAACATCCGCGAGGTAAAGGCACGCATCCGCGAGAGTGAAGTGCTGGTCTACGCGATCGGCATCGACGGCGAAAGCGAGACGACGTCGCGCCCGCAGGCGCCGCTCGGGCCGCGGCTCCCGACGCCATTTCCGTTTCCCGGCCGGCGTCCCGGCACGTTCCCGCCGATCGGCGGAGGCGGCGGACGCGGCGGCAGCGGTGGTGGCTGGGGCGGCGGCGGACGCGTGCGCAACAATCCCGACGATCGCGTCAACGTCGCGGCGCTGCGCGACATGACCGACGACAGCGGCGGCCGCACCGAAATCGTCCGCGACGCGCGCGACCTGGATCCCTCGACCGCGAACATCGCCGACGAGTTGAGCAAGCAGTACTACCTTGGCTATCAGGCGAGCGGCACCAAGGACGGCCGCTGGCACGCCATCCGCGTCGAGGTGAAGAACCACAACTACCGCGTTCGCGCACGCCGGGGGTACGTGGCCAGCTGACGCGGGTGATGGCTGATGGCCGCCGCCATCAACCATGATTAAATGACGCGTGCATTTGCTTGCGGCGGCGCTCGGCCTGAGCCTTCTCGGTAGCTGCGGCGGACTCCTCGTCGCCTCTTCTCTCGTCTTCTTCCCTGCGCACGTCCGTACTCGGCTGGTACCGTGGCTGGTCAGTTATGCGGTCGGCGCGCTGCTCGGCGTCGCGCTGCTCGCGCTGCTGCCCGAAGCGCTCGCCGAGCTGCCGCCGCAGGCGGTGTTCGGAACGCTGCTGTTCGGGATCCTGATTTTCTTCGTGCTCGAAAAGCTGGTCCTGCTCCGCCACTGTCACACCGACGACTGCCACGTGCACACCGCCGCGGCGCCGCTCGTGTTCATCGGCGACGCGTTCCACAATTTCCTCGACGGCGCGATCATCTGCACCGCGGTGCTCACCTCGGTCCCGCTCGGCGTCAACACCGCCATTGCCGTCGCCGCCCACGAGATTCCGCAGGAAGTCGGCGACGTCGCGGTCCTGCTCGCCGCCGGTTACAGCCGCGGACGGGCGCTCCTCCTCAACGTGATCACCGGCATCTCCGGGATCCTCGGCGCGCTGCTCGCCTTCGCGACGGTCGAAATCGTGCCCGGTGTGCGCCCGTACGTGCTGGCGATCTCGTCCGCGAGCCTCCTCTACATCGCGATGTCGGATCTCATCCCGGATCTCCACCGCGGCGAGATCGACGCGAACGGGCTGCGGCAGGTCGCGCTGATCGCCGCCGGTATCTTCACCGTGGTCGTGTTCGAACGGATGATCGGCTGATGGCCATCGACAAGGTCAACCTCGCCACGGTCGAGAAGATGTGGCGCCGCGAAGTCGAGGCGTCGGCCACCTACAAGCACCTCGCCCACCGCGAGCGCGATCCCAAGCGGCGCGACATCCTGCTCCGCCTCGCCGAACAGGAAGACAAGCACGCGGCGCGCTGGTCCGAGCGGATTGCCGCCGCCACCGGCCACGCGCCCGATCCCGAAGAAGTGAAGCGCGGGCTGTCCTGGTTTCAGCGCATTTCCGATCCGAACGTCGTGCTGCACCGGCTCGAGCAGGAAGAGAACAAGGCGGAAGCCGAATACGACCAGCTGATGGCTCGCCTCAGCGATCCGAACGATCGACGGATCGCTGAAGAGGCGATGCTCGAAGAGCGCGACCACGCCGTGATCCTGCGGACGCTCGCCGGCGGCAAGATTCCCACTCCGCGATCAACCCTCGACACGATTCTCGGACGCGAACGCTGGCACGTCCGCGGTACAGGCTGGATCGGCGACGCCATCTACGGCATCAACGATGGCCTCGGCGCCGTCTTCGGCATCGTGTCGGGCATGGCCGGCTACACCGGCGGAAGCGAGGTCGTCCTGGCGGCCGGGCTCGCCGGGACGCTCGCCAGCGCGTTGTCGATGGGCGCCGGCGCGTACCTGTCTTCCAAGTCGCAGCGCGAAGTCTACGAATCCGAAGTCGCGCGCGAGAAAGCGGAGATCGAGGAAGACCCGCACGAGGAGATGCTGGAGCTCGAGCTGTTCTACCAGCTCAAAGGCTTCTCCGCCGAAGAGTCGCGCTCGATGGCGGAGCGGCTGCAGAAGGAGCCAAAGCAGTTCCTTCGCACGCTCGTCCACGAGGAGCTCGGGCTCAACGAGGAGACCTTCCCGAACCCGTGGCGCTCGACGGTGTCGGCCAGCATCTCGACGGCGGTCGGCGGCTTCATCCCGATCGTCCCGTTCTTCTTCACCGTCGGCATGCCGGCGGTGATTGCCTCGTTCATCATCAGCACCGCGGCCCACTTCGTCGTCGGCGCGTCAAAGGCGCTGGTGACGACGCGACCATGGTGGGCGACTGGCCTGGAGATGACCGCCGTCGGCATCCTCGAAGCGGCGATCACCTACGGTCTTGGCCTCGCCTTCGCCGGCCATTGACGAGCTGCTCGCGTCAGAGGACACTCGCGCGAGCGATCGGCGAAATCCCAAGGAAATCCGCACTGTTCGATGGCATTTGACTTGCCCCTCGGTTGAGCGACGGCTCGCGTGAAAGGCGCGGCGGCTCGCCTGAAAGGCTCGCCCTCCTGTAGGAGCGCGAGGCTTTCAGCCGAGCGATGTCGGGGCTTTCAGCCGAGGCGATTGAGAGGTGCAAGATGACGAACAAGATTGTGGCGTGCGCCGGAGGTCTGCTGCTCATCGCGCAGATCGCGCTCGCCGGTCCGGTCGGACAGCCGGACCGCAAAGATTTCCAGGTGTTGAAAGACGTGGCGACGAGCGTCGAACGCTACACGCGGTTCACGATCTTCGACGACGTCAGCGCCAGCGTGAAAGACGGCGTCGTCACGCTGACCGGTAAGGTGACGATGCCGTTCAAGCGCGACGACATCGCGAAGCGGGTGGCGACGATCGACGGCGTTCGCTCGGTGCAGGACCACATCGACGTGCTGCCGGTGTCGCAATTCGACGACGAGCTGCGGCTGCGGATCGCGCGGTCGATCTACGGCAACGCGAACTTCTGGAACTACGGCATCATGCCGAATCCGCCGATTCACATCGTCGTCGAGCACGGACGGGTGACGCTGACCGGCGTCGTGCAGAGCGAAGTCGACCGCGCGCTGGCGCGTTCGCTGGCGACCCAGTTCGGCGCGCTGTCGGTCACCAACGCATTGAAGACCGACGCCGAGATGCGGGACGCCCTTGAAAAATCCGAGTGAGTTCAGCATCGCGCTGGAGACGAGCGCCCCGACGACGGCGCTCGTCTACCCGGGCGCCGGCGACGGTTCGAGCGCGCGCGCGGCGCTCGTCCTCGCGCACGGCGCCGGCGCCGGGCAGCGCAGCACGTTCATGGTCGATTTCGCGGCAGCGCTGTCCGACCTCGGCCTCGACGTTGTCACCTTCAATTTCCCGTACACCGAGCAGCGGCGAAAGATTCCCGATCGCGCACCGGTCCTCGAGGCCTGCTACCGCGCGGTGATCAGCGGCGTCCGCGATCAACTGGAGAGCGCGCAGCGGGCGCTGTTCGTCGGCGGCAAATCGATGGGCGGGCGGATCGCCACGCAGGTCGCTGCGGCAGACGCGGCGCTGCCGATCGCCGGCCTCGTGTTGCTCGGTTATCCGCTGCATCCGCCCGGCAAACCGACCGAACGCCGCGACAAGCATCTGCCCTCGGTGTCCCGGCCGATGCTGTTCGTGCAGGGCACACGCGACGCCTTCGGCACCCCCGACGAACTGACGCCGCTGCTGCAGACGCTGAATCCGCCGCCGACGCTGTACCCGGTGCCGCAGGGCGATCATTCGTTCAAGCTGTCGCGGAAGGATCCGGCGGCGCAGGCGGCGATCTACGGCGGCATCCAGCGGACTATCGTCGACTGGGTCCGAGCGCAAGCTCCATGACGTCGCCGTGGTGGGTGAACCCGTGACGTTCGTATAAGCTCACGCTGGGCGCTGACGGCCAGAGAATCACACGATCCATCTTCTCGGCGCGAACCCACGCGAGCGCGGCCTCGAGCAGCCGCGACCCGGCGCCGCCGCGGTGTTCGGGCTGCACGTAGACGTTCGACACGTAGGCGTGGCGTTCCCGCTCGGCGACCGGGTTCGGCATCTTGTTGATCGTCTGGACCCAGAGGTTGCCGACGATCTCGTCGGCGGCCGTTGCGACCCACGCACGCCAAACGGCCTGCGACGCGAGCTCGCGCCGCATCCAGTCGGTGCATCGCCGCAGGAACGCCTCGCGGTCCTCCTGAACCGGCGCGCGGGCGACGCGGAATTCCCATCGCAGCTGCGCGAGCCGCTCGGCATCGCCGGGAACGGCGGCGCGGATCTCGCTCAGGCCCGCCACGCCTGCTCCAGGAACGTGGCGGCGGCGCGCATCACCGGCTCGGACCACTCGTGGCCGCCGTCGAACGTCAACGGCGTCACCGCGACCCCCGCGACCCGCAGCCGCCCGATGTCGGCGTCGAACTTCGCCGTCGTGTACCACTCGTCGCGCGCGCCGCGGCAGATCAGCACGCGAGCGACGCGGCCGAGCGCGGCGGCGTCGAGCTCCGGCGGCACGTCGCCGCCAACAGAAACCACCGCCGCCACCGTGCGCGGCGACGCGGTCGCGGCGCGAAACGTCATCGCGACCCCCTGCGAGAAGCCGGTGAAGACGAGCGGACCCGATCCGGGCCACTCGTCGCTGACCGCGTCGACGACGGTCGAGACGTAGTCGAGGTTGTCGGCAATCGCCAGATCGCGATCCTGTCGCGTCATCCAGCTGGCGACGACCTCGTTGGTGCGGCGCTGATAAAAGCGGTGAAGCCCCTGGATGGCGACGAGCAGCCACCGTTCGGCGCCGGGGATCGCCTGCATGCGCGCGAGCTGCGCCTCGGCGCCCTCGGCGTAGCCGTGAAAGCCGATCAGCGTGCCGTCTGGCGCGGTGACGTCTGCGGGCGGGTCGACGAGATATCGTCCGTGTGCGGCGGTTCGGATGGTTCGTTCGATCACAACTCACTTCGACGCACGAGAGCGCCGCGGCTCCGCGCGTCATTGGCGGCACCGGCCTCGTGAAGACCATAATCTTACGGCAATGGATGCCGCCGATATCCGGCCGGTGGCCGCTCCGGCCCAGAATCAGTCGGCCGCCGATCTCTTCCTCATCTTCGTCGGCGCCAACGTCGTCGCGACCACGTTCCAGGTTGGCGCGAGCCTCGCCGGATCGTTCGCGATCGGCGCGATGCTGGTGGTCGTCGCCGTCGGCAGCGTCGCCGGCGCAGTGCTGGTCGCGGCGCTGGCGCCGCTCGGTTCGCGGCTTCGCGTCCCGTCGGTGATCGCGGCGCGCCCGGCGCTCGGCATCCGCGGCGCAGGTCTCGTTGCCGTCGTGCTGTACGTGACCAACTTCGCCTGGATCGCGCTGAACAACGTCATCGCCGCGTCCGCATGCGCCCGCGCCGCGCGCGTCTGGCTCGGGCCGGCGTTCAGCGCCGAGACGCCCTGGGCGATCGCGCTAGGCCTGCTGGCCACGGCGGTCGTCTGGCGCGGGCCGGGCGCCGTCGCGCGAGCCGACCGGGTCGCGGTGCCGCTGATGCTCGCGGTCGCCGTGCTCCTGACTATCGCCTGCGTGCGTCACGCCTCGGATCCCACCGCGCTGCCGCACACGGCGATGGGCCCGGCGCGCGCTTTCGACGTGGTGATCGGCTACCAGGTGTCGTGGATCCTGATGTTTGCCGACTTCTCGCGCTACACGCGCTCGCCGCGCGGCAGCGCCGCCGCCGTGTTCACCGCGCTGGCGACGACGAGCATCTGGGTGATGCCGCTGGGCGCCGTCGCAGCGCGGACCGCCGGCGACGTCGATCCCGGTGCGATGCTCGATGGCGTCGGCCTCGGTGCAGCGGGCGCACTGCTGCTCGCGCTGGCGACCGTCACGACCAACTTCGTCAACATCTATATGTCGTCGCTGGCGTGGAAGAGCCTGACGCCGCGCGCCTCTGATGCGGCGGTCGTGTGGTCGATCGGCCTGGTCGGCACCGCGTTGAGCGCGCTCCCTGGCATCTGGCTCGAGCAGTACACCAGCTTCATGGTGGTGCTCGGCGGCATTCTCGTGCCGATCGGCGGGCTCCTGATCGCGCATTACTACATCCGTCCGGCGCGGATCGACGAGCGGCTGATCGACGAGATGTACGACGCGCACGGTCCGTTCCGCGGGGTGTCGCGCCCCGGGCTCACCGCGTGGTTGATTGGCGCGGTCGTGTACTTCCTCGGCGCACGAACCGAATTTGGCGGCACGGCGCCGTCGCTCGTCACGTCGATAGTCGTCTACGCGCTGATCGCGCCGCCGGCGCAGAACGTCACCGCGGGCCGATAGCATCGGCGGATTTCGGCACTCGCGGCACCAAAGCATAAACGCAGAGAGCGCAAAGAGCGCAGAGCACGCTGCCGGTTTTCGACGATCGCTCGTCGGGACGCGCGCGTCGCACGCCGCCGCTTCGCGGCGGTCGCGGGCAGGCGAACCGCCAGAAACGCAATGCGTCTGCGTCGAGCGCATTGCGTTTCTGGCAGTTCGTCAGCCCGCGTGATCGGCCGGCGGAGCCGGCCGACGTGCAACGCGCTTGCCTCTGCGGCCCCCGCGACGGCTTTGCGGCCTTTGCGTTTGAGCTTTGATGCGGCACCCATCCGATGGCCGGGATCTATTACTCCGCGCGT
>Ga0070686_100000506_pt1 | contig 23386 bp, 20 predicted proteins | sample KBSS23LmetaG_FD_65654 | JGI IMG/M metagenome (GOLD analysis project Ga0070686, IMG submission 65654) | Switchgrass rhizosphere microbial communities from Kellogg Biological Station, Michigan, USA - KBS S2-3L metaG | ecosystem: Host-associated > Plants > Roots > Rhizosphere ... | reverse complement strand
CTGGAGTTGTTGCAGTCGGTCAAACGAAAATTTAAAGGTCACCCGGTCGTCCTCTACAACCTCGCGTGCTATGCCGCGCAGGTTGGCCATTTCGACGAGGCCGGCCGCTGGTTGACCGAAGCTTTCCGCGCCGAAGACGGCATCGCGCTCAAGGTCGCGGCCGTTTACGATCCCGATCTTCGTCCCCTCTGGGAGAAAGTCGGCGACGCGCGCCTGTTCGAGCTGAACGCCGAACTAACCGAACATTGATTTATCATCGAGCCTCACCGAGACAGCGAGGCGCGATTAGTGCAGAGGAACAGCGGGAGCTTTCACAAATGATGGCTCCCGCAAGTATATGGGGTCGAGTCGCTCCGGGGACACAAATGACATCTGGGCCGCAAGCTGTCCGATAAACGCCGCGCTCGGAAAAATTTCAACTCCCTCCACACTCCAACGTTTCGCTTCGGGACCGACAAGAGCCAGCGTTCCAGGTTTTGACAGAATTTCCAAAGGACGCGACGTGACGAAAGTGGCTTCGGTGAGTTGGTAAGTCGCTGAATAAACTTCGCCGCGTTGGGCATCGATCACGACCTCGATTTCGTCTCGCCTGCCATTGCTCCAGGCTTCGAAGGCGATGGCGTCCGCCGAACTGACACCAGCAGCGGGAATGTTCCGCGAAAGATTCCAGCCCTGGGCTATCGCCAGCGAAGAGCGAATGCCCGTGTAGGAACCGGGTCCGAGACCAACCGCAATGCCTTCGATTTCGTCGCGCTCAATTTTTTTGAAGAGCGCGTCGAGCAGCGGAAAGGGCGACCCGCCGCGTTGCGCTTCCTGCGCGATGCTATCGAGCACGCGAGCGTTGCCACCGGAGATTTCAAGAATTGCGGCGCTTCGTCGGAGCGTGGAAAATTCAAGCGCGAGGATTTTCATCGAAAGTGATTTTGCGTTCGTCCTCGCCAGCGACTTCGAACGAGACGATTTCATTGGCGATCGCGTCCAGCCCCGCCGCTTCTAAGCGCTCGAACCATTCGATCAAGGTGATCCCTTCGCTTTGGCGGAAATAGTCGTCGAGCCCGGCGGATTCGATGGCGGCGGGAGTTTCGAGTCGATAAAGGTCGATGTGAAATATCGGGAGACGGCCCGTGCGATATTCATTGAGCAAAGCGAAGGTCGGCGAATGGACGCGATCGGTGGCGCCGAGGCCTTGCGCGACGCCGCGCACGAATTGCGTTTTGCCCGCGCCCAGATCGCCTTTAAGGCCGACGATCCAGCCGGGGCGCGCGCGTTCGGCGAGAGCGCGTCCGAGAGCCATCGTCTCTTCAGGATTTCGCGAAGTGTGTGTAGCCATGAGCGGTGAGCGGCCTGATTCCATCCTTCGAGCGCAGATGCAATCCCGGTTCGGCGAGAATTCTTCCGATGCACGAAAGCTTCACATCGGGAAATTCTTTTGTCCACGCATCGCGCAGCGGGACCGCTTGCTGGCGCGGCAATGTGAAGAGCAATTCGAAATCTTCGCCATCGGTCAGCGCGGCGAGCAACGGCGGCTTCGCGGACGATTCTGCGCGGGCATGAAGTTTAGCGGCGCGGCTGATCGGAATGGCGCTGGAAAGGAGTTCGGCGCCGACCTCGCTTGCGTTCAGGAGATGCCGCAAATCACCCGCGAGACCGTCGCTCACATCGATCATCGCGTGGATTTCAAAACGGTCCGCGAGCCAGCGGGCTTCACGCAGGCGCGGTTCGAAATCGAGATGACGCCCTTGCAGTGATCCGCCTAGTTCGCCCGAAATAAAAATAGCATCGCCCGCTTTGGCGCCCCCGCGGCAAATCGCTTTTCCTTTTTCGACCGTGCCAATCAAGGCAATCGAAATGAAAACCCGCTCAGGACTCGAAGTGGTCTCGCCGCCAACAATCGCGACTTCATGTTCGCGCGCGAGGTCGCCGATGCCTTCGTAGATTTTTTCAACTCGTTCCGCATCGAACCCGGGCGGAAGGCCAATTGTGACGACTGCCGAACCCGGCGTTCCCGCCATGGCGGCGATATCCGAGAGAACGCGGGCCAGCGCTTTGCGGCCAATTTTTTCCGGCGGCGTTTCCCTGGTAAAATGGAATCCTTCGACGACGGCATCCGTCTTGAACAGCAAATGCCGGCCTGGAATGCCCACATCCAGCAGGGCGCAATCGTCCCCGGCGCCCTGAATGACCTGCTGATTTGACGGCAGCGTGGGCAGGAGTTTGGCGATGAGTTCGAATTCGCTCATGCCGGGACAGGCGCCGGCATTTCGTGCAGCAGCCAGATGAAATTCGCGGCGTTGAAAAGCGAATGGGCGATGATTGGCGCCAGCAGGTTGTCCGTCGTTTCGTAAAGGAAAGTCAAAATAACCGCCATGAACGTGAGCGGCACAAACGTCATCGCGTTCACGTGCGTGAGCGCGAAAAACATCGACGTTCCCCACAGCGCTGTTTTGCGAAAACCGAATTGTTTGATCGTTGGATAGAGAATGCCGCGAAACATAATCTCTTCGACGATCGGCGCCATGACGATCGCGATGATGCCGAAATATATTTGCTGCGTCTTCGAAACCGCGGTCTGCAAAGCCTGGACCGACGTTTGCGTTTCCGGATGAAAGCCCAGATGTTCAAGCAACGTTTTCGACAAATCCCCGAGCTTCCACGCGATGGGCAAAATCAGGATGCACGTAAAAATCGCGAGCAACACCGTGCGACCCGTGCGCGGCGAATTAAGACCGAACGCGTCGCGCCAGCCAATTTGGTGGATGCGCAAAAAGACGCCCACCAGCACCAGCGCCACGCCTTGATAGGTCAACGTGCCCGCGAGCATCACGAACATGTTCAACGGCGCCTTCGTGTCTTCCTTCGAGAGCGCGGATTGATAACCCTGCACCACGAGCATCCCAAGCGAACCGCTGGCCAAAAAAGCCGCGAGCAGCCAGATGACGCGATCGGGTTGCCAGGGTTTGGGTGAGAGCATCGCGTTAAGGGTTGCGGCGCGCGAAAAACGTCTGCTTCAACGGCCCGCGCTCGGTGCGCACCACCACGCCGGGACCGATATTGTGCCGTTTGTACCAGCCTTCCTTCATTTCCAGCACAAATTGCACGCGATCGCTCTTCGAAACGATCGGCTTTTCATCCATCGCATACATCTCGTGCGTCTCGGCGATCACCCCATCCGGATCGATGTACGCGCACGACAGCGGGATCAAACAATTCTTCATCCAAAATCCCCGCACATCCGCGTCGCGAAAAACAAACAGCATCCCTTCGTTCTCCTGGATATCCGTGCGATTCATCATGCCGGTATGAATTTCTGGATCGGTCATGGCGATTTCCGCAATCACCTCTTCGGCTCCCACCCACACCTTCATCGTGCGCAGGCGCGGTTGCGGTTGCGTCGGGAAATTCGGATCGATCGACGTGGACGCCTTGGGACGCGGCGCGCCATTGGTCGCCGGAGCGCTCGCCGCGGGCGAAGGCGCGGGCGCGGGCGTCGAATTCGTTCTGGCAACGACGGGGTTGTCCGATCCGCCGCAACCGGCCCCGACCAAAATCACGGCCAGGAGCACCTGGCTCAATTTCCATAGACTCATGGCTCAAATTTGCAGGGGTCCAAGGGAATTATCAATCCGCATTAGACCGTATTGGCCAGATGATGTTCGAACCATTCCAGCGTTCGCGCCCACATCGCTTCATTAAAAAGATGCCCAACCCCTGGATAAACGACGCTTTCGAACGCATCCGCATGCCCGCTCGCTTCCCAAAAAGGCTTCACCGCGCGCTCGATTTTCCGCACCCCTTCGATCGGCGAACCGGCATCCTGATCGCCCGTTTGAAACAAAATCGGCCGCGGCGCGATCTGCGCCACGATCGCTTCCGTATCGAAGTGCCTCAACAAATTGGGCACGTAATAATAAATCCCATGCTTGTTCAACGCCCCCGCTTCGATTAAATCCTGGTACCGCGTCAGGCACGCCGCCGCCATCCCCGCGCGCAAACGTTCATCCAACGCCATCAACCACCACGTGCGCGTGGCGCCCATGCTGATCCCCATCACGCCGATGCGCGCCGCGTCGATCTCCGGACGCGAAGCGAGATAATCGAGCGCGAGCAAATCGTCGCGCAAAATCATGCCCCACAACGTTCGCCCTGCCCACAAATTGAACTTCGCCGTGGACAACTCTTCATCGCGCCCTTTCTCCTCCGCGCCGCACGGCCCGCGCCCGCTGCGTTCCCCAAAACAATACGCATCGATCGCCATCACCGCGAACCCCCGCCGCACCAATTCCAAACCCCGTTCCGGCGGCCCCGAATCCTTCCGAAATAACTCCTCTTTCCCGACGTGATATTCATCGCCATGCCAGTGACAATAAAGAATTGCCGGAAATTTCGTTCCCGCCGCCGCCCTGGGCAAAAGCAGATAACCCGGAACCAAATCCCCCACGCCATTCCTCAATTCGAAACGTTCCAACGAATATTCCCCCTGGTCCTTAACCGTTGCGGAAACGAATCCGCCACCGTTTGGAATATCGCCCAGCAACTTCCACAACGTGGCGCGCACATTGCCACGCGCGCCTATGTCGGGGACAAGCGGCAATTTGGAAATCCAATTCATCTTAGCGGCTGGAATAACCAAAGCGCACGAATTTCCCATTGAGAGACTCAACAGACCGCTGTATCTCTGTCGTTCTCAATTCAGCAGTCGGTACCAATTGTCGCGTTGGTGAGGTTCGAGGCCGAGTTCGGCAATGAGGCGGCGCATGTCCTGGACGGTCATGCGGAAGGTGGCGCCGGCCTGGGAGACGACGTTTTCTTCGATCATGATGCTGCCAAGGTCGTTGGCTCCGTATTTGAGGGCGATCTGGCCGATGTCGAGGCCCTGGGTGACCCAGGAGCTTTGGACGTTGCGAATGTTGTCCAGGTAAATGCGGCTGAGGGCCTGCATGCGGAGGTATTCGTGGCCGCCGACGGTGGGGGCTTTGAGGCGGGTGTTCTCGGCCTGGAAGGTCCAGCAGATGAAGGCGGTGAAGCCCTTGGACTGGTCTTGTTGGGCGCGGATGCGGTCGAGGTGTTCGATTCGATCCTCGGGGGTTTCGACATGGCCGAACATCATGGTGGCGCTCGAATTGAGGCCCAGGCGATGGGCGACATCCATGACTTCGAGCCAGTCGTCGCTCATGGCTTTGAGGGGCGAGATGCGTTGGCGGACGCGATCGACGAGGATTTCGCCGCCGCCGCCGGGGATGGAGCCGAGGCCGGCCTGGACGAATTGGGAAATGATTTGGTCGAGGGGCAGGTTGAAAACTTCGCGGAAATGAACGAATTCGCTCGGGCTAAAGGCGTGTATGTTGATGGTGGGGAATTTTTGTTTGATGTGGGCGAGCAAATCCAAATACCACTGCATCGACAGCTTGGGATGGTGGCCGCCTTGCATGAGGATTTGGGTGCCGCCGAGGTCGAGGGTCTCCTGGATTTTTTGGTCGATTTCCTCGAAGGAAATCACGTAGGCATCGGCATCTTTTTCGACGCGGTAGAACGCGCAGAATTTGCAATAGACGTTGCAGATGTTGGTGTAATTGATGTTGCGATCGACGATGTAGGTTGCGATTTGGTTGCCGCGTCCTTCGAAGTCGGCGGCCTTGGCCAGGTGGCGGCGGCGGTCGGCGAGGGCGCCGAGTTCTTCGAGGGGGAGATGGTAAAGGCGAAGAGCTTCGTCGCGGGAAATGCGCGCGCCGTCCCAAACGCGGTGGAGCAAATCGTCGAGTGAAGCGTCGTAAATCACGGGGTTAGAATGCGTGAAAAGGGCAGGGGAGGCAAGGTCGGGGCCGGTAGGGCAGGCGCGATTGAGAAAAAGGGCAAGGAGGTCTTTGGCCCAAAACCATCTACCAGGTAGCGGTCGGGGTGCATTCCCGCCAGGAATTTTTCTTTATCGCGCCTTTCCCTTGGTAATTTTCCTATGTAAATCGTTGATTTAAATTGAGTTGGACCGGTCGCAAAAAAATTTTAAAAAACTCTTGTCACCACAAGGCGTAGTGGTAGTCTGACTTTATCCCACCACTGATGGGGTTTTTGCTTCCCCCGGCTGAGGAAGTTGAAGATTCCAACAGAGGACGCCCAAGCTAGACGGCCACAACCTGCCGGTCCAGCTTTAGTCGTTAACAATTTGTTCACAAGGAACTGCCATGATTGACGCTCGCGATCAAATCTCCGCCCCATCCGCTCCCACTGCTGCCTCCCGCCGCAAACCCACCGTCTCCGCGTCGCGCGCGGCCTCCAAAAAGGCCCGCTCCTTCGCCATCTCACGCGTGTTCAGCAACGCGCGCATCAAGCCCTTCGACCAGATCGAATGGGACAAACGCACCGCCGAAATCACCGACGACAGCGGCAAAGTCATCTTCAAGCAAGAGAACGTTGAGGTGCCCAAATTCTGGTCGCAACTCGCCACCAAAGTCGTCGTTTCCAAATATTTTTACGGCGAACAAAACACGCCGGAGCGCGAAACTTCGGTTAAACAACTGATGCATCGCGTCTGCCGCACGATTGCGGATTGGGGTGTTCGCGATGGTTATTTCAACGCGGTGGATGGCGAGATTTTTTACGAGGAACTGCTCTGGTTGTGCGTGAACCAATATGGCGCTTTTAATTCGCCCGTGTGGTTCAACGTCGGCCTCTATTCTCAATATGGCGTCGGCAAAAATTCCGCGCTCGGCAATTGGTTTTACAACCGCGAAACCGGCAAAGCCGAGCGCGCCAAGACCCAATACGAATATCCCCAGGGCAGCGCCTGCTTCATCCAACAGGTTGAAGACAACATGGAAGACATCATGCGCCTCGCTTACAGCGAAGCGATGCTCTTCAAATATGGTTCCGGCACCGGCACGGATCTTTCGCCGATTCGTTCCAGCAAAGAAAAATTGAGCGGCGGTGGTCGTCCGAGCGGTCCGTTGTCGTTCCTCAAAGTGTACGACCAGGTTGCGAATGTCGTGAAATCGGGCGGCAAAACCCGTCGCGCCGCCAAGATGAATACGCTCAAAGATTGGCACGGCGACATCGAAGATTTCATCGATTGCAAACAGCGCGAAGAGAAAAAAGCCTGGGCGCTGATCGAACAAGGCTACAGCGGTTCGTACAATGGCGATGCTTACGGCAGCGTGATGTACCAGAACGAAAACCTTTCCGTCCGCGCTTCCGATGAATTCATGCAGGCCGCTCTCGACGGCAAAGAATGGTGGACCCGCGCGGTCACCACGGGCAAGCCGCTCGAGAAGAAAGATGCGAAGACGCTCCTCACCAAAATCGCGGAAGGCACGTGGATTTGCGGCGACCCGGGGATGCAGTACGACGGAGCGATTCAAAAATGGCACACGTGCAAAGGCACCGAGCCGATTCACTCGACCAATCCGTGTTCCGAATACGTTTTCCTCAACAACACCGCGTGCAACCTGGCCTCGTTGAACTTGATGAAATTCAAGCGCGAGGACGGCAGCTTCGATGTGGATCGTTACAAAGCGGCCATTCGCATTTACATCACCGCGCAGGAAATCGTCGTGGACAACGCCAGCTATCCGACTGCTGAGATCGCTGAAAATTCCCATATCTTCCGCACGCTCGGCCTTGGCTACGCGAACCTCGGTTCGCTCATCATGAGCTACGGTTTGCCCTACGATTCCAATGAAGGTCGCGCGCTCTCCGGCGCATTGACCGCGATTCTCACGGGCCATTCCTACGAAACGTCCGCGGAAATCGCCAGCGTCGTCGGAGCCTTCAATGGCTACAAGGATTCCCGTTGCACGGGCGTTAAAAAGACCGTCGCCAAAGACAACGTCGACTCAATGCTGGGCGTCATTGACCTCCATCGCCGGTCGGTCGAAGAAATCCAGGCGAGCGAAGATTTTCACTACTTGAAACAGGAAGCGCGCAGCTGTTGGGAACGCGCGCTGACCGCCGGTCGCGAGCACGGTTATCGTAATGCACAGGTAACTGTGCTCGCCCCGACCGGCACGATCGCGTTCCTCATGGACTGCGACACCACCGGCATCGAGCCCGACATCGCGCTCGTGAAATACAAACTTCTCGCCGGCGGTGGCATGCTCAAAATCGTCAACCGAACGGTGCCCGAAGGCCTCACGCGCCTTGGTTATTCCGAGGCCGAGCGCGCCAAAATCATCGCGCACGTCGAGAAGCACGACACCATCGAAGACGTCACAATCGACGGCCAAGTTGTCGCCAGCGGCTTGAAAAAAGAACACTTGCCGGTGTTCGACTGCGCATTTCGCGCCGCCAAGGGCGATCGCAGCATTCATTACCTGGCGCACCTCAAGATGATGGGCGCGGCCCAACCCTTCATCAGCGGCGCCATCTCCAAGACCGTGAACCTCCCGAACGAATGCTCCGTGGAGGACATCATGGATGCTTACATCCAGGCTTGGAAAATGGGCCTTAAATGTGTCGCCATCTATCGCGACGGCTCCAAACGTTCCCAACCCCTCAACACCAGCAAGACCAACGAAGGCGGCGGGCCCAAAGTCGCCGGCGCCGAACTTGAAGCGGCCAAAGCGAAGGTCGCCGAACTCGAAGCCGAAGTCGGCAAACTGCGCAACGAAGTCGGCCGCGTCATTCGCCGTCGCCTGCCCGAAACGCGCATTGCGATGACCCACAAATTCGACATCGCGGGCCACGAAGGCTACCTCACTGTCGGCCTTTTCGAAGACCACCAACCCGGCGAACTCTTCATCACAATGGCGAAGGAAGGTTCCACCATCGGCGGCCTCATGGACAGCATTGGCACCCTCACCAGCATGTCCCTCCAATACGGCGTGCCCCTCGAAGCGCTCGTCAAAAAATTCGCGCACCAGCGCTTCGAACCCTCCGGCTTCACCAAGAACCCGGACATCCGCAACGCGTCATCGATCATCGATTACGTGTTCCGCTGGATGGCGATCCAATTCATCCCTGGCTATCGCGAAGCCAATTCGCCCAAAAAAGATCAGCCTGAACTCGCGATGCCCGGCCTTGTCGAAGAAATGAAAAAGGCCGTCAACCGCCCCGTCCCTGAGCTCCTGCCCATGTCCGAAGAGACCGACCTTCTGACCAAAAACCGCGCGAGCGGCGGCAATGGCAACGGCAACGGACGCCATCACCATTCCGAACACGTCGTCCATTCCTTGAGCCAGGCCATCGCGCACTTCCAACTCGACGCGCCGACCTGCCCCAACTGCGGCCACGTCACCGTCCGCAATGGCGCCTGCTACAAATGCCTCAACTGCGGCGAAAGCCTCGGCTGCTCCTAATTTCGGTCGGGAGGAAGACGTAGTTAGTAAAAATAGTGCGACAGCCCGGATCGTGAAAACGATCCGGGCTTTTGAGTTCAACTTCGCTTTTCTCTGGACGTTTGCGCCAATGGACCCGAGGCAAGAATTATGGAAAACGTCTTTCGTGTTTATGGTTTGACCAACCGCACGCCGAGCGCAAAATCCGGTGCCTTTCCAACCGAATTCGCTCTTTCCGTCCGCCTGCCTCTTCGCTATCGTCTCATCTTTATTCGATTCGACACCAGGAACGAATCGGAATCCGAATCTGAAACGACTTTGAAATTGGAACTCTAAAAATGGAAGCCACAGGAGACATCGCATTGATCGGCCTCGCGGTCATGGGCCAGAATATCGTCCTCAACATGAACGACCACGGCTACACCGTCGTCGCTTACAACCGCACCGTCGCCAAAGTGGACGAATTCCTCGCCAAGGAAGCCGCCGGCACCAAAGTCATCGGCGCGCATTCAATCGAGGAAATGGTCAAGCTCCTCAAACGCCCGCGCCGCGTCATGATGCTCGTCAAAGCGGGCAAACCCGTGGACGAATTCATCGATCTCATCATCCCCCACCTCGAACCGGGCGATATCATCATCGACGGCGGCAACTCCCTTTACCAGGACACCATTCGCCGCACGAAGCTCGTCGAATCCAAAGGCCTGCTCTACATCGGCACGGGCGTTTCCGGCGGTGAAGAAGGCGCGCGCCGCGGACCTTCGATCATGCCCGGCGGTTCGCCCGCCGCGTGGCCGCACGTCAAAGAAATTTTCCAGGCGATCGCGGCCAAAGTCGAAGACGGCGCACCTTGTTGCGATTGGGTCGGCGAGAATGGCGCGGGCCATTACGTGAAGATGGTTCACAACGGCATCGAATACGGCGACATGCAGCTCATCTGCGAAGCGTACGACATGATGTCGCGCGGCCTGGGCATGACCGCCGACGAAATGCACACCGTTTTCGGCGAATGGAACAAAGGCGATCTCGATTCCTACCTCATCGAAATCAGCCGCGACATCCTCGCCAAAAAAGACGAGGACGGCTCGCCGCTCGTCGATAAAATCCTCGATACCGCCGGCCAAAAAGGCACTGGCAAATGGACCGTTATTTCCTCGCAGGACCTCGGCATCCCCATCACGTTGATGGCTGAAGCCGTTTATTCCCGCTGCGTTTCCGCCCTCAAGGAAGAACGCGTCAAAGCCGCCAAAAAACTCAAGGGCCCGCGCCCCTCCATTTCCGGCGACCGCGCTAAAATCGTCGAAGCCATTCGCCAGGCGCTCTACGCCTCCAAGATCGTTTCCTATGCCCAGGGCTACATGCTCATGCGCGCCGCGGCCAAAGAAAACAATTGGAACCTCAACTACGGCGGCATCGCGTTGATGTGGCGCGGCGGTTGCATCATCCGCAGTCGTTTCCTCGGGCGCATCAAAGAAGCCTTCGACAAAAATCCGAAGCTCACCAACCTGTTGCTCGACGATTTCTTCCGCAAAGCGATCAAAGATTCCCAAAAGGCCTGGCGCACCGTCGTCGCCCTGGCCGCCAAAAAAGGAATTCCGGTGCCCGCGTTTTCGACCGCGCTGGCTTTCTACGATTCCTATCGCAGCGCCCGCCTCCCGGCGAATTTGCTCCAGGCCCAGCGCGATTACTTCGGCGCGCACACCTACGAACGCCTCGACAAACCCCGCGGCGAATTCTTCCACACCAACTGGACCGGCCGCGGCGGCGACGTCTCCTCCAGCACCTACAACGTCTAAACGCATGGAGAAGGGATCGAAGGGTAGGACAGGCGCCTCGCCTATCGCGCTGAGCGCCTCGCTCAGCGCACTCCTCCTTCTCGCTTGCCTCCTCGCCGCGCTCACCGCCTGCGCTTCCCCGCGCGTTCTCCGCGACACGCGGGACGGTTCCCGCGCGCCCAAATACCGCGTCATCGCCTATGCCATGGGACGCACCGATTTCGATCGCGTCGGCGCCGCCAAACTCACCCACATCAACTATGCCTTCGGCCTCGTCAGCACGAATGGCGAAGCGTTCGTCCGCACCAACGCTCCATCGCACTTCGCCCAACTCCAGGCCCTCAAAGCCCGCAACCCCAACCTCAAAATCATCCTCTCCATCGGCGGCTGGGGCGCGGATAATTTTTCCGATGCCGCTCTCACCGACGCCTCCCGCGAAAAATTCGCCTCGAGCTGCCTCGCCATTCTCAAACGTTACGCCCTCGATGGCATCGATCTCGATTGGGAATATCCCGGCCAACGCGGACCCGGCATTAAATTTCGCGCCGAAGACAAAGAAAACTTCACCGCGATGCTCCGCGAACTGCGCCGCCAACTCGACGCCCTAAGCGACGAACGCAAACGCGCCGGCGCCGATCGTTACACTCTCACCATCGCCTCCGCGGGCGGGACGAATTATTTCCAACACACCGAGATGGACAAACTGCACGCCTACCTCGATTGGATCAACATCATGACCTACGACCTCTACGGCGTCGGCACTCCCCCCGGCCATCACGCTGGCCTTTTCGCGCCTGCGGGAGTCACGCCTCGCCGAACTACCGACTCCGATGTTCAAGACCATTTAAAAGCCGCCATTCCCGCTCACAAACTCGTTATCGGCGCCGCCTTCTACGCCAAAAGCTGGACCAACCTCACCACCATCGAACCCACCATCACCGGCGGAAAATTTCAACGAGGATTTTCCTACTCCATCCTCGCGCGCGATTACCTCAACAAAAACGGATTCCAACGCCGCTGGGATAAGGCCGCCCAATCCGCCTACCTTTGGAATCCCGAAACCAAAACCTTCATCTCCTACGAAGACTCCGAATCCCTCCGCGCCAAAAGCCGCTACATCAAAAAACTCCATCTCGGTGGCATCATGTATTGGGAACACAGCGAAGACCCCAGCGAAACACTCCTCGACGCCCTGACAAAAGAGCTTCACTAATCGATTTCTACGGGGCTGCTGAGAGTTGAAGAAAACGATCGAAGCCATTGGACCAGGCGGCTCTGTCGGTCGGTTCAAAGCGGGCGGTGGCGAAGTTTTGGCGGATGAGTTCGCGGGCGGATTTTAGGTCGCCCACTTCGCCAAGCGTGATGGCTTGAATGAGAATGTTCCCGAGGGCGGTGGCTTCGACGGGGCCGGCGAGGACGGGGATTTGGCAGGCGTTGGCCGTGAATTGGTTCAGGAGCGTGTTCTTCGAACCGCCTCCAACGATGTGGAGGACTTCGAGTTTTTCGCCGGTGAGTTGTTCGAGTTGGAGCAGTGTCTGGCGGTAGAGAAGGGCGAGGCTTTCGAAGATGCAGCGGGTGAATTGCGCGGGCGTTTCGGGAAGGGGTTGGGCGGTTTCGCGACAGAACGCGGCGATGGCGTCGGTCATTTTTGCGGGCGCGAGGAAGCGCGGGTCCATCGGTTGAATGAGGCTGCGAAAAGGCTGTTCGGATTCCGCGAGGCGGGTGAGTTCGGCGTAATCGAAATTGTTTCCGGCATCGGCCCAGGCGCGGCGACATTCCTGGAGGAGCCAAAGACCGCTGATGTTTTTGAGCAGGCGAATGGACCCTCCGTAGCCGATTTCGTTGGTGAAATTGAGTTCGCGCGCGAGGTCGTTGATGATCGGTTCCGCCCGTTCGACGCCCATGAGCGACCATGTTCCCGAGCTGACATAGGCCCAAGGTTGATCGAGCGTGGCAGGAACTGCTGCGACGGCGGCGCCGGTGTCGTGGGAGCAAGTGGCGATTACCTTTGCGCCGCGAAAGGGTGGGAAGCATTGGGCATTGATCTCGCCAAGAACGGAACCGGACGGGACGACGTCGCCGAGTTTGTCTCGAGGGATGCCGAGTTTTTCGAGGAGCAAGGGCGACCAATTTCGGGTGCGCGGATTGTACATTTGGAAGGTGCTGGCCATCGATTCTTCGATGCGTGCGGCGCCGCCGAGTTCACGGTTTACGAAATCGGCGATGCTGAGAATTCGCGATGCGTTTTGGATCCGCGAGGCGGGTTCGGCGGCGAGTTGGAAAAGGGTGTTGATCGGCATGTATTGAATGCCGGTCTCCGCGAAGACGGTGGGCCAGGGAACTTTGGCGAGAAATTCTGGAGCGCTCCAGGTCGTGCGCGGGTCGCGATAATGAAAGACGGGCACAAAGGGATGGGCTTTTTCGTTGATGAAAACGTAATCGACGCCCCAGGAATCGGCGCTCAGTGACGCGAGAATTTCTCCGGATTTCTCAAATCGCGTCGCCGCCTCGTGAACCGCGCCAAAGATGTTTTCCAGCAATGCGCAAAAATCCCAGCGGATCGATGGGCCTTCGCGAATGGGAATATTGGGGAAGCGTTCGATCTCTTCGAGGGTGATGCGACCGTCTTTCAATGTGCCGAGAATGACTCGACCGGATTCGGCGCCGAGGTCGATGGCGAGGTAATTCATATTTGGGTGCGATAATCTTTGTCCGTCAAAGGAACGCGGTGAATTCCAAAAAGCGGCGCCAAGCGCTCGCATTCCAAGACCTTGCGGAATTTCGAGAGATTTACTAAGTCGCGATAGCGTCGTGGAGTGCGCGCGCTTGGCGCCGCTTTTCGGCGACCGACAGTTAAAGTCGCGACTCTCATATTTTAAGCTGCTTTTGGCGATGGGCTTCGTCGGCGCGGGTGGCGATGCGTTCGACTTCGGCGGCGGTCATGAAGTTGGGTCCGCCGAGAGTCGCGGCGCCGATGAAGATCTCAGCGGCTTTGGCGGCCATGAGGGCCGCGGCGAGAACGGCGTTGGGTGTCGAACCGAGCGCGATCAAGCCATGGTTTTGGAGAAGAATGAGGCGCGGCGGGGTGTTATGTTTCTTGATGAAGGCTTTCGTGCGATCGCGAATCTCGCGCGCGAGAGCGAGTCCGGGATCGCCGTAGGGAACGAATACGCTGGCCGCGCCACAGCAGACGATTTGATCGGGAAAGATGCAGCGTTCGGCGAAATCGCGCGCACGGGGTGAGCAAAGAATTTGGTTCACGGTGACCGGATGCGTGTGGCCGACGAATTCGATCCCGGGCAAGGTCAGGAGCCACGCATGGAAAACGGATTCAACGCTCGGCTTTTTCGATTTTGGATCGAGGCGCGCGTCGAACAGGGCTTGGTCAATGGCGGCGTCGTTAATTTTTTTGGCGTCGAGCAGCGCGAGAATTTTGGCGGAATCGCACACGGTCAAATCGGCTTCGGCAAGCGTGGCGAGATTGCAGCCGCTGGCTTTGACCGCGAAGGAACCGCCGTCGAGACGCGCGGAAGTGTTGCCCTCGCCGAGAATTGCGAGATTCTTTTCCGGCGCGCCGAGGTCGTGGGACAGAGTGAGCAACGCGCTGAGTTTCGATTTTTGATCCATTGAACGAAGTAACTCTAAGGGCGCGGGCGCTTCGTTTTCAATGCAAAGCCTCCAATTCGATTTCTCGTAGCAGTCCCGCCCTGCGGGATGACGAGGCTCTGATTTAAATTCGGGGGCGGAGAAATCAGAGCCTCGTTACCTCGGCTGCTACGAGTGTTGAACGAATCTTGACTCGCGGGGCGGGCGCCGATTGAATCGCGGCATTATTACAAGCATGGACCCGCTTTTGAAACTGTTACGCGAAAACGCTTCGCTCACTCCCACGCAACTGGCGCAGATGCTCAACGAGCGCGCCGAAAACGTCGCGGCCCGCATCAAGGATTTCGAGAGCGACCACGTGATCCTTGGTTATCGCACCATCCTCAACGAGGAAAAGTTGGGTCGCGATATCGTGCGCGCCGTGATCGAAGTGAAAATCACGCCCGAACGCGAAGGCGGCTTTAATCGCCTCGCCGATCGCATCGCCAAATACAGCGAGGTGACGTCGTGCTATTTGATGTCGGGCGGATACGATTTGCTGGTGTTCGTGGAAGGGGCGAATCTGCGCGAGGTGGCGAGCTTCGTCTCCGAAAAACTCGCGACGATCCAAGGCGTCATTTCAACCGCGACGCATTTCATGTTGAAGCCCTACAAAATGGACGGCGTTTTGATGAACGCGCAACGGAGCGAAGAGCGGTTGGCGGTTTCGCCTTAACGTCTTTAATCAACCTTGTAGAACGCGACGCAGTTTTGGTTGAAAAATCTTTCCCGTTGTTCACGAGGGAATTGTCGGCTCCACTTTTCAGCGAGGCCGTAAACCTCATTGTATTCCGCAGCGAGCAGGCAGACCGGCCAATCTGAGCCATACATCAGGCGATCAAACGTGAAAGCCTCGGCGACGATGTCCAGGTAGGGAGTGAAATTTTCGGCGCTCCACTTTTCCCAATCGGCCTCAGTCACCATCCCGGAAATTTTGCAGAAGACGTTCGGAGATCGGGCGAGTTCGCGGATTTGGGTGGCCCAGGGTTCGAGGAGGCGGTCTTTGATTTGGGGCTTGGCGATGTGGTCGAGGACGAAGCGTTGGGCGGGAAAGCGCCGGACCAGCTCGATGGCGGCGGGAAGTTGTTTCGGAAAGATGAGAATGTCGTAGGCGAGGTCGAATTGTTGGAGTTTGGAAATGCCGCGGAGAAAATCTTCGCGCACGAGAAATCGGTCGTCGGGTTCGTCCTGGGCGACGTGGCGGACGCCGACGAATTTGGGGTGGCGCGCGAGTTCTTCGAGGTCGCGTTCGACGTCATTGGCGCGCAAATCAATCCAACCCACCACACCTTTAATGATGGGGTTTTCGTCGGCGAGTTTCAGGAGCCAGCGGCTTTCTTCGATGCTTTGGCGGGCCTGGACAGCAATGCAGCCATCTAGGCTTGCCGCTTTCAGAAGGGGTTCCAGATCGGCCGGAAGATAATCGCGTCGGAGGCGCGCGAGTTTATCAGTCATCCACGGGTATTGCGCGGGATCGTATTTCCAAAAATGCTGGTGCGAATCGAGTCTCATGGCTGCAGCGAGATGGCGGTGACGCCGAGTTTTTGCGGACCGGCGGGCGCTTTGAATTGAACGAGATCGCCGACGCGGGCGTTCATGAGCGCGCGAGCGAGCGGGGATTGCCAACTGATCCAGTTGCGATCGAGATCGATTTCGTGGACTCCGACGATGCGGAAGGTTTCGATTTCGCCCGCGGGATATTTGACGGTCACGTAAACGCCGAAGCGAACCTGATCAACAGCGGCGTCGTCGGGTTCGACGACGGTGACGGAACTGAGAATTTGCTGCGCCTGGGCGATGCGTTGATCGATCGCCTGCGTGCGCGTTCGATCGCTGGCGGTGGCCGCGGCGGAACGTTGGTTTTGCAACGTCTCGATTTCCCGCCGCAACTGGTCAGCGCCTTCGCGCGTGATGTAATTTTTGACGCCGGGCGGCAGCGAAACCGCCGGCCGTTGTGGCAAAGCCTCGGACGCATCATCTTCGCGCGTGAAGGCCTTGCTCATTTGAGTTCAAACATCGCGCTCCCAACGTATCTCGACCGCGTCGTCGTTGCGAAGGCCGGTCCTGAGCACGGTGACCAGATGTTCGGTCGCGCCGACGGACGCGGCGAATTCGTCGATCGTTTCTTTGCGCAAATAATAGTCGCGATCTTCGAGGCCCTCTTCCTCCAGTTGATCCTGAAGAAAAGCCAGTTCGTCCTCGTTGATGCGCCCGAGCAGTTCATTAGTGCTCTTGTTATAAACTTTGACCATGAGCCCACGCTAGACAACAAATCGCGGGTCGTAAACGGGGCCGGGATGATGCCTTGGTCAGAGTCGAAGCTGGCTTATTTTCGGGATTCTGGTACAGCTTCGGCATGAGATCCGCAAAGGCGTTTCTAACGTCGGTTTTCTTTTGCGCTTTGCTGCCGGCTTACGGGCAAGTCGTGGTCACCAGCACACAGCCAAGCGGGCCGGGATCGTTTAGCGAGGCGGTTGCTTCGGTGTCGGCCGGGGGAACGATTCGGTTTGCGCCGGCGCTGGCGCACGCATCCATTCAATGCAATTCGATTTCCATCGGCAAATTGGTGACCATTGACGGAACGGGTGTTCGGCCTGCGCTGGTTTTGACCGACATCGATGCGACGCTGGAGATTCAGGTCGATGCGGAGGTCACGATCGTTAATACGGATGTCATGATACCGGTGGTCAATCGCGGATCTCTCGAAGCGCAGTCGTTAACCGTGGGCGGGCTCGGCATGACCGGAATCGACAACAAGGCGGGCGCCCACCTCACCCTCTTCTCGTCCAAATTTGTGGAGAATACGACGGATGTTCGGAATGAAGGCGGAACGGTGACAGCGACTTCGAATCAGTTCGGCTTTTTTCTGAACGAGACCGGAACGGTGACGGCGCTTTCGAACACGTTCAATGGCATTCAAAACAAGGCGGGACAATTCGCGGCGACTAACTGCGTGATCGACGCCGAGTTTTCCAACGATGGCGTCGCGATCGAGGGAGGTTCTTTCACGGCGGAGCAAGTGACGATCGCGGGCAACGATTACTACGATGCCGACGTTGGCTTGAAGATCGCCACGAATGGAATCGTGCGGCTCAACAATTGCCGCATCTTTAACTTTGCCGAAAGCGGCATTCAGAACAAAGGAGCTCTGTGGGCGACGAACTGCCTTCTGACCAATAACGCCGCGACGCCGTTGCGCAATCTCGCGTCCGGCTCAGCGCAAATTGAAAGCTGCGTTTTCAACCGCAACTTAGTGGATTCTTCCTATTCGGGCGCTATTGAAAATGGCGGAACGCTCATCTTGAATAATAGCTTCGTCACGGCGAACCGGAATTGGGGCGATGCGGGCGGGATATTAAACCATGCGGGCGCCTCTCTTTCGATGACTAACACCGTGATCAGCGGCAATTTAGGAGCAAATGGGTGCGGCATTTTCAATGACGGGACGATCACCGCGCAAAGCGTGCGCATCGAGGGCAACAGTTATGACCCCTTCGGGTCGAGCGGTTACGGCGGAGCGATTTATTCTCGCGCCGGCAGCGTCACGCTGTCGGACTGCAAAATTACCGGAAATCGAAACAGTTCCGGGGGCGGGATCGTGAAAGCGGCGGGCGACCTGACATTAATTCGCACCGTCGTATCCAATAATAGTTCGTCGCAATTTTCCTTTGGGTCCGATTGCACGGGCGGAATCGGCGCGGCCATTTGGAGTTGGTCCGGACGCGTCACCCTTGTGGAGTGCTCGGTGGTGGCCAATCAAACTGTCGGCGTCTTCTGCCGCTCGCCCGACGATAACACGTATAACACCGAAGGCGGCGCGGGCGGGATTTCCGTGACGGGGAATCTGGAAATCTATCGCTCGACGATCGCGAGCAATATTGGCAACGGCATTTCCCACGGCGGCGGGATCTTAACCGTGGTTCAATCGACGATCGCTGGAAATAGCGAGAGCGGTCAACGCGGTGGAACGTTCGATCAGTCCGAGAGCGGCGGATTCGGCGGCGGCATATTGGCCAGCGGCGTCCTGCGCATCACCAACTGCACGATTTTTGGGAACTTCGCGGCGCGTCCCTCCAGCAATGCGAAAGGCGGCGGGATTTATTTTACGGGAACCGATTTTTCGCTGCAAAACTCGATTGTCTGCAGCAATCGCGCCGATCTGAATCCGGACATCTTCGGAAGCTTCACGGGCGATCATAATTTGGTGGGGGTGGATCCGAAATTGGGACCGCTGGCGACCAACGGCGGTTTGACGCAAACGATGTTGCCGATCGAGGGCTCGCCCGCGATCGATGCGGCAAGTTATGCGGGTTTTCCGACCGATCAGCGCGGGTTTCCAAGCATGGTTTCGCTCCTCCCGGATATTGGAGCTACGGAAACCGGGGATGCGCGCCCGTTGGCGATTACGGCCGAATTCGGAGGGTCCGGCAACGTAACCATTCGTTTTCGCGCTGTCTCGGGAGCCCGCTTTCAAATCTTCACCACGCCGATGCTGAACGTCCCCGTGTCAGCCTGGGAATCCATTGGCCCCGCCTCAGAAAAGGCGGGCGGCGCGGAGAATTACGAGTTCACATACTCGGCTGGTCCGCAGAGCAGGCAGCGTTTCTTCGCGATCATCCCGCAGTTCAACTGATAAACCGCGGGTCGTAAACGGGGCCGGGATGATGTTTGCGTAGGAGTTCGACGAAGCGCGCGAGGCCGCGTTTTTCGTCGGCGCCGAGGTGGTAATGGATGTGCCAGCCCAGGTAATCTTTGCGAAAGGCCAGGTCGTATTCGGTGTGGGTGTTGATGATGTGATCGAGGGTTTCCATGCCGAACGTTTTCGCTTCACGGAGTTGGCGTTTGAGTTCGGTGTTCTCGAGGCCGCGCCGCAAAACCCACACGGCATAGACGAAAGGCAGGCGCGTCATTTCAAACCAGGCGGCGCCGAGATCCCAAATTTCGTGCGGATGCGGCGCGCGCAAAAAATCGATGGCCGGGTTGCCGATGAGAAGAACGTTTGGAAATTCGAGCGCGTGCTCGTAACTGGGGAGCGGGACGAAAGTGGGATTTAACCTGCGTTCGGCGAGCAAGGTTCGTAGGAGGTTGACGCTGGTGAGCGAGGCCGTGTCGCAGTGGATTTCGCGGATGGATTCGAGCGGTTCGCGATGAGCAAGGAAAACGCTTTTGACTTCGCCCAGGCTCGCGATGGCGATGCCGTCGAGGACATCGTATTGATCGTTGAAAAGGACTTCGGTGATGCTGAGAAGCGCGGCGTCGAGTTCGCCCGCCCGCAACATCGCGCCGAGTTTGGCGGGCGGGACAAATTGAATTTGGTCTTCGAGCCCGCGCGTGAGAGGAACGGAATTCAGATACGGCACCGAGCCGACGCGGAAGGGCGCGAGGGATTGGCTGAGGCGATCTTCGCGTTGAAGCTGGGCGGCGCGCTGTTCGCGCTCGTAACGGCGCGCTAATTCCTCCGCCGATTCCGCCGGAGCCATGCGCAATTTCGGCAGTGGCTCGTCCATTTACTCTCCCGCCGCGGGCATCGCAAAGCGCAAGGAAGCATGCGGGAATTTTTCCTTGAGGGCGGCGCCGAGTTCCTTTTCGAGATGCGTTTTGAAAAGCTCGGTTTCAGCGTCGAGTTTGAAACTGGTCTCGACGGTCTTGCGATAGCCCGCCAGATGCACGACGCCGACGCGATTCAACCCTTCCATTTCGGCGTGGCCGGTCAAGTGGACTTTGCCCGCAATGTTCCAAATCCGCAGATGGGGCTTGATTGTGACGTTGACGCCAATCGGACTGAGGGCTCCGTTTTTCAAAAGATCGCGCGCTTCATCGGCCGTGAGCGACAAATCTTCGACCGGCGCGAGGGCGTGCTCTTCGACGCCGTAGATCGACGCGTTGAAGGGCGAAATCGACGGACGCATCAATGGGAAGAAAATGACGTCATCGATGTTTTCCTGCTCGGTAAAAATCATGGCCATGCGTTCGACGCCGGGGCCGATGCCGGTGGTGGGCGGAATGCCGTATTCGAGCGCTTCGATGAAATCGAAATCGAGCGCATGGAAATCGCCGCTGTCGCGCTCTTCGGGCTTGTAGGATTTGCGCCAGGTTTCGAGCAGGTTGACCGGATCGTTTTGTTCGGACCAATTGTCGCCGCATTCCATGCCCGCGATGAAAATTTCAAAGCGTTCGACGTAGCGCGGATCTTCGGCCATCGGTTTGGCGAGGGGCGAAATTTCAATGGGATGACCGAAGACGAGCGTCGGCTGAATCAATTCGGGCTCGACCAATTCGAACGCGGCCACCATGGCTTCGCCGATGGAGGGCTGCGTCTCGGTGACGCCGAGCGCCTGCAAATGTTTATTCGCGTCCTCGACGCTGGCGACCGTGCGGAAATCGATGCCGGTTTTATTTTTCACCGCGTCGGCCATCGAGATGCGCGTCCAGGGCTTGGCGAAATCGACGGTGTGACCCTTCACTTTGAATTCGGTCTTGTCGAACGCTTCCTTCGCGATGAAGCGGAACATGTCCTCGATCAGGTTCATGTTGTATTCGTAATTTTCGTAAGCCGTCATCGATTCGACCATCGAAAATTCCGGATGATGACTGCGATCGATGCCTTCGTTGCGAAAATAACGGCCGATCGTATAAACCTTGTCATAACCCGCGGCGATCAGGCGCTTCAAATAAAGCTCATGCGAAATCGCCAGATACATGTCGATGCCCAGCGCGTTGACGTGCGTCTTGAAGGGCTTCGCGGTGCCGCCGCCGTATTGCGGTTGAATGACAGGCGTGATGAATTCAAGAAAACCGCGCCCATTCAAGAACGTGCGAATCGCCGCGACCATGCGGCAGATCGACGCGAAACGTTCCTGGTTTTCGGGCGTGAGAATGACGTCGAGATAACGTTTGCGCAGAATTTGTTCGCGATCCTTGAGGCCGTTCCATTGATCGGGCAACGGACGAATCGTCTTGGTCAGGATGCGGAACGTTTCGACCAGCACGGAGATTTCGCCGCGCTCCGTTTTCATGACCTTGCCGGTCGCTTCGACGATGTCGCCGAGATCGAGCAGATTGAATTCAGTGAAGCCGATGTTGCCGAGGGTTTCGTCTTTGGCTTTGACGAGTTGTTTGCGGAGGAAAAGTTGGATGCGCCCGGATTGATCCTGCACATGGCCGAACGCGAGAGCGCCTTGCTTGCGCCAGGACATAAGGCGGCCCGCCACAGTCACTTCCTGCCCGTTCATCGCTTCGAAATTGTCGATGACCGCTTTCGAGTAATGACTGCGGCGGCTGCGCGAAGGATAAGGGCTCAAGCCCTGCGCGCGCATGGAGGCCGCTTTCCCGATCCGAATGTTGCGAATTTCGTTTAATGGATTCGACACAAAATCTCTTTCGTTACCAGAGCGCGCGACCCTATCAAAGCCCGAGCCGGGCCGAAAGGCGAAATCGCGACCCACGCCAGGCCCTGTTCTGGCAATTGAAATCTGAACTAAAAAGCAGTGCGGTGATTTCATTGTTCCCCTATAGGAGGACGCCTGATTGACGCGAGGGCACGCCGCTTATATTGCTGATCATGCTTCCGGCGGACCATCCGGAAGGAGCAAGGAGTTTTAAAACCAATCGGTATGAAGCGGGCATTTGTTAAGTTACTGGAGTTGTGTCTTTTGGCGCGGCGGGGATTTGTTTTGGCCGGTTTGGCGCTGGGGATTTTTTCGATCGCAAGGGCGCAGTCGGTGAGTCCGGGAACGTTCCCGACGACCCCGGATCAACAAACCGGGTATTTCATCCAGACGGTCACGGTGGGGAATACGAGCGCCACGAATTATCCAGGGGTGCGGGTGTTGGTCCGGGATTTGCCGCCGGATACGCAGGAGACCAACAAGGTGCGGGTGGGCAATGCGCATGGGGTCGTCAACATCGGCTCTTCGACGAATATTCCATATTTCGATTTTGGGCCGATTGCAGCGGGGGCATCCGTGGATTTCGCGGTCGAATTTTACATTTCGAATCGGAAGCTCTTCCCGACGCCGCGCTATGAAGTGTCGGTGCGCGAGCCGGCGATCACAATTTTGCCAACGTCATTGTTGGTGACGAATAACGCGACGCGCGTGGAGGCAGGGAAGTTTTTCGCGGAATTCAAAACGGACCAGGGGCGCGCGTATTACGTGCAATATAATACGAGCCTGACGGCGACAAATGGATGGCGGACGAGTCTGCCGAATATTCGCGGGACAGGGGATAAGGTGCTGTGGGTGGATGACGGCCCGCCGCGCACGGAGAGTCTGCCGAGCACGGTGGGGTCGCGGTTTTATCGAGTGATTGTGTTGCCCCAATGAGGGAAGCGCAACGTGCAGAGCGGGGAATTCGGAATGTGGGTGAAAGTGGTTTGAAGAGGAGATTATGAAGGAATTTTTTGTTAAGTGGGTGGGCTGGGCGCGGACCTCCGGTGAGTATGGGAAGCCGATTACAAATCGGCGGCACGGCAGGTTAAAAACCTGCGCTACGGGAATGAGCGCCGCGATTTTGTCGCTGTTTCTTTTGGCCTCGGTTCGCGCGCAAGTGGAGGAAGATTTGGACACGTTGAATCGGTTTCATCTGGGGCCGTCTTTGCATTTTAACGTGACCGCGAAGATGCGGAGTTTGCCGGTGCCCGCGAATTTGGGGCCGAGTTATGACGATGGTTTCGTAGCGACCGATATCAGCGGTAATTTCGGCGGG
>Ga0070686_100000502_pt1 | contig 23516 bp, 15 predicted proteins | sample KBSS23LmetaG_FD_65654 | JGI IMG/M metagenome (GOLD analysis project Ga0070686, IMG submission 65654) | Switchgrass rhizosphere microbial communities from Kellogg Biological Station, Michigan, USA - KBS S2-3L metaG | ecosystem: Host-associated > Plants > Roots > Rhizosphere ... | reverse complement strand
ACCGCCGTGCAGAAGACCAGGAACTGCATGTTGTCGTGCGGGTTCGCGCCCGGGCTGAGCAGGTTGTGCCCCTCGTCGTCGCTCATCGACCAGTTGAGGTGCTTGCCCGAGCCGTTGACGCCCGCGAACGGCTTCTCGTGCAGCAGGCAGGCGAGGCCGAACTTCGGCGCCGTGCGCTTCAGCGTCTCCATCATGATCATCTGGTGATCGGTGGCGACGTTGGCGTTCTCGAAGATCGGCGCGATCTCGTACTGGCTCGGCGCCACCTCGTTGTGACGGGTCTTCACCGGCACGCCGACTTTGTACAGCTCGCTCTCGACCTCGGACATGAAGGCCATCACCCGCTCGGGGATCGCGCCGAAGTACTGATCTTCGAGCTCCTGACCCTTCGGCGGACGGGCGCCGAACAGCGTGCGGCCGGCGTTGATCAAATCCGGACGCGACAGGTAGAAGTAGCGATCGATCAGGAAATACTCCTGCTCGGGCCCGCAGGTGGTGACGACGCGCTCCGCCGTCGAGCCGAACAGCTTGAGCACGCGCACGGCCTGTTTGCACAGCGCTTCCATCGAGCGCAGCAGCGGCGTTTTCTTGTCGAGCGCTTCACCGGTCCAACTGACGAACGCCGTCGGGATCACCAGCGTGACGGCGCCGCCGCTGTAGAGCAGCCATGGCGGGCTGGTCGGATCCCACGCCGTGTAGCCGCGCGCCTCGAAGGTGGAGCGCATGCCGCCCGACGGAAAACTCGACGCGTCGGGCTCGCCTTTGATCAGTTCCTTCCCCGAGAACTCAGTCACCGCCTTGCCGTCGTTCGAGATTTGCAGAAACGAGTCGTGCTTCTCGGCGGTGATGCCGGTGAGCGGCTGGAACCAGTGCGTGTAGTGCGTCGCGCCGTGCTCGACGGCCCACTCCTTCACGGCCGTCGCGACCGAATCGGCGGCCGCGGCGTCGAGCGGTTCGCCGTGCGTCATCGTGCGGCGCAGCGCGTGGTAGACGGCTTTGGGGAGACGGGCCTGCTGCACTTCGTCGTTGAAGACCAGGCTGCCGAACGTGCCGGTCACGCGCGCGTCGCGCTTCTCCTTGAGATCGGTCACCGACCAGTCGCGAATCGAGCTGATCGCGTCGCTCAGAACTGCAGAACCCATGACGTCGTCCCCCTTTGTCTCAGTCGCCGACCCCAGCCAAAACACGCATCATAACGCCGCGTCCGGAAGGTGTGCATTATCCCAACAAACGTGACGATCGCGCAACGATCGGCGCACAGATTACTCGTCTCGTGCAGAATTTTGCGCAACTGAACACAAAATCGTGCGTCATTTGCACGAACTGGTAATCAGTCCGATTCTGGACCGCGCCAGCCCAGCAGCGTCAGGAATTCGGCGAGCACCATCGCCGTCGCGCCCCAGATTTCGTGGGCGGCGACGTGGAAACCCGGGATGGTCAAGCGAACGCCGTCGCGCTCCCGATCGACGCGGCGCACCGCACGCGGATCGAGCAACTCAGCAATCCCGATCTCGAGAATGTGCGCCACTTCGCCGTCGGCCGGCGTGAGCCGTGGGCGCGCCGCCCGTGCGGCGACGATTGGATACAGACGGAAGCCGCTGACCGGAATGTCGAGCGGCGTGAGCGCGCCGAGGACGCGCACCCCGTGGCGATCGAGCGCCACCTCCTCGTGTGCTTCGCGCAGCGCCGCCTGCTCGAACGTCTCGCCCGGTTCGACGACGCCGCCGGGGAGCGAGATCTGGCCGGGATGCCGCGGCGTCTCGCCGCGGACGGTGAGCACGATGCTTGCGGGAGCGTCGAGCGGATCGGTGGCGCCGTCGGTCGCCGGAAAGACGAGCAGCAAGCCCGCGGCGTGCCGCACGCGCGCGATGTTGAAGCCTTTGGGCCACGCGCGCCGTGGCACCGGCGCCATCCGGTCCTGGCCGGCCGCGCCCGGCAGCCCGATCTGCAGCGCCGCTTCGAGGCGCGCAATCGCCGCCGCGAACGTCACGGCACGTTCGTCATGACCGGACACGATGCGGCGGGCGTCGGGTAATTCGCCGACGTCACCGCCCGGACGACTTCGGCCGCGATGAACGCGTAGCCGTTGTCGTTCGGGTGGAGCCCGTCGGACGAATAGGTCGCCGCCTGATAGCTGCGGACATCGCACATCAGGTCGACGATGACGGTGTTCGACGAGGCCAGCGGATTAATCACGGTGGTGGTCATGGCCACGGCCGCGCGTTGCGCCGCCCGCCGCTGCGCGACCGGCGCCGAGATGAGATAAGGCATGACGGCCGCATTCGGCACGTTGAGGATCACGCGCCGCGGATTGCCGGCGCGATCGCTGATGGTGCGCAGCAAGGTCGAGAAATCGGCGCTGAACGCGCGCACCTGTGCATCGATGTACGCGTTCGGATCGCTGCCGCCGGCGCCGGCGCCGAGCGCGGCGGTCACGGTATTGATTTCATTCAAGCCGGCGAAGATGGTGACTAAAGTCGCGTTCTTCTGGACAAACGGCGCTTCCTGGTCGATGAAGTTGCCGACAATCGTGCGGTTGTACTGCTGCCCGAGCGTCTCGAAGTCGCGGCCGATCACCGCCGTGGGAATCCCGAGGTTCAAGAGGTCGATGGTGAAGCCCTGCGCACGGAGCGTCCGTGCCGCGACGGCAACGTAACCTCGCCCGTCAGCGCAATCGATCAGCGGGCAGGGGACGCTGGAACCTACACCAGTCACGTCGCTTGCGCCGATTGCCGCCCACACGATCATCGAGCCGGCGGCCGGCGGCCCGCTCGGCTGCGTCGGACTGCCGCCGCCGCACGCGATCCATGAAGCCAGAAGGACGACGAGCATCGCGATCCGCAGAATTGGAGATCGCTGCACCGCGTGTAAAAAGCCGCGCTCGGATTGGTCCATCAGATGAAAGCCCTTTACTAGAATGGCATATTGCCCTTGCCTCTGCTGCGACAGGTCGCCACGACGATCGGGGCGATGCTGGCGGGAGTGTTCAACGCGATCACCCATCGGCCGGAGACGGTACCGGAGTTGAAGCCGGGCGACGCGGCGCCCGACTTCACGCTGCCGGGATCCGACGGCCGCACCTATCGTCTGAAGGATCTGGCGGGGCAAGCGCTGGCGCTCGCGTGGTTTCCGAAAGCGTTCACCGGCGGTTGAACGGCTGAGTGCCGGTCGCTCGGTGCGAGCGACAACGAATTGCGAAAGCGTGGCTTTCGAATTTTTGCGGCGAGCGTCGACACGGAAAAGACGAATCGCGATTTTGCCGAGTCACTCGGGTTGACGTACCCGATTTTGAGCGACCCGACAAAGGCCGTGGCGCGGGCATACGGCGTGCTTGCTCCCTCCGGCTACGCGTCACGGTGGACGTTTTATATCGGAGCCGACGGTCGCATCCTCGATATCGACAAGAAGGTCAACGCCGGGTCGCATGGCGTTGACGTATTAGAACGAGTTCGGGGTCCAGGGTTCGGGGTTCGGAGTTCTCGTTCTGGTTCTGAAGGTGATGGTCCTGGTTCTCGCGAACCGTAGAACCGGAAACCCTTAGAACCTCAGAACCAGAACCCCAAACCGCGAACCCCGAACCGCGAACCCCACACAAGCTGGCGCGAGCCAGGCTGGAGCGTGTATGGCGATCCTCGATCGATTCCGCACCCAGGCGCGGCACAAGCATCCCGACGCCGCCGTTCGCCTCGCCTTCGTCCAGGAGCTGCCGCTCGACGAACGTGAGCTGCTCGTCGAGATCGCGCGCGAGGATGCCGATCCGCGGGTGCGCCGCGCTGCGGTCGCCAAGCTGCTCGACCCGGCCGCGCTGGCGGGCGTCGCGAAAGACGACGCTGACGAGCAGGTGCGGACGCAGGCGGTGAGCATGCTGCGCGACATCGCGCTCGAGGCTTTCGAGGGCGTCGCCGAGCCGGACAGCCATGCGGCAGTCGACGCGCTCGCCGACACGAAGACGCTCATCGCCATTGCCAAGAACGCGACGCGCGAATCGACCGCGCTGCGCGCCGCGGCGCGCGTCACCGACGTCCACGCGCTGGGGTCGATCGCCCGGCATGCGGAGCACGAGCCGGTGCGACTGCAGGCGTTCGAGGCGCTGCACGATCACGGCGAGCTGCTGAAGACCGCGCTCAACTCCGAGTTCCGCGACCCGACGCTCGCTGCCGTCGAACGCATCACCGATCGCGGCGAGCTCGATCAGATCGCGTCGCGCGCCAAAAACAAGAGCGCGGCCAAGCGGGCGCGGGCCATCCTCCGCGAGATCGAGGAGCGCGAGACCGCCGAGCGCGACGCGCGCCACGCGGCAGAAGCAGCGGCCGCGGCGGAAGCGGCTGCGGCCGTCGCCGCCGAAGCGGAAACCGCCGCTCGCGCCGCCGAGCGCGAACGCGCCGAGGCCGACGCGGAAGCGCGCCGCGTGCAGGACGCCGAAGAAGCCGAGCGCCGCGCCGCACAGGACGCCGCCGCGGCGCGCCTGCGCGCCGAACAGGATGCCGCCGAGCAGGCGCGCGCCGAAGCAGCGGCAGAAGCGGCGCGGCAGGAGCAGGAGCGCCGCCACGCGCGCCTCGCCGAACTGTCCACGGCCGCCGCCGCGGCGCTCGCCGTCGAAGATCCCGCCGCGGCCCGTCGGCAGTTCGCACCGATTCGCAAGGAATGGAGCGCGCTGAGCGCGGCCGGCGAGATCGATCCAGCCGTCGCCGCGCAATACGCCGAGACCGAACAGGCGTTCGCCGCACGCGACGCGGCAGCGCGCGAGGCCGACGAGCGGGCCCGCCGCGAGGCGCTCGCCCGCCTGCAGCAGTTCGCCTCGCGGATCGAGGCGACCGCCACGCGCACCGACCTGACGCTCAAGGCCGGCGAGCGCGCCATCAAGGAACTGCGCACCACGCTCGGGTCGATCCCGCAGCTGCCGTCGAAGAAGGACTACGAAGAGATCGTCAAGCGCTTGAAGGCGGCGCAGACCGCGCTGACGCCGAAAGTGCAGGAACTGCGCGACATCGCCGACTGGCAGCGATGGGCCAACGTCGGGATCCAGGAGCAACTCTGCGAAAAAATGGAGGCGCTCAAGGCGCTCGACGATCCCGAGACGATCGCCAAACAGGTGCGCGAGCTGCAGGCGCAGTGGCGCCAGGCCGCCGACGTGCCGCGCGCCCAAGGTGAAGTGCTGTGGAAGCGCTTCAAGGCGGCGCACGACGAGGCCTGGGCGAAATGCGAAGCGCATTTTGCGGAGCAGGCAGTCGCGCGCAACGACAACCTGGCCAGGAAAGTCGCCCTGTGCGAACGCGCCGAGGCGCTCGCCGACTCCACCAACTGGATCAAGACCGCCGACGAGATCAAGGCGCTCCAGAACGAGTGGAAGACGATCGGTCCGGTGACGCGCGGCCAGGAAAAAGCGGTGTGGGAACGTTTCCGCGCCGCCTGCGATCGCTTCTTCACCCGGCGCCACGCCGATCTCGCCGAGCGGAAGAAAGTGTGGGGCGAGAACCTCACCAAGAAGGAAGCGCTCATCACGCGCGCCGAGGCGCTGCAGGACTCCACCGACTGGGACACGGCGGCCGCCGAGATCAAGCGGCTGCAAGGGGAGTGGAAGAACATCGGCCCGGTCAAGAAGAGCCGCTCCGAAGCGCTGTGGCAGCGGTTCCGCGGCGCCTGCGATCACTTCTTCTCGCGCTACTCGCAGCGCCACGACATCGCGAAAGGCGAGCGCGCCGCGGCCCGCGAGGCGATCGTCGCCGAGCTCGAAGCGCTTGCGCCGTCGGCGCCGAGTCAGGAAGCGGGGCTCGGCGTGCCGGAAGCGGCCGACGCGCAGACGCCTGTCGAGACGCTACCGCCGGCCGAACCGCCGGCGGATCTGGTCGCGAAGGTGCGCAGCATCCGCGGCCGCTGGCAGTCGGAGCTCGCCGCCCGCGGCGTCGATCGCGACCGCGCGGCGGAGCTCGACGCCCGTTTTGCCGCGGCGTTCGCTCGCGTCGTGTCCGCGTATCCGACGGCGTTCGCCGGCACCGATCTCGATCCCGAAGCGAATCGCAAGCGGATGGAATCGATCGTTCAGCGGATGGAGGATCTCGCGAAGTCGCTTGCCGGGCCGACCACCGCCGCCGGCGATGCGGCGATTTCACCGACGACGCGGCTGGCGGCAATGCTGAAGGAAGCGCTGGCGGCGAACACGATCGGCGGCCGCGTCGACGATGACAGCCGCTTCCGTGCCGCCAACGAAGACGTCCGCCAGGCGCAGGCGAGCTGGTCGCGGATTGGACCGGTTCCCGACGACACCCGCCGCGCCCTCGCCGATCGCTTCCAGCGCGCGATTCGTCGGATCAGCGACGCCACCGCGCGCGGTTCGGCGGCCGCTGTGACTTCCGCGCGGCCGCGGTAGAGGCGGCGCTTCGCGCCGTAGGACGGATAGGCCAGGCGGGTCGGGCAGGTCGAACGGCCACTTACTCGCGGCGTCGTGGGTAAACCCGATCTGCTCATCGGCTGTGAGCACATGGGGTTTACCCACGGTCTCCGGAACAAGTGGCTGTCCGACCCGCCAGACCTGCCCGGCCTAGCTTTCCCACGGCCCGAAGGGCCGCCTACTGCATCTTCAGCAGCTCCACGTCGAAGACGAGCATGCCGTAGGGAGCCTGCTTGCCTTTGTAGGCGAGGTTCTCGGGGATCCAGAACCGCGTCTTCTCGCCTTCGTACATCAGCTGAAGACCTTCGGTCCATCCGGGAATGACGCCGTCGACCTGGAACGTCGCCGGCTCGCCGTGGACGACGGAGCTGTCGAACATCTTGCCGTCGGTCGTCCAGCCGGTGTAGTTCACCGTCACCGAACCGGTCGGGCGCGGGTGACGGCCGCCGACACCTTCCTTGAGTACCTTGTACGCGAGGCCGCTCGCGGTTTTCTTCGCGTCGGCGGGCGGCGCCTTCACGTCCGCCGGCGGATGGCTCGGGATGTCGATCAGCTCGACGTCGAAGACCAGCGTGCCCTTCGGCTCGCGCTGTCCTTTGTAGGCGAGCGCTTCAGGGATCCACAGCCGGCGCTTCTCACCGGCCACCATCAGCTGCAGGCCTTCGCTGAACCCGGCGATCACCCGCGCGACACCGAAGGTGGCCGGTTTGCCCTTGGCGACCGAGCTGTCGAACATCGAGCCGTCGGTCTTCCACCCGGTGTAGTGCACGACGACGACATCGTCTTTTGTCGGGTGGTCTTTGCCGGTGCCCGGCTTGATCACTTTCGTGGCGAGCCCGGACGCCGACTTCGTGGCGTCGGCCGGCGGCGCGGCGACGTCGGGCGGCGCCGCGATCGGGCCCGACTGCGACTGGCCGGCCACGGCGGCGGCGCCGATGAGCATCAGAACGAGAACAAGAGAACGCATAGGTGCCATTGTACTTATGCTATGCTGCCGCTCGTACCTAGCCGGGAAGCCGAGCTTCCCGTACCTGCCGACTCGATCTCGCCGAGTTCGTAGATGTAGGCATCAGCGAGCACACAACCACGAGGTGTGCGATGCCGCATTACAGCAAGCTCACTCCCAATCTGGTCGTCGCCAACGTCGAACGCAGCCTGGCTTTTTACGTCGACACGCTCGGCTTCACGCGCGGCTTGACCGTGCCCGACGCGGCGCCGTTCGCGTTCGGATCAGTCACCAACGGCGCGGTCGAAATCTTCTTCAACGACGCCACGGCCGCGATAAAGGAATACCCGGCCTTCGCCAACAGACCGATCGGCGCCACCGCAACGATGTTCATCGAAATGCAGGGCGTCGATGCGCTGCACGATCGGTTGAAGGCGTCGGTGAAGATCGTGATGCCGCTGGTGACGCAGTTCTACGGCCTGCGCGAATTCGCTATCGAGGACCCCGACGGGTACATCATTACTTTCGCTGAGCGGATCTGAGCGGGGTCCCAGGCAAGGGCACAGAGGGCAACAGAGGTTAGAGAGGGAGGTCAGAGAGGCCGGGACAAAGGGGTTCTCTGCGCCCTCTTTACCTCTGCGTCCCTCGACTGCGAAGGCGCTCGAGTTTTTCTTTGAGCGCCTGAAGTTGCTGGCCCGCTTCACCGAGCTTCCCTTCGGCGGTGAGGCGCTGGTACTCGCTGAGATCGTGAGCGGCGTCTCGGATCAGAGAATCGACGTCGGTGGCCGCCGGTGCCGCGCCGGCAGGCGGCGCAGCGGCCGCCGGCGCTTGCGGAGGCGGCTGGCCGGCACGCGGTCGCGCCGCGCTCGCTCCGGAATCGGCGGCGACGCCGCTCGGTCCGCTCAGCGTCGACGGCGCGTTGCCGAACAGCGCCGCCATCGCCGACTCGAACGTCGGACCATAGGCGAGGCGATCCTGGATCGCCAGCACGACGAGGCGCAGCTCCGGCATCGGGCTTCGCTCGGCCTGCAGGTAGATCGGTTCGGCGTACAGCAGCGCGCGGCCAACCGGTATCACCACCATCGCGCCGCGCCGGACGTGCGATCCCTGCTGGTTCCACAACGACAGCTGGCCGGAGAGCTGCGGGTTCTGATCGATCCGCGCCTCGATCTGCAGCGGACCGTCGACGAGCCTCGTCTTGGGGAAGTCGTACACCAGCGCGCTCCCGTAGTGCGGGTCGTCGCTGCGGCCGGCAATCCAGCCGATCAGGTTGTTTCTGTTCGCCGGCGTGAACGGCAGGATCTCGATGAACTCGGTGGTGCTCTCGCCGGGCAGATTCATCAGCACGAAGTTCGGCTCCATCGTCTGCGCCGCCTGCTCGCGCTGCGTCGACAGGCCGACTTCGCTGGCTACCGTCCACAGATCTTCGCGGTTGTAGAAGGCGCCCGGATCGGTCATGTGGTACAGCCCGTAGACGGTCGCCTGCATCTTCAGCATCAGCTCCGGGTAGCGGATGTGTTTGCGCAGCGTCGGCGGCATCGCCGCCGCGTCCTTGAAGAGCGAGGGGAAGATGGCGCGGTAGCCGGCGATCATCGGATCTTCCGCATCGAAGACATAGAACGTCGTCGTGCCGTCGTAGGCGTCGACCACGGCCTTGACGCTGTTGCGGATGTAGTTGACGCGCGATCGCCCGAGGCGGTACTGGCGGGCGTACGGGTACGCGTCGGATACGGTGAAGCCGTCGATCATCCATGACAGCCGGCCGTCGTCGCCGATGACGATGTAGGGGTCGTCGTCGAAGACGAGAAACGGCGCGAGCGTCTCGACCCGGTCGCGGATGTTGCGCCGCATCAGCAGCCGGCTGTCGGCACTGATGTCGTCGCTGAACGGCAGCTTGGTGAGATCGCCGCGGTCGAGGGCGATGATCATCCGCCGCAGGAATCCGCCGAGCGCGATTCCGCCGGTGCCCTCGTACGAGGTGAGGCTGTTGGTTTCGCCCTGCGGGTAGTTGAACTCCTTCTGCCGCGTCCGGACGTAGACGTCGGTGTTGGTGAGCTCGCCGAAGTAGATCTCCGGGCGCGTGACCTTGACGCTCGGGATCGTGCTGCGCACCGGCATGTCGCTGAGGATCAGACCCGGCAGCCCCTCCGGCGTGAACGCGTTGACCGGGTTCATCGTCACGCCGTAGCCGTGCGTGTAGATCAGCTTCTCGTTGATCCAGTTGCGGCTGCTTTCAGGCAGCTTGTCGATGTTCAGCTCGCGGACCGCGAGCATCATCTGCCGCACCGAGCCATCGATCTGATAACGATCGATGTCGATGTCGGGGAAATCGTAATAGGTGCGGATCTCCTGGATCTGTCGCAGCGTGTCCTGCAGCGCGCGCCAGTCCCACAGGCGGATGTTCTGCAGCGTGGTCTGGTTGGCGGCGGCGTCGACCGCCTCGACGCCGAGTTCGGCAGGGAACGCGCGCTGCTCGACCCGATGCAGCGCGAAGGCCCGCCGTGTCATCTCGATGTTGCTGGTGATGTACGGCGTTTCGCGAACCAGCTCGTTCGGCTTGACGACGAAGCTGTTGACGTACCACGCGATCACGCCGGCAACGACGTATACGGCCGCGGCCGGCACGACACCGAGGATCAGCCAGCGAACCCGCGGCGCGGCGACGGCATTGACCAGCGCCACCAGCGCCGCCAACGCCAGCGCAATCGACAGCGCGAGCTGTGCGGGAATCGTGACGTGTGCGTCGGTGTAGGTGACGCCGGCGAAGATCGTGTGGTCGTCGGTGAGCCGGTCGAAGCGGCCGATGTAGGTGCGCACCGCGAGCATCAGCAGCACCATCGCGATCGCGATCGACAGGCCGCGCAGCGACGCGGTTTCCCGCCCACGCCTGGTGAGCAGCCGCGTGCCGCCGGTGATCGTCGCGAAGAACACGGCCACCGCGGCGACGATGATCGCGAGCGTCAGCAGCCAGCCGGAGAGCAGCTGCCAGGCGGGCAGGGTGAAGAAGTAGAAAGTGAGCGGCCGGCCGAAGATCGGGTCGACGACGGCGCCGGCGGTTGCGGCGCGGACGGCATCGCCGCGCGCATACCAGTAGAGCGCCAGCGTCGTCCAGTCGGCCGCCATCGCAGAGGCGGTGATCACCGCGATCACCAGCGATCCGACGAGCGCGCCGAGGCGAATCACCGGTTCGACGGGCAGACGGATCGGTTGTCCGTTGATCAGAATCGGCAGCCCGGCGAGCTCGCCGAGGCGCGGCGGCTTGAGGAGCGTGAAGCCGCCGTAGAGGACGAGAAAGGTGACGAGCGTGAACCCGCTGAAGATCGCCGCCTGGATGTTCAGCGTGCGCCAGAAGACATCGCCGACGCCGAGCCCGTCGAACCAGAGCGCGTCGACGTAATACGACAGCGCCGTACCGCCGCTCAGCAACAGCAGACCGGCGACGACGAGCGCAAAGAGGCGGCCGCGACCGCGCGACGGACGACGCGGCGGCGGCCAGTCGATGGTTTCAGCCATCTCAAAATAATGCTGATTGCTGATTGCTGATCGCTGATTTATCGGGGTTTCACGGTGAACCCCTCGATGTTCACGTTCAGGTTGTGATTGACACGGACGCCGGCGATGCCCGCCGTGTCGACCTTGCTGTTGTCGGTCGACAGGACCTCGGCGCCGTTGACGAGAAAGCGCACTTTGTCGCGCCCGACTTCGACGGCGAGCGTGTTGCGCATCTTGCCGGACGGGTCGGGTTTGTGAATGGCGCTGCTGTCGGTCCAGTCGGCAATGGTCGGCGTCGAGCTGCCGGCGCGCCGCTTGATCAGGTATTTCCCGTCCTGGCGGACGAGGAAGTAGGTGTACTTCTGGTTCGGGCCGTCGAGATCGGCTCCGCCGATGAAGATGCCGTAGGCCTCTGGATGCGCGGCCGGTTCCATCTGGGTGAACGTTCCGGCGGCCGCATAGGCGCCGGTCTGCGCGTCGGTCGGCCGGTAATAGATGCCGGCCGCTCCGCTGACGAAGTGGAGGGCGCCACCAATCGGCGTCACCTTGACACCGGCGAGCGAGGCGCCGCCGCTGTCGAGCCGTCCTTTCCAGCCGGCCGGGAGCGTCCCGCCGCCGGCGACCGGCTTGTCGTGATCGGCCTGATGCTGCTGCGCGAACAGCGACGTCGCGGCGAGCACAACGCTGCCGAGCATCAATCGCGTTTTCATATGCTCACCCGATCATCACCGAGCGTCAGGCGCTTCACCAGTAGAACTTCAGTCCGAGCTGGATCTCGCGCGGCGCCCGCGTCGCGAGAACCTGTCCGAAGGTATCTGTCGGCGTATTGCACGTCGTCAGGCTGGCCGTGCAGGTGTTGTCGAGGCCTGCCGCATTCGGGTCCGCGAGCCACTGGGTGTGGTTGAACGCATTGATGGCGTCGGCGCGGAACTGGATCCGCTGGGTGCGGTTGAACGTCCAGTTCTTCGAGAGCGAGAGGTCCGTCTGATTGCGGCCCGGCTGGCGGAATTCGGCCCGCCGCGAGTTGCCGAAGGTGCCGTCGGCCGGCGGCGCATAGGCGTTCGGGTTGAACCAGAACAGATCCGCGGTCTGCTGACCCGCGGCCGGATCGCCGACGATGTCGGCTCGGCCGCCGCGCAGGAATCCGTTGGTGTTGGTCGAGATGCGCGGCATCGGCTGGCCCGAATTGATCGAGGTGATGCCGGCGATCTGCCAGCCGCCGAAGACGCCCTTGAGCAGCACGTTCGGCGAGTCCTTCAGAAACGGGATGTTGTAGACGTAGTTCGCCGTGAAGATGTGGCGGCGATCGGTCCGCGCGTCGGCGTACTCGGCCGCGAGATCGAGCGGGTTCTGCGGGATGTCGATGGCGTCACGATCGTTGCTCGCGTCGGTCTGGTTGCGGCTGAGCGTGTAGTTCACCGTCAGCGTTCCCGCTGCGCCGGCGTCGTGGCGGAAGCTGGTGAGCACGCCCCAGTAGTTGCTTCGCGCCGTCGTCGTCCGTAGCGTGATCGAACCGTAGCCGAGATACGGGCGGGCGAGGTTGACGCTGCCCAGCCGCAGCACGTCGGCCGGCTGCGGATAGTTGATGTCGATCGGCCGGATCAGATTGTCGCCGTGCGCGCCGACATAACTCAGGTCGAGCGCGCCGCGCGCGTAGAGTTGCCGCTGGATGCCGACGTTCCACTGCTGCATCCGCGGGGTCTTGAAGTCGTCGCCGTTGCCGATCAGGTTCAGCACGCCGGTGGTCGTCGAGGTCGTGCCAGCCCCGGGGTTCGACAGCCGCGCGTTCAGGATGTTGACCGTGCTCACGTAGGGCGGGTTGGTGAACGAATTCTGCTCGAAGATTCCCACCAGCGCCTGATCGTAGTAGACGCCATAGGAGGTGCGGAAAATCGTCTGGCCGCTCTCGAACGGGTCCCAGGTGATGCCCACCCGCGGCTGGACGTTCTTCTTGTCGAACCCGTAGATGGCGTCGCCAAACGGCGAGTTCTGGCCGGCGACGATGATGCCGTTCAACGGATCGCCGCTGCCGATCGTGATCAGCGTGCAGGCCGGGTTCGCGCACAGCGGCGCCTTCGCAGGGTCGTAGCGCGACGGCAGGAAGTTGGTCAGCACGTTGTTGGTGTCGGTGACCGGCTTGTACAGCGAATAGCGGACGCCGAGATCGATCGTCAACGCCGGACGCGGGCGCCACGAATCCTGCGCGAACATCTCGTAGCGGTTGAAGCGCAGGTGCTCGGTGATGTCGGTCAACGCCTCCGCGTAGGTGCAGGCGGCGCCGCACGAGCCGTCGGCGTTGCCGCTCAGGAAGTTGTAAAACGCCGTGTGCCCGCCGCCGGCCGCGAACGTGAAATTGCCCTGCGTCTGGTTGGCGGCGTTCTCGTTCTTCTGCTCGAACGTGACCAGCCCGCCGAACTTCAAGCCGTGCGTGCCGTGCTGCCAGGTGAAGTTGTCGGTGACCGTGTAGTTGCGGTACTGGATCGTGAACAGCTGGTTGGCACCGATCTGCGAGAGCTGCCCGGTCACCGTCAATAGCGGGATGACGCCGGCGTCGTTGCCCGGGTAGATCTCCGGGATGGTGAGGCCGAGCCCGCTGCGCAGGTTGCGATCGCTGCCCAGGTTCGTGTCCGAGATCGCATTGCTGGAAAACTGGAACTGCGCCTCGTTCAAGCGGTTGCTGCCGTGCGTCGATCGCAGCACCGCCGCGGCGACCTGCCCCGGCACGTTGGTGGCGGTGGTTGCGACGTTGGGCACCTGCAGGTTGAGGAACAGTCCGCCCGGCTCCTGCGTGAAGCTGTTGTCGTGGCTGTAGCGGCCGGTGAGCCGCCAGTTCTGGTTGAAGTCGTAGTCGACGCGGCCGACCTCCTGGCGCGTGTTCTGGACTGCCGGCTGCGTGCTGAGGAACTGCAGCCGGCCGGTGACGTTAGGCGGCTCCCACAGCTGGAGCAGCTTCACCGCGTTCGGGTCGCGCAGCGCTGGGGCGACGTAGTTGGCGCTGGTCGGATCGGTGAGCCACGCCGGATCGTAGGTATTCGAGATCAGCGCCGTCGGCGCGCGATTGATGCGGCGCAGTTCTTCGGAGAAGAAGAAGAACATCTTGGTCGGTACCACCGGCCCGCCGACGGTGCCGCCGAAGTTGTTGTAGGTGAGCGCCGGCGGGGTGCTGTTGATTGCCGGGTCCGGACTGCGGTTTCGAAAGAACGAGTTCGCATTCAGTTTGTCGCTGCGCAGAAACTCGTAGCCGCTGCCGCTGAAGCGCGCCGAGCCCGACTTGGTGACGACGTTGACGATGCCGCCGCCGCTGCGCGGCCACTCGGCCTGGTAGCCGTTGGTGATGATCTTGAACTCCTCGATCGACTCGAGGCTCGGCGTCGACAGCAGCGTGAAGTTCGAGCCGACGTCGACATCGGAGACGCCGTCGACGAGCCAATTGACGGCGTTGCGCCGCGCGCCGTTGATCGAGATGTTGACGGTGCTGGTCAGGCCGACGCCGACTTCGTCGCTCAGGTCGCTCGAGACTCCCGGCGCCAGCGTCGCAAGCTGCACGAAGTTGCGGTTGTTGAGCGGCAGCTCCTTCACCTGCGTCGACGTCATCGTCGACTGCAGGGCTGCGATCGGCTGGACCAGCGTGCGGCCGGCGGTGACGTCGATGCTCTCCGCGACGGCCCCGACCGTCATCCGCCCATCGAGCTGCAGGCGATCGTTGACGTGGAGCGTGACGCCGCGGAGCGTAACGCTTTGGAATCCCTGGAGCTCGAAGACGACTTCGTACTGGCCGATCGGCAGCAACGACGCCGTGTAGAGGCCCGCCTCGTTGGTGACGACCGTGCGAACAGTTCCTGTGTCGGTATTCTTCAGCGTAACCGAGACGCCTGGCAGCACCGCGCCGGTCTGATCGGTGCTGGTGCCGGTAATCGTGCCGGTCGTTTCCTGCGCCGCCGCGGTGCCACAGAACAGAACCGCAAGCACCATCATCGCCCCGAGCCTCAGCATGCGCGAATTCCTCCGGAAAGCGAGCTTACCACCGTCGTCCGCGCCGAGCTGGAGTCGTCATCGGACGTGGTGCCGGCCTTCAGGCTTGCGACCGCCGTCGGGGCAGCCCTGCAGGGCTGCTCTACGAATCGGTGCTACGGCGTCAGCACGATCTTGCCGAGCGCGCCGGGTTCCATCACTGCCTCATGCGCGCGTCCCGCCTCGGCGAGCGGCAGCTCGCGGCCGACGACCGGATTGAGCGTGCCGTTGTCGAGCCCGGCGATCAGCGCCGCATGAATCTCCGTCATCTCGGCGTCGGTGACGTTGAACAACGTCATCCCGAGGATGGCGGCGTCGCGCCCCATCGCCTGGCGCGCGTCGATTTCGACGCGGCCGCGGTTGCCGATCACGACGACGCGGCCGAACTTCGCCAGCATCCCGAGATCGCGATCGAGATTTACGTGTGCCGCCATCTCGAGAATCAGGTTGACCCCCTTGCCGCCGGTCGCGTCCATGATCGCGTCGGTGTACTTCGCGTCGCGATGGTTGACGGCGACGTCGGCGCCATGCTCGCGAACCGCGGCGAGACCCTTGTCGGTGCCGCCGCTGCCAATCACGGTGAGGCCGCGCGCGTGGGCGAGCTCGACCGCGGCGATGCCGACGCCGCCGGTGGCGCCGTGGACGAGCACGGTCTCACCGGGACGGGCGTTGGCGCGGTGAAAGAGCGCGCGATACGCGGTGCAGTACGGGACGCCGAGGGCTGCGCCCTGGCCGAACGCGGCGCGCGCCGGCAGCCGATGCAGCTGTGACGGCGCGCACAATGCGCGTTCGGCATACGTGCCGGCGCCGGCAACCGTGTTTCCGACGCCGGCGATGTAGACCCGATCGCCAGCCTTGAAACCGGTGACGCCGGTGCCGACCGATTCGACTTCGCCGGCGCCATCCTGCCCGGGCGTGTATGGAAGCGGCGGTTTGCGCGCGTACGTGCCGCTGTGAATGTAGGCGTCGACCGGGTTGACCCCTGCCGCGCGCACGCGGACCACCACCTCGCCAGCGCCCGGCTTCGGATCCTGCAGATCTTCGAGCTTCAGGACCGCAGGCCCGCCGAACTCGTGCACGCGAATCGCTTTCATCAATGTGTCCCGGCCGCCCTGAAGGGCTGCGCTACGGCAGTCAACATCAGCGACGCGCCGCCGGTGTTTTCCGTAGCGCAGGCCTTCAGGCCTGCCCGGCGCACGCGGCGCGCTCGACGCTTACGTTATCATTGAAATTCCCATGCAATTGGTGAAGCTCCACAGGACCGTGGGCGTGAAAGTCGGACACGTCCAGGTGGGCGGCGGCGCGCCGATCGTCGTTCAGTCGATGACGATGACCGACACGGCCGATGCGCAAGCGACGGCGCAGCAGTGCATCGAGCTCGCCGCCGCCGGCTCCGAGCTCGTGCGCGTGACCGTAAACCTGCCCGAGGCTGCCGCCGCCGTGCCCGAGATCAGGCAGCGGATGGTCGACGCCGGCTGCATGGCGCCGCTCGTCGGCGACTTCCACTACAACGGCCACCTGCTGCTGACGAAGTATCCGGACTGCGCCCGCGCCCTCGACAAGTACCGCATCAATCCCGGCAACGTCGGCACCGGCCGCCGCCGCGACGAGCAGTTCTCGACGATCTGCAAGGTCGCCGTCGACAACGGCAAGCCGGTGCGGATCGGCGTCAACGGCGGCTCGCTCAACCAGGAGCTGGTCGTCGCGAAGATGCAGGAGAACACCGATCGCGACCTCGGCAAGTCGTCCGAAGACATCATCAACGAATGCATGGTGCTGTCGGCGCTCGAGTCGACGGCGCTCGCGATCGAGAGCGGTCTGCGCAAGGATCAGATCATCATCTCGTGCAAGACGTCGCGGCCGCGCGATTTGATCGGCGTCTACCGCGCGCTGGCGAAGCAGACCGACCAGCCGCTGCACCTCGGGCTCACCGAAGCCGGGATGGGAACCAAGGGCCTGGTGTGGTCGTCGGCGGCCATGGGCGTGCTGCTGCACGAGGGCATCGGCGACACGATTCGCGTCTCGCTGACGCCGCGGCCCAACGGCGATCGGCGCGAAGAGGTCTACGCCGCCTGCGAGCTGCTCCAGGCGCTCGGCCTGCGCTCGTTCTCGCCGAGCGTCACCGCCTGCCCGGGATGCGGGCGGACGACGAGCAGCACGTTCCAGGAACTTGCCGAGCGGATTCAGGGCTACATCCGCGACAAGATGCCCGAGTGGAAAGTGACGCACGAAGGCGTCGAGGAGATGACGCTCGCGGTCATGGGCTGCATCGTCAACGGTCCGGGGGAGTCGAAGGCGGCGAGCATCGGCATCAGCCTGCCTGGCACCGGCGAGGAGCCGAGCTGTCCGGTCTTCATCGACGGCCAGCACGTCACGACCCTGCGCGGCAGCTACGACGAACTCGCCGCCGAGTTCCAACGTCTTGTCGATGACTACGTCGAGCACAAGTACGCCCGACGCTGACCTCCGCCTGCTCGACGCGCTGCATCGCGTCTGGGGCTTCGCCGAATTCCGGCCGCTGCAGCGCGAGGCGATGCACGCCATTCTCGACGGCCGCGACAGCGTCGTCGTGCTGCCGACCGGTGGCGGCAAGAGCCTCTGCTTCCAGGCGCCGGCAATCGTCGACGACGCGGGTACCGCGGCCGACGGCGGCGCCGCGAACCGCGATCGCCACGGTCTCGCCCTCGTCGTCTCGCCGCTGATTTCGCTGATGAAGGACCAGGTCGACGGCCTGCGCGTCGACGGCGTCGCGGCGTCGTATCTGAACAGCACGCTGCAGCCGCACGAGCGCGACGCGGTGCTGGCCAGCGTCCGCGAGGATCGTTGCCGGATGTTGTACGTGTCGCCCGAGCGGCTGGTCGGCGAAGGCAGCCAGCCGCTGCGCCGCCTGCTGCAGCAGGCGAGCGTGCGCTTCATCGCCATCGACGAAGCGCACTGCATCAGCCAGTGGGGCCACGATTTCCGTCCGGAGTACCGCCAGCTCGGGCGGCTGCGCGAAGAATTTCCGGCGGTGTCGTTTCACGCGTTCACCGCGACGGCGACCGAACGCGTGCGCCGCGACATCGTCGGCGAGCTGCGGCTCCGCGATCCGCTGGTCCTGGTCGGGTCGTTCGATCGCCCGAACCTCACCTATCGCGTGCTGCGGCGCGGCAACCTGCACAAGCAGTTGCTCGACATCCTCTCGCGGCACGACGACGAGGCCGGCATCGTCTACTGCTCGTCGCGCAAGGAAGTGGAAGCGCTCGCCGAATGGCTGCAGAGCGAAGGGCGGCGCGCCGTGCCGTACCACGCCGGCCTCGCCGACGACGTGCGGAGCCGCCACCAGGAGATGTTTCTCGACGAACACGTCGACATCGTCGTCGCGACCGTGGCGTTCGGGATGGGCATCGACCGATCCAACGTGCGGTTCGTCGTCCACGCCGGCGCGCCGCGATCGCCGGAGCACTATCAACAGGAATCAGGACGGGCGGGACGCGATGGCCTGCCGGCCGAGTGCGTGCTGATTTACTCGGGCAGCGACTTCGTCCGCTGGCGGCAAATGCTCGAGACCAACGGCGAGTGGAACGAGAGCGCGCGGACGCTGCTGCGCGACATGGAACACTACGCCGCCGGAACGCGGTGCCGGCATCGCACGCTGGTCGAGTACTTCGGCCAGCGCTACGGAAGCGACGAGTGCGGCGCCTGCGACTGGTGCCTCAAGGAGCTCGACCGCGTCCCCGACTCACGGACGCTGGCGCAGAAGATCCTGTCGTGCGTGGCGCGCGTCAAGCAGACGTGGGGCACGACGCACGTCACCGATGTGCTGACGGGGAAGGCGACCGACAAGGTGGTGCAGTCGCGGCACCACGAGCTGTCGACGTTCGGCCTGCTGAAGGACGAGGCGCCGGCGGCGATCCGCGGCTACATCGAACAGCTGGTCGGCGACGGCCTGCTGCTGCGCGACGGCGATCCGTATCCGGTGCTGCGCTTGACGGCGACCGGGACGGCGCTCCTGCGGGGCGACGGCGACTGCACGCTGTACCGAGAGATCCGGCCGCCGTCACCGCGCAAGCGCGGCCGCACGTTTGTCAGCGACTCGACGTCGTCGGCGGTGGATGCGGAGCTCTTCGACGTGCTGCGGAACGTGCGCCTGCGGCTGGCGCGCGAGCGCGGCGTGCCGCCGTACGTGATCTTCCACGACACGACGCTGCGCGACATGGTGCAGCGCCGGCCGAAAACGCTCGACGACCTGCACGACGTCTACGGCGTCGGCGCGAAAAAAGCCGCCGACTTCGGCGACGCCTTCCTCGACGCGATCAGAACGTTCGGCCACCGAGGGGGTCGGGAACCGTTTTAGATTTCCACACGGGGTCGGGAACCGTTTTGGATTCCCACACGGGGTCGGGAATCGATTTCGAAAGTGGCAGATTCCGCTAACAACCAAGAAACGGTTCCCGACCCCCCTGTGCAAAACCCCGCGAGACCAGCTGACGGTCTCCATCTCGCCGACGTGGACATGGGCGGTCCGCTCGACCTCGAGCGCCGCAGCGACGCGCTGTGTCGCGGGTACTGCAGACTATGTGCTCCGCCGGAGAAACGATTCCCGACCCCCGTGTGGAAAAGCGGCGCGAATCGGAAACGGTTCCCGACCCCCCTGTGGAAAAGTGGCGACGACCGGAAACGGTTCCCGACCCCGACTCAGTGGATCGTGTACGGTTCGTGGAGGGCGAACGGCGCGATCTCGACGTCGAAGTGCTCGCCGTCTTCCGTGACCATCTGATACGTGCCGCGCATCACGCCGGTCGCGGTCTTGAGCGGGCAGCCCGACGTGTACTGGAACGACTCGCCGGGCCGCAGGACCGGCTGTTCGCCGACGACGCCTGGGCCGGTGACTTCCTCGGTGCGTCCGGTCGCGTCGGTGATGATCCAGTGACGGGTGAGCAGCTGGACGGTCTCCTCGCCTTCGTTCGAGATGCGCACGGTGTAGTGAAAGAACCACTCGTTCTGGAACGGCTGTGAGTGCTCAGGCGCGTACTGGGACTCGACCTCGACGCGCACGTTGTTCGTGACGGCTTCGGAGCTCGGCGCGTACAGCGGCTGGTCTCTCAGTTCGGACATGGCGACAACTCATGATACCAACCTTTCGCACCGCTCAGACCGGCACGCTACTATTGGATCAGCAATGCACACGATTGAACCCGCCAGGCTGAAGCCCGGCGTCACGCTCGACGCGATTGCTGAACCGAAGGGCTTGGAGTCGACCGCAGCATCGACGACGACGATTCGCGGCAAGGCGCTGATTTTCTGGGACCTCAAAATCCTCGGCAAGAAGAAGAAGCTCGACGCGATCGACACCGACCAGATTACGCCGGCCGCCGACTGCGTGTCGGAGAGCCTCGACACCCTCGACGAGCGCTGGAAGGCCGGATCGTTCCGCTACCTGATGCCCGACTTTCGTGCGCGCGTCCATCGCGGCGAGACCTTTCTGATCGCCGGCGATCGGTTCGCGATCGGTTCATCGCGCGAGATGAGCCCGGCCGGCCTCAAGGCCATCGCCGAGGAAGTCGGGCGCGAGATGGTGATCGTCTGCGGCAACAACATGGGCGACATCTTCCGCCGCAACGCGCTCAACCTCGGCCTGCAGGTGGTGCAGAGTCCGGACGCCGTCGCCGACGCGCGCGACGGCGACGAGTTCAGCTTCGAACCCGCGTCGCGGCGCCTGACCAACGAGACGCAGGGGAAGAGCTACGATCCCGTGCCGCTGAGCGCCAAGGAAGACGAAATCCGGCGCACCGGCGGCATCTTTGCGGCGGGCCGCCGCGAATTCCGCAGCTCGATCGAGCGGCCGCCGCGCGTCGAATGGCCGGATGGCGACACGGCGCGGCGGCTGACCGCGACCGAACAGATTGTCTGGGCACATCGCGTCGACAAGAACGCCGAAGTCACGCCGGGCGCGACGCTGCGCGTCTATGCCGACTTGCTGCCCGCGTCCGACGGCACCGCGCCGTTTGCGATCCACACCTTCAACCAGATCACCGGCGGCAACACGATCGATCCACGCCAGGCCGCCATCGCCAACGATCACTTCGTGTTCACCGGCAAGGCCGACGACGACAAGCAGACGGCGATCGGCCGCGAGTTCGCGCGGCTGCACCGGATCGAGAAGCCGTACTACGCCACCCCCGGCGACGGCATCTTTCACTTCTATTTCCCCGAGCAGGGGCTCGTCATGCCCGGGCAGTTCATTCCCGGCGCCGACTCGCACAGCCGCGCCTACGGCGCGTACGGCGCCGTCGGCATGGGCGTCGGATCGACGACGCTCGGGTTCGGATGGTCGACCGGCTACATCTACTTCACCGTCGCGAAGGCGCGCCGCGTCGTCTTCACCGGGCGGCTGCACTCGTGGGTGAGCGGCAAGGACATCGTCCTCGAGCTGCTGCGGCGGTGGGGCGCGAAGCAGTCACAGGGCATGTCGGTCGAGCTCGTCGACGCCAATCGACAGCTGCCGATCGTCTATCGCAACACAATCGCCAACATGATGGCGGAAGCCGAGGCGTTGAACGGCATCTTTGCGCCGGACGAGATCACCTACGCGTGGTATCGCGACAAGGGAATCACCGAACTGCCGTATCCGGCGTTCGCGCCGGGGACCGACGCCGTGTATGCGATCGACGAAACGCTCGATCTCGGCGACGTGCTGCCGATGATCGCGAAGCCGTTCAGCCCGGGCAACGCGTTCCCGGCCGACGAAGTCGCGCGCGAGCACCTCACCTTCGACAAGGCGATGATCGGGTCGTGCACCAACGGCAGCTACGACGATCTGTTGACGGCGGCTCTGGTGATCCGCGCCGCGCGCCGGCAGGGCGCATCGAAAACGGCGAAGGAGTTCGTGATCTTTCCGGGATCGGGCGGCGTCTCGAAGCAGATCGAGCGGCCCGAGCCGCGGCTCGACGGCGAGTCGATCGCCGACGTGTTCCGCTCGGTCGGCGGACAGATCCGGCAATCGTGGTGCGGGCCGTGCTTCGGCCAGGGACCGGACGCGCTGCACGCCGGGCAGCGCGCGATCACCTCGTTCAACAGGAACTGGCAAAACCGGATGGGACTCGGCGGCGAGGGCTACCTCGCCAGCCCCGCGGTCGTCGCTGCTTCCGCGCTGATCGGCTACATGGCGCCGCCGAGCGAACTCGGGCTGGAGTGGAATCCCGATGAGTACGGCGTGTAGGGGCCGGCAGCCCGGGGTGGAGGCCGCCTTTTGTCGCGCAGGCCTTTAGGACTGCAACGCCGCGCGCAGCCCTGAAGGGCTGCGCTACGGTAATTTCGAAACGCGTACGAAAACTTGAAAACAATAGAATCACAGCGCGCCGAGGCGGAGAGCGTCGGCGTTCCGGTGGCGCGGCGGCACATTCTTCTCTGCTGCGATCAGACCAAGCCGAAGTGCTGCGACCTGCATCGCGGGCTGGTCGCCTGGGAGTTCCTGAAGTCGCGCCTCAAAGAGCTCGGGCTCTCCGAGCACGGCGGCATCCTGCGCACCAAGGCGAACTGCCTGCGCATCTGCGAAGGCGGGCCAATTGCTGTCGTCTATCCCGAGGGCACCTGGTACCGGGAGTGCGATCCGCCGGTCCTCGAGCGGATCATCCAGGAACATCTGATCGGCGGCGAGCCGGTGCGCGACGCGGTCATCCTCGAGCACCCGCTCGATCGCTGATTTTTTTCGCGCCTCAGATTGGTACGTAGGTGCGGGCTTCAGCCCGCACGGCGGCCGCCCTGAAAGGGCGGCCCTACGAAGACCCCTGGCGCCGCTGCATCACGACGAACTCCTGCAGATCGGCCGTGGCGTCGATCGGACGCGCGACGCGATATACCGTCTGCCACCGCGATCGCCAGCGTGCGGTGCGGCAGGATCGGTCGGCGTCGAGAAAGAACTCGATCGCCACGCGATTGTCCGCCAGGTAGTTCAGCCCTTGCGCATCGACGTAGTCGCAGAGCGTGCCCGAGCGCAGCGCCTCGAGTGCGTTGTCGTTCATCACCCCGTCGAGATTGACCGTGGTCCGGTCGGAGAAAAAACTGATCATCCCGGCATTGAACGCTCCGACCTGCGCCGACGGTTCGGTGTGAGCCGCGAGCCAGGCGGACAGATCGTCGAGCAGGGCCTGCTGGCCGAGCGGCGACGCAGCGGTCCCGACATGATTGCGAAAGGCGGCGACGCCAGCGAACGTCGTGATCGTCAGCGCGATGGCCGCCGCGACGGAGACGGCCGCTGTGGACCGACGCGTCGGGACGCGGTCACCGGCCCACGCGGCGATGACGGCACAGGAAAAATAGAACATCGACAGCGCTGGCGAATAGAGGTATCGCAGGTGGTTCGAGGTGAACTGCGTGTAGTAGAGCGCCATCGCCGCGGCGTAGACGGGAATCCATAGCAGCCGCCGGACGAGCCGGTCGCGCCGAACCCGCCACGCGAGGAATGCGAGGGCGGTTGCCGCCGCGGCAAGCACGACGAAGCCGCCGATCCTGGTCATCCGTCCGGCATTCACGAGCGGCCAGATGCCGAACACGTTGGCGACGTCTCCGGCTGGACCGATGAGCGTCTGCCGCGCCGCGGCGGCGACCCGCGGCACCGTCCACGGACGGGCAAATGGCGGCGTCGTGAAGTGCCGAATCGCTTCGCCGCTGCGCGGGAGCCACGCGTGCACCGCCCGT